>Ga0070682_100000344_pt1 | contig 31960 bp, 34 predicted proteins | sample KBSC63LmetaG_FD_64668 | JGI IMG/M metagenome (GOLD analysis project Ga0070682, IMG submission 64668) | Corn rhizosphere microbial communities from Kellogg Biological Station, Michigan, USA - KBS C6-3L metaG | ecosystem: Host-associated > Plants > Roots > Rhizosphere | place: USA: Michigan...
GCTCAGTTGGTTCAGAGCATCTGGTTTACACCCAGAGGGTCGGGGGTTCGAATCCCTCAGGACCCACAAAATCTCTCAAGAAATTGGGAGATTTTTTTATTTTATATCCTTCTACTCTATCATCGTAATTTACAATATTGTGCGTATAAATTTTCTTAGCCTATCGGTTAACCAATAAGCTTGAGATCGGATTACTTTCATCTAAAATTCATTTATAATTTAACACGTCAAGTTTTGGCGCGAGCAAGAATTAGCTTTGCTTTAGTAACATTAAAAACAATTATTAATTACTAAAACACAGCTTATGAAAAAAGAATTTGACGATGATTGGGAAGGTGACCTTTCAGGATATAAAGTCATTTCCATAGAAGATTTAAACAAGGGATTTGTAGGAGATAAAAATGCTTTGGGTGACCATATAATCAATAAAGATAACTCTCCTGATTACAGAAGTCCATTCCATGACTACAGAAATACTCCTTTAGGCTATTCTTATCTTACAGATAATCCAGTATCTATCTTTTCATCAACAGGAATTAATGAGGATATGAGTATTATGCAGAGGTCCTTCCTTGTGAAACAGGCTCACAGGTATACGGAAGCTATCAGGGTAATGCAAGAAAGAAACAGGCTTTATTTCTGTTCTATGAAAAACCTAATCCTAACAAATCTAATTTCTCTGGTGATTTCTATATTGCCAAAATGGGTGATTACTTTGTACAACTCTTCAAGAGATTTCCAGAACCATTACCCTCCAATGTAAATGGTCAGTTTTTCAGGAATATCACCTCTATGGAAGATGAAGCTGCCTATCTGGCACAGTTAGCTTATACTTTTGAGAAAGATAAAATAGATGCTACTCTTGTTCATCAGGCTTTAATGAGGGAGTATCAGTTTTATACAGGAGACAGAAGATTTGAAGAGATTATAGGAAATATTTCATCTATTCCTGCTGATGCTATTGGATGGTGTGCTGAAAAGTTAGAAGTCTTTAAACCTACAGAGAAGAATTATAATCCTCAAGCTAAAGATTATTCTCCCTTAGTTCCTATTATAGGAGGTGTTGCAGTTCCTGTTAATATGAATAAAGCAGCACAATTTTTTGAGAATCTGGGGGACAATCCTTTTGTTCAGGGAGCAGAAGTTGCTTTTTCAAAGGTTTGGTCAATGGTAAAACAGGCTGCAAACAAAGTCAAAGAAGCTTCTATAGAACATCTTCCTGATGCCTTTAAAAAGTTGGTTAATAAGATTACAGGAGTCATTACTGATATTAAATCTTTTCTTACCAATGTTACAGAAGATCTTAGTGACATTATAAAACAAGGAGTAGAGATTCTTAAAATAGCCAATGCCTTCTATTGTGGTGTTAATAGTGGATTGATCAGCCTTATACAATGTTTACTTTATATTTTAGAATTTCTTTTACAGCCTACAACTACTTTTTCTTATCAGCAGTATCTTGAAAGAAGGGACTTGATGGAAAAAGCAGAAGATGTATTGGATTGGGTAACAGAGAATGTTCCTAAGTTCTTGCAGGGGGTTGAAGACCTATTCAAAGCCAGTGGAGGCATCTCTCAATCTGATATGGAAGGAATACTGGATAAGATGAAGGAGTATTTTGGTGATGTTTCAAGATATACAATAGCTTTTTATATAGGTATTTTTGCCTTTGAACTACTAATTAATATTTTGCTACTTATTTTTACAGAAGGTGCAGGAAATGTTGTAAAAGGAGCTACTTATGTACAAAAAGCAACTAGTTTGTTAAAGGTTCTGGCAAGGGAAACTGTTTCCGTAGCGACATTAGGAATTACAGATTTACTGGCTTTTCTTTCAAGATTTATTATTAGATTTGGAAAGGCTTGTGCTAAGGGATTTAAAGGATTTCTCAGATTTGTTGAAGAATTATTGCAAGGGGCTAAAAATGGTGCTAAAGCAGAAGATTTAGCTATGACAGCAGAGGAAATAGAAGAAATTGTGCTACAAGGAAAGAAAGCACAGAGTATTTTCAACATCCTTGCCAGTGCTAGAATAGGTTTTAAGAAATTGGGTATTGAAATTCTAGCTAAAGCTGATGGTTATCTGCTGAAATGGAGAGAAAAACCTATTTTCAAAGGGGATTTCAAAGAGGTTAATGCTTTCTGGAATAAGATTCTGAAACCTAGATTAGGTGCTGGGACTGGAGGTATATTAAAGTATCTTGAAGTTCTTTCCAGAAATATGGTTGCTCAGGAACATAGTATGTCATGTGCAGCTGCATGTATTAGGCAATTAGCTAAGGATCATGGAATAGAACTCACTGAAAAGGTTATTAGAGAATTTGCTAGAACCACTAAAGAAATGGGAACATTTCCTGATGGAATTTTAGATGCGTTGAGAAGTATATTTAAGGATAAAGAGATTCTTGACAGAACTTTTATCAGAAATCCAGATAATTTAATGCCATTAATCTTAGAAGATATTTCAAAAGAAGGATCATGGATAGGTATAGTCTTACCTGAAAATGGCAACTATCATGTGGTAATTGTTGATAAAATTGTTGATGGAAAAGTTTTTGTTAGAGATCCTTGGCCTCCTGAAGGAATAGGAAAAGGAAAAGGAGTTGAAGCAGTGATTGGATTGGATGAATTTGCTGATTCTTGGTTACGAGGTGGAGCTTCTAGCTATCATGTGAAATAATTAAAATCATATATAATGAACATTAAAGAAATTATAAATACACTTTCTGAAGAGGGCTATAATCCTTATTTACAAGAAAGATTGGGAATCATTTTTAATAGTATTGATGATAATAAAGGAAATCCTAAAGTGAATTCTGTATCACAAATTAGAATTGAAAGAGAAAAAATTATCATACAATACCCTTTAGGACAAATTCCTGTCGAGAAAGAATTTAAAACCATTGAAGAACTTCTTAAGTTTGTAAGACAGATTTTTCCAATTGAAGAATAAATAACTTAATATTTCTAAACTGAACCATTTTTGAAGTATAGTAAAAAGTGGTTCATTTATCATCATTTATATAATAACAGCTAACTATGAAACATTTTGTTTGTTTAATTCTAACCTTTGTGCTGCATACTATCTCTTTTTCACAAGATAAACAAATTGTAGAGAAAGATATAAAAGAAATCACTAATTTTTTAAAGAATGATAATTTAATTTCATTTTTTAAGAAGCACCAAAGTTACAGGCAATTACTGGAGGACTATCTGAAAAACGGTGATACATTGCGATATAAGAGAATGTCTGATAGCTCGGACTATAAATATAATAATGCAATGTACGGCGATAACATTATACAAAATTTTCTTAATTGTAAAAAAGTATTTACGGTTGATAACAAAAAAATTAAGATTGACTGGAAACATTCTTTTGTTAAAGAAATTTTAGTAGAAGAGAACAGAATCAAAAAAAATGATCTTAACCAAGAAATTTTTACTCCCGTAAAAGTTTTGATTTCCAATACTCAAAACAATGACTTAGTGATTATTAATGTTAGCTTAATTTATGCTAAATCGGGATCTCTAATGTCATTTAGAATTTTGGAAGATATGCATATTGGGTTTTCTTCCATAAAACAGTATGTGAAATTTGAAAATGAAATAATGAAAAAAATGCTAACAAATGGTGTACAAAACGGTGTTAGCAGTCAACCAAAAAGAATAGATAATTCTGAATCCTTTCCTAATAAACAATATCAAAAAACGTATGTCTCAGAAAACAATAATGCCTATAAACTAATTTTAACTTTTGAGACAAAAGAAAATACAACATTACTAAGACAGGCAAGCAGGGTTATAAATGGTAATCTAAAGCATAAATCATTTGGACAACATGAAAACTGGGAAGGAGTTATTACCTTTAATCCATATGGTAGCGAAACCACTTGGTATATGTATGAAGATGAGAAAAAAATAACCTGCTTTTCTATTGATTCCTATATAACAGATATAGACAGGCTAGAAAAGATCACTTTTAATCAAACTAAGAACGATGAAAGATAGAAGTATTGTTTAAGGACTTCAAGCTTGTATAAAAAGATTCAAAGGATATCTATTTTTTATATTTATTTTTGAAGGAAGGGATAGCTTTGACAGATCTATCTCCCATATCCGCTGATTCTCATTAATTACCCGAAGCGTTCTGTTATTCAAATCAAATTCTTCGACAAAACAACAGTATTTAAAGTGTTCTACGGTTTTCCTAATATTTATCTACCTTTGCCTGCATTTGAATTTGCCCTGGTGAAGAAACTCCATATCATATCATTCAACTATCCCTATCCTCCTTCTTATGGCGGGATCATTGATGTGTATTATAAGATTAAGGCTCTATCTGATTCGGGAATAAAAATCCACCTTCATTGCTTTGTAGACAAAATTCCTGTAAAGATTGATCCGGAAGTTGAAGAAATTACTGAAAATGTCTTTTTTTATGAAAAGAAAAAGAATCCACTCCTCTATTTTTCAGGAATTCCTTTTGCTGCCGTAATAAGAAATTCTGAGCTCCTACTTAAAAATCTGGAAAAGACCAACGCTCCTATATTATTTGAAGGACTGCAGACAACATCCATCATCAGGTTTTTGAAAGATAACAGGCACAAACTATATCTCCGCCATCACAACAACGAAACGGAGTATTATAAAGGGCTTTCTTTATCAGAAAAAAATATTTTCAAAAAGATTGTTTACAGAATTGAATCCTTAAAATATAAAGGATATCAAAAAAAGCTTTTAAAGAAGTTTGAAGCTATATTCTGTCTGTCTGAAAAGGAATATAATGAAGTGGAAACTTATTCGAAAAATGCACAGCTAATTCATATTTTCCACGGCAATCAATGGGTAAAGCAATTGGATAAAAAAGGAAATTATTTTCTTTTTCATGGAGACCTTACCACGGCCGATAACAAAAGAGCACTGATTGAGACTATTGATTTATTCAAAACTCTTCCACAGTATAAACTTCTTGTGGCCTCCGACCGCGCAGGTGAAGACATTAAAAAGAGGATTTCAACGATTGAAAATATTACCCTCACTCCTATCCAAACCATGGAAAACCTTCACCATCTTCTGGAAAATGCCCATGCCAACATTCTGATTTCTTACCAGAATTCAGGAACCAAAGTGAAGCTTTTCAACACCCTTTACAACAGTCGTTTTGTGATTATTAATGAAAATATTACAGATGATCCTGTTTTGACAAATTTATGCCTGTATGGAGGTAATATGGCCGAAATTCGCCAACAGATTATCATCTCAGCTGAAAAAGACTATGCTGATTCTGAAAAGAGAAAGCAAATCTTAGAAAAAACACATTCGGATTATGCTAAAGCCGAAGAGATGGTAAAGATTATTTTTAAAAATTAACCCTGTCTATCACCTTCTGAATATTGAACTCCTCAAGACAAGCCCAGTCTCCCCTGTAGCACTCTTTATCTCCAAAAACAGAACATGGCCTGCAGGTAAGATCTTTTACCTGAACAACATCTTCTTCACGCTGCCCGAAACCTAAAAATCCGGCATAAGGATGAGTAGCTCCCCAAATAGAAACACATCTTGTTCCTACCAGACTTGCAAGGTGCATATTCGCAGAATCCATGGAAATCATCAGTTCCAGGCCGGCAATATGATTGAGTTCTTCTGTAAGGTTTAATTTTCCGGCAAGATTTTTTGTATTAGGAATCTCGCTCTCCCATCTTTCAAGGGTTTCAGTTTCTTTTTTACCTCCACCAAAGAAATATACCGTATGTTTCTGAGCCAGAATTCTGACCAGTTCATAGGATTTTTCCAAAGGAAGCATCTTTCCTTTGTGTTGGGCAAAAGGGGCAAAGCCAATTCCTGATTTTTGTTCCGAAGTCGGTCTGAGTTGATGTGAAAGCTCAAGCTTGAATCCCATTTTACGGAATACGTCTGCGTAACGCTCTACGGTTTTCTTCAATTGTACTTTCTCAAGGTTCCATACATCTGTAAGGTGCTCTTTCTCCTCTTTACCCTTATCTATTTTGAAAACTTTAAGTCCTTTTCTTCTATATATTCTGTCTAAAACCTTGGTCCGTATTACATCATGAAGATTGGCAATACAATCCGGATTAAACTCCCGGATCAGTTCATTGCTCAGTTTCCTCAATCCAAAGAGACCTTTATAGTCATCAAGATCAATTCCTTTAAAAGTAACATTGGGAACTCCCGCAAACAGTGCTTCAAAATTCTTTCTGGACACCATAATAATTTCCACGCCAGGGTTCTGCTCCAGAAATTCTCTGAAAACAGGCACAGTCATCGCAACATCTCCGAATGCGGAAAAACGATATGCTAAAATTTTTGTCACGGCTATGATTTCAGTTGGTAAGCAACTGCATAAAACTTGATCTGTTTGGTCATTGCCATCAATCCATTAGCTCTGGATGGCGAAAGAAATTCCTGCAATCCTATTTCCGCAATAAAATCAAAATCAGAATCCAGAATTTCCTGAGTGGAATGCCCACTATAAATACTTACTAAAAGAGAAACAATTCCTTTGGGTAAAATACCGTCAGAATCTGCATTAAAGAAAAGTTTCCCATCTTTAAATTCAGCATCAATCCAAACTTTACTCTGGCAGCCTTTAATCAGATTTTCTTCTGTTTTTCTATCTTCCGGTAAGCCTTTCAGTTCTTTTCCGAGATCAATGATATACTCGTATTTTTGCTCCCAATCGTCAAGAAAAGCGAATTCATCTATTATTTCCTGCTGTTTTTCTTTAATGGTCATTTTTAATCAAATTTCTTTTGCAAAGATAACCAATTTTGTAAAATTTATTACCGGGATGCTTTTTCAAAAAGCTGAAGGATTTTTGTTTCCTCATTCTCCCAGCAAAATACATCTGCAGCTTTGTTAAGTTCGCTCTGATAATACAGTCTTCCTCTTTCAAGAACAAGGTTAACTGCTTTTTCAATAGTTTCAGGTTTGTGATCCGTAATAATTTCTCCTACATTGAATTGATTTCTTATCCGCTTCATCTCCGGGAAATTAATCATAACAAGTGGCACTCTGGACTGAATATAATCACAAACTTTATTGGGTAAGGAATAATAATAGCTAACTCCGTTATTTTCTTCAAGACTGAAACCCATATCTGCTGTTTTGGTTACTTCTCTGAGGTTTTCAGGTTTCAGTTTACCAAGGAAAAAGACTTTGCTTTGTAGTTTCTCCTGAATAACAAGTTCTTCATATACTCTTTTCTTCGGTCCGTCACCGGCAATTTTCAGAACAGCATCTTTAATATGATGCATGGCGGCAATCATTTTTTCAATTCCTCTGGATTGGTTGATCGCTCCCTGATACAGAATAATTTTAGGATGATTTTCAAGAATTTCGGGAGCAGAAAGAATTTTTCTCGGGATATTTCTGACAACTACCGGGTTGACATTATATTTTTCGTGAAACCATTCAGCGTAGCTTTCACTTTCTGTCATCATAAATTTCACATGAGGAACCAGCTTTCTTTCCAGAACCCTCCAGAATTTTTGTGAAAACCTGTTTTGTACCGATGGCATTTCTGTGAAAATTTCATGACTGTCAAAGACTAATGGAATGTTCAGTTTTTTGGCAATGAGATAATTTGGCAGAAGTGCGTCAATGTCATTGGCATGAAGGATAGTATCTTTGTCCGCTTTTTTCTTAAGCTCATGGTATAACTTCCAGTTGAACTCAAAATAAGCTGTCTTTAGGCTTTTTGACGTGAGTTCTATTCTTGAAAAAGGATAAGGACGTTCCATTTTCTCATTTCCTTCCCAATCGTTTCCGATGAGTTCAATGGGATATCCGTTGTCAAAAAGGGTTTTGCATACCTTTTCTATTCTCTGATCGGTATACAGGCTGCTAAAAGCTGAAGTAATTACTTTTTTCCTCATTCTTTTTTCTTGCCTAGTATTAAATGATAGATCTGGATAATACAGATCAATCCGTTTGGAATGATAACCGGCCATAACGGCCCACTAAAAAAGCCATAAATGACAAAACAAAAACAGCCAATCATGTTGACAATTCTAATTTTTCTTACATCTTTCAGTATGAAACTCAGCACGATAAAAACTGAGGCAGAATATCCGATATAAGTAGTAGATTCGGGGCTCATGAGAAATTTTTAAGGATAACAAACTTAATCATTTTCAATAAGATAATAAAATTTTTTACTGCCATAAAGTCATTAATTGATTTTTGGTAAAATATTTGTAATTTAGATAATGAATAAAAGGTAATGTTGCCTTTGTTCTAATGAGATATATTATGGATTATAAGTTTTCACAAGGTTTGAGCCAGGTGTTCAAACAAAGCAAAAGCGAAGCTAAACGGCTGAAAAGTGAATTTCTTAATACAGAACATCTACTTTTAGGTATTATAAAAACGGAAAACTCTGCAAAAGAAATCCTTCAAAACCTTAATGCGGATTTAACACAAATCAGAAGAAAAATTGAAACTTTAAATACAGCAAGTCTAAATCCTATTTCTGAGGAGGTTACCAATATTTCTTTCACCAAGATGGCAGATCATGCCATTAAACGTGCGGAGTTAGAATGCCGACAATATAAAAGCAATGAGATTAATACCGTTCACCTGCTTTTAGGTATTCTTTATAAATATGAGGACCCTACTTCAAATATTCTGGGAGCTTACGACATCGACTATGAAGGAGTTTCAAGAGAATACCAGACTATGCTTAAAAATTCAGGCCAGTCTCCACAGATGAGTGCTTATGACGATGATGATGAGAGAGAAGAATTTGAGCAAATGAGAAAGCCTACAGGAAATCTAGGTTCTGCAAAAAGTAAAACGCCTACTTTGGATAACTTTGGTAGAGACCTTACTTCTTTGGCAAGGGATGGAAAACTAGACCCGGTAATCGGCCGTGAAAAAGAAATTGAGAGAGTTTCTCAGATCTTATCGCGTAGAAAGAAAAACAACCCTCTTCTTATCGGAGAGCCGGGAGTTGGTAAATCTGCCATTGCTGAAGGTTTAGCATTAAGAATTCAACAGAAAAAAGTGTCAAGAGTTCTTTACGGAAAACGTGTGATCACTTTAGACCTGGCAAGTTTAGTTGCCGGAACTAAATACCGTGGTCAGTTTGAAGAAAGAATGAAGGCCATCATGACGGAACTGGAAAAAAACAGAGATGTCATCTTATTTATTGATGAGCTTCATACAATTGTAGGAGCGGGAAGTTCTACAGGAAGTTTAGATGCTTCCAATATGTTCAAACCTGCTTTGGCAAGAGGAGAAATTCAATGCATCGGGGCAACTACTCTGGATGAATACCGTCAGTATATTGAAAAAGACGGTGCTTTAGAAAGAAGATTCCAGAAAGTAATGGTGGAACCTACTTCTATTGATGAAACCATTCAGATTCTGAACCAGATCAAAGATAAGTATGAAGAGCACCATAATGTAGTATATACTCCAGAAGCGATTCTGGCGTGTGTGAATCTGACATCGAGATATATTACAGACCGTTTCTTACCGGACAAAGCAATTGATGCGATGGACGAAGCCGGATCTCGTGTTTACATCAAGAACATGAAAGTTCCTACCGAAATCATTGATTTTGAAAAGAAAATTGAAGACATCAAAGAACTGAAGCAGAAAGCTGTAAAAGCACAGGATTACCTTGAGGCAAGAAAGCTTAAAGATGAAGAAGAACGTCTTCAGATGGAACTGAATGCCGCTCAGGAAAAATGGGATAAGGATGTAAAAGAGAAAAAAGAAACCGTAACGGAAGAAAATGTAGCGGAAGTGGTTTCTATGATGAGTGGAGTTCCTGTAACGAAAGTTGGCAAGAACGAGCTTGACAAGCTTGCCCAGATGGATGAAAAACTGAACGGAAAAGTAATCGGTCAGGAAGATGCTGTGAAAAAAGTTGTGAAAGCAATTCAAAGAAACAGAGCAGGTCTTAAAGATCCGAACCGCCCTATCGGTACATTTATTTTCCTTGGAACAACCGGGGTTGGTAAAACCGAGCTGGCTAAAGTAATGGCGAGAGAGCTATTTGAATCCGATGAGTCTCTGATCAGAATTGACATGAGTGAATACATGGAGAAATTTGCAGTATCAAGATTAGTAGGTGCGCCTCCGGGATACGTAGGATATGAAGAAGGTGGTCAGTTGACTGAAGCGGTAAGAAGAAAACCTTATGCTGTGGTGCTTTTGGATGAGATTGAAAAAGCTCACCCGGATGTATTCAATATTCTGTTACAGATCCTTGATGAAGGACACGTTACAGACAGTTTAGGTAGAAAAATCGACTTTAGAAATACGATTATCATTCTTACATCCAATATCGGAACCAGAGATCTTAAAGACTTTGGAGATGGTGTAGGATTCGGAACTTCAGCTAAAAAGACAAGCTCAGATACAAGAGCGAGAAGCACTATAGAAAGTGCCCTTAAGAAAGCATTTGCTCCTGAATTCTTAAACAGAATTGATGACATTGTGATCTTTAACTCTCTTGTTCAGGATGATATCAAGAAAATTATTGATATTGAATTGAACAAATTGTATGGCAGACTTGAAAAATTAGGATATAAAGTTGACTTAACTGAAGATGCTAAAAATTTCATTTCTGAAAAAGGATGGGATAAAGATTTTGGTGCAAGACCATTGAAACGTGCCATCCAGAAATATATTGAAGACTTATTGGCAGAAATGCTGGTAAACAAGCAATTGAATGAAGGAGAAACCGTAGTTCTTGACCTTAATGAAGCCAAAGACGGATTGATTGGAAAAACGCAGAAAGCAAAAAAATCTGCTGCTGAGAAATCTTCTCAATCTTAATTGAATAAATAATTTAATTTCAATAGAAAATCCCCGGGAAATTTCCCGGGGATTTTTGTTTATACGTTTTGGCTAAAGCCAATGATCATTGTAAATATTGTATTGAACGGGCTAAGCCCATCCCTATTGATAAGAACACAGGATTAAAGTCCCACCACAAATCCGATATTCGGGATCAGGCCGCTTGAAAACACACTGGAATTCTGTTTCCAGAGTACATTGTACATCAATCCAAGCTGCATAAAAGAATTATTCCCGATTCTCTGCATATATCCTCCTCCAAGATACAAAGCGTTTTCTTCTGTATTGTATTTATAATCATAGTATTTATCCTTATAATCAACAAAATAATGCTGATAATTTGCTCCCACATAAAATGATCTGGCAAAATAGTAATTCACAAACGGTCCTACTCCAAACATAGTAGATTTATAATAGTCGGAAGTCTGCCACGATACACTTCCTACAACTCCTGCTTCAAGATCATCTGTAAGCCTGTACCCCACTCTTGGTGAAGCAGATAGATTAAAAGCACTGTTACTTCCGAATCCTAATCCGATCCCACCTCCAAAGGTCCACTTGTTGTTTTCCTGCACCGGAGCTCCTACTGAAACCTGGGAAAACGCCGACCCTGAGATGATCAGCATCATTGAAATAATAATTTTTTTCATATGTAGATATATTTTGTTGTGATGATATTATATGCTTCTATCTTTGTTAGTAGTACGCTATAATGGCAAATACGATTAACATCGTTTTTATCAATGTTTAAAATTATGGTTTTTTTACGACATTATTAATTGTACTTTTGCCGCATCAAACTAAGAACTCCCGTTAAGAGTTTCGTAAAATTGAAATACAATGAAAGTAGTAGTAGGCCTCTCCGGAGGTGTAGATTCTAGTGTTACAGCATATTTGCTGCAGCAGCAAGGCCATGAAGTAGTGGCTTTATTCATGAGAAACTGGAACGATGCTTCCGTAACATTAGAAGATGAATGTCCCTGGATTGAGGACAGTAATGATGCCCTTATGGTGGCACAAAAGCTTGGAATTCCTTTTCAGGTGATCGATATGAGTGAACTTTATAAGGAACGTATTGTTGATTATATGTTTGCCGAATACGAAAAAGGAAGAACTCCCAACCCGGATGTATTGTGTAACAGAGAAGTAAAATTCGACGTATTTATGAAGACGGCGATGTCTTTGGGTGCAGATAAGGTGGCAACCGGACATTATGCAAGAGTAAACTCTACTTTTGACGAAAACGGGAAAGAAATTTTCCATCTTCTTGCCGGAAAAGATAACAATAAAGATCAGTCTTATTTCCTTTGTCAGCTGAGCCAGGATCAACTTTCAAAAGCGTTATTCCCTATCGGTGAACTTACAAAACCTCAGGTAAGAGAAATCGCCAAGGAGATCGGATTGGTAACTGCTGATAAAAAAGATTCTCAGGGATTGTGTTTTATCGGAAAAGTAAGCCTTCCTCAGTTTTTACAGCAGCAATTGAAACCTAACGAAGGAGAAATCGTAGAAATTTTCAAAGATTCGCCTTTATTTTCGGAAGAAAAACCTGAATTCGCTTCTAAAGAAGAAGAACTTGAGTTTTTATCCAGAAAAATCAATTATAAAAAATCTGACGGAAAAGTAATCGGGAAACATCAGGGAGCCCAGTTTTTCACTATCGGACAAAGCCGTGGCCTTGGAATAGGCGGCCACAAAGAAAGCTGCTTTATCATCTCCAGAGAGATGGAAAATAATATCATTTTCGTGGGAGAAGGAAGTCACTTCCCTGGCCTTCACAAAAAAGCATTGAAAATTGATAATTCTGAACTGCACTGGGTACGTGAAGATATGAAACTTCAGAATGGAGAATCTATGGAAATAATGGCCAGATTCAGATACAGACAGTCTTTGCAGAAAGCCACTTTGTATCAATTTGAAAATGCATTATATATTGAGTTTGATGAACTTCAGTCTGCTATTGCAGAAGGACAGTTTGCTTCATGGTATATTGATGATGAACTGATCGGAAGCGGTGTGATTGCATAAGGGATGCGAAGTTCGTGTTTCGGGATTGTGGAATTAGGTACTGGAATTTTTTAAATAAAATATTTTTTAAATTTTTCTGTAACGTTTTTTAAGTTGTCTTACTTACTGAGTAAATAGCAATAAAAAAACTACTATGAAAACAACGACAAGAAACCAATATGCTTATGTAAATAATATCCTGATCGCAATTGTATCTGCGGTTTTTGGCTATAATTTCTATCAGTTAATTGTACATCCGGAAAACTCGAATATCGCGATCAGCCTTATTTTAGTGGTAATCACCTCTATCATGGTTCGAAAATATGGCTACAGGCCCATAAAAGAAAAAAAGTAAGAGATTTAATCTCAATACCTTATTATAAAGCCCGGAACAGTTCAGTTTCGGGTTTGTTTTTTATAAAACAATTACTTTATCTTTTTGTTGACATGGCTCATGATAAGAAACACTGCCACAATACATTCCAGAATTAAAATCATAATGAGAAATCCAACGGGCTTTCCCAACATGATTCCTCTTATCAGTTTTATAGTTCCCAGTAAAAAAATGAAGCCTGTGAAATACAATGTAGTTTTAGAAATGGCTTCTCTCCAGGAATTTAAAATAAAAACTGAAGCATAGAATCCAAGAACCAGGATGAGATAAAATTTCAGAAAGTCCGGACCTTTAATAATAATGGGATTCAATGTCTGACATACTGACATAAGCCACATAAAGCTTACTACAACGGGAGCTGAGTGAATGATTAGCTTTTTCATGTTCATTATTTTTTATCCTCCACATCCCCCACAACCGCCGCAGCCTCCGCCACAACCACCTCCTCCGCTGCAGCTTGATCCTCCACAGCTTCCTCCACCGCCTCCATCATTGCTTTGCTTATCCTTTCTACTGGGATCAGAGATTTCACGATCCCCCATGATTGAGGTTATTATCCCCAGAATAAAAATAATGGCAAAAACCACTGCTGTGACCAACAATCCGGTGAAACCACCTCCTTCTGAACAAGAGAACAGCAGCAGTAAAATAAAGATCGGAGCAAAAAAGGCCATCTTTCTCATCCAGCGCTTTACTTTAGATTCTTTCTTTTTCCCTTTCCAGATTTCTTCAGGTGCTTCTTGCTGAAATATATTCCTGTAACCAGACAGGGTATCTTCAAACCAGTTCTCATGTTTCACTCTTTCTGTATTTCCACCTTGAGAAGGATAATGATGAAGTGCCCTTTTTAAAATATTGGGGCAGAACTCTTCCCAATAATTCTGGGTATAGATCAGATGCATATGCCATACTTTATCCACCATTTCGCTGGGAGAAGCTCCATTGGGAAGAATACAGCAGAGATAGACAAATTTTTTATATTCTTCAATCGCTTTTTGGGCGAAATCAAGGCTCCAGCTTTCTTCTTTTGCCAGTTTTTTTGAAAAAGGGAAAGCTGCGCCGGGAGCATCCAGAGAAAATCCCTGTATCCGGTTCCAGAGGGATTCATCTTTTAATAACATTCTTGTTTCCATTGTTTTAAATTTTGTTTTTCTATTCAAATATCAATGGATTTTAAAATATAAAAGTCTCTCAAAAATCTTTTTTGGTTTGATAAAAATCTTAAATTAGTCTTATAAAACTAAAATTAATCTGACCATAAAAATAAACAGATGAAAAAGGAAGATATACTGCATCTTGAAAAGCTGATGAATTTCTTAAGCCGTCACTTTTTAAAGAAAAATCATTGGGAAGATGTCACCAAAACGGAATGGTCTTACATCAGCGCAGAACTCAACGAACTCATTATCAATGATCATTCAGAGAAAGAAATAAAAAAAGAACCGGATCTTTTGGGAACCAATTATCTGTATGAACACCTGATCATCAATAAATTAAAAAAATTCAGGCAGAATGAAAATGCTGTTCTCAGCAGGCCCAATCTTGCAAAACTGAGTCAAATTGTCAAAGTACTGGGCTACTCCAATTATATAGACTTCATCAATTCCACTACGGAGTCTTTCAATTTTAACGACCTCAGAATTGAGATGAATAATGTAAATCTGAATACAACTCTTTTAGACCGTTTAGTAGGCTGTTGGTATTCTTATAACAGAAATCTACCTGATAATCCTTTAATGGCAAAAGAAGACCGCATATGGCGCTCAGCAATGGAAATTTATAAGTCAGAAACAACCGGAGAATATTTTATTGAACGAAGCGGTGGCGACAAGCATAAGTATTTTGGTAAGGTAACGGCTTATTCCGACTATGTTTTTATCATCATGAACAGCAATACTTTTATCCGTCAGCGGCATTTTATTTCAAGAATTAAAGATATTAAAGAAAAGCTTAAGAATCCGGACTATAAACTCCACGAAATCCACTTCATAAGTACCTGCATCAGTTTCAATCAGGAACCGATAGCTTTGTTTGAAATCTTCAGAAAAGCAGACAGAAAGAACTTTATTTCCGACTCTATCAGCTTCCCCATTGACAGCGATGAAATTCCGGAATCTATCCTTAAACAGCTTGAAGACACTGAATCTAACAGAATAGATTACAGATAGTTATTATATAAAGTTAAAAAATCTCTGGTGCCTGGAAATAACTGATTCTTTTTTTGAAATTGTTGTAACGTATTTTGAATTGTCATACTTACTGGATAACAATAAAAAATATCATTATGAAAACAACGATTAAAAATCAATATGCATCCGCTAACAATGCGCTTATCTTTTTTGTATCCATGCTTGTTGGATATAACATCTATCAGGAAATCTTTCACCCCCGAAAAAGCAGATATTATCCTGTGTGTTATAATGGTAGCCCTTACAGCCGTCACCATCCAGAAATATAACAAAAAAGCTGAAGTAAAAGAATAAACATCCTTATCAATTTCTATATCTGATGCCCTGGAACAATTATATTCCGGGGTTTACTTTTTCTCCTATGCTTAGAATACATTTAACTATTAAAAATCAATACATTACAGTAATAATTTTCTAAATTGATAGTTATAAATATAAACCCTTCAATTGTCTTGCTATGGAATATTATGAATTGTATGAAGTTTTGAAAAGTCACTTTGATTCCGGAAAAGACAGGGTTGAAATCAAGGAATTGAATGTAACTATTGAATCTCTTCCTTTTGAATCGAAGGTTTCTGATCTTCTTTATGGTTCGGAACATCAACATTGCAGCAAACATCAGCAATCACTGGAAATCAATGAAAATGGGCATCTTTTTTATGGCCAGCCCGCTGTAGACATCAAGGATTTTGATATTGAATGCAATAACAGGTTTACCTATTATATTCTAAAGAGTGCAGATATAGAAACAGCCAAAGGATGCATCTTTTTCTTTCATGGCCTGAACGAAAAGAAATGGGACAAATATCTGCCTTGGGCATATGAACTCGCCCAAAGAACACAGAAAGCTGTTATTCTCTTTCCTATTGCCTTTCATATGGATCGTGCAGAACCTATCTGGAGTGACCGGCATCACATGATGGAAGTGGTTCGTTTCAGAAAGAAAAAATATCCGGAAAACATGAATTTCTCCTATGTGAATGCTGCCATCAGCTCAAGACTGGAAGCCCACCCTCAACGGATATTCTGGTCCGGGCTGCAGACTTATTCTGATATTACTGAAGTGGTAAAAGACATTAAAAACAATAAAATAAAAGGGATTTCTCCGGAAGCAGATCTGGATTTATTTGGCTACTCTATTGGGTCTTTTCTTTCAATGATCATTAAAATGGCAGATCCCAACCATTATTTTACCCGGTCTAAAGTTTTCTGTTTTTGTGGTGGGATGACTATCGACCGTATGTTTCCAATCTCCAAATACATCATGGACACCCAGGCCACTATTAAAATGCAGTCCGTTTTCACAGAACTTTTGAGTTCTGATTTTAAATCAGATACCCGTTTGAAACACTATCAGAATGAAGATCTGCACCCACAGGAAAGCTGGTTCAAAAAGATGCTCCGCTATAATTATTTTCAAAAGGAAAGGGAAGAAAGAATTCATGAAATTCAGTCCCAGATAAAAGCGTATGTATTAGAAAAAGACAGTGTTGCCCCTCCAATGGAAGCGTTGAATACTTTACGCGGTGGCTACAGGAATATCAATGTAGATGTAGAAATTAAAGATTTCCCGTATGAATATTCCCATATGGTTCCGTTTCCTCTTGCCCACAAGCACAAGAAAGAAGTTACGGAAGCTTTTCACCAGTTTGTACAATCTGCCAGCAACTTTTATAACTCCTGATTATTCCTTTTTCAGGTATAGAAAAGAGAAAGGAATAGTTTAAAAATTAATAATATAAGATCCATGGTGTTTGTTTTTGTATGATGAGTAAGTCAAAATCCTTCCTTATTTATTAACTGACCAACCAGTCTTTGAAATCTTTGACACGGTCTCTGCTTACGGTAATTTCTTCTTCCGGCTGAAACTCCATATCCACTTTATAGTAAGGTGATGTATGGATATTTTTAATATAATCTGAACTCACAATAAACTGTCTGTTTACCCGGAAAAACTTTTTCTCATCCAGAACATCTTCCAGCTCATCAAGCGTAAAATCTGATGGATAGGTGCGGTCTTCCGTCTGAAGATAAACGATTTTATTCTCGCTGAAAAAACAGCTTATTTCCTGAGTCTGGATAATTTTCAGGTTGTACCCGATTTTTACCAGAACTCTGGACAGCGTAGATTTCTCTTTTCTGATCAGCTGTTTAATATCCTGAGAGCCATCCGTATTGTTGGCAGGAATAAAAGATTTAAACTTCTCTACCGCTCCTTCCAGGTCTTCATCAAGAATAGGTTTTAAAAGATAATCGATGCTGTTCAGCTTAAAAGCTTTCAGGGTATACTGATCAAAAGCTGTGGTATAGATGATGAACCCTTTTGTCGGAATTTTTTCAAAGATGTCGAAAGACAATCCGTCACCTAAAACAATATCAGAAAATATCAGCTGCGGATGTTCATTTTCAGAAAACCAGGCTACTCCTTCTTCTACTGATTCTATTTTCGCAACGATCTCAATTTCAGGGAAATTATTCAGCATACGCTCCAATTTCCTTGAAGCAGGTTTTTCATCTTCTATAATGACAGTTTTGATCATTGAGTTTTAATTTTGGTTTTAGATTTTAGGAAATAAAGTTAGATAAAAGCGGGCATATTTTAATATTTTATCGACTTTTTCTCCTTTTCAAGCTCTTTTTCAATCATGTTTCTTTCCCATTCGGAATCAAAAAGAAACAGTTTTACAGCTTTGACAAGGATAATAAATCCCCAGATCCCAAGGATGGTATATCTGTCAAATAATCGAAAATTAATCATCTTTTCGCCAAAAATATCATCAGGAATAATAAGAACAGCAAAAACGGCAAATATAAAAATGCTTTTATAGAATTTTCTGATGTTCTTTGTTCTTTCGGTTGCAGTTTCGTAATCCATGATCGTGTAAGTTTTTTAGTTATGATTAATGTTAGAATGTTTTTATTTTACTTTTTTCCTCTTTCTCCATCAACTCTTTTATCTTTTTTTCTTCCCAGCTTTTTCCAATTCCGAATACATTTATTGCATGAAACGCAATTCCTATTCCCCAGCCCAGCGCCGGCCATAAAAACCATAAGTATCCCGGAGCAGTCAGTAGGTTCAGTATTGCCAGAAATGGAATGACAATACAGTAAGAAGTAAGATTTCCATAAAACTCTTTTAATTCCTTTACTCTTCTTGATGCTTTTCTGTAAGCAATCGTCTCTTTATTTGGTAAAATTTCCATAATATTTTGTTTTTAAAAGGTTAATTTGTTTTTTCTTGAGTCAAAGGTAGCTCAGGAAAAGGGCTCAAATCAATTTTATATTACCGAATGGTAGATTATGCTATCCGAATCGTAAAAACAGGTAATTAATAGATAAACGGGATCAGTTTCTTTGTACTTTTTCTGTATTCAAGATACTCATCACCGAACTGTTCTACCAAAGCCTGCTCTTCAATCTTAATCCTGTAGGCAAAAGCCAAAAATGGAGGTACAAAAGCAAAGATTAAAGACAACCAGTTATTGAGATACAAACCCAACCCAAGAGAAGTCAGCAGAGAAAAAGCGTATGAAGGATGTCTCAGGTATTTATAAAACCCTTCTTTTTTGATTTTATGATCCTGTCTGATAGTAACATCTACTGTAAAGTATTTTCCCAGAGATCTGATAATCATGTATCTGAAAAGAATTCCGGTAAGAATGAGGATTTCTCCAAGATAAAGAATCCAGCTTCCGCCAACAATCGTAAAATGAGTGTTATAAGAGATGAATATCGAACTCATGATAGAAAAAGGAATGGCAAGCCATAGAATATTCAAGGTTGATTTATCTTTGTTCTTTTGATCTTCTTTACCGGATTTTAGCATGTTTTTGTAAAGAAATTCAGTGACAAACCAGGCTCCCATTGAAATGTAGAACAAAGTTGATAAAGTGTTCATTTGTAATCAGTTTTTAAGGTTAAAAGTGCTTTGACTAAAAATTGGTAATTCTTTTACTGATCTTTCTGTTTATCCATCAGTTCTTTAATCTTATTATCTTCCCATTTCCTGATAAAATTAACACGAGGAAGAAAAACCGTAAAAGCGTGTGCTGCAAGTCCTATTCCCCAGAAAGTGGCTGTAAAAAAGTTTTTAAACTGAAAATAGCTTTCACCAGGTTTAAGGTTCATACAATTATAGACCGCGATCATGGCATTCACTGCGATATAAGCGAATAAATGTCCGTAAAAACCTCGTAACCTTTCTACCTGCCTTCTGGCACGTTGATATTCAACATCATTTTCGTCAAATCTTTCCATCGCTTTATTTTTTTTGTTTATTCATAATTTCACGAATCTTCTTTTCCTGCCATGATTCTCCTACTCCAAACACCTGAAAGGCATGGGATGCGACCCCAATTCCCCACCCCAATACCGGAAACCAAAACCATTGATTTCTGCTGCTGGTGTAAAGATTGATAAAGATTAAAAAGGAACATACAGTACAGTAAGAAATCAGATTCATATAAAAGCTTTTCATTTCTTTTACTCTCTTTTGTGCACGTTTGTATGCAGCAGAATCATCTTCAGGTTTCACACTGGAAACTTGTGGCTTATTCAAAAGCATCGGAAGTTTTACTTTAAAATGATCCTCCGATTTTTCTATAAATACATTTCGGTCCGTCAGCAGAGAATAACGCTGTACAATATTCGAGAGGCCAATTCCAGAACTTTCTTTGATCTGTTCTCTTACCTGTAAATTATTTTCAATACAAAGTATATTTCCGGCTGAAAAAATTCTTATAACCAAGGGTTTTGATGACGTAGCAAAATTATGTTTGATACAGTTTTCCAGCAGCAGCTGTAAAGATAGCGGAACCACATATTTCTGGTAATCTTCCTGAGCAACATCAAAAGTAAAATCTACACTGTCTTCAAACCTTGTTTTCAAAAGGTCACAGTATGTTCTGGCAAATTCTATTTCATCTTCCACCGTTACCAGCTCTTTATCTTTCTGTTCAAGTACATAACGGTAAATCTTTGACATTGAAGCGGTAAACTTCTGAGCCTGACGAGGGTTTTCATCGATCAGTGAGCTTAAAACATTCAGAGAGTTGAAAAGGAAATGAGGGTCCAGCTGATTCTTTAAACTTTCAAACTGGGCATTTGCTGATTTTGCGATAAGCTTCTGCTCTACCACTTCTTTTCTGGAAGTCTTTTTAAGCTCTTCCATAAAGCTTTTTGCATGAAGGAAAGCAGAGATCAGAAGAGCAATATTAATCATGAACCAATTGGTTACGCCATATTTTGAAGAGAAAAATTCTTGTATGGTAGCCGTTTTCTGAATCACAACATAGTTCATGTAATTACAGAAATAGACCAGAATAAAGTTTCCGATAATAATGGAAATGATGCTTAATACGGCTCTCGTGCGGGTGGCTTCGGACCAGGGAAATTTTCTGTTGAGGAATTCATTGATAAATCCGTTTCCAAATCCCAGTACAAAAGAATACATCGTTGAAAGAAGCAGTGTGATCAGAAATGTATTCAGAGTCTTTTCATTATTAAAGAACAAAAAGAAAAACAAGGTGGTTCCTAACGACGTCCAAAGTAATATTGTAAAGTATTTACGCTTCATGATCTGTTTTCTTGATTCAAAATTAGTTTTTATTAAAGGTATCAAAAATTTATTCTTACTGAAGGGCTGATTTTCTTCCCTGAATGGTATAAAAAAACCTTCACGAATGAAGGTTCATTTATTTGTAAAGTAGAGAAAGCTCTATTTCGCTTTTCCTGCCGGAAGACTTAGGAAATAATCGGCTTCACCTCTTCCCCAGTTAGGATCTAAAGCTGTTTTAGGTTTATAGGTCTTAAATTTTGCCTGTGCGTCTTTAAACATTTCCAATCCTTTGGTTTTGCTTCCTCCGTACTGCTCTGGAGTAAAATAAACGTCTTCTGCTTTGATAAGAGCAATTCTTGGATTTGCCGGCTCTAATTTTTCTGCAGTATTAAGTTCTTCAGCAGCTCTGGCACCGTCTGTCATATAACGTTGCGCCGGATTTACCATCATTCTGAGTGAATAGGACATTTTTCTCAGCAAGTGAATTTCTGCATTATCAGCTCCGGCAAGATTCTGTGCCATTGAAAGCTGTTTCTCAGCCTGATCTGCAATAGCATCCAGTTCCTGCATTTTTCCGTCTCTCATCAAGGTTCTTCCTTTCTGGATATAAGAAAATGCCGCATAGTATGCCGGAAGCCATTTTGTGCTTTCCTTGCTTCCGACTCTCTGGAAATCATTAGCCAGGGTCTGGAAATCTTCCGGTGTTTTGCAGACTTCTATTCTTCCGATTTTTTCAGTCATTATTTTGTCGTAATCCGCCTGTGCAAAAGCTGTTAAACTCATAAAAGCTAAAGCAAAGCTTAAAAGGTATTTTTTCATGATATCAAATTTTAAAAGTTAGTTTATTTGTTTGTTCTAAGATATGTTTTTTATAAATTATTATTGATCGCATCATCTGTTTTATCAACTCCGAAGCTTATAAATGCTCCAATGAACACAAAAGTATTGACTGGCGGCACTACAGCAGAACTTCTGGATCCATCTGCAGAGAAGTTATAGCCGTATACATTCTTTGACCCTAAAATATTGCTGACACTCAATACGAATACAGGAAAAGCCTTCGCATCTTTTTTACCAATATTGGGCAGATAATTGATACTGAAATTCAAAGCGTTATAATCTTTTAATCTTCCTTCATTTCTTGTATAATTCACTGCTTTTCCATTCTCAAACGTAGAGGCAATGTCATAATAAGGACGTCCTTTTGCATAGGTATATGATAAGTTTACCCCAAGCTTCCATTCCGGAATAAATCTTTTTGCCACTGCAGAAAGGGTATGTTCAGCAGCAAAACCTGGCTGCAGACTGATCGGATAATTAAGAAAATCTCTTTTAGAATCCAGATAGGAGTAGCTGATCCAGTAATCAATATTTTCAAATGTTTTTTTATTGTCTCTCCAGAAAAATTCAACTCCTTTTGCGTATCCGTATCCATTGTTGTTTAAAGCGGCCTGAGTCTGTTGATTTTGCTCTTTATCCTGGTTAATATTAAATGTTTTAATCAGCTGGTCATATTTTTTATAAAATGCTTCAAAACGCAGCGTTCTTCCTTCTGAAGCTCTCTGAACCTGAAAAATATAATGCTGAGACTTCTGGAAACCAAGATCTGCCGGGCCATTGATATATTTACTCTCCGGATTCTGATAAAAGAGACCGTAAGCTAAGGAAGTGGTCCAGTCTTTTGCCAGACGATAAGCAATTGCAAAACGAGGGGCAATATTATTCTTTCCTAAAAAAGAAGAATGTTCTGCTCTTACACCTATTTTCGCTGATAATGCATTGCTGAATCCCAGATCAGTTTCAACAAAAGCAGAAGATATCAGATCTTTATAATGTTTCTGTACTGCTTCAAAATTCAGATTTTCATCCGTATTATTCAACTCAAATCCTCCTCTCAGGGCACTGATTCTGTTAATCTTTCTTTCAAGAACGGCTTTGAAGTTCAAGTAATTTCCGTCTGTCAAAAGCTGGTTTCTGTTGGATTCAATATCATTGGTTTCTGTGGAAAAATGAAGATCGGATCTGTTGTAAGAATAAGACCCTCCAACATTCAAAAGATACTTTCCAAATTTCTGTTTAAAAGAGAGGTTATGAAATGTATTTTTTCCGTTAAGCTTTACCAGGCTGAAATCATATCCGGGCTCAAGGCTTTCTGACCTAACTCCCATTTTATTGGAGTTGAACATCCCGTAGTATTTGAAAAATCCCCCTGATTTTGTTTTAAATCTGAAATTCAGATCTCCGTTAAGTCCCTGTGGTGCTTCAACAAAATCTGTATTAAAATTAAAGGTTTTCTGCATCAACGTTAAAAGAGAATATCCTGCTGTAGCTCCATAAGAATAGTTTTTATTGTCTCCAAGTTTCTGAAATCCTGCACTCAGGAAAATAGGAGAAATTCCTAAACTGTAAGAACTCTCATCCGGAAGATCAACACTTTCCAGCATTAAAGCTCCTGAAAGAGCCTGTCCGTACAATGCAGAATATCCTCCGCTTGAAAATATATTTCCTTTGAAGAGAGAGGTATTGAACTGATCTCTTCCTGCAATTCCCGGAACAGAATTAGAAAAATAATTGTTGATAAGACTTCCGTCCATAAAAATTTTAGATTCCGTACCTGTTCCCCCTCTGATAAAAAGACCTTCAGTCCCACCTACTTTCTGTACACCCGGAAGATAGGTTAAAGCCGAAGAAATCTGCCCGTCTGCTCCTGCTGTGGTATAAATATCAATTGGGGAAAGCAGTGCTGTTGCTCTTTTCTTATCACTTGCTTCAATGGAGCCTGCAGAAACTACTACTGCATCAATCTCGCTGATCTGTTCTTTAAGATCGACATTCAAAGAAATTTCCTGATTTTCAATAGAAACTGTTCTTTCTACATTCTCATACTTCGGATGGGTAAACGTTATTGTATGATCTCCTTTTTCTGAAGTTTCAAAAGAAAAATTACCCTGAGCGTCTGTGGTTGTTCCGTCATAGGTGTTTTTCAGAGTAACGTTTACTTCACTCACTCCTTTGTTTTTAAAAGAAACTTTTCCTGAGATCTTCACCTGTGAATACCCCATTATGGAAGCCATCAGGAAGATAAGAAGCAGTATGTTTTGTCTTTGAGTTTTCATTTTTATTGTTTTCTGGGTCAAAAATAGAATGAAAAATGCCTTCCGATAAAAAAATTGTTACCGAAAGGCATTCTTTTGCTACCGAATGGGAAATTAGTGAATCGGAATGCAAAAATCTACAATCATCTTTCCTTCCGAATGATCTTTAAAGTTGGAATGATAAATTTCGTAAGGAAAGGTTCTTCTGATTGTATAATTGTTTTCATTCATCCATAAAAACAAAGAAACCCAGCATTGCTCAAAGTCATCCAACGTAACTTCACCACTTCCCACAATGTATTTTCCTGCATCTAAGGTTTCAGCAAATACTTCACCTTCCTGCTGTTTTAGTTTTTCATCCAAAAGCATGCAGGCATGGATTCTAACCTTATCAAGAGGGGTAATCTTACAGCTGTCATGATAAACTGAAATCATTTTCACATTTTCTCTTGGAAAAAAATTCTTCTTAATCGCCCAGTCTACTAATACATTGAAAGAAGGTTCTACGTTTGCAATTCCAAGGCTCATTACAGACGCCAGATTCATTTCCGCCATTTCTTTTACTTCGATTTTTAAATTCATATTGGTCCAATTTAACAGGTTTTCTATGTTGCAAATGTATTGGCTGAAAACCGTATCAATTTGTCCGTTCTTGCGATGTGTTTGTAAAATCTTGTGAAATTTTTCCGGCGCTGACCTACGGAATTCTGTAGGTGGTACGCCATAATGTTTTTTGAATGTCTTGCAGAAAGCTGAGTGGTTTGAAAATCCAAGATTCCAGTAGATATCTTTAATCTCCATATTTTTATGAAGTGCCAGATGAAGAGCACTTTTTTCTATTTTCTTCCTGATAATGTAGCTCTGAAGGGTTTCTCCGGTAACGAGCTTAAATATTCTGTGAAAATGAAAGGGCGAATAGGCACTTACCTCTGAAACTTTCTCCAGAGACAAATCAGAATCAATATGATTATCAATATATTGAATTGTTTTTACAATCCGTTTTTTATATTCTTCCAATTCAAAGTTGTTAGTTTACAAAGATATTTTTCCAGAATGAAAATCTGTTGTCTATTATTGCTATAATCAAGATAATCCACTCGTTTTTACTATAGGATATCTTCTTCAAAATGTTTAAAAAGAGGAATTATATTTCTAATCTTGGGACCTGAAGAAGCTATATAACTATGATAATCTTCGTGAATAAAAATCTCTTTTATAAAGAACTTTTCATCTTCAATGATACACTCATCATTTATGACTTCAAAAGCATCCAACGGAAGCATCATCCCGGCTCCATGCGCTTTTATTACAGCTTCTTTTCTTGTCCAATAGGTAAAAAATCCATTCATTTTATCTTCAGCATCCTGAATTTCCTGAATCTCATTAGAGGTCATCTGAAATGTAAAATCGTGGTAGCTGATCTTCGGATCGTTGTATTCTATATCTATTCCCAAAGGATATTCTGCAATGGCACAGGCTACAAGCTCTTTGGAATGTGATATGTTGAAATGGAGGTCATATCCTTTCAAATAAGGTTTTTTATTGGGAAGAATGCCAATCTCCACATCCGGAATGTTGTAATAAGTTCTTAATCCGTGCTGTAGAAGTACTTTTCCCATTAAAGAAAGCTGTGCATCCTGCCATCTTCTGTATCTCAGAATATCTTTTTTAATATCATCAGAAAAAACAGGCAGATACCGGTCAAGTAGGAACTGGTGCCTTTCTTCGCTGATGAATGTATACAGAATAATCATTTTCTATTTCTTCTTTGATATGGGATCATTACTTTCACGTTAAAAATAAGCTTTTTTTCGTCCCTTTTTAAAGCAATTCATCTTCTGGTCAAAGTTGCAGAATCTGAGGCTGAAACGTATTGAATTTCGGCTATCCTGCGCGGTATCTTTTGAAAAAAAGACTGGAATCATAAAGCGCTTTGGAAAATCTTTTATAATTTTAGGGTAAAATCACTATAAATCATTTAAAAAATGAAAGTACAAACACTAGCATTATTGGCAGGATTTGCATTTTTAGCAACTTCATGCGGAACAACAAAAATGTATTCTGTAAATGCCAAAAGCGGAACACAGACAGGAGGAACAGCGAAATTTACCCAGAACGGAAATGAGGTAACGATGAAGCTGGATATCACCAATCTTACTCCTGGAATCCATGCAGTACACATTCATGAAAAAGGAGACTGTTCTGCAGCAGACGGAACTTCTACCGGAGGCCACTGGAATCCTTCAAAGAATGATCATGGTAAATGGGGTGCTGAACATTTCCACATGGGAGATATAGGAAACCTGGTTGCTGATCAGAGCGGAACTGCAACATTGACTTTCAAAACAGACAAATGGTGCCTGGGTTGTACGGATGAGTCTAAAAACATTATCGGAAAAGGTCTTATCGTACACGCAGCAGCAGATGATTTCCATACTCAGCCTACCGGAAATGCCGGAGGAAGAGTGGGATGTGTAGAAATTAAATAATCTACTTTATTCAATAAAAAAACCGCTAATTTTCATTAGCGGTTTTTTTATGTTTAGGATTTAGCTCCCATCTCTGATACAATATTCATTGCTTCCTGCAGGTAAAGATCTTTTTTCAGATTCTTGATCCACATTTCAGATTTTTTCTTGAAAGCTTCATCTTTTTTCTCTCTTTCAACTTCACTTGGATACATGATGAACTGAAGGCCATTCTCAAATTTTGTCAAAGCTTTGAACTTTTCAATCTGAGATTTTCTGTTTTTCATCAGTTCATTAAATTTAGTGATATTCAACGTGATATTTTCTTCTTTATCAAGTTTTTCTCTCCACTGAGCAGACTCTAATAACAACTGATAATTACTGTTTTTAGCCATTCTGTCTGCGCTCGCTTTTTCCAGTGCCTGAATATTGAAATAGTTCAGTTTCTGGAATTTCGTAGGTGGAATTTTGTCCCATGCCAATGCATAGTCATCATATCGTTCTCCTACTTCAGCATAGGTAAAGAAATCTTTCATCTGAATGTCAGAAACAATCCCTTTTCTCTGTGTAGATTCTCCGGTAATTCTGTAGAACTTCTGGATAGTCAGTTTTAAAGATCCGAAATCATCTTCTGTATTCAGGAATCTGTTCAGGTCAACAAAAGTCTGAACGGTTCCTTTTCCAAAAGACTGTGGAGACCCGATAATCATTGCTCTTCCGTTATCCTGCATTACTCCTGCAAGGATTTCTGAAGCTGAAGCGGAAAGCTCGTTTTGCATAATCACCAATGGACCAGTCCAGATCGGAGTTTCATTTTTATTCTTAAGAGTTTGTATTTTCCCGTTTCCGTCTTTCACCTGAACATAAGGTCCGGCTTCCATGAAAAGTCCCATAATATCCCCTACTTCAGTTAAAGAACCACCTCCGTTATTTCTAAGGTCAAGAATGATTCCCTGGATATTCTGTTCTTTCAGTTTAATGATTTCATTTTTGATATCATCAGAAGCATTTCTTCCTTTTGCATTTTCAAAATCAGCATTAAAGCTTGGAAGGTTGATGAAACCATATTTCTTACCATTTGGAGTATTCACTACAATACTTCTTGCGAAAGTATCTTCAATAGCTACTTCCTCACGGATCATTGTTACATCTTTGATGGTACCGTCTTTTTTCTGAACCGTCAGTGTTACCGGAGTTCCTTTTTCACCTCTGATCAAACGTACTGCTTCATCAGAAAGCATTCCTACTACATTTACGGCATCTTCTTTCGGTTTAGATCTTACTTTCAGGATTTTATCACCCTCAGAAAGCTGTTTCGACTTCCATGCCGGTGCACCAATGGTAAGAGCTCCTAAGTAAAGGTTTCCTTTTTTCTCCTGAATTAATGCTCCGATACCGATTACTTTTCCTGTAAACTGAGTATCAAAATCTTCTTTATCTTTTGGAGAATAGTAGTTCGTATGCGGATCGAATACTTCTGTATACGCATTCATATACACGGTAAACCAATCCATTTTCTTTCTCTTTTTGAATCGCGTAAAGGTATCTTTTACAAGGTCTTTTACTTCATCAGTCGCTTTTTTGATTTTTTCGTCCTGAGTAAGCGGCTTAAACTTGATGGTATCTTTCAGCTTGTACTTCTGAACAGAGTCTTTCTTTTCTTTCTGAGCTTCTTCTTTGCTGTTCATCGACTCTACTTCCTGAAGAATATTGTACTTGATGAATTTTTTCCACTCATTATACTGTTCCTGCTTGTTGGCTGGTACCTTTTTAAGCTTCGGCTCAAGAGTAAGCGTTTCATCTTCCTGAAGATTAATTGGCTTGCTGAAAATATCCTGTGTTATTTTATCGATCTCATCCACTCTCTGGTATAGTCTGTCAATCGTAAGCTTATAGAATGTAAGATCACCCTGACCGATATAATCATCAAGCTTTGTCTCATGCTTGTTGAATTCATCCATATCAGATTGCAGGAAATATCTTTTAGCGGGATCTACCAATTCGAAATAATGCTTATAAACGTCCTTCGAATAGGCATCATTGATAGTCTTGGGGCTATAATGCAGATAAGAAAGTGTGTTTTTTACGCTCACCATAATCGTCTGCATCTTTTCATCGTCATTCTTTGGCGAGTTGAAACAAAACATTAGACTGGTTAATGGAATAAGAAGTAAAAATTTATTCAGTTTGAAATTTTTCCACATAAACTGTCTTTATTTATTAATTTTTTTAAAATAAGTATAATAATTAGTAGCAGTAAGTTTGGTACTGTTACAAATGATCAAATTTAATACCTTATTTGCAATTATCAGATAGTTTTAACCATTTTTATTAAATAGAGCTACAAATAATAATAACAGTGTTAGCCATTTCCGGTTATCAGGCAGTTTACCTCCTGAATGAAATAATTAACGTTCTGTTTTCAAGATATAGACTCAGTATTTATTTTTCATCAAAAACTAAAAACATATACCACAAAAAACAATTTTTGCCCATAAAGGCATAAAATATGCAGAGAATTAAACATACAAATTCAAAATATTAAGTTATGAAAAGTTTATTATGGTTAGTAGCAGTCATCTGCATCGTTGTTTGGCTTTTAGGAATGTTAGGAATAGTTCCTGGAATGAGCACGGGTTATTTAATCCACGTTTTACTGGTCATTGCCATTATAGTTATTCTTTATAATATCATTTCCGGCAGAAAACCTCTCGACTAGTTTATTATTTTGTAAAACCACTTAAAATTAAAACAACCATCAGGCTTAACAGATGCTTTTTAGCGAAGTTGTACTATATTTTGTCTTGAAAAGCATCTGTAAGTACTGTGGTTACTCTTATTCTCAAAAAAACCGGGATTATATCAAATATTAATTTTGCTTTATTTTAAGTTTAATTTTTACTCATTTCCCTCTTTTCTTTCCCTGCATCCTGCCTCATTCCAGAGGTAAAACAAGAAAATCTCAATTTCGATTTCGCAACAATCAATAATAAATCTGCTGTTTTATCACGTCTTATTTTTGCCTACATTTGATGGGTTGAAAATCTATTTGTTCTATTCTGAAATGAACAAATTCACTCTATTTGAATAAAAATATTAAAGATAATTTATGGAAAGACCGCTTATTCTGGTTACTAATGATGATGGAATTACAGCTCCTGGTATCAGAAATCTTATCAGTTTTATGAATGAAATCGGAGAAGTAGTTGTTGTGGCACCTAATTCTCCTCAAAGTGGAAAAGGCCACGCTATTACCATTAATTCTACCCTAAGCTACGAAGAAGTTACCCTGGATGGCCCGCAGACAGATTTTTCATGCAGCGGAACTCCTGTAGACTGTGTAAAGATGGCTCTTGATAAAATTCTGAAAAGAAGACCTGATATTGTGGTTTCAGGAATCAACCACGGAGCAAACTCTTCTATTAATGTGATCTATTCGGGAACGATGTCAGCTGCAGTAGAAGCGGGTGTAGAAGGAATTCCTGCGATTGGATTCTCATTACTGGATTTCAGCTGGGAAGCTGATTTTACCCAGGCTAAGGAATTTATTCAGAATATCGTAAGAAGAACTTTGGAAAATCCAATGCCAAAAGGTATTGTACTGAATGTAAATATTCCTAAACTTCCTGCTGAAGAAATAAAAGGCGTAAAAGTATGTAAACAGGCCCACGCAAAATGGGAAGAAAGCTTTGACGAAAGAATAAACCCTCACGGTAAAAAATATTACTGGCTGACCGGTTATTTTAACAATATGGATGATTCTGAAGATGCTGATGAAACTGCATTGGCAAACGGATATATTTCTATTGTTCCGGTAAAGTTTGACCTTACGGCATATGAATACATGAAAACACTGGAGGAAGTAATGACTTTTGAAGATGTAAAAGAAGTAAAATAACCAAAGAGATAATAAAAGCGTGAAATCAGATTTCACGCTTTGCTTTTATCGTGTTAAAATAATACTTTATCTTCTTTTCTGAGCTCTTCCAGATAAGCCTTTTTATCATCTCTGTAAAAAAGATTCATCGTTTCAAAAGGAATTAACTTCAGGTCTTTATTGACAATATGTACGCACGATTTCTTCACTGCCCTTACATCAAAATCATGAGCATCCATAAAGTTCATAATAATGATTCTGAAAAGGTTATCATAGTCAAGATCCGGAGCACATACTTCCGGCAGGCAACACAGTAACTGATTGACCTTAGGCTGAACTTTATCTACGGAAATTCCGGTACTGAAAATATCCAGCAGCTGCATGTGCAGTCCCTTATCCTGTTCGTAAACAATGGTATTCCTTGATTCATTATTCAGAAGATCTGCAGGATTGATATATCGGGTTAAAGGAATTATTTCGTCCTGAAGTTTTAAGATATATCCCATAGCCAGAGCATCCGGATTGCACGGAACAGGAATAATATCATCAGAATTTAATAAAGGAAACTGATTGATAATTTCCTGTCTTACTTCAGTTAAGGTAATTTTTTCATGAGCAGAGTCTTCCCGGTTTCTTCCGGCAATTTCAACAGGCTGGAAGGTAATTCCTCTTACACATTTCTGTTTCAGGGCAAATTCTATAATTTTTCCTATTTCATCAATATTTTTATCCTTTTGAAGAACAATAACCAATGTAGTTGAAAGATTAAGCTCATTAAGTTTTTCCAGTGCCTTCATTCTGACTGCAGTAAGATCCTTCCCTCTGAAATCTTCCAGAACTTCAGGCTTAAATGAATCAAACTGAAGATAAATTTCAAATTCAGGAGCATACGTCGCCAATTTTTCAGCAAATCCCGGATCATTGGCTATTCTGATTCCGTTGGTATTCAGCATCAGATGTTTGATCGGTTTTGATTTGGCAATATCCATAATTTTGAAAAACTCCGGATGAATTGTAGGTTCCCCTCCACTGATCTGCACCACGTCCGGTTCACCTTCATTTTTTACGATAACATCAAACATGGCCTCAATTTCTTCAAGGCTTCTGTGACTTCCATAATGAGGTGAGGACATTGCATAACAGGTTGGACAGGTCAGGTTACAACGATCTGTAACTTCTACAATAGAAAGACAGCTATGCTGTTCATGATCTACGCATAGTCCACAATCATAAGGGCAGCCATATTCTACATCGGTTCCAAAATGAAGGGGCATTTCAGAGGCTTTATTATAATTTCTTATATTTTTATAATAATGTACATCAGAAGCTATTTTTGTTTTGAAAAAACCATGATCCGGGCATCTTTTGGTCATAAAAACAGTTTCATCCTCAATAATGATTTTGGCTCCTACCCTTTTAAGGCATTCCGGGCAAAGACTGATTGTATAGTCGTAATAGGTATAATTTCTTACTGGCATAGCAAAATTTTTAAAGTCCTCCGCAAATATAACCGCTGATCAATCCACAGATCAGAAGGGATATAA
>Ga0070682_100000345_pt1 | contig 31812 bp, 25 predicted proteins | sample KBSC63LmetaG_FD_64668 | JGI IMG/M metagenome (GOLD analysis project Ga0070682, IMG submission 64668) | Corn rhizosphere microbial communities from Kellogg Biological Station, Michigan, USA - KBS C6-3L metaG | ecosystem: Host-associated > Plants > Roots > Rhizosphere | place: USA: Michigan...
GATTCGAGGCGATGTCGGCCCTCGGAGAGCGTCTGGAGCCGAGCCTCCTGCCGCGGATCGAAGCCCTGCTCGAAGACCGGGATCCCTACATCCGGCGCTACGCGGTGGAGTACTACGGCCGCCTCTCTAAATGAGTCGTTGGTCTCCTTAACCGTGCTGGACGATGCGGCCCTTCGAGCTGACTCCGACGGACTTCAGCTGTTCCCGACTAGCGTCGACCAAAGCGCCCTTCCCATCTCCGCCACCGCACACCACGTAGCAGCGCCATATCGAGAGGTAATCCAAGCTTCCCCTGCGTGGTGAGAGCCCTACTGCCTCGTCATCGAAGGCGAGCGATGGCGAGCAGCTCCTTTGCCCGAGGATCATCCTCATCGAGCGCCGGCCGCCTATCCCAATGCCCCGCTTGAACCGGAATTACTTCATCGACAACGAACTTGGCATCCTCCAAGAGGTTGCGCAGAGACGATGCGGTATAGCGCAGGTCCCTCACCACGTGCTCACTCGGCAGAAAGTCTTCCATCTGGAGGAACTGCTCCTTGCGGTAGTAGACGTCCTTATACTCCAAGAGCAATTTCGGATTAAAGATGTCACCGCTCTCCTCCATCGTGTTTGACGGGGGAAGACGCTCCAAGGCTTGGAGAAACTCCAAGTCGGTCTTTGGTCTTTGGTCGTTCGGGATTCTCCCCGCCGTTGCCCCCGCGTTCATCACGCTCAAGAGAAGGCGCCCATCCTTCTTAAGACGCGTGGCGGCGCTACTAAGTATCCGTAGATCATCTCGACGATTCGCCGAGGCCCCCAGAACGTCGTAAAGCAGAAGCACCGCGTCTACTGCTGGGCCCCGCAATAGTTCTCGACCATCGGCTACAGAAAGTTTTACCAACGGCGAACTTCCATAACGCTCCTGCGCCCTTTGGATGAGCTCCCCCACAGCGTCGACCCCTTCTCCGCGGATCCCCGCTTTGGCGAGAGCCGCTACATGGCGACCATCACCACAACCAATGTCAAGGACCGAGGCTTCCGTTTTCAAATTAAGCCGCTTCTGGATGAATCTGGCCTCAGTGTCCGAGTGCGCTCTCCATCGATGATTCTCGTCCAATGTCATCCTGGCGAAAGCGTCCATCCACACCCGGTCAGCACCAACGAGGATTTCCTCAAGCTTCTCCGGGGGAAGAGGCATTGGGGGCTGAGAAGCAAAAGTGCAGCCAAACCACTCCTCTCCCTCGCTGATATCCCCCAACGGCCAAGGTCGCTCTCCCCTTGCGGCCCGGCGTCGCTCATCGTCCAGGTTTTTATGTGAGACGAAAAATTCGGTATCGACAACCGCCCGAAGAAGGCCGTCTTCTTCCTCCAAGCGCTCCGGCAGATAACTGACATGCCCTCGAAGCTGCCGCAACACCTCGTTGCCGTGTTTCCGGATCTCGCTAAGTCGGCAAACCCGGCGAGTAGCGCTTTCAAGTGCACGGATTGCATACGGGCTTGCGCTCACCATGCCCCACGCATATCTGTCGCTGAACTGCCAGATGCTGTATAGAAGGTTTGTCGCTATCCCTTCGTTCCTGAATGCCTCACCAACAACGAGTTGGCTCACCCAGGCAATTCGCCCGCCGACCTCGGGTGCCTCGGCATAAACGGCCACGCAGTAGCCGACGATCTCGCCATCTGGAAGTTCTGCGGCAGCCAAAAACGAATCGGGTGACGCAAGAAGCTCAGCCACGTCAGCCGCGGTTCGTCTGATCCTCTCTCCAGGATGCTTTCCTTGAGAACCCCATACGCCATAAGAGCTTGAGTAGAGCGCGGCGCAGCGATCAAGAAGGCCAGACTCAGACCGTGCGCGCTCGCCTCGCAGCGTCCGCCAATGAAGCCGCCACAGGACAGGCTGGGAATTCTCATTGGGAAGCTGTCTGACCGTCAAGCCGCGCAGGCTAAAGGAGCAAGCGTGGACTTGCTAGACCTTGAGATGAGTTGGTGCCCAGCTCCCATCCGCTTTCTGCGAAAAATCTTGGAACAACATCGGGGCCTCCCGAATAGCAAGTTCCGCGACGGCCCCGAAGACGAGACGCATCTCCTCCTCGGCCGTTGGGAGCGTTCGCTGGGCAATTACATGTCTCAGGGTCCGTACGTTGGCGGTCCAAAGGATGTCCGTGCTGAGGCCGATCGGAGCGAGCCTTCTCAACGCAGAGGTCACTTCCTTCTTCTCTGCGAATGACATGTCCTCCTCAAGCAAGACATCAGAAGCCGTCCGCTGGAATTCCTCAAGGCGCTCGACGACTGAAATGACCTCCTCCCGAACCGGCTCCAAGGCTGGAGCAACCCGAAACCCTATATCGACGAGCCGTACATAACGAAGGCTCTCTTGACTGTAGGCGCAACCGGCGCGGTGTCGGACCAACTCATGGGTGAAGACTCGGGATACCTGGTGAAATGCGAAACTGAAGTTGGCGTGCTCCAGAACGCTTCCGTGCCCGCTACTGAGAAGATTGTCGAAGTACTCCCCTCGTTCGGTACGAATTCGTTTCACATTCGGGTTCAAGCCTGGTTTCCAACTCCGGTAACACAGCCGGCCGCCAAACTCAACCAGCAATTCAGCGTCAGTAGCCTCGGCATCGCCGTTCCTAAGCTCCAGCCAGCTCAGTCCATCGACGCTCTGGAGGTATGACTCTAGGGAGGACCGATCAATCTGCGGCCTCGCGATCATGAATACAGACGGCTTCGTCTCCCGCACTTCCTTGGATTATGCCCGAATCAGAATCCAATGCTCGGCGAAGCGTTGAACATAGAATTTACACGCGTCCTCAACGTCTACTCCGGGCACGGTCAAAAGGCGCATTTCTAGCCCGTGACCAAAAAGCCACAGTAGGGCATCGATACGGACCGGGGAGAGCGAGGACCCGGCCTCATCATTCCATTTTTCAAACTAGGCTTCTTGGACCTAGGGAGAGCAGGGCTTTAGTGGGACCCAATCAGAGAGGCAGCAGCGTGGGGGCAAAAGATCAAATCGAGATAGTAGAAGTCGAGGAGACGACCGAATTGGCTAGATCTGTGATCTCGCTAGGGAACGGTCCCGCAAAGCGCACCCTTGGCTTTCTCCCGAACCAGGGATTCCTGGATCGTGCTCGCAGGGGCACGCTCTTGGCTGCAGTAGCCAACTCTGAACTGCTCGGATACGTCCTCTATGACCTGCCGGGCTACGCGGTCAAGATCGTCCACCTATGCGTCGCCAACGCAGCACGTCGACGCGGAGTAGCGCGAAAGTTGATCGATGAGGTATCCGATCGGCACTCAGATCGGCAGCGGATTGTCTTGTCGTGCCGTTACGACTACGAGGCAACCGCAGTCTGGGAGGCTCTTGAGTTTCGCCCTCAAGGAAGTCGTCCTGGGCGCAGCAAGGACGGCCACATGCTCACGGTATGGGTGCGTGACTTCGATCATCCAACCCTTTTTGACGAATTTGAAGATGAGCGCCAGGCGACTGCCTTGGATCACAACGTGTTCCTAGATCTGCACATGGATGCAGAGAAGCGGCCTGAGGGGGCAGAGAGTCGATATCTACTGGACGACTGGATCGGTGAGTATGTCGAGCTCTGCGTGACAGATGAGGTGTTTCACGAGATACATGCCCACACCGATGCAACTCAACGCGCAGCAGAGCAGCACTGGGCATCGTCCTACCGCAATCTCTCAAAGCCCCAAGATCAGTGGTCTGATCTTGTCGACAAGGTCGCCGCTCTAGTCCCGAAGGCCGGCGCAGCTGATCATCGGCACGTTGCGCGAGCCGCAGCAGGAGGCGCCAAATATCTGGTTTCGCGAGACCGTGAGCTGTTGCGCGGATCAGATGCAATAGAAGCCGCGCTGGGGATCCGCGTACTTCCTCCCGAGGGGCTTATAGTCCGGCTTGATCAACAAAGAGCAGATAGTGCTTATCGCCCCTCTGCGCTCCTAGGAACCGAGTTGAAGCAGCTCTCGCCGCCGGACGACCTGCACGGCGTGCTCTTTACCTCGCTCCTGAACAATGGCGCAGGAGAGAGACGAAGTGACCTTGGCGCTCGCCTCCGGCCAATGCTGGCCGACCCGACCCACCACGACGTTCAAGTCGTGCAAACCGTTGATAGTAAGGTCGTTGCTGGCTTTGCCCGGCGGGTGTCAGGTCGCGATCTTGAAGTGCCGTTTCTTCGAGTCGCGCCCGCAACGCCCGGTGCCAATGTCGTCGCACGCCAGTTGCTCTTCGCTCAGCGCAAGCGAGCTGCGGATCTCGGACTGAGCTGCATACGAATTACCGACCCACATCTCAGCGGCGATGTTCGAGAGGCCCTCAAGCTAGAGCATTTCGACCCTTTGGAAGGCGGCTGGATTTGCCGTGTCAAGGTCGGACTACTTGATGCGGTAGAGGCCGGAAGCGCGGGTCCTCTCATACGGACAAGCGCAGTGGAATTCGAGGACAAATACTGGCCAGTAAAGATCACTAACGCTGAGATCGACACTTACGTCGTCCCCATTAAGGTCGCATTCGCCGAGAGCCTCCTCGACCCAGGGCTTGCGGAACAGTCTTTGCTTCCCCGGCAGTTGGGCCTTGGGCTCAGTCGCGAACATGTCTATTACCGCCATACCCAAAACTCTCGGGGCATAAGTTCTGGAGCGCGGATACTCTGGTATGTCACGGGCGGTACGCCCGTCCACGCTCGTGGCAGCATTCGCGCTGTTTCGCAAGTGGCAGATGTGGTTGTCGGCCGCCCTCGCAGTCTGCATGCTCGATTCGAGCGATTCGGCGTCTACTCGTTGGAGCAGGTTTCAAGCCTCGCGGATAGAAACGGGCAGGTGATGGCGCTTCGTTTCGTAAACACCGAGGTGCTTGAGCGCCCAATGACGCTCGATGCTTTGGAAGCGTTTTGGGCGGAAAACGGCGAGCGCTTCCTTGCTCCCCAATCGCCCACGCTAATAGGCGAACGTATGTTCTGTCTGATCTATCAACGATCCTCTCGCTATGCGGACTGAAGACACGGCCCTTTTTCTCTCGCTACGGCCCCGTTATGCGGACCTTCTACTTGAGGGCCGCAAGACCATCGAGCTCCGTCGAGTTCGTCCGGTGGCAGCAGAGGGGTCGGTCGTCCTCCTTTATGCGGCCTCTCCGGCAATGACGTTGGTCGGAAAAGCGGAAGTTAGTCAGATCCACGTCGCTAGTCTCAACGAGATCTGGCGGCAACACGGCTCCGAGACCGGCATTACGCGGAAGGAGTATGACCACTACTTCGCCGGAGTCGATCGTGCCGTCGCAATTGAACTCAGGAGGATCCGACGCTTGGAGCGACCCCGGCCGCTTGAAGACTTGAGACGACGACTTGCTGGCTTTCGACCGCCGCAGAGCTTTCGATACCTCGATAGCTATGAGGTCGCGGCGCTTATCTAGGGCGACGCAAATCGACAGCCCTGCGAACCTCTGCAAAGCTCGCTCCTACTGCATGCGTATATCGCGCCAGCATTGTCTCGACGCGGTGGCCGGCGATCTCGGCCAGATCGGCGTCGTTGATGCCGGCGGCGCGGAGGTGGGTGACGTAGGAATGGCGGCACTCCTGGGGGCGGATGTCTAGGCCGGAGGCTTGCTGGGTTGGTTTCCAGAGGTCGCGGTAGAAGTTGCGCTCACGCCACATGCGGCCGGTTGGGGTCGTGAAGAGGAGATCGCAGTCCTTGCCCGGCTATCGTCGCTGCGATGAGACCCGGCCCTGAGCCAGCGCCCGCCCGTGGTTGAGCCGACCGCCGCCGGTGGTGCGGCGACCGGCGCGGCCAAGGCCGGGCTCTGGGCGCGGCGCCGTGACCCAGTTCGCAACCTACTTCGAGCACTGAAGCGCGAGCTGCGCCGCTCGCCGCTGCTCTCCGCCGACCGCTCCGCCCGCACCGACCTCTACAAGCAGGTCAGCGGGCAGCGCAGCGACCCCGGCTTCAACCGCGCCCTTGAGCAGTTCGTCGCTCGCGGCGACGAGGAGGCGCTGGGCACAATCCGCGCCCACCTCGACACCCAACTTGACACCTCGCGCCTCGGCGCCGAGCGCGAGGTGGTCCTCGAGGAGGTGATCGCCGTTCTGCGTTCACAGCTCGGGCAGGCGCAGCGCAACCCGAGCGCCGCCAGCGACGCCAATACCGGGCAGCTCCGCAATCGCATCGACGAGCTCGAAGAGCTGATCGAGGAGCAAAGCGAGCAGATCATCTCGGCAATCGCGCCGACCGGTGAGCCCGGACCGATCTATCGCTTCCTCGACGCCGACTGGGCGCCGCAAGGCGCGCGCCGCTCGCTCGAACGTCTCGCCGCTGTCGATGCAGGGCTGCTGGCGCGACTGCAGGCGCAAGTGGGCGAGCCAGCCGAGCTCGGGCGGGTTTTGGAGCTCGTTGAGATCTGGCCCGCCTGGGTCGAGGAGGGGCCGCCCGAGCTCCTGATCACACTGGCGAGGCTGATCGAGCAGCGCGGCGAGTGGGGGCGCTCGACGAAGATCTGGGAGCGAGCCGCCGCAAAGCGCGAGGGGCCCAAGCGGGCCGAGCTACTCGTCCGTGCGGCGGTCTCAGCCGACCTCGCCGGCGACAATGCCCGACACAACGAGCTGGTCGCAGAAGCGCGGGAGATCGACCCAGAGAACCCGCGCTTGCTGCTCGAGCAAATCACCCAGCACGACGACGTCGCCGAGCAGCTAGCCGTCCTCGACCGGGTGCGGACCGATGACCCCGAGCTGCAGGCGCTCGTCTTGCTGCAACGCTCGATCGCCTCGCTGATCGGCGGCGATCCGGCCGCGGCCCGCCGCCTCGTCGAGGAGGCCGAGGCGAAGGCTCCGGAGATGCTCCAGGTCAAGCTCGCTCGCCTCAACGTCGACGTCCATGAGGGGCGGATCGCGGTTGGCAATGACCGACCGATCGACGGGCCTCGGCTCGAAGAAAGCGCCGACCGCGCCCGTGCCCTACGACGCGAGCTGATCGAACAGCGCCGTTTCGAGGAGTCCGGCCGTGTGCTGATGCTGGGCATCGATGCCTTGCTGATGACCTCGCAGCGCGAGAGGGCAGGTGAGCTGATTGCGGAGGTCGCCGAGGAGGAGCTGGGGGCGATGGAAGGCGCCGAGGTTCTCGCCGAAGCGGCGATCCGCGCCGGGCGCCCCGCCGAGGCGCGCCGCTTTGTCGCTACCGCGCCCGAGACCCCCACCAGCCGCAGGCTGACGCTCTACGCGACGGCGCTTTCGGGCGCGAGTGAGGAGGTCGAAGAAGCCCGCGCCGGGTTGATGGAGATGCTTGGCGACGAGGATGAGGGCATCTCGGCAGCGGCCAGCCTCGTCTTGCTCTCGGTCGACAAGCCCCAGCTCGGCTGGAGCGAGGAGGCCGAGCGAGCCCTGATCGAGAACAACCTCGCCAAAGTCGCCGTCGGCTCGCACGCGATCTACCTGGCGGAGAAGAGCGATCATCGCGGGGCGATGGCCTTGCTCGAGCCCTACCGCTCAGAGCGCTGGGCGCTCGAGGCCGAGGTCCGGGTGACGAAGCTCTGGGGCAACAGCGCAGAGCGCGCCGCTGCGGCCGAGCGTCTGCTCGCTCGCGGCCCCGACCAGTCGATGGTCGTCGAATGTGGCCAGGCGCTGGCCGCCGCCGGAAAGCAGCGGCGCGCCGCCGAGGTGCTGGTATCGGTCGCATCCAGCCCGAGCGCGGCGCGCAGCGTGCGGGGGACTGCCTACCTGCTGCTCATGCATGTGGTCGGCCGCGACCTGGGCGAATGGGAGCGTGTCGACGAGCTCCTCGACGACTGGGAAAAGGCAATGCCCGGCGACCCGCAGATCGGATCCTGGCGGGTCGCCCTCGCCGCCAATCGTTGAGCGAGCGCTGGTCTTCAGGAAATCTCTGCTGACCCGCTCGGCTAGCTTCTCCACGAGCTAACGAGGCCCGATCACATTGCGCCACGCATCCAAAGGGAAGGTGAAGGGAAGGAGAGAGCCTGAAATCAGCCTTTTGCTGACTTTCGCTGACCTCGGTTGACCTTCACCGCAATCGGGGCCAAAGCGGAGCGATCGCGCCCCCAGAGCCAGATTCCGCTCCCCAAGCGGGCGAACCTCCATGCGCCCGGAGAGAATCGAACTCTCGACCTCCGGCTTGAAAGACCGGCGCTCTTTGGGGCTCGTTAAAACCCCGTTGACCACTGAGCTACGGGCGCTCACGCATCCCTGCGTGAGCAGATTATGCCTGGCTCAGAGCCCGAACGTCTTGGCGATGATGTTGCGCTGAATCTCTGAAGTGCCGCCGTAGATCGTCGAGACGAGGGAGGTGCGGACGAGGCGCTCCATGTCGTACTCGGAGGCGTAGCCGTAGCCGCCCATCATCTGCATGCCTTCGAGGGCGGCGCGCTTGGTCGTCTCGGTGACGAAGAGCTTCACCATCGAGGCCTCGCGGGGCAGCATGCGGTCGGGGTCCTCGTCGGTGAGGGTGGCGACCCAGCGGGTCATCAGGCGGGCCGCCTCGAGCTCGGTCGCCATGTCGGCGATACGGTGCTGCAGCGCCTGGAAGGAGCCGATCGGGCGGTTGAACTGTTCGCGCTCCTTGACGTAGACGATCAGGTCGTCGAAGACGCGCTGGGCGATGCCGAGCATCGTCGCGGCGAGGATCAGGCGCTCGACGTTGAGGCCGGCCATCAGCTGGGTCCAGGCCTGGTCGACCTGGCCGAGCACCGCGTCGGCCGGAGCGGCGACGTCGGTCAGGTAGAGGTGGTTGGTGTCGCGACCGCCCATCGTGTCGATCGGGACGATCTCCAGGCCCTCAGTCTCACGCGGCAGCCAGATCATCGTCAGGCCCTCGTGCTTGGAGGCCGAGCGGGTGGTGCGGCAGACGACGAGGATGTGGTCGGCGATGTGGGCGTTAGAGCAGAAGACCTTCTGCCCGTTGAGGACGAAGCCGTCGTCGACGCTCTCGGCGAAGGTGGAGAGCGAGCCGACGTCGGAGCCGGCCTCGGGCTCGGTCATCGCGATCGCCTCGACCGCGCCGCCGGCGATGCCGCCGAGGATCTCCTGCTTCTGCTCCTCGGTGCCGAAGCGGTTGGTGGCGCCGGCGACGATCAGCGTCGTCGCGTAGCCGCCGATCGGGGCGAGGGCGCGCGAGGTCTCCTCCATGAAGAGGCAGGCGTCCAGCATCGAGCCGCCGGAGCCGCCGTACTCCTCCGGAATCGTCAGCCCGAGCCAGCCGAGCTCGGCCATCTCCTTGTAGATGGTCTCGTTGTGGTGCTCGGTATAGCCCTCGGTGAGGCGCTCGCGCTGGTCCTGCGTCCCGCACTCGTGGTCGCAGTAGCGCTGAATAGCGTCGATGAAATCCTCTTGCTCGTCCGTGAGGGCGAAGTCCACGAAGCGGCAGCCTAACGGTCGAAGAAACTTGAGCAGCGTGCCGAAGCCCAGGACGAGACTCGAACTCGTGACCCCTTCCTTACCATGGAAGTGCTCTACCAACTGAGCTACCTGGGCAGCCGCCCGATCTTAATGGGTTCCGGGCGGCCCCCGGAGGGACGATTTGGGGCTACCGATTTGAGCGAAGCTGCCGATAGAGGTTCGATGAAGCGAGTTCGAGTGCGCAGATGGCGGATGACCTGCGGGGCACTCGGCGTGCTGCTCGCGTCCCTGGTGCTTGCCGGGCCGGCGTCCGCCTCGGGCGGCGCCCGCGCCTCGATCGTCGGTGGCACCACCGCTCTCAACGAAGAATGGCCCTGGGCCGCCTTCATCCTCGCCGCCGATCAGAAAGGCGAAGGGTTCAGCTGTACCGGGACGGTGATCTCCCCCACCCTCGTCCTCACCGCCGGCCACTGCGTGCAGGACATCATCACCGGCAAGAAGACTCCGGTCACCCAGTACGTCGTCGTCACCGGCAGCCGCGACATTCGTGACCCCGCCCTGCGCCAGGTATCGCGGGTCAGGCGGGCGATCGTCTACCCCAACTTCAACCGCTTCAAGGTCCACGGCGATGCGGGGCTGCTGGTGTTGGCGACCCCGACCTCCGTGCCCACGGTCGCCCTCGCCGGGCCCGAAGACGCAGCGCTGCTTGCCGCCAACACGCCGACCTGGATCGCCGGCTGGGGCTTGAGCGGCCCGCTGAGGAAGCTGAAGCGGACGCCGGTACTGCGTCGCGGCGCCACCTTCGTACAACCGCGGCTCTACTGCCGCAATCACGCTCGTGCCTACTACCCCTTCTTCAACTACTCCTCGCAGCTCTGCACGATCACCCCGCCGGGCTTCTCAATCGGCACCTGCCACGGCGACAGCGGTGGGCCGGCACTCGCTTTCCGCGAAGACGGCACGCCGGTGCAGATCGGGATCACCAGCCTCGGCGCAGCGGACTGCGACACGCACCTGCCCGACATCTTCACGCGGATAGATCGGATCTACCCGTGGATCACCGAACAGATCGCTGCGACGGCGACGGCTGCACCCGCCGCCGCCGTCACAGGCTGATCTAAGCCGGGATCAGGTGAACTTCGAGGGTTCGAAGCGGCAGTATTTGAATTCGAAGGAGATGACCTGGTTGTTGGCCTGGTTGGCGTTCGAGTTGAGGCGAAGCACGGTTTCCTGAGCCCCCCTCTTGTTGCCTTCCTTGAGCTGCTTGGCGCCTTTGAGGAAGAGTTTTTCCTCTTCGCCGACGTACTTGAGCCATTTCGCCAGCTTGGCCTGGTCAGCGGTGGGCTGGGGGACGGCCTTGATCTGGACGATCGCCTTGTGCAGGGCTTTGCCCGCCTTTTCGAACTGGGTGCCGGCGGCCTTCAGTTCGCCCTTCTGCACCTTCTTGCGAACGCCCTTGAGGATCCTTTCATTGGCTTCCGTGTTCGTCTTGCAGATCGGCTCGACCGCTTCTTTGTAGCTTTCGCGCGTTACTTCAGCCGCCTGCGCAAAGGGCGTAGCCAGCATCGCGACAGTCATCACGGCGGTGCTCAACGCAGCAAAGATCTTCTTCCCCACCAGATACCTTCCTCTCGTTCCCAATTTCCCAGGCTTCTCATCTTCCCAAACACACGCGAGTGTCCAGGGACTCGGCAGCTTAGGTCATCGTTAAGCGTGACTCAGCCGACGGGGAGGCCGCGCTGCGTGGCGACCCGCTCGAAGGCCTCAACGACCCTGGGATCGAACTGCGAGCCAGCGGCGTGGCGCAGCTCTTTGAGCGCTCGCGAGGGAAGCATCGCGACGCTGTAGGGACGCTCCGAGACCATCGCGGCGTAGGCATCGCAAACAGCGACCACGCGCGCGCCGAGCGGAATCTGCTCGCCACTCAGGGCATCCGGGTAGCCGCCGCCATCCCAGCGCTCCCCACTCGAACGAACCAGGCGCGCGACCGGCACGAGCGCCGCCGCCGAGGCGATGATCCGCTCGCCGATCAGGGTGTGCTGGCGGACGAACTCCCACTCGGACTCCTCGAGCGGGCCCGGCTTGTTCAGGATCGCGTCGGGGATCGCCATCTTCCCGGTCTCATGCAGCTGCGCGGCGCGGTGGGTCTCATCGCGCTGCTCGGCCTCCATGCCCAGCTCTTCGGCGACCGCCAGCGCCAGCTCGGCGACGTCGACGGCCTGTTCGGCCAGTTGCGGCTGGCGCTCGCGCAGCGCCGTCAGCAGCACGTCGCGCGACTGCGAGCCCGCCGAGCTCCGCTCGCTGACCTTGTTCGCGTACATCCGTCGGTCGGCGAGCTGCATTGCCTCCTTGAGCGAGCCGGCCTCGCTCGGCAGCAGGACGTTCCCCTGCGAGGCACCGACCGCGAACCCCTCGCCGCGCTCAGAGAGCGCGGCGGTGGCACCGGCGACGATCGCGTCGACCTCCGATGCCGTGCACTCGACCAGAAGGCAGAACTCATCGCCACCCAGCCGGTAGGCGCGGCCTTTCGCGGTCGCGAAGAGCTCCAGCCGCCCGCCAAGCCGTTCCAGCAGAGCGTCTCCGGCCGGGTGACCGAACGTGTCGTTGTAGAGCTTGAAGCCATCGAGGTCGAACAGGGCGAGGAGGCGAAGCGACCCGCCCGCGGCCGGCCGTGTGATCGCGCTCTCCAAGTCCAGCATCAGCGCTCTGCGGTTGGGCAATCCGGTGAGCTCGTCGGTGCGCGACTCGTGCATGCGCGAGCGGGCCTCGACCTGGCTCTCACGCAAGGAGAGGACCAGCCGCACGACGACCGCCACCAGGGTGAGCAGCGAGATGAGGGCGGCCGCGGTTGGGGCGGTGGCGAACCGTTCAGCTGCCTGAATGCCGATCGCGACCAAGGCCGCGGCTGCTGGGATCGCGATGATCCGCACCGCTCGCGATCGCAGCGGCTCCGTGATGCCCGGCTTGATCCACGCCGCGCAAGCAACCAGCAGGACCCCGCACGGCCAACCGGCGTCGAGAATCGTGCCTTCGACGTAGGTCCCCTTGGCGGCCTGCAGCAGGTAGACGCCGTCGGAGACGGCGAGCAGCAGGAGACCGGCGCCGAGGACTGCCCAGCTGCGTCCCGGTCGCCAACCGGTGAACGAGGCGGCGGTTGCCACCATCGTCAAAAGGGTCAGGTCGGCGATCGGGTAGGCAAGGTTGGTCGCGACGGCGAGCGTCTGGCCTTCGCTGGAGGCATCGACTATCGGCCCGAGCGCGAACGCCGCCGCCAGCGCCGCGACAGCAGAGCCGACGATCGCGCCGTCCAGCCAGCGCGCGGCCGGAAAGCTCCCGATCCTCGTCCGCAGAAGGGCGACCAGCGCCACGTAGGCGAACGGATAGAAGGCGAGGTAACCGCCGTCGGCGGGAGACGGGATCGGCACCGACGCCTGCCCGGCGAGGGCAGCCGCGTAATAGATTTCCCCGCCCGTGTAGAGCAGCAAGCCGACGCCCAGCAGCGTCCATGCCCCCCGCTCGCGCTCGATCAGGGCGGCGCGCAGGAGACAGGCGGCAGCGCTTGTCAGCATCAGGGCGTTGTAGATCCAGATGTTGAAGAGCGCATCGGTGCCAGGACCGCCAAATCCGACCACGACGTGCGCGGTGAAGGCGGTGAGCAGGCAGAGGGCGAGGAGACCGCCGGCAAGGACGGTCCGTCGCTGACGCTCGCTCAACTCGGCTGCCACCTTCCAACAATCGGAATCCGGCGCGGCAACCTTGACCGCTGGGCTCCGCGCACCCGTCTCGCCGGGTTGCGTCTGCTCTCAGCTGAGCAGCTCTGCGATGCGTTGCGCGGCCCGGCGGGCGCCATCGGTCTCCACCGGGCGGTAGTCGACGTCGCGCCCGATCTCCTCGGCGATCGCCCGGGCAATGACGTCGGGGGTGGCGCCCTCGAAGTCCATCCGGCGGCCGGCTCGGTAGCGGTCGAGCCGGTGGGCCACGTGAAAACGCTGCTCGAAATGGTGGCGCAGGGGGAAGTAGAGAAACGGCCGCCGGGCGGCGGTCAACTCCATCGCGGTCGTCAGCCCGCCTTGGACCACGGCGAGGTCGCAGGCGGCGAGGTGGCGGTAGAGGTCCTCGACGAAGGCACGTACCTCCAGACCGTCGGCCGCGGGCAGGGTCGCCGGGTCGATGCGCGGTCCGGCAACGACGATCATCCGCAACTCGGGAACGAGTTGCGCTGCGGCGGGAAAGGCCTCCATGACCCGGCGCAGCAGGCTCGCGCCCACGCCCGAGCCACCAACCGTGACCAGGCAGACGCGCTCGTGCGGACGGTAGCCGAGCTCGGCGCGCAGGCGCTCGCGGTCTCCCAGCTCGGCCTGGTCGAAGCCGGTGACGTGGCCGGCGAAGTCGAAGTTGCGCTCGGTCCACTCGCGGATCCCGGGGAGCTCCGGGCCGAGGCGCTCGCCGATGATGTCCTCGGGGTTGCCGACGAAGATCGCCCGATCGCGGATCTCCGGGTGGTCGCGGATGTGCTCGACCATCTCGGCGTTGTAGTCCGCCACCACGGATGCCTCCCGCTCGCCGTTCTCGGGCATCGGCAGCCAGCCGACGAAGTCCGTCAGCCAGGCGAAGGGGGCGCGCTTTCGGCCTGGGTTCTCGTGCAGGTGGTAGTCGAGCTCCCAGGCCTCGTCGCCGATCCAGAGGTCATACGGCGTCTCGCTGACGACGTCGTCGAAGACCATGTAGTTCGCGGCCAGGATCTCGTCCATGCGCCGGATCGCCTGGAAGCACTGCAGGCCGTGCTCGGCGGACTCCGCTTCGATGTGGGCCGACTCGTTGGCCAGGTGCCTGCTGGCAGGATGGATGCGCTCGCCCTCCGCTTCCAACACGCGCGTCACCGGGTCCTGGGCGAGCCAGTCGATCTCGAGGTCGGGGTGCAGCGCCCGCAGCTCGCGGGCGATCGCGACGTCGCGGCGAGCGTGGCCGAGGCCGATCGGAGAGCTGACGTACAGCGCGCGCCGCCGGCTGCTCGACCGCCTGACCGGGGGATTGCGGCGGAACGAGGAATCAACGAACTCGCGGATCGCGAGGTTCACCGTGACCGGTTGCCGCCCCTCGGGGAGGTGATCGCCGCCCTCGATCGCCACCAGCTTTCCGCCGGTCGCCCTTGCCAGCACCCTGGCGTCGGCGTGGCTCGTCACCTTGTCCTTTGTTCCGCTGATCACCAGTACGGGGCACTGGACGCGGCGAGCGAGCGCCAACTGATCGCGGCGGGTGACCGGCGCGCCGCCATCGGCGATCACGGTCATGGCCAGCGTGTCCGGATCGGTCTCCAACCCCCATTCGACGACGTCGTCGAATCCCTTGGTTGAGTGGGCTTCGCTGGTACACATGGCCGCGAACCACTCGACGAAGTCGCGGAAGTCGCGGCGAAAGTGCACCGCGTTGACCTTCGCCCAGCTCCGCGCCACGATCGGCCTGCGCGTGAACATCGGCCGCAGCCATGGATGGAACATGACCCGGTAGCGCAGGCCGCCAAGCGAGCGGCTGGCGGGGAACCAGGGCCCGATCAGCACCAGCCCGAGAACCCGCTCGGGGTGCTCGGCGGCGAGCAGGAGGGCGCGCTGGGTACCGCGGGAGAGGCCGACGACGAAAGCCTGCTCGGTCCTCGTCGCGTCGAGCACATCGAGCGCGTCGCGGGCGAACTCCGACTCGGCGTATGCCTCGAGGTTGGGTGGCCTGTCGCTCTTGCCATTGCCGCGCGGGTCGAAGACGACCACGCGGTGGTGGCGGGCGAGATAGGGGATCTGCATCTTCCACACCCGCGAGTGCACCAGCGTCCAGGTAGGGCAGAACAGGATCGTCGGCCCGCCGCTGCCGTAGACCTCGTAAAAGACGCGCACGCCGTCGCGCTCGATGTGACCCTGATCGTGCGGATACAGCGCTCGGGTCTGCTCGCCGACGTCGGCTTTCTCATTGCTGATTTGCTCGGTGATGCTCATTCGTCTTTTGGCTCGGTGATTGTCGAGGGCGGGCTTATCTCGGAAGTGTTGGTCGGACGACCAACTAACTTCTACCGTATACTGCCATCCGATGTCAACCAACGAACTGAGCCTGGGCACCGAGCCCGTCTCGGCTGGAGACCTCCGCGTCGCGCAGGGACAATCGACCCGCGTGCAGTTGCTCGCCGCCGCCGGCGATCTCCTGCGCGAGGAGGGCTACGCCGCCACCTCGACCCGCGCCGTCGCCGAGCGCGCGGGCACGCGACTATCACTCGTCCACTACCACTTCGGCTCCAAGCGGGGCTTGCTCGTTGCCGTGCTCGAGGATCTCACCGACCGCCTGCTGCGGCGCCAGCGGGCGCTGTTCAACGACAACCGACCCTTCGCCGACCAGTGGCGCAGCGCCTGCGCTTACCTTCGCGAGGACATCGACTCCGGCTATGTACGGATCCTCTGGGAGCTGTGGGCCGCCGGACTCGCCGATCCCGAGCTCGCGGAGCGCTGGCGCGCAACCCAACGTGGTTGGCGCGAGCTCATCGAGGCCCGCCTGGTGGACCTACAGACAAAGAGCGGCGTCGAGCTGCCAATGCCACCACGCGCCCTCGCCACCTTGATCGGCAACCTCTTCGAGGGCGCCGAGGCCGAGATTCTCGCGGGCGTTCCCGAGGACGAGGCCCCACACCTGGAAGCCCTCGAGGCCTGTGGCGAGCTGATCGCGAGCGCGGAGCGGGGTTGAGCGGTACGGCGGCCCGATTCCGAACCGGACGGCGCTCTAGAAGCGGAGGGGGTGGGATTCGAACCCACGAGCGCCTTGCGACGCCAACAGTTTTCGAGACTGCCCCGTTCAACCACTCCGGCACCCCTCCGGGACTCAGTCGGGGCTGATTTTACGGTCGAGCGCCGCGGAGGGGCGTTGGGTGGCGTTCCGGACTCAAGGACCGGCGACTTTGGGCCGATGCAGCCGCGTGGAAAGCAACGCCCAGACACGGCTCGGGCGGTTCTTCGACCGCCATCCGCTGCTGCTGAGATCGCTGGCGATCGTCGCCCTGCTCTGGGGAGTCGGCTACCTGGCCTGGCGGATCGGCTGGAGCAGCGAAGGGGCCAGCCCGGTTGCCTACGGCATGCTGCTGGTGACCGAGATCTACGGGCTCTGGGCGCTGGGTACCCTCGCCTGGTTCTCCTGGTCGCGCCCACCCGCGGTGCGCCCGGCCGCCACGGCGGGGCGCTCGGTCGACGTCTACGTCTGCACCTACGACGAGCCCCACGAGGTGGTCGCCGCGACCCTGGCCGGCTGCCGCGCCCTCACCTACCCGCACACGACCTACCTGCTCGACGACGGACGGCGGCCGGAGATGGAGGAGCTGGCGAGGATCGCCGGCGCGCGCTACCTGACCCGACCCGATAACTCACACGCCAAGGCGGGCAACATCAACGCGGCGCTCTCGCGCACGGAGGGCGAGCTGGTGCTGATGCTCGACGCCGATCACGTGCCGATGCCGGACGCGCTCGACGCGATGGTCGGCTACTTCGACGACGAGCGCATGGCCCTCGTGCAGAGCCCGCACGACTTCTTCAACCACGACTCCGCCCAGCACTACGCGGTCGGCCGCCACGAGCAGTCGCTCTTCTACCGCGTCGTCTGCCCCGGCAAGGACCGCCACGGCGCCGCCTACTGGTGCGGCTCGGCAGCGTTGATTCGTCGCGAGGCGCTGCTCGAGATCGGCGGCGTCGCCACCGAGACGATCGCCGAGGACTTCCACACGACGATCCGCATGCAGCGGAGCGGCTGGAAGAGCCGCTACCACGACGAGGTCCTGGTCCAGGGTCTCGCCCCGCACGACCTCGACGGCTACCTGCTGCAGCGCGATCGCTGGGCGCGCGGCAACCTCGCCGTCTTCACCCTGCCCGAGTCCCCCTTGCGCGCCAAAGAGCTTCAGCCGCTGCAGCGCCTCTCCTACTTCGCCAGCCTCTTCGCCTACCTGGCGCCACCGATGCGGCTGCTGCTGATGGCGACGCTGGGGCTGGTGATGTGGACCGGCGAGCTGCCGATGAAGATCAGCGTTGTCGCCCTCGCGACCCTCTGGCTGCCCTACGTGACGCTCAACCTCGGCGCCGGCTCCGCCCTCGCCCGCGGCTACATGAAGATCGGCGAGACCGCCCACTACGAGCTGCTGACCATGGAGATCTACACGCGCGCCCTGCGTTGCATCTTCTGGCCGAGCCACACCGCCTTCAAGGTGACGCCGAAGCAGGGTGACGGCGGCGGCGGGTTCGAGTCGGTTCGCAAGCTGCACCTGGTGCTGGCCTGCGCCGTCGTGGTCGGGGCCGGGACCGTGCTGCGCCTGCTCGACCTCGCCGGCGTCGGACCGCTGCCGGACCTGCCCGGGATCGCCGCCGTGATCGTGCCGCTGCTCGGCTTGGTCGAGATGCGCCGCATCCTGCGCACGCTCTTCGCCGTCGGTCGCCGCCAGCAGCGGCGGCTCGTCTACCGCTTCGAGGGCGACGCGCCGGCCGAGTGCTACTCCGACGACGGCCACGTCAGCGGCCGGCTGATCGACGCCAGCGCCGCCGGCGTCGGCCTCGTCCTCGATGCCCCGCTCGCGGTCGGCGACAAGCCCGCGGTCCTGCTCCGGCTCGAAGACGCGAGGGGCGACGCGCACGAGGTGGCCGCTCAGGTCGAGGTGCGCTCCTGCCGCGAGGCCGACGGGCACCACCTGGTCGGCGCGACGATCACCGAAATCGATTCCGCCTCGCGGATGCGGCTGATGGAGTGGTGCTACGTGGTCTGCAACCACGAGCGGCTGCGCGGCCACCGGCCGGCGACGCCCACCGGCGAGGGCGAGGCGATCGTGCTGCCGTTGCCGGCGCCACAAGCAGTTCCGCAGACCGCCGTCGCCTAGTGCAACGCGTTGCGGCTTGCTCAGAGCAAGAAAACGTTGCACCTGCTGGCGAGGTGAAGGCAATACGCTTGAAGCACTCACGGAGAGGTGTCCGAGTGGCTTAAGGAGCGCGATTGGAAATCGCGTGGGCGGGGTTAACCCGCCTCGTGGGTTCGAATCCCACCCTCTCCGCTTCAGGCGACGACGGGAATCAGCGCTTGGCGGCAAAGAACTCGCGCAGCAGGGCGGCGCACTCGGCCTCGAGCACGCCGCCGGTCACCTCGGGACGGTGGTTGAGGGCCGGCTCGGCGAGCACGTCGAGAACGCTTCCGGCGGCGCCGGCCTTGGGATCTCGAGCGCCGAAGACGACGCTGGGGACGCGGGCGAGGACGATCGCGCCGGCGCACATCGCGCACGGCTCCAGCGTCACGTAGAGGGTGGTGGCGGGCAATCGCCAGCCACCCAACGCCTCCGAAGCGGCGCGGATCGCGAGGACCTCGGCGTGGGCGGTGGGGTCGGCGCGCAGCTCGCGCTCGTTGCCGGCAGCGGCGAGCACCTCGTCCCCGCGAGCGACAACAGCCCCGATCGGGACGTCGCCGTGGCGCTCGGCCTCGCGGGCGCGCTCGATCGCCAGCGCCATCATTCGCTCAGGAATCGGCTTTGCAGCGTTGCCCTGCATACATAGGGGAGTATGTGGGACTACAACTTCACCGGCGGGCACGTGTTAGGGGAGGGCTCGCTCGAATGCAGGGATTTGCGAGCGCAGAGTCAAGATGAACCGACGCTTTCCGACCGCCGCTGCGACCCTGCTCGCGGCCCTGATGCTGGCGCCGATGCCGGTCCGTGCCGCGGTTGGCGTCTCGGCCGCACACGGCTTCGCGCCACACCGGTTGATCGTCAAGCTCGACCGCGCCGAGCGTCCACAAACGATCGGGCTGCCGCCGCGGACCAGCGTGCGTGAGGCGGCCGCAGCGCTGCAAGCCAATCCCGCCGTCGAATACGCGGCCCCCAACTACATCGCCACCGCGTCGGCGACGGAGGGAGAACCGGTGAGCGCGCCGCCCAACGATCCGGGGCCGATCAGCGGCCCACCCGGACCACCGGGGGGGTGGGTCACAAAGCAGTGGAACTTCCTGCCCTGGGAGGGAATCAGCACGCCGCTGGTGCCGGTCTCGCCCGGTGGGATCGACGCGATCGGTGGCTGGGAACACCTGGACGCCGCCGGACGGCCCGGCGCCGAAGGCGTGACGGTCGCCGTGCTCGACACCGGAATCGCCTATCGCGCCCAGGGCAAGCGGTTCCGTCGCAGCCCCGATTTCACCGCCGGACAGTTCGTCAGGGGCCACGACTTCGTCGACGGCGACCGGCTGCCGCTCGACGAAAACGGCCACGGCACGCACATAGCCGGCACGATCGCCGAGAAGACCAACAACGGCATCGGCCTCACCGGCCTCGCCTACCGGGCAAAGTTGATGCCGGTGCGGGTGCTCGACGCCCAGGGTCGCGGCCGCGCCGACGAGATTGCCAAGGGCATCCACTTCGCCGTCGCCAACGGCGCCGACGTGATCAACATGAGCTTCAACTTCGGCTGCGCGCGCGAAGTGCCGGGAGTTGACGAAGCGCTGCGGCAGGCCTACGAGCACGGGGTCATTGCCGTTGCCTCGGTCGGCAACCTCGGTTCGGAGGCCTGCGTCTCCCCGCCGGCCACCGGGCCACACGTGATCGGCGTCGGCGGCAGCACCGAGGGTGGCTGCCTCGGTGCCTACTCGCTGACCGGGCGCGACGTCGACCTGATCGCTCCCGGCGGCGGCCCAGCGCTGATCGGCTGCCCCTCGATCTCGTCCTCCTCGATCTACCAGGTGACCCTGAAGACGGGCAGCACCAACCGCTTCGCTGAGCCCCGCAACTACGTCGGCACCTCGATGTCAGCCGCCCACGTCTCCGCCGTCGCCGCAATGGTCCTGGCCAGCGGCACGGTCAAGAACAAGCGCGGGCCGGGACGGGTCGGCGCCGTAACCAAGCGCCTGCGCCGCACCGCGCGCGACCTCGGTCAACCGGAGACCCGCCAGGGGGCAGGCTTGATCGACGCAGGCGCGGCTACCGAACGCGCCGGCTGAGGACTAGAGATCAGGTTGTTCTGACGATGATCACGCTGCAGGGGGCGTGATGGGAGACGTTGTTGGGGACGCTGCCGAGCAGGAAGCGGCGAGCCCCGGTCATGCCCTTGTTGCCAACCACGATCAGGTCGGCTTTGGTCTCTTCGGCGACGTTGAGGATCCCCTCGGCGGGGTCGCCCTCGACCGGGTGCGTCTGCACCTCGATCCCCTCCTTGCGGGCCGCTGCGGCGGCGGCATCGAGAACCAGGTTGACGTCCTCGCGCGGGCCGATCTCGTACTGGACGTCCGCCGGCGCCCCTTCCTTCTCGCCTTCGATCTGCCGCTTGGAGACCGGCGCGTAGGCACTGACGATGCTGAGTTGAGCGCTAGCGAGTTTGGCGAGATCAACAGCCTGGCGGACCGCCTCGGCGGCCGTCTCCGACCCATCGGTCCCAACCACGATGCGAGTGAACACGCCGCCTCCTCTACTCGGTCGCTGAACGGGGCCGATACTAACGGGAGTCGTGGGCGCGAACGGGCAAACCGCGAAACCCGTCGCCGAGGATTTCGGTCGGGGTCGTCGTCAAGCGATAAATCGCGATCGCCATCGAGGCGAGCAGGCAGATCAGCAAGATCGCCATTCCGGCTTTCCAGAAAACAGGCATTAGGCTGATCTCATCATGGAGAAGGTCGCCGATGGGGTCTGGCTGCTGCGCGGGGACACGCGCAAGGCGATGAACATTTACTTCCTCGAGGACGGTGACGGGGTGGTGCAGTTCGACGCCGGCACCAAGGCGATGGTGAAGGGGGCACGAGCTGCGGGGGAGCAACTCGGCGGCGTCAAGCGCATCGTGCTCGGCCACGCCCACGCCGACCACCGCGGCACCGCGCCGGCGCTTGACGCGCCGGTCCTCTGTCATCCCGACGAGGTGGGCGATGCTGAAAGCGATGCCGCAATTGCTCCCTACATGGATATCGCCGCACTCCCGGCCCCGGCCCGCTGGCTCTACCCGATACTGCTGCGACGCTGGGACGGCGGCGCGGTGAGGATCGCCGAGACCGTTGCGGAGGGTGACCAGGTAGCGGGATTTCAGGTGATCCACTTCCCGGGTCACGCGCCGGGCCTGATCGGCCTCTGGCGCGAGAGCGACCGGGTGGCGATCGTCAGCGACGTCGTCTACCTGATCGACTCGACCAAGCTGGGACGGCCCCTGCCCAAGGGCGAGGCCAGCGTGCCGCATCCCGCTTGGGGCTGGGACCACGCCAAGGCAAAAGAGTCGGTGCGCAAGCTGGCCGCACTTGAACCGGCGCTCGTCTGCACCGGCCACGACGAGCCGCTTCGCGGTGGCAACCTGCGCCAGGCCCTGGAGCGGGCGGCCGAGAAGTACTGAGCCGAGGCGGCGCCGCCGGGCCCCGCTGCCATAGTTTCCGCCCCTGATGATCGGGACCTACGCCTCGGCGGCGCTGATCTGCGGCGCCTCGCTGCTGGTCGGGCGCGCAATCCTCGGCCTCACCGGTGGGGGCGAGTCGTGGCGCTGGCTGGCGCCTGCTGTCGGCTTCGGCGCCGTGCTGACGGTGACCGGCTTCCTCGCCCGGGCGCCCGGCCACGCGACCACCGCGACGCTGGGCCTGGTCGCACTCGTCATCGCCGCGGCGGCGCTGATCTGGCGGCGGCCCCGGCGCGAGGCCGGCGCCTCGCTGCTGCGCGAGGGCTGGCCGGTGGCGCTGCTCGTCGTCCTCGTTTTCTCGATCCCGTTCGCGGTGAGCGGGCGCTGGGGGATCATCGGCGTCGGCTTCAACAACGACCTCGGCCTGCACCTGGCCTGGGCCGAGTGGCTGCGCAGCGGCCTCGGCCCTGCACCTGAAGCCGGCTACCCGCTGGGCCCGCACGCGCTTGCGGCGGCAATCGCGGCGCTGCCGGGAATCGGCCTCGGCCAGGCCTTCGTCGGCGAGATCTTCGCGATCGGCATCCTCACCGCCCTGGTCGCGCTGACCGCGCTCGACGATCTCGGACCGGCGCGCCGGGTGCTCGCCGCAGCTCTGGTAGCCATCCCCTACCTCGGCGCCTCCTACTTCGCCCAGGGCGCCTTCAAGGAGACCGGCGAGGCGCTCTTCGTCCTCGCTTTCGCCCTCCTCCTCCACAGCATCGAGCGCCAGCAGTCCAACGACGAGCGGGCGCCGGCGCTCGGCTCGGCGCTCGTCGGGCTTACCTTGGTGACGGGGATCTTCTTCTCCTACAGCTTCGCCGGGCTCGCCTGGCCGGTGGCGATCTTCGCCCTCTGGGCACTCACCCTGCCGGGGCTGCGGCAGGCGCTGGCGCCGCGAGCGTGGCTCTCTACGCTGCGTCAGCCGGCGACGCTGCTGATCGTCGCCGTGCTCGGCGCCCTCGCGGTGCTGACGGTCGTCGGGCCCTACGCCTTCATCCATGGCTTCAACCGGGTTGCCGGAACCAATACCTACGGACCGGTCTCTCCGATCGAGGTGCTCGGCGTCTGGCCGACTTCCGACTACCGACTCAGCGCCGCCGGCGGAGCCCAGCTGACCGGGCTGGCAACGGCGATCGCGGCAATGGCGATCCTGCTCGGCGGGGTCTGGTGGCTGCGCCGGCGCAGCTATGCGGTGCCGGTTGCGCTTGCGGCTTGCACGGTCCTCTACCTCGCGGCACTGGCGAGCAGCGGTGAGTACTCGCAAGCGAAGGCGCTGATGATCGCCGCCCCACCGGCGATGCTGATCGCGATCCGGCCCCTGCTCTTCGAGCTGGGGCGACGCAGCCGCGCACGGCTGGCCTGGGCCGCCTTGGCGGCGGTCTTCGTCGCCGGTGCCGTCTATTCCAGCCTGCTGGTCCTGCGCGACGCTCCGATCGGACCGCCAGGACATGGTTCGGAGCTGCGCGCCTTCATCCCCATTCTGCGTGGCGAACCGGTGCTCTACGCCGGACAAGACCGCTACGCCGCTTACGAGTTGATGGGCGCCGACACGCACGTGCCCCTGGTCGAGTTCCCCGACGCCGACGTCTCTCCCAACCCGGAGAAGCCATTCGACACCGGCAACGCCTACAGCCCGATCGACTTCGACTCGTTCTCCAAGGGGACACTCGATCGCTTTCCATACGTGATCACCGGTCGCGCCGCCTGGAACAGCGAAGCGCTGGCCGGGTTCAAGCGAGTCGCGGCAACTCCCTCCTACCTGCTCTGGCGGCGGACCGGCCCTACACCAGAGGACCGCCACGTGCTGCTCGAGGGAGTCGAACCGGCGGCACGGGCGAACTGCGCTTCGCCGGAGATCAGCATCCTCCTCGCGACACCGGGCCGGGCCTCGCTCTTCCCCGATGCGGTGGTCGGCCGCGAGGCGAGCTGGCGCCCAGGGGCCGAGCTGGCGATGGGAGAGAGCACCAGACAGGAACTGCGGCTCGGGCCCGGCCGCTGGCAGCTCTCGCTCCAGTACTTCTCCCCTTTCGACCTGACCCTGACTGCGCCCGGCCTGCGGATGACCTTGCCGGCGGCGCTCGACGGTCAGCGGCCGAACACGATCAGCCTCGCCAACGAGGGCCAGCCCTGGCCCGCGGGCACGATCGAGAGCCGCGGCGGGTCCGTGCCATTCACGATCGAGGCCGAGGAGCCGAGCGGCCTGCAGCGGCTGAGCGGTTATGCCGGCAAGGCGAGCCTAGGAGAGCTCGTCGCCGTGCGCGCTCGTCCGCACCGAGTCGTGCCCATCGCCGCGGCGTGCGGGGCCTGGATCGACTGGTACGAGTCCCCGGCCACTCCCTGACAAAAAGACCATTGGTGTTCATTCTGCCTGCTCGGGGCAGGAATGGGCGAGTTTCGCGACTCAAATCGGTGTAGTCCTTAACGCTATCTACATAGTTGTGGACGAAGTAAACGTCTAAGTTCGCTATGTGTTAACCCTCTGGTAAAGAATCTTTGCGCACTGGCTAGGTCCAACGGGAAACCTCGCCGATGTGCAATCGGAGCAACCACCGGTGTTCAAGGGGCAGGGAGATTTCAGGAAAGTGAGTGCGCCGCCCATAGCCACAGCAAGCTCAGACCGTCTCGGTTGGCTGGATGTCGTCGCCGATCCGGTCCGGCTACACATCCTCCGCTCGCTCAGCGACGTCAGCGAGGCGACGGTGACCGAGTTGATCGCCCGTGGCTCGGCCAGCGGGCAGACCCTGCGGAGACATCTCGACAATCTGGTTGCGGTGGGCGTGATTCAGGAGCGGCCCGGCAAGAGCGACGGCGAAACCCCCGGCCGACCGGCCAGCCGGTTCAGCTTGCGGGCGGACGTGCGAGAGAGCGTTCGCTCGGTCTTTCGCGTCGCGATCTAGCGCACTCCCCCTCGACACGTCGCAAGGCGCTGTCGAGGCCGATGAACGGTGCCAGGGCCAGGTAGGCGATTTGAGGCAAGAGCTCCGGCGCGCGCTCAACCTGTCCCTGCAGTGCCTGGCGCCGTATCAGCTCGAGTATCCCGCCCGCAATCGCCTCAGAGCAGATGCGCGGTAAGGATTCGGCCTGCGGACGCTGGCGGTAGCCCTCTTGGAGGAAGAGCGTGTAGGCCATGCGTCCCTCGAACGAGCGCCGGATGGCAGCGGTGCCGACTGCGTAGCTCTCGACGAAGTCGAGGTTGCTCAGGTCGGGGAGTGCGGCGATGTTGCGCAACGTCGTCGTCGCCCCTCGCCACAGTCGTTCCGGCCAGGCGCCGGCGCTGAAGAAGTCCGCTGCGGCGTTCGAGACGCTGTTCTCCAGCGCATATGCCTGGGCCGCGAGGAAGGCGTCCTCCTTGCCCCTAAACTGATCGTAGAAAGCCTCCCGGGAGACACCGGCAGTGGTGACCACGTCGGTGACGGTGGTGGCCGCGTAGCCCTTCTTCCGACATAGGCGGGCGACCGCCGCGAAGACCCGCAGGCGTTGCTCTCCCGCGACCGAAGCCGCGGGCAAGGCGGCGCGACCGCGAGGGAGGCGGGTGTCCAGGGGGTTCGGCAGCAGTTCGCTGGGCAACGCGATCCAAGCGCCCAGCTCCTCCCATTCGGCTCGCCGCCGCCGTTGCCGTCCCGGTTCGAGGGCGTATACGGAGAGCCAGGCGTCGAGGTCGTCGGCGAGCTGGACCAGCCGGCCGGTCTCACCGCGGAGAACACGGTTGGCGATGACGCCCCAGACCGCGCCGAGCAGCGCCCGCGCCGGGATTTCCAACTGCTTGCCGTCCGGGCCGTCGTCCAAGTACTCCTCGATCGAGATCTCGATCGAGTCCGCGATCCGCTCGTGCTCGGCGCGCACCGCAGGCCCGCCCGCAAGCGACTCGATCAGTACGACTCTGGCGGCGGCGGGGTTCCGTTCAGCGCTCTCGAGCAGGTAGGAGATGACCCCGCGACGGCGATTCTCCCAGGTGGGATCGTCATAGACGCGACGCAGGTCGGCCATGGTCGACTCGCCCACTTCGCGGTACGCAGCGAGGAAGCACTCCTCCTTGTTGCGGAAGTGCTCGTAGAAGGTGGCACGGGAGACGCCTGCCTGCCCGACCACCCTGGCGACGCTCGCCTGCCCGTAGCCGTAGCGGGCGGCGCTCGCGATCATCGCCCGCGTCAGCCGTTCGCGCTGGCTGGGCTTGGCGCGATCCATGGCGCCACCGTAGTCGAGACCCGGGCCGAAGTCGAGATCTGCTCAGCCCACGGACTTCGAAGCCAGCCGCTCCGGCGACACCCGCACCACGTCCCAGACCGCCCCCGTCTTCTCTAGCAGGTCGATCACGACCGCCGAGAAGTCGAACTGCCAGCGACCGAGGCCGTGGGTGGCCGAGGTCGGGAAGGCGTGATGGTTGTTGTGCCAAGCCTCGCCGAAGGTCGGGATCGCGATCAGGGCGAGGTTGCGGGACTCGTCGGTGGTCTCGAAGTCACGGCGCCCGAAGACGTGGCAAAGGGAATTGATGCTGTAGGTGAAGTGGTGCAGGACGAAGACCCGGACCAAGCCGCCCCAGAGCAGCCCGGTGACGCCGGCGAAGAGGGTGCCGCCGATCACCCAGCCGAGCGCGAACGGAAGCATCAGCCCGCCGATCGCCCAGATCAAGAAGGTGCGATCGACCCAGTTGATCACCGGGTCCTTGATCAGGTCCGGCGCGAAGCGTTCCTTGTTGCCGCGCTGGGTATGGACGAAGAGCCAGCCCATGTGGGCGTGGTAGAGGCCGCGCAGGGCGCCGCTCCAACCGTGACCGTGGTCGACGTGGGGGCTGTGCGGGTCCCCCTCTTCGTCGGAGAAGGCGTGGTGCTTGCGGTGGTCGGCGACCCAGGAGATGACCGGCCCCTCGATCGCGGCCGAGCCGAGGATGCCGAGCAGACCGTGCAGCCATGTCTTCGCCTTGAAGCTGCGGTGGGTGAGGTGGCGGTGGAACCCCACCGTGATCCCCAGACCGGTGAACAGATACATGCCGAGAAAGAGGAAGACGTCGCTCCAGTGCAGCGCCTGGCCCCAGACCTGCCAGCCCGCGAACCCGATCGCCAGGAACGGAACGAGCGTGACCAGCCCCGTGATGATCCGATCGCGTGTCTCGTTTGCGACCGGTTGGATATCTGAGGGAAGGACCCCGCTGTCTGCCATCTGAGTCGGATCATACGTGCCCGAGGGGAAAGAACGGAAACGTTGCGATTCCCGTTCCCGACGGACGATAAGGTCCCGGCGATGGCCTTCTCCAGTACAGGGCCTCTGCGCCGAGAGATCGAAGCCCGCATCCCCCGGCGGCCCTTCTCGGTCGAGTTCTGGGACGGCACCCGGTTGGCTGCCGACGGCGACGGGCCGACGTTCTACGTGCGCTCGCCTCGGGCTGCCGCCCACGTGCTGCGCGCCCCGGGGCAGCTCGGCCTCGGTCGCGCCTACGTCAGCGGCGATATCGAGGTCGACGACATGGACGCCGTGATCGAGCTGCTCGATCGCTGGCAGCCGCCGCCTTTGGATGGAGCGGACAAGCGCCGGCTCTTGGTCGGCGCCCTGTGCGCCGCCGGCATCCAGCGACCGCCGCGCCGGCCCGCCGCCGAGCTGGTGCTCAGCGGTCGTCGCCACAGCAAGGAGCGCGACGCGCGGGCGGTGCGACACCACTACGACGTCTCCAACGAGTTCTTCTCGCTCTTTCTCGATAGCTCCATGACCTACAGCTGCGCCTTCTTCGCCGCCGGGGCGGAGACCCTGGAGCAGGCCCAGGAAGAGAAGCTAGGCACGGTGGCGCGCAAGCTGGCGCTGCGCGAGGGCGACCGGGTCCTCGACGTCGGCTGTGGCTGGGGGGCCTTCCCGCTGCGGGCGGCGACGAAGTACGGGGCCGAGGTGGTCGGCATCACCCTCTCCCCTCCCCAGGCCGAGCGGGCGCGGCAGCGGGCGGAGGAAGCCGGCTTGTCCGACCGGATCGAGATCCGGGTCATGGACTACCGCGACCTCGCCGCGACCGGCGAGCGCTTCGACGCGATCGCCTCGATCGGCATGGTCGAGCACGTCGGCGAGGAGCAGATCGACGTCTACGCGCGCACGCTGGCCGGCCTGCTCGAGCCGGGCGGAAGGCTGCTCAACCACGGCATCGCCCGCCTCCGGCACAGCGACCCCGAGGCGGGGGCGTTTTCCGAGCGCTACGTCTTCCCCGACGGCGAACCGCTGCACCTCTCGCGCGTGCTGCTGGCGCTCGAACGGGCCGGCTTCGTCACCCGCGGGGTCTCCGAGCACGGCGCCGACTACGCCGAGACCCTGCGCCACTGGGCACGCCGGCTCGACGAGAACCTGGACCAGGCCGTGCGCCTCGCCGGGCCGGAACGGGTCCGCGTCTGGCGCCTCTACCTGCGCGCCGCGCGCAATGGCTTCGAAAACGGCTTTCTCTCGATCTTCCAAGCCCGCTGCGAGCTGGCCTAGGCGAGCCGGCAGTGGGCGCCTTGCTCGCGATCAGCGACCTCCACGTCGCTCACTCGCAAAACCGCGCTTTCGTCGAAGGCCTGACGGCAAGCGATCCGGACGACTGGCTGATAGTCGCCGGCGACGTAGGGGACTCCTTCGCCGACGTGGAGTGGGCGCTGGCGCTGCTCGCCGAGCGCTTCGAGCGGGTGATCTGGGTGCCCGGCAACCACGAGCTTCTCTGCTCCCGCAAGCCCGACGGCGAACCGAGGGGAGACCTGCGTTATCGCTGCTTGGTCGAGATCTGCCGCAGGCACGGCGTGCTCTCGCCGGAGGACCCGTATCCGATTTGGGAGGGGGCGGGTGGCCCGGCGCTCGTCGCGCCGCTCTTCCTGCTCTACGACTATTCCTTCGGCGACGGCGGGGGCGCCGACAAGGAGGAGGCACTGCGACGCGCCTACGACGCGGGCGTCGTCTGCGTCGACGAGTTCCTGCTCGACCCCGAGCCCTACCCGAGCCGCGAGGAGTGGTGCCGGGCGCGAGTGCGGGAGACCGAGACCCGCCTGGAAGACTGCCCGCCGGAGCTGCCAACCGTGCTCGTCAACCACTTCCCCTTGACCGAAGCGCCGACCCGGGTGCTGCGTCACCCCGAGTTCGCCCAGTGGTGCGGCACCCGGCTGACCGCCGACTGGCACCGTCGCTTCCGTGCCGCGGCCGTCGTCTACGGGCATCTCCACATCCCACGCACGACCGAAGAGGACGGCGTCCGCTTCGAGGAGGTCTCGCTCGGGTACCCGCGCGAGCCGGGACACCCGCGCCGTCTCGCCGCCGGACCTTGCCGAGTGCTCCCCGGACCGGGGCGGCGATGATCGAGGCGATCTTGCCCGCGGTCGCGGTCGTAGTCGAGGCGCGCGCCGACGAGGGGGAGCGGCCGCTCCTCGACGAGGAGCAGGCGATCGTAGGTCGCGCGGTGGAGAAGCGGCGCGAGGAGTTCGCCACCGGTCGCGCCTGCGCAAGAGCGGCGCTCGAGCGACTCGGGCACGAGCCGGCTCCAATCCTCTCCGGTGAGCGGGGCGAGCCGCTCTGGCCCGAGGGGGTGGTCGGCAGCATCACCCACTGCAACGGCTACAGGGCGGCGGCGGTCGCCCCTTCCTCGGAGCTTCGCTCGATCGGCATCGACGCCGAGCCGCACGCGCCCCTGCCCGAGGGGCTGCTCGGCGACATCGCCTGGGAGGAGGAGCTCGCCCACCTGTCCGACCTGTCCCGCCTAGATCCGGCAGTGCACTGGGAGCGGCTGCTGTTCAGCGCCAAGGAGTCCGTCTACAAGGCTTGGTTTCCGCTCGCCCGTCGCTGGCTCGGCTTCGAAGACGCGCGGCTGAAGCTCGACCCCTCGAGCCGCAAGTTCGAGGCGCGCCTCCTGGTCGCGGGGCCGGTGGTGAACGGGCGAGCGATCGATCGCTTCAGCGGCGCCTGGCTGGTCCGCGACGGGCTCGTCCTCACCGCGATCGCGGTGACCTAGCCCGAGCCGATCAGCGAGGGGCCGCCGTCTTCTCGAGAAAGGCTCGGATTGCGCCCTCGGTCTCCTGCGGCGACTCCCAGAGAACGTTGTGGCCGTTGGGCACGGCCGCCATCGTCAGCAATGAGCCAAGTGCGCTGCGATAGCGACTGTCCGCCTCGCGCCCGTTCGTATACGAGACGACCGGCCGCACCAGCAGGGTCGGCAGCTGGGCTATCGCCGGGGATGGCAGCGTCATCTCGCTCCAGGCGACGACAGCGGCCGCCGGGCTGAAGCTGAAGCGAAGCCGCCCGTCGGCCCCTTGACGAAGATCGTCGCGAGCGTATGCGGTCACCGCCTCCTTCGGGGAGGAGGCGGTCGTGCCGGCGCTCATCAGGGCGTTGACGGCGCTCTCGACGGTGGCGAAGCTCCAATCGAGCCGTTCGACTTCGGCCGACTCCAGCGCATATTTAGGGGGCACGTCGAAACCGGGGTCCAGCAGCACCAGCCGTTCGACTCGCTCGGGGGCCCGTGCGGCGAGGGCGGCGATCATCCGCGCGCCGAAGCTGTGACCGATCCAGGTCGCGCGCTCGATCCCCAGCGCACTCGCCGTCTCGATCAGGTCGTCGACGTGGGTGTCCGTGTTCCAGGGCGGCTCATGGCCGGATTCGCCATGGCCGCGCAGGTCCACCGAGATCACCCTTTGGCCGTCCGCGGCAAGGCTCTCGCCGAGGTCGGTGAAGATGCCGCCATGCTGAGTCAAGCCATGCACGCAGACGATCGGGGCGGCGCCCGCAACTCCCCACTGGCGGGTCCTCAGCTGCATCGCCGCACCCTACTTCGTAACTCGCTCGGCGATGGGCAGCTGGGCGATCCAAGAATCGATCGCGGCAGCGGCGACGGGAGCGTCGGCGGCGATCAAGGAGAAATGGTCACCGGCGACGTCGACGACCGTCTCTGGCACCTGCCAGTGGGGCAGATCATCACCGTGCCTCGGCAAGGGGATGGCGCGATCCTCGCCGGCGCGGAGCATCAGCCCCGGCGCCGCAACCTGGCCCGGCTCCCATTCGGCCAGCATCCGCATGTAGGCCCCCATCGCGATCAGGTGGTCGTCATCGATGGCAATCGCTTCGTGGTCCATCTCCAAGAGCGCTCCCAGCACCCCGGAGACCACCTCTCCGGCCATCTCCCCGAAGGGCAGGTAGGCGTCGATCATCGCCAGCCCGGCAGCAGGGGCCCCGTCGAGCTCCAGCCTCTCAGCGACCGCGTGGGCCAGGGGCGCGCCGCTCGAGTATCCAACGAGGATCGCGTCCTCCCCGTCGGCCTCGGCGCGCGCCGCCGCGGCCAGGGCCTCGATCGCGACGTCCCAGGAAAGTGGCAGCTCCGACCCCCTGCCCGCGCCGGGGAGGGGGAGCGCGGTCAGCTTCCGCGATCCCTCGATCGCCCGGGCGATCCGGACGAACTGGTGCGGGCCCGAGCCGACCACGAAGGAGGGGATGCAGATGAGAACGGGTCCGGAGCCGCGGGAGGAGAGCGAGACCCCCCTCACCCGCTCCTCGATCCCGGCGCCCGAGTCGAAGGCCGGGCGCAAGCTGGCCGCATGCGCCAGGAAGCCCATCGCGTCAACCGTTCTCCCGGCGCTGTGGGCGCTGGCCACCAGCTCCCTCAGCGTGCCTCCCGCCTTGCCGCCGGCCACCGGCCGGCCCGCTGCTTCTCCATCGCTCGCCTTGAGCAGCTCGAGCAGGTGGCGGGCCAGCTCCGCCGGCGTCGGGTAGTCGAAGGCCACGGTCGGCGCAATCGGAACCGCCGTGACGATGGCCAGGCGGTTTCGCAGCTCGATCGCGGTCAGCGAGTCGAAGCCCAGCTCGAGCAGGTTGCGATCGGCCTCCACCGTGTCCGCTGAGGTATGGCCGAGGACCGAGGCGACCTGCTCGCGGACGGCCGCCAGCACGACCTCCAGCCGCTCGCTCTCCGCGGCCGCGGCGACTCGACCGGCCAGCGATCCTGCCTTCGCCCCCGAGCGGCCGGACGGCAACCGGACCAGGTTGGACAGCAGATGTGGCAGCAAGCCCGCCCGCTTGAGCGGACGCAGGCCGACCGTATCCATCGGCACCGCTGCAAAGAAGGGCTCCTCTGCCCCGCAGGCGCGGTCGAGCAGCTCCATGCCGAGCTCGACGCC
>Ga0070682_100000347_pt1 | contig 31681 bp, 26 predicted proteins | sample KBSC63LmetaG_FD_64668 | JGI IMG/M metagenome (GOLD analysis project Ga0070682, IMG submission 64668) | Corn rhizosphere microbial communities from Kellogg Biological Station, Michigan, USA - KBS C6-3L metaG | ecosystem: Host-associated > Plants > Roots > Rhizosphere | place: USA: Michigan...
AAAATTCCGCTGCACCGACAGTGGGCGACGCGCAGTTACGCCATCGCGCTGGTCTTCATTGGTGGCCGCTTTGTGATGGGAATCACTGGTTGGGAGACCATGGGCATTGAAATTGTTCAGGCGATTATTTGGGCCTGCCTCGCGCTCGCGGTTCCGTTGGCCGACGTCTCGCTCCATTGGAAGGAAATTCGATCTGCCTTGACGGTGCCGGTGAAAGCTCGAGTGCCCGCAAAACAAAGCGTGCCTAAAAATGCTATCGGTGCTGTTTGAGTCCGCGCTTAAGAAACGCGAAGCGTTAAGAGCCAGGGCGGGTCAGTAGCCCGGCCGTTAGGGAGGGCTTGAAGATGTAGAAAAAGCCCTCCCTGACGGTCGGGCTACTGCCCGTCTTTGAACGACACCCTCGCGCGATCTTGAAGTACAATAAATTCCCCCGGCTAGCCCACCTTCCGAAACGAGGTTGGATCGATGTCAGCAATCGCGATGAGGTCGCGCCGTGAAGCGATTCAGGCGCTTCGTTTGATCGGATTCTCTTTCTCGGTAATTGTTTGGCCTCTGTTTACCCCAGTCATCGCCACCGCACAACACAGCGGCCACTCGGCAACCTCCGTTAACTTTCCCATCAGCTGCTCGCCGCCAGCCCAGGCGGAATTCAATAAAGCTGCGAGCCTGCTGCATCACATGACATATCCGCAAGCGCGCGAATCATTCCAACGCGTGGCAGCGCTGGATCCCCGGTGCGCGATGGCGCAATGGGGCATTGCCATGACTTTGTTTCAGCCGTTGTGGCCTACGCGGCCGGACGCAGAAGCGCGCGCGCAGGGATGGCAGGCCGTGTCTAAAGCGAAGACTCTGCAACCGACGTCACCCCGCGAACAGTTGTTTATCGCGGCCGCCGAAGCGTTTTTCAGTGAGCCGAATTCGAACGACTACTGGCTGCGCATCCGTCGCTGGGAACAGGCAATGGCAAAAGTCTATTCGGCTTTCCCCGACGATCCAGAGGCTGCGACGTTTTACGCGCTCGCGCATCTTGCGACTACGCCGTCCGACAAGATCACGCGTGCGAACGCCGATCGCGCTGCGGAGATATTGGTGGGGGTCTACCGCAAATATCCAAACCACCCCGGCGCAATGCATTACCTGGTTCACGCCGATGATGTACCGGGACGGGAACGTGAGTTACTCGAAATCACGCACAAATACGAAATCGTGGCGCCGGATAATCCGCATGCGCTGCACATGCCGACGCACATTTACACGCGGCTCGGCGATTGGAACGGCGTCATTCGCGGCAACCTCCGCGCAGCGCGTGCCGCCCTGAAATATCCCGCTGGCGATCAGGGGCAGTTTGTTTGGGATGAGTTTTGTCACGCCATCGAATACTTGATCTACGGCTACTTGCAGAAGGGCGATTACGTTGCTGCCGCCGCGCAGTTGAAACGACTGCATACGACGGCGCGACTCGAGCCTTCCTTTAAAACTGCTTTTCATCTTGCCTCAACCCAGTCTCGTTATGTGTTGGAGCGACGTGCCTGGAGCGAGGCAACGAAGCTCGTGCCAAGACAGCCAGCCAATCTCAATTGGGATCGCGCGACCTGGCCGGAAGCGATCGTCCATTTCGCGCGCGGTCTCGGCGCCGCGCATCTTGGCCGCCTGGCTGAAGCGAAAGCTGAAAACGAACGGCTCAACGAACTCGAAGCGACAACGCAGAAGTTTGGCGAAGATCTCTTTGCGCGAAATATTCGCCTGCTGCGTTTGGAGTTGAGCGCGTGGATCGCGCACGTGGAAGGACGGGAGCCGGAAAGCGTCGCGTTGATGCGCGAAGCGGTTGAGTTGGAAGAGTCGACGCCCAAACCGCCAGTCACTCCGGGACCGACACTGCCGGCGCAGGAGTTGTTGGGCGATCTGCTTTTGGAGCAGAGGAAACCTGCGGAGGCGCTGACAGCCTATCGTGTTTCCCTTAAGAATTATCCGAACCGGCTTAACAGCCTCAAGGGCGCTGCGAAAGCTGCGCGTGCTTTCCGCGCTGGCCGAAAGTCTTCTTCTCCGTCGCCTTTTGAGAGAGGGTTGGAGTGAGGGCCTACTGCTTCCGTTAAGTTTATTCGCAGAGATAAAACCTCGTTGTTGACTGCTCACCGCTCACTGCCCACTGCCCACTGCTCACTGCTCACTGTCCACTGTCCACTGCCCACTGCTCACTGCTCACTCCCCACTGCTCACTGCTCACTGCTCACTGCTCACTGCCCACTGCTCACTGCCCACCGCCCACCGCCCACTGCCCACTGCCCACTGCTCACCGCTCACAGCCTACCGTCCCTCCATGCTACCCTAAACCAAATTCGAACCCGGGGGACTACGTAGATTGAAGTCAGCTTTTTTCCTTCTTCTCTTTACCTTCGCTTCGCTCCACGCACAAACCACCAGGCCGCCGTCGATCGCCTACGTTCGAAATGGCACCGAGATTCGTCTCATCGAACCCGACGGCAGCAATGATCGCCGCCTCTGGACACACGCAGACGCAAAACCAGAACTCGGGATCAGTGGCGTCGCCTGGCGGCCCGATCACAAAGAGCTCGCGTTCTCGAGTGCGCACGCCGCTGCGTGGTCTCTCTACCATTCCGATCTCTATGCGATTCAGCCGGACGGTTCCGGCTTCCGCAAACTCACGAATCCACCGGACCGCGGCGAGTTTGCGCGTTTTCCAAAAGGCAGCGTGACCGTTACTGTCAGCAACGATCAGCCCTCGTATCAACAAACCGCCGCCAGTGACGGCATCTTCATCGTCTACGTCGCCGGCGCCGATGAGCCGCAACAGATCACTTTGCCACCGGGAGCCACGAAGACCCTGGTGTTCAAGTCAGTCGCCGACTTTGGCCGCAAGGCGCAGGCAATCGTTGCCGCCTACGGAGCTTATCGCTGGTTCCTGCCCGGGGTGGATGTGGTCGCCGGGCGTGATGTGAAGGCGCCGGCATTCAGTATCTCCGGTGAAGGCATTAAATACTTTGCCGCGTATCGCCCCGTCTGGCGCAGCGATGGTTCGCGCGTAAGCTTTGCGAGCGGCGCTTGCACCTTGAACAGTTCGCCCGTGAATCCGGTTGCCGGCGAGTTTGCTTACAACCCGCTCTTCGGTGGTAAGACTCCGATGGGAGCGTGCGCGTGGGATTGGGGACCGACAGCCGCGCTCGCGAACCAACTGATTTACACGGAGAACGGGTCGGGCGATTCAGCTATCTTTCGTATCGCCGAAGGCGGCACTCATCCGGGAACAAAACTGACGACATTCTCAGACATTGAGTATCAGTTGGTATTTGATCTGCACTGGCTGCCGGACGGTTCGGGTCTGTTGTATTCGACGCAAACCCTGATGCGGGGTTCGGCAAACATCTTTCGCTACGACTTCGCGAGCGGTAAGACGACTAACATCACGAAACTGGAAAACGAGTTTGCACGAACCTTCAGCGTATCGCCCGATGGCAAGTGGATTGTGTTCGAGCGCGCGCCGACAGCAGACAAAGAAAAGGAAGCTGATTTGTGGATCGTCGGCACCGATGGCAGCCATCCGCACCTGCTCGTACGCAACGGTTTCGAACCAGCTTGGTAAGATTGGGAGGCCAGGCGCCAAGGCTGGGAGCGCAGGCATCCTGTCTGCCGCTGGGATCGCGGGCGTCCCGCCCGCTCAACGTTCGTGGCCACGCACGCGGGCAGGCAAGATGCTGCGCTCCCAGCCTACGTTCCCAGCTCCTTCACGTTTTGAATTCCAGTCACCGGTTTGCAAAAATACCAGCCGCAATAATTCGTGATCCATACAACGTTCAAAAGTCGATTCGAATAAGGGGAGGGAAGAGTGTTACGCGCATCTTTGAAAGTTTTTGTAGGAACTGTCCTCATACTTGCCTCCACGGCGTCAACGCCAGCGAAACCCGCCGGTAAACCACAAATCATTAAGCTCGATCGTTTCCGCAAGGCCCTATGGAAAGTGCACCTCAGCGTCAAAGGTAAACCTGGCGACTTCCTGCTCGACACCGGCGGCGGCGTCACCCTTTTGACTAGCGAGTTTTCCAAAGACATCGAATGCAAATACTGGGGCCGGACCACCGGCTACAACATGTTTGGCAAAAGAGGCGACGATCCGCACTGCGACAACGTTCAAATCACAGCCGGCGACGTTGCCCTCACCCCGGTCAACATCGGCAAGATTGATTTCGGCGGACAGTTTGCGGGTGATAAAACACCGGACGGATTACTCGCTCTCGATGCGTTCGACGGCAAGGCAATCACGCTCGATCAAGCGGCCGCGACGTTAACCATCGAAACCCCCGCGAGCCTGGCAAAGCGAATCAAGGGAATGAAGGAGCTGCCTTTCCGTCTCGTGCGCGATTGCTCGGCGCGCTGTCTGAATGGCTTTATTGGTGTTCCTACGCGAGAAGGAATGACGTGGCTGATCCTTGACTCCGGCGCCGGCGGCGTTTCGTTGATTTCGAAAGATCACGCCGCGATCTTTGGCCTCGACCCGAAACTCAAAGAACAACGGCTGAAGTTTGACGCGGCAGCGGGCGTGCCGATCGACAGTCCCGTGTTAATTACTGACATGATTATGGACGGCAACCTCGGTCAGCCATTCATGAGCAAGTACGTTATGACGTTTGACCTGATAAATGGCCGCTTGTGGGTGGCCAACGCGCGCTAGAAAATTTTCTTGTAAACATCGCGTCAAGCCTTTGGAGTGCGCTGACTTGTCAGCGCTTTCTCCTCACGGTTGTACTCAACCGCGGTGTGAGACGCAGCGGCAACGGTGGCCAACGCGCGCTAGAAAATTTTCTTGTAAACATCGCGTCAAGCCTTTGGAGTGCGCTGACTTGTCAGCGCTTTCCCCTCGTGCCAACTTAAGCACAATGTCAGGCGCAGCGATCACAAAAAAGGACTGGCCACACGCTCCGATTCATCGCGTGGATTCCGCCGGAATTTATGTGGTGACGGCCGCAACCATAGGTAAAGCTCACTTCTTTCAAGAGTCTTATCGTTTGACGTTATTGCAGAACGAACTCCTCTCTTTGTCAAAGCAATACCAGTGGCAACTGGAAGCTTGGGCAGTTTTTTCCAACCACTATCACTTCGTGGCTCGGAACTATAGTGATCCGGGCAATCTGAATACGTTCTTGAAACACCTTCATGCTAACTCAGCCCGAAGTGTGAACGACTTAGATCACGTCGAAGGAAGAACGGTGTGGTTCAATTTTTGGGATACGAAACTCACATTTGAGCGCTCGTACCTTGCTCGCCTGAATTATGTTCATCAAAATCCGGTACGACATGGACTGGTTGCTGTCGCCAATCGATATCCCTGGTGTTCGGCAGCTTGGTTCGAAAGGAACACTTTACCGGCGATGATTCGAACGATCTATAGCTTTAAGATAGACAAGATCAATATCCACGATGATTTTTGAGTAGCGACAATATTGCTTTATAGCGGTTGAGTGAACCGTGAGGAGAAAGCGCTGACAAGTCAGCGCACTCCAAAGGCGTGATGTGATGTTTACAAGAAGGCTTTCGTGCGCGTTGGCCGCCGTCGCCGCTGCGGCTGACATTGTGCTTAAGTTGGCACGACCGGAAAGCGCTGACAAGTCAGCGCACTCCAAAGGCTTGATGCGATGTTTACAAGATATTTTGCTCGACCACCGCTTACCTAACCACCCTGATGTTCGTGACCGGATGAAGTTCCCAGGCTGTGGCTCGCCAGTTAGTCGCATTGTGAGGCGCAGTGTTCTCGGCCTGATCCACATGGCCGGCGTCGAAATACAGCCAGCCTTCAAATTCACACCAATGGCCGACTAACATTGAGTTCAGTTTGTCCTTCGACCAGTCAGTCATCGACTCCTGAAACCGTGGTGTGACTTCCAGAACCATTTGTTCGTTTCGTGCCGTGCCTTTGCGAGTCGAAATCAAAATGTGAATATCACGGCGGCAAAGGCTGAAACAATTTGTTGCTTCGGGACGCGCATACGCGACGTCGATGACTTCGCCGTGTATCCGCGCGGCGCGTTCGGTTGACCAACGTCTACTATCATCGCCCGGTTGAAGTATGTCGTTTAGGTTGACCCGCGCGTCGAAATCAGTCTCTTTCGGAATGTATGTCCGGTTTTTCAAGCGATGAAGATTTCTGGCATTAGCCGTCAGGGCAATGCCCGCGGTCGGGCAATCTCGTGCGAGCAACCACCAAAGAACCACGAATGCGCCAAGGACACTCGCGATGAACAACAGGATTCGTTTTCTTTTGGACATCGTCTACATGTTTGTACCACCGCGCGAGCCTTTGGAGTGCGCCGACTTGTCGGCGCTTTCAGTCACGCTTGACTCAACCTCACAAAAGTATATGAGCGCTACTCAAAAATCATCGTCGCTCCAGGCGATGAATCGTATGGCAGGTCCTTTTTTGTGATCGGACACTGTGCTTAAGTTGGCACGACGAAAAAGCGCTGACAAGTCAGCGCACTCCAAAGACTTGACTCGATGTTTTCTCGCGGCGGTGTGCTACCACGCAGAGACACCGCGCGGATTGAACGGTTAAAGTCGGAGCAGCCGAATGGTAAACTGCAACTCCTGGTGAAAAAGCAGATCCTTATTTATGGGCTGATCTACGGGCTGTGCGGCGGACTTCTCATCGCGGCGCTCAAATTCATTGAATACCGCTTCGTAGTTCTGGAACACTCGATCGAGATTTACGGAGCGCTTGTCGCGTTGATCTTCGCCGCCGTGGGTGTCTGGCTTGGGCTCAAAATTACAAAGAAAGAACAAGTGATTGTCGAAAGGGAAGTGATGGTGCCGAGACCTGCGTCGTTTGTACTTAACGAGCAGCGACTGCAGGAGCTGGCAATTACTAAACGCGAACTCGAAATACTCGGATTGATTGCCGGCGGCCTCAGTAACCGGGAGATAGGCGAAAAACTCTTTGTGAGTGAGAACACGGTGAAGACCCATTCGAGCCGTTTGTTCGACAAGCTAGACGCGAGGAGACGCACGCAGGCGGTGCAGCGCGGTAAGGAGCTTGGCCTGATACCGTAGATTCCGGCGCTTTGAACTTTGGCCTTTGAGCTTGGGTCTTTGGTTTTTGTTCCTGCAGCGGAGGCGATAACGCCAAATTGCAGATTCCAGATTCCAGATTCCAGATTCCAAAGTCCAAATTCCAAAGTCCAGATTCCAGATTTCAAATTCCAGATTTCAGATTTCAAAGTCCAGACTTCAAATTCCAAAGTCCAAAGTTCTATTTCCGCAAATACTTCTTAAACCAATCGAGCGTGCGCGACCATGCTAGTTTCGCGGCCGCTTCGTCGTAGCGCGGCGTGGTGTCGTTGTGGAACCCGTGCTGTTTCCCGTCATACATGTGGACTTCATAGACCTTGTTATTCGCCTTGAGCGCGGTCTCGTATGCCGGGATGCCTGCGTCCACGCGCGTGTCGGCGCCCGCGTAGTGCAAAATCAGCGGCGCTGAAATCCTGGGGACGTCTTGCGCGCCAACCTGCATCCCATAGAATGCGCTACCGGCGTTCAGTTCAGAGCCCAAACGCACCGCGAGCTGATTAACGATGCCCCCGCCAAAGCAAAAACCAACGGCGCCGAGCATGCCGGTTGAATCTGGACGCGCTTTCAGCCATTTTGCTGCGGCCACGAAATCTTCAAACATCTTTTTGCCATCGACCTTGCGAAAAGCGGCAGCGCCTTCCTCGTCATTTCCCGGATAGCCGCCTACCGAAGTCAATCCGTCCGGAGCGAACGCGATGTAGTTTTCGAGCGCTAACCGACGCGCGACATCTTCAATGTAAGGATTGAGTCCCCGGTTCTCGTGAATCACAAGCACGACGGGATGTTTCTTACCCGTTGCGGGGCGCGCGAGATAGCCCTTGATTGATCCGTTTCCGGCGGGCGATGGCACAACTTCGTATCCCACCTTGATGCGTTTGTCGTCCGCCTTCACTTGCTGTGCCCAGGCGTAATTAGGTCTGAGGCTTTCGAAAATCGCGGCGACAGTCAGACCGCCAACCGCAAACCTGCCGGCGCCTTCAAGGAAAGAGCGACGGTCAATGTAACCGTGCTGGTATTCGTGAAACAGGTCCAACAGTTCTTGCGGATAGTCAGCAGCTACTTTGCGTTCCATGTTTTCTCCCGGTTCGGATGGATTCAATCTGCAAGGGGGAGGGATAGTATAAAGCCGGATCTAGCGGACTCAAAAATTACGGAAGAGGGCAGTCGTGATCCGATTCGCGCGGTTCGTTTCTCGTTTCGCGTCACTTCGTGATTCGTACGCTTTGTTAATTAAGGAAAACGAACCACGAAACTACACAAAAAACTGTGGAAATCACACAAAATAGATCACTGCCAGGCTCGGGCTACTGCGCGACAGAAATTACTACATTCCCTTTCTTGTGACCCTGATCGACGTATCGGTGGGCCTCCGCCATTTGTTCGAGCGGGTAGCTTCTGTCGATCACTGCTTTGAATTTGCCCTCTTCAATCATACGTTTCAGTCGCACCAGGTATTCGCCGCGCGGCCGTGGCATTCCAGCATCGACGGACAAGTATCTTCCGCCGGGCGTTAATGCAGTCATGCACTGTACTTTTAGTTTTGAGGTTTTTCTTTTGCCAACCGCATCGAATACAACGCCATAAACGTCTCCACTGCTCAAAGAATCCTGTGTGGTGTAGTCGATCACTCGATCGGCGCCAAGGGATTTCACCAGTTCCAGATTTGTCGTGCTGCAAATGCCGGTCACTTCCGCGCCGGCGTATTTCGCAAGCTGTACCGCCGCTGTTCCAATCGATCCGGATGCTCCGTACACCAGCACGCGCTGGCCGCTCTGGATCTTTGCCTTGTTGAGAAAATGCGTTGCGATCATTGCGCCATAGGGGACCGCGGCGGCCTCCTCATAGCTCATCGTCGTAGGTTTGATCGCGAGACAACCGGTCAGTGTGTCTGCTTCGGGAATGCACACGTATTCTGCGTAAGCGCCCATCCTAAGTCCGGCGGATCCGTAAACCTGATCGCCTTCCTTGAAAAGCTTTACGTCCTTCCCGACCGCTTTAATCTCTCCCGCAAAATTAAAACCGGGAATAGCTTTTCGTGGTTTGAGCAGACCAACTCCCAGCCGCCTCATGAGCGAAAACATAAGGGGCAAGTCAGAGCGGCGCATGAGAGAGTCGCTTGCAGTTACTGCTGTGGCGTGGATTTTAATGAGTACTTCGTTGTTTTTTGGCGAAGGCTTTTCGACTTCTATTAGCTGAAGAACTTCGGGCGGCCCATACCTGCGGCAGACAATCGCTTTCATAAAGAGTTATACGCCTGCCGGGACGTCCAGGTTCGGACCATCGCGGCAGTAGCCCTCTCGGGGGATATGAGGTCATGTACCACATCGCGGTAGCGAGTGGGTCTCTTGATTGCCGATTGCCGATTGCCGATTGCCAATTGGCAATCCGAAGACCGACCCGCTACCCCGGTGTAGCACCGACCTCAACACACGGACTGAGTGAATCGAGGACCTCGCGCTTATTCGCTGCGTGAAAAATGGGATATCCTAGCTGCCATAGGTTTTAGCCCCTATCGGTTCCAACGAGGTTCGCAATGATCCTGGCTTTGGGCATTTTCATATTGCTTCGCGGCCCCGTGGTCGCCAGTCACCCTTCACACGCCTTCATCGCTCAACAACGCTTTAATTCGATCAGCGGACACGTTTCCGACCGTTACCGAAATCCTATTCCCGAGCTTCAAGTGGAACTACTCAACGACGCCGAATCGGTGATCCAAAGAACCAGGACTGACAACGCGGGCTTCTTTGTATTTAACCGATTGTCCGACGGGATTTTCCAGGTTAGGGTGCGAGCTTCAGGCACGGCTTACATTGATCAGACGCAAAGGGTCCAGCTTGAACGTTCGCGTGCGGTCGAACAACTTGATTTCATTTTGGCCAGCCGGGACCACGCAACCACCACAGCCGGTGACGTAGTTTTTGTCCAGGAAGTTCCCGCTGAAGCTCGCAAATTGTACGAGCACGGCTCGGGGTTATTGCAGAAACAGGAAAAAGATAAAGAAGGCATCGCCGCGCTGGAAAGAGCCGTCCAGATCTTTCCCGCTTATTTCGACGCATTGCAATTGCTCGGCACCGAATACGTCAAGCAGAAGGAATATGAGCGCGCGATTCCCCTGCTGAGCAAAGCCGCCGAGGTAAATCGTCAGTCTGCTCAAGCTCCGTACACGCTGTCGGTGGCGCAGTACAATCTCAAGCTCTTGCCGGAAGCGATCGAGTCGATGAGACGAGCACTGAATCTTAGTCAACAATCGCCAGCGGGGAATCTGTGGTTCGGCATGTTGCTACGCCAGGCGGACAAATTCGATGAAGCCGAAATTTATTTGAAAAAGGCAGATCAACTGGCGGCTTCGAAATCGGCGGACGCGCATTGGCAGCTGGCGCTCCTTTATAACCAGGTGAAGCGGTACAAAGAAGCGGCGGACGAACTCGAACTCTTCCTCAAAGTCCAACCTGACTCGAAAGATACCGAGCTAATAAAAAAACTCATCACGCGCTTTCGCGAAGAAGCGAAGTGAAGCCAACACCGCGCTATCGTCCAAACTGTAAGCAAGTGTAGGGTTGGTGTCGGCCTTGCCTCAAAAGGTTCGGCGACACGAGTACGGCTATGCCGCCTGATGTGCGGAAGCGCTTCGGGCTTCAGTTGCGCGGTAAGGCCGATTTGGGCTGGGCCCGAAGAGTGGGCATAGCCCGGAATTTCATCATTAACTGGCGGGAAGGCCGAAGGCTTCCGCACATAAGGCGGCATAGCCGTCCCAGTGAACGACTCTTGAGGCAAAGCGGTTGGTGTTGCTTTTGCAGAACCGCGACCGGTAGGGATAGCTCGTGGCCGTCTATGCGCCGATTTCAATCAACCCAACTGACTTTGCCCGCATCAATCATTTATAATCTCCCGACGAATCCAGGAACACGGGGTACTCCATGAAACAATTCAGCTCGAAAGTATTTCTTATCGCGGCGATCTGCGCGCTGACGTTGGCGACCGCAATTCCTGCCGCTGCACAGTTAGGTGGACTGGGCGGACTCGGCGATAAGCTCAAGAAGAAAACACCGAACTTACTCGGCGACAAACAACCGATCACAACCAGTCTTCCGGATGCGAAGTGGGGCGATGCTTCTAAGGATGGGTTCACTCCGCGCGAACCGGAGCGCTCCCTGATGACGCTGCAACGCACTCCCAATGGCGGGTTCGTTTTGCAGCCCGGTTATTACATGCTGCAGGACCAGAGCTACTGCCTCAAGGCCGGCACACACGGGCCGGGCGGCGGCGATGGTTATCTCTATGCGCCGCCGAAAGGGCCGGCTGAAGACGCGGTGATGACGATCGTTCGGAATTCAGTTAACCGGCCGGAGATTCAGCAACACGATATTCAGTTGCTGCTCTGGGCGATTATCGCGCGCGCGAAGGTTGAAGATCTGCAGCCGGAATTGAAGTCGGTCGCGTCGCGTTTGTTAACGCCGCGACAACTTGCAGGCTTGAATCGCAGTGCACTCGACGCCTTACAGGGAAATGCGTTGACTGACGCACTCGGTGGTGTGCCCGAACCTCTGCGCCAAATCGCTCAGGCCGAGGCACAGCTACGACAGATGTTGACAACACCCGGGGCGTCGTTTGCAGAAATGGAACGGGTCGCGGTGTTAAGTGGCAACGCGCCCCTTGGACCGGGCAGCCAGGAAGTGCCAAGCGGTCGCTGGTCAATTCATCCGGACGGTTACTACGTGCGTTACATTCCCAGCGGTTACAGCTCGACGCGAGTTGAGATTTGGGTACCGCAGGGAAGTCCGGCAGTCGGCAAAGAATACGATCCGGCGACCCACATCGCCGTTCCGGGCAATACCGCGCGACAGCGTTTGATTCAATCGGGACGAGCGCAGGCGCAGTAAACGATTAAGAGTAATGAGTGATGAGTGATGAGTGATGAGTGATGAGTAGTGAGATCAGCCTCGCCCAAGGTTAGAAGAGTTCGGCTGATAGGAGCGAGGGGCTCTTTCACACTGTGATGTTTTTCAGAAATTCACAGGGCGAGAACAAAGTTTTTCGCGATCGGGCTTACAGTGGTTCCCCAAAACTGACTATTCCCTCTCCCACTGGGAGGGTATTCATATATCTGACTCACCTCGTACGATATTGCCGAGCAAAAGTGTCAAGGTTCGCCAGACAAAATCAGAACTGGGAGCGGTAGCGACCAGCCCAAGACTCAACCTAAAACGCGTCGAACCAAAACAAATGCTTCCCTTTGCTTGATTGTTTGGCTGGTCGCTACCGCTCCCAGTTCTGATTTTGTGCAGCAGCGTTGCAGGGTGCGAACGTCACTTGCACTTGCGGTCAACGGGCGTCATAGGGGAGAAGGGAGAAGAGCGGTCGAAGATCAGTACAATGTATTCGGCCGTCGTTCGCCGAGAACCCGGTAGTCCTTCTGGTCTATCGCCGACTGTACGCGGGTTCGCACGGGATAGATCGATACGCGCGGTAGGTTGTAGAACGCAAGGCCGGCGTGAAAGATGATGCCGCAGACGAGGAAGATGCCCGCCAGGCGTCGCCAGCGCTGCAGGTTCAAAACTCGCTCCCAACAATAGAAGCTGTAGACCATCAGCAGCGGAAACGTTATGTAAAGATGGTTCGATTGCGGCGGCTTGATCGAAAAGAGAAAGCTCAGGTAAACCAGGCAAACGTTGCCCACCACCAAATACTTAATTGCCCGCCAGCCCATTTGTTCCGAATCTCTCCTGAACCAGAAAACGATTAACGTGACGGCTTGCGCGACTGCGACAATCGTAAGAAACGCAACTAGTGGAATCTGCCAGGGCTGTTGTTTGAAGAATGCGATCCGGTCCGCAGTATGTCTGCCGATATAGTTCGTTACGTCAAAGATCATCAGCGCCAGAGAACGCTTAAAAATTCCGAAGATCGCAGGCAGGTTACTGCGGTCAAATCCTACGGCCGAACCGGATCCGCCGGCATTCCAACCATACTTTAGAAAGGTGGGCACAAGCAGCGCTGCGGGTATGGCAGCTCCAATGACAAACGAAGCGATCGCCTTCAGCAAGACGCGCACACCCGACCGCGCCTCGAAGTAGAGAGCGATGGCGACGTAAGGTACGAGCAGCACCCAGGAAAGATGGAGCTGCATCGTCCACAACAAGCCGAATCCGAGCATCGCATTGGCCAGTCGCCGGTCGATTAGGTTGAGGCTCGTCCACGGGTATATCTCCAAAGCACCGATGAAGCAGACGATGCTGCCTGCCAAAAGATAAGAGGGATTGTAAATGTTGGTGGAGAGGTTGAGCGTCCAGGGCGACGTCAGCAACCAGATCCAAACGAACCAGCGTGGCAATCCCGGCAGCCGCTTGCAGCAGTACCAAGCCAGCAGGCAGAGACTTGCGAAAGAGATAAGGCCCAGCAAAATGTAAGGCGCTTCTGCCACCGGCAAGGCGAAGAACGGCAAACCGACGAGTAGCGCCTGGAGCGCGCCGGGAATTTGAATCTCGCCCCACACCGTGTCCGGTCCAAAATAGGGCCACGCATGCGTCGTATAAAATTTCAAACCCAGAAGGTAAATCTGGGTTGCGTCGACGTCCTGAAAGTCAGCGCACAATCCGAAGGCCAGGCGGAAAAGGAAAGCGAATATGACGAGGGCGATAAATTTGTGTCGGTGAAAAAAGACCATTGGGCTGGTGATCCCCTCTCCCAATGGAAGAGAGAGAAACAAAGTCTCTTCAAAGGGTCTTTACCGACACCCAGGTGCCGTTGAAAGCGGCCGTACCGCATAAGGCATCGATCGCCTGGTCGTCGGTTATGTCGTTGATGCTGGCGCCGGCGTGCTGCTCTGCCACCGCCATTTGAACGCCCGAACGATCGTGACCCCAGCCGTGAGGAATACTAATAACACCCGGCATCATCTCGTCAGAGACTTCAACCGGAACTTCAATCGCGCCGACGCGCGAACGAACGTTAACCGCCTGGCCATCAAGAATGTCGCGATCGGCAGCATCGTTCGGATGCATCAACAAGGTGCAGCGCTCCGGGCCCTTTACGAGCCGCTCGCTGTTATGCAGCCAGGAGTTGTTGCTGCGCAGATGCCGACGGCCGATGAGCAATAGATCGTATTCGCGATGATTGGTTCCATTGTGTAATAGCTGCGATTTCACTCGCTCGATATCGTTGACGAGAACTTCAGGGGCAAGCGCGATACGCCGGGAAGGCGTGGCCAGCCGTTCAGGAAAACAGCTTTGTAACGGACCGAGATCAATGCCGTGCGGAGACGCTTTTAGCTTTTTTAGGCTTAGACTAGAAAAGAGCGGGCGGGACGCCCGCGGTCCCAGTAGGGACGCCCGCGGTCCCAGTAGGGACGCCCGCGGTCCCAGTAGGGAGTTACCGTATGGCCCGAAGCGAAGAGCCAGGTCGAGTAATCGCGCTGGTGGAAAAAATCTTCCGGCGACGGCTCGCTTCGTTTTTGCCGCCAGCCCACTTGCGATTCCTTTCGACTCCATACGCGTCTGCAACTCGAGCAGGATTTGCCAGTCGTGACGCGTGTTCTTTTCCGGTTCAAATAACGGCGGTGAATACTTGGTCGAGTTGCGCACGGCGAGAATGTGAAACACGAGATCGTAATGATCATGTTCGAGCGACGCCGTGGGCGGCAAAATGATATTCGCATGACGCGTAGTCTCGTTGATGTAAAAATCGATTGACGCCATGAACTCGAGCCCGGCAAACGCCTCATCGAGTTGCTTACCATTAGGTGTGGACAACACCGGATTGCCGGCCGAAGTGATCATTGCTCTTATCTGTCCGTCACCCGGCTCCAGAATTTCTTCGGCGAGCGCGGCCACCGGCAATTCGCCGCCGAACTCAGGCAACTTCCTCACGCGACTGCGCCAACGTGCGAAACTTCCGCGCGGCGCTAGTGATTGCGGGGCCGCGACCGCATCGAAGGCCGGCTTCGTGAACATCGCACCGCCCGGTTGATCCAGATTGCCGGTAATAATGTTGAGCACGTTCAGTAGCCATTGACACACGCCGCCAAACTCCTGCGTGCTAACACCGATACGTCCGTAGGCGACTGCCGTTTTCGCGTTCGCAAAATTGCGCGCGAGTTGTCGTATCTGAATATCGCCAATGCCGGTAATTGGCGCGACGCGCTCCGGTGAAAACTCCGAAACAAGCACGCGAATATTTTCAACGCCATCGGTAAACGCTGCGAGACGATCGAGCTTTACCAGGCCTTCCGCGTAGATAACATGAATGATTGCGAGCAGCAGCAGCACGTCCGTGCCGGGTCGAATGAAGAGGTGCTGGTCGGCGAGTCGCGCGGTTTCAGTTCGACGCGGATCGACGAGCACGACTTTGCCGCCACGTTCGCGAATCGCACGCAGACGTCCCGGAGCATTCGCCGCCGTCATCAAACTGCCATTCGAAACCACCGGATTGCCGCCGAGTATCAACAGGTAATCAGTGCGGTCAAGATCCGGAACCGGCAGCAGCAGTTGATGGCCGAACATGAAGAACGCGGCAAGGTGATGCGCGAGTTGATCCACCGAAGTCGCGGAGAAACGGTTGCGCGTGTGCAAGCTGCGGATGAAACCGGGGAGGAAGAGCAGGGAACCGTAGTTGTGAACCGTGGGATTGCCGACGTAGATGCCGACGCTGTGACGGCCGTGTTTAGCCTGAACGCGTTTCAGGTTGTCGGCCACTTCAGCAAACGCTTCGTCCCAACCAATCTGCTGCCAGCCGTTGGCGGTTCGTCGCACGGGCTGCTTGAGACGATCGCTGTCGAATTGAATATCCTGCAGCGCGACCGCTTTGGGACAGATGTAGCCGTGACTGAAAACGTCATCCGCGTCACCCTCAATGCGCAGCTTTCCGTCGGGCAGTGAAGAGATCTGAACACCACACATCGCTTCGCAGAGATTGCAGGTCCGGAAATGGGGAGCAGCGTTCATGGCAGACATGATAACCCAGTGAGCAGTGGCCAGTGATCAGTGTTCAGTGAGGAGTGACTAGTGACCAGTAAGCCTGGTTTCCCCGATCCGTTTTCCTTTTCCACTTGTGTATCGCCCTTCCCGTCCACTGCTCACTGGCCACTGCTCACTGGCCACTGCTCACTGCTCACTGACCACAGCTCTCGGCGCGACGGCGACGCGATTGCGGCCCTGGTTCTTAGCGATGTACAGCGCCGCGTCGCTCGCTGCATACAGCGTACGCTCGGAATTAGCATGATCGGGGCAAGCAGCCACACCAATACTCACGCTGATGTTGCCGACACCTTCAATATATTGCTCAGACAAAACACCGAGTAATCGTTTGGCTGCCATTTCTGCTTTTGTTGCACCGACACTCGCAAATAATAGCGCGAACTCCTCGCCGCCGAGACGGGCCGCCGTATCGTTATCGCGCGACACCCGGGTGAGCGTGTCTGCCAGCTGATGAATCACCAGGTCGCCGGCAGGATGTCCAAAGGTGTCGTTGATCTGCTTCATGTGATCGATGTCGAGTAGTAGCAGTGAACAGGGAACGCCGTAGCGACGCCAGCGTTCAACCTCACGTGAGAGCGCGACGCGAAACCGGCGACGGTTCGCGAGTCCGGTTAGCTGATCGATATCAGCTTCGCCGCGCAGCTTGTCGATCGTCTGCCGCAGGGTTACGAGCTGGTTGGCGCGCAGTATTAACAGATCCACCTCTTCGGGGAGTTGCACGTAATCAAAGGCGCCGGCTTGCAGCGCCTCACGGCGGCGACTGGAACTGGCGGCCTCGGACCCGGTCAGAATCAGCGGTACGCCGTGCTCGCTACGCTCGAGCACGCGCGCGAGTTCAGGAAGGGCGAGCTGAGGGGAGTTGATGTCGGCGATGACCAGCTGCGGACGGGTACGCGCTAACGACACCTGTGCGGCGACAGCCGTAGAGACCCCGACGACATTAAATCCGGCAGACTCGAGTGCAGAGTGGAGGAAAACAGCGGAGTCGCCGGTGACGAGCAGCACTCGCTTCTCGTCGCGCGTGCCCTTCTTTGAGTTTTGCTTTTCCGGTCTCGTGCTCACTTACTTAAAACGCGTTACACGACTTGGGATCTCAACTGTGTGGCGAGCAGCGGACGAACCAAAACCGACCTCACTCCTCCGCACGCTCAGTCACTTTTTGGCAGTGACCTCATGTTGAACTCCCCTGTGCGACCTTCGTGATCTCTGTGTCTCTGTGGTGATTGATCGCCTGACGTAATCCACCACGAAGGCACAGAGGACACCGAGGTTGCACAAAGAAAACCTGAAAACCAGGGCACTACTCACTTTTCAGCGAAGCCATATCGATTGAAAAACGATACTTCACGTCGGATTTTAGCAATCGATCGTAAGCCTCGTTTACTTTCTGAATCGGTATGACTTCAACATCTGCGGTGATGTTGTGCGCGCCGCAAAAGTCGAGCATCTCTTGCGTCTCCGCGATCCCGCCGATGAGGGAACCTGAGAGACTACGTCGCCCAAAGAGCAGGCCCATGCCCATCACTTCGAGTGGCTTCTCGGGCGCGCCCACCAGTGTCAGGTTGCCGTCGCGGCGCAGGAGATTCAGGTAAGCATTGATGTCGTGATTGGCTGAGACCGTATCGAGAATAAAGTCGAAACTGCCGGCGTGTTTCTCCATCTCGTCGGCGTTTTTCGAGATCACGACTTCGTCGGCGCCGAGACGTAGCGCGTCTTCCTTTTTATCGGGCGACGTGCTGAACACAACGACGTGCGCGCCAAACGCTTTGGCAAACTTCACCCCCATGTGGCCAAGACCGCCAAGGCCGACGACGCCAACTTTTTGCCCGTCCCGGATACCCCAGCGACGCATCGGCGAGTAAGTGGTGATGCCTGCACAGACGAGCGGAGCCGCGGCGGCCGGATCAAGATTCGCGGGCACGCTCAATACGAAGTGTTCCGTGACAACAACACTATCAGAGTAGCCGCCATAAGTGATCGCTCCGGTGTGCGGATCAGGTGAGTTGTAAGTGAATACCGAGTTGGGACAAAACTGCTCGAGGTTATCTTTACATTCGGCGCAGCTGCGATCCGAATCGACCAGGCATCCAACAGCGACGAGGTCGCCAGGTTTGTGTTTGGTTACTGCCGAACCGACCTTCGTGACCCGGCCCACGATTTCGTGTCCGGGCACGATTGGATAGACAGTCGGCATCACAGCGTTCCATTCGTCACGCACCGAATGAAGATCGGAATGACAGATGCCGCAGAATAGAATTTCGATTTGCACATCATCGTCGTTCAAATCGCGCCGCGGGATGGTTGTCGAAGCGAGCGGCGTAACGGCACTGGCGGCGGCGTAAGCTTTTGCGTTGTACATGTTCTGCTCCTGTGTATTAAGGCTGAGATCGGAAAGATTGTTATAGCCTTCTTCCCTCGAAAATCCTAAAGCGGCCAGGCTGGAACGTCGCCGCAGACTGCGAGCGCAGGCGCTCTTCAATACTGGGACCGCAGGCGTCCCGCCTGCCGCAAGGTTCGTGGCCACGTAGCAAGCAGGCGAGACGCCTGCGGTCCCAGTTAAGAGGCAGCAGCTGTGCCCGCAGCGTCAGTGCTCCCGTCAAATCACTGACAAGCCTGGTCTGTGTAATATAGAATCCCGCGACACTGACGTTGAATTCAAGAATTAACTGAGCCGCGACCATCAAAATGTTCCGACACTTTATCCTCTGTCTTGTTTTAGTCAGCAACGCGCTTGCCCAGACGGCGATCAGCACTTCGGTTCGCGTTCCTTTACCACTCGGGTTTTCGCAACGCGCTGCGCTCGCTCCTTACGGCTTCGATCCCACCTACAGACTTGTATTACCGCAACCCGTCCAGGACAAAAACTTTTACCTGCTGAGTTTGTTTCAAAGAAATCGGCAAGTCGGAAAACTTCTTGATCACAACAAAACCCTGCGTCAGCTTGCAACCGAAAAGCTACTCGCCGCGCGCAAGGCAGAGACTTGCGACAACGTTGTCTGTTTCGCTGACGCGTTTCGTTTTAGCGATACAAATATCGACGCTGTTGCAAACGAGCTCCGGTCTCTGGCGAATGAGCCGCAATTCAAAGCGCTGGTGCGAAGGGAAATGCGTCCTTCAGGTGTGTTCATTAAGTATGACAAGCAAAGCGATGCAGAGATGCTCGGCGCCGCGTGGCGAGATGCAGCGAATGGACTGGATCGGATCCTGAGTGTTTATGGTCTCGGTAAAGATCCGGCCTACAAAGATATCGATCGAGTTAGTTTCGATGTCTCGAAGAGTGCTTACCGTGATTTGCTGAGCGCGAAACTCAAAGAGATTAAATTCTCCGGACAGCCGCTGTTCTTTGAACCGACGCTGGATTTTGCCCTCAAGCTTTTGCAAGTCAATCGGCGTGACGAGGCGGGTCGCTACGAGCCGCTTGAAGCCGGTGAAAACAAAGCGGCGGTTTCCAACCTGCGAAACATCAAGTGGAGCGATTATCGCTATTCGTTCATTTTGGTTTTGGGTTCGGGCGCGCGCGACTCCTCCCGGCTGAGCCCAATCGGCGCGAAGCGGGCGGAGGTTGCCGCGCGCCTTTACCTCGAGCACAAAGCCCCGTTGTTGATAATGTCCGGCGGACATGTCCATCCAATGCAGACGCCTTACTGCGAGGCAATCGAGATGAAAAAGCATGTGATGGAAAAATTTGGAATACCGGCGAGCGCGATACTAATTGAACCGCACGCGCGCCATACCACCACGAATTTTCGCAACGGCTCGCGTCTCGCCCTGCGTTATCGCTTGCCGCTGAACGCACTCGTCACTTCAAGTGAAGATCACATTACCTACACGGTCGGCGAAGAGTTTCGCACTCGCTGTCTCAAAGAATTTGGCTACTTTCCGGTAGAGTCTATCAAGCGTGTGTCGCCGGTTGAGGCGGAGTTCAGACCATCGGCGCTGTCGTTGTTTTTCGATTCGCGGGATCCGCTCGATCCCTAGGGCGGCTTAAAGCCTTTGGAGTGCGGCGACTTGACGCCGCTTTCGATAGACTACGAACTACGTCTACCATTCACCGATTAATCACCTGTCCAATTCAGAGTCCATACCGCATGAAACTAAAACTGTTACTAACCACACTCTTTGTCTGTCTACTCTCAACCCATGTTGGCGCAAGCCCTAAATCTCGTCGTGCTCCGAGACGTGCCGGACCAGTCGTTACAACTCCTTCCGGACTCACCTATCTGATCACCAAGAAAGGAACCGGCCGGCAGGCCAAAGCGGGTGAGACAGTAATCCTTCATTACACCGGCACGTTAACGAACGGTGTGAAGTTTGATAGCTCGCGCGATCTCAACCAGCCTTTCACCTTCAAGCTGGGTGCGAAGCAAGTCATCAAAGGCTACGATGAGGGTCTCTCCAAAATGCACGTTGGTGATCAGGCGATCTTAGTGATTCCGCCCGCGCTTGGTTATGGCGCCAAAGGCGCCGGCGGTGTTATCCCTCCCAATGCCACCTTGATTTTCATCGTCGAACTTCTCGATGTAAAAGCGAGGTCGTTGTCGGATGTCCTTTCAAAGGCGCTTACTGAGAAAGGCGTCGAGGCTATGATTGCTGAATTCCGCAGCCTCTGGAATAGCAGTAGTGTCGATCTCTACGTCAGCGAATCCGATATGAACAACTTTGGCTATTCGCTACTCAGAAAGAAACAAGTGAACGAAGCAATCGAGGTGTTTAAGTTGAACGTGGAAGCGTATCCACAATCGGCCAACGTTTACGACAGCCTCGGCGAGGCCTACCTGTTACGTGGCGATAAGGAAAAGGCGATTGAGAATTATCAAAAGTCGCTCGAACTCGATCCGAAGTCGGAGAACGCGAAGGAAGTGTTGAAGAAGTTGAAAGGGGAGTAGAATCGCCGCTTAAAAGGATACACGGCGCTGGCGCGATCGCTCCTACAGGAAGATGCGAGTGGCCCATGAGGTCAGTACCACCACGCGGTAGCGGGTGGGTCGCTTCGCCGCTACCAACGCTCAATAATCAAAGTCTGGCAAGTCATCTCCCTGGCCGTTCAGTACATAGTCAATCGCTCGGGCGACGCTTCTCTCATTCCAGAGTTTTCTCTTGCTACCTTTATCTGCCCAGGGACTGAACGCGTGTGGCCAAAGATCCTCCTCTCTCAGCTTACGCGTCGCATTCGCCTTGAATGCATTCAATACCAATCCCGACCTCCGATTGGCTGACACAACGCTATGAACGTGATTTGTCCGAAACATTCAGCGCCTGTAGCAACCACTTTCGGATGTCGCACGTTTCTTGAATCGCTGCTTCAACAGCCTTGCGGTGACGTGCTTTGAGGATGAGTGGCTCAGTCTTTAGCTGTTGCTCATTGTATTGCAGCCATTTGGCTTGGGACGGCAGATATGGAGTGCGGTAGCGGTTGTGCGCACGATCAATCGCGCCTCGCTTATCGCCGTGCAGCCAGGTGCCATAGCTGCGGAAGGATATGAAGTAGGCGAGTGGCGAGTCAGTATCGTTCCACATGACCGCATGCTCGCTATAGAACTACATCAGGTCAACCAGACAAGGCCGGCCTGGTGATCCAAGGCGATGCTGATTTCTTTGCATGACGCGGGAGTAATCGAGAGTAGTAACGGTTGACCCACCCGCTACCGCGTGGTGGTACTGACGTCATGGGTCCGGCACCGTTCTGCTATCCGATCACAAGACCCACCCGCTACCGGGTGCTGGTACTGACGTCATGGGTCCGGCACCGTTCTGCTATCCAATCATAAGACCCACCCGCTACCGCGTGGTGGTACTGACGTCATGGGTCCGGCACCGTTCTGCTATCCAATCATCAGACCCACCCGCTACCGCGTGGTGGTACTGACGTCATGGGTCCGGCACCGTTCTGCTATCCAATCATCAGACCCACCCGCTACCGCGTGGTGGTACTGACGTCATGGGCCGAGACCGGCGTGCGAAGGCGACCCAAGGAACCCGCTGCCTTCTCATTGAGTTTCCTGCTGCCGATACGGCTGGTGGGCTTTGTATAACTTCATTCGCGCGCGCGCTTGTTCTCCGTCGCTCTTCACAAAATCCGGAAACGTCAACGCCTTACGCTGCCAGCGAACCGCTTCCATGAACCTTCCCGCTGCGGCGCTGGCGGCGGCCAGCGTGTCGATGTAAGTCGCTTCTTTCCACTTTGTCAGCGTCACAGCTTTGCGCGCATACGCCAACGCTTTCGCGCCATCGCGATAAGATTCTTTTGGACTGGTGGCCCACAACCATGCCAGGCCGTTATAAGCAGGAGCGAACTTCGGGTCGAGTTCAATGGCTTTGCTGTAGGACGCGACCATGCCGTCCGTATCGCCTTTTCCGCGCAGGGCGACGGCACGATTCTGATACGCAACCAGATTGCGCGGGTCTAACTTGATTGCTTCATCTGCATCTGCCAGTGCGGCGTCAAAATCCTTTTCGTCCGCTCGTACTGCGCTGCGTCCTATCCAGGCGTCGGGAAGCTTTGCATCGATGTCGATTGCTTTAGTGAAATCTTTTCACGCCGCGTCCGGAAGGCCTTTGTCACGCCAAACTCTGCCACGCTCGTTATATGCGACGGCGTCTTTCGGGTTCATGGCGATAGACCTGGTGAGGTCAGCAATCGCCGCATCGAGATCGCCTTTCGCTTTCTGGGCCAGAGCCCGATTGAAATAGGCGTCGCCATCTTTCGGATTAAGCGCTATGGCTTTGGTGTTATCGCGTACCGAGCCGGCATGATCGCCTTTCAAGTCGCGCACCGCCGCGCGATTGTAGTAGGCATTCGCATTCTTAGGGTCGAGTTTGATCGCGCGCGTGTAGTCGGCGATTGCGCCATTCAGATCACCTCTTTGCCAGCGTTTTGTGGCGCGGACGACGAAATCTGACGAGGTTGAAGGCGCTTGAGCAAGAGCAGAAACCGTAGTGAACACAATGCACGCGATAATTACAACGGACCTCATTCACATCTCCTTTGTTTGACCTTCGGGCACGGAATAACGCTGAAAGCGTTGTCGGCCTTCGTTTACTTCCACTCACCGAGCAGCACGAACGGCGCCCAGTAATAAGGCGCGCTGTATTTCTTACCCGAGATCATTGCCAGCTGCGCTTCCCGAATCGCATCGGATCCCGACGGCGTGGGCCCAAGCAAGCGCTGGTAAAAGTCGGTCATTAATTCAGCAGTCGGTTTATCCGCGACGGACCAAAGAGTGACGCCGACCGTGGTCGCGCCCGCGTACATAAACGCCTGGCTCAAACCTACGACTCCTTCACCGCGCTTCACCTTGCCCAGTCCCGACTCGCAGGCGGAAAGCATTACGAGTGGCGCGCCAAGCTTGAGATTGAAGACCTCGCCCGTTCGCAGATAGCCGTCGTCGTCGCCCTTGTTTCCCACCAGTGACAAAACCAAACCGCTAAACTGAGGTCGGCTGGCATCGAGCACGCCGTGCGTAGCGATATGCAGGACGCGATAGCTTTGCAAGTCGCCGGTCTTTACGCCATCCTCGTTGGCTTTTAGATCGAGCCACAAATTTCCCTGTGCCCCAGACGTTCTTGCCAACCGCTCAATCTGTTCCGCTTCGATCCTCGTTCCAGCTAAGCGCGGAAGTGTGAGGGGTTGCGGCGTCCCGCCAGTGGCATCCGTCACAGCGCTATCGAGTCCGAGACCTCTGGTCACTTCAACGCCGCTGACGGCAGATCCAGTTTGCATGCGCGGATCGGTTGCACTGAACACAGGATCCGCAACCAGCAACATGTGGCGTCCGGAATTCCGCTTTTGCTCCCTGATGGCGGCCGCAACCGACGCCGACGGCGCGTAGCTCAGTTTGTTCGTTTTGATCAGATAACTAAGCGAGCTGTAATCGCCGGCGCCCTCACTTGTGACCAACGCTTCGAACGGGACGAAGTTCAGCGCACCGTCGGCGACAATAACTAAGCGGCGGTTTCCAATCATGGTTGCAGCCGGAGCCAGAGCCACTTCGTAAAGCGCGCGCGAAGCACGAGCGAAGGCGGCGGTATCAGTGGCGGGCGCTGCTGCAGTAAGGCCCAGACCTCTCTGCTGATCGGCCGTCTGTACGTCAATCCCGACGTTGCGTCTTTGCAATCTCGGGGGAATGATCTGCGCACGCAGATCCATTGCCAACTGATCCACCGTGGCACCAGCCGGCAGCTTGAAGAGCGCAGCATTCTGGCGAGTCACGACCCAGAGGTAGGAACTCTGCTCACCAAGGCTGTACTCGAGCAGCGCCGTATCATCGTCGAGGACTCGCCGCTGAACTTCATCGAGTGTTAACGAACGCGTCTGGACGAAAGAATTAAAACGCGGACTACCAGCCTTGATCTGGTTCTCAAGACTTTCAAACTCACTGGCCAGTCGTTCCAGTTCCGCGTCCAATTCAGAAAAACTTTGTGACGGTATGTCGCCTGCGAGGGAAACACCGGTGAGTTGGGCTCGCAGGAGTTGCTGTTTCGCGACATTTTCCCCACGCCTTTTAGTGAGTTCGGTGGGTACTCCGGCTGAAATTTCTGCGTGGCCATCAGCCAACACGTCAAGGAGCGAACGGGCCCGCCCGTGTTCGGCGATGCGAAAGCTTTCAGCGGTGAATGAGTTTCCGGTTGTTGCGTCAGTTGTTTTTAGCGCCAGCGCCATTTCGGCGTTCAATGCCGCAGCTTCCTCAAAGACCTGATTCGTAGTTGTTAGAAAAGTCGTGCGTGCTTCATGGCCGCGCACACTTCCTTCAACAACCGTTTCGATGTCTGCCAACGCGTCGCGATAAGCTGATTGTGCGTCAGCTAGTAATTTTGCGTTGGTTTCCTGGTAATCAACCCACCCGCTACCGCGTGGTGGTACTGACTTCATAACGGGAGACGCATGGGCCGCGCGACGATTAGTGGCGGGCTCTAGGTGTATTCTTCGCGTCGTCGGAGCGCGCTGGGACAAGGCCCAAAGTGTTTTGCCCAGCCCGGCTTTCGCAGCCCAGTCCAAATCAATTCGACGCTCGCGACGGGCGAGTTGAATGGCTTCGTTATATTGAGTCCGCGCCGCGGCAAAATCTCCCTGGCGGAATAAAACGTCGCCCAGGTCTGTGGCAGCCGCGATACGGAAGCGGGTCGCTTCCTGACTTTGCGCAGTTCCGGCAGATGTCGCAACCAGCAACGCCTGGAAATCTGCTTGCGCAGCTTTTTGTTGGCCCAACAGAAAATCTGCGCGGCCTTCGCCAAGCTTGTTTCGCGCGTACGCGAAAAATGTCTTCTGCCCAACGAGGTCTGTGGTCGAGGGTGCCATTACTTGCGATCCGAACTGTGCGAAAACTGCTTTGGCCTCCGCTGGGCTGTCGAGCAACAAGTAGACTTCGCCGATTTTACTCACCATCAAACTCGCGTTAAGCGCTTCTTTGTTCGCGACAAATGCCTGGCGCGCGCTCTTGAAATAATCGAGCGCTGTCTCATATTGGCCTTCCTCGGAATACAAATCGCCGAGGGCATCGCTCGAGACACCGACGCCATTCAGATCGCCGTTGGTTTTGTATGACTTTAGCGCCTCTGACAAAGGAGCGACCGCTGGGTAGAACTTGAATTGCGCGAGCAGGCGGCGGCCCTGTTCGAGCTTGTCCCTGGCAGACCCTCCGCCACTGCCGGTTGGCGTGGGTTGCGTGACCGGACCAGCAATCTGCGGTTTACATACATCGGTCCACCTAACTGTTGCCGTAACGCCGAAACCTCCCGCCATGATTCCCGTTAGCGTTCGATCAATGGCATAAGTCCCGTCCGGCCTTACCTCCGCACCCTGGATAGAAAGGTGCTGTTGTTCGCCACCGCTCATCGTGATTACGCCCGGCGAGTTGTTCTGCAGATCCAAAGATTGGGTCCCCGCCATCCCTGCGAGTCCCAGAACGGTTACGTGCAGGGTCGTTGTGTCCCCGCGCAATAGGCTCAACTTCGGCGCGGACAAGTTGACGTGAATGTTACGGAATGGGCACTGCGCGGACAGGCCGTTCTCGCTCAGGTCCAGATTCGTTGGCCCTGCAACTTCACTCGTATTGTGCACGACCAGACTTCTCGGTGACTCTGCAATTAGTGGCAGCTGCGTTCCGCCAATCCTGACGTAATCCTGAGGAGAGAAGGCTCCGTTGCATGGGCAATCGATCTGCATCAGTCGCCCTTGTTGCCCACCCGTGGGCACGCTGAATTGCGTTGGACGCGGCGGCGCAGTCGGTAATACCGGAACCGTGGCGGTAGCTACGTTCTGGCCATTACGAAAAAGAACAATCGTGATTGCGCCGCTGATGTTCCTGGTGAATGTTTTGTCTCTAACTACAGTTTGTTGTCCAACCAAATCGACCACATAACTATTCAGTTCTTCCAGGTTTTGATTGCGCTCCGTTGCACTCTTGCCGGTGGGTTCAGTGTAGATACTGCCTGAAACGGTATCACCGACAACGAGAACTTCCGGCAGATTCACTTTGATGTTGCCTTGCGGCGTCGTAAAGATGGTGGCGTAGAGTCCCTCGGCTATGTTGGATTGAACACGATAGCCGGCGGCGGTTTGTGTCGACGCATACGAATGGAGCGGGGTTTCAGTCGTGATGAAAATGATGGCGCACGAGATCAAGGCCGCGCTGATGGCTCGGACGCGCAAGGCGGAACTGCTTCTAGTTGTTTTTGTCATGAACTCCAATTGTCATGGATTGCGGGCCGACAGACCGGTTGATTAGGTGTCGATTCTTCGTGCGCTGGTACTTTACGTTACGTGCGGTGATACGCGAAACGTTGAGCGCTAAACATCACTACCCGAGTCCTGGTGCGCCGGAAATCTAAGTAGATCTTAGCATGAACCGTTAGACTCCCCGTTTGGTTTTAAAGCAGACAAGAGACCATAAAGATCAGTTCATCCGTCCACTATTCCCTCAGATCAGCGCTTATGATATAAGCCTGCTGTTTCTCGCGACGCTCTCATTCTCTAAGCTCAGTATGAAACTCAAGCTCTATCGATCTTGACCACACTCCAGAACGCCAGTCTGGCCGAATCCGGCGCGCGACTGTAGTTCTGACAAAAAACAACATGGCCAACAAGGAACATCTTGCGATCCTTCAACAAGGAGTGAAGATTTGGAATGAATGGCGGATTCGCGTTTGGTCTCAGGACCTCGACCCGGATCTGTCGGGAGCGGATTTAACGGGAGCGAATCTGCAGGGCATCGATTTCAGAAGGACCAACCTCACCAACGCGCTGCTCATCGGGTCGAACCTCGAAGGAGGAGATTTTCGCGGCGCTGATTTTACTGGAGCAAACCTGCAACGGGCCCGTCTGGCGGGAACGAGTCTCTACATGGCGAACCTCAGCGGCGTAAACCTCAGCGAAGCTGATCTGAGCGGCGCGGAACTGGGGAAGAAGTTAACTAAGGCTATCCTGATCCGAGCTAACTTGAGCCAGGCCTCTCTGGGTGGGGCAGACCTGGTCGAGGCGGATCTGTCCAATGCCAACCTAAACGGCGCCAGGCTGAGATCCGCAGATTTGACTGGAGCGAATCTCTACGGCGCCGATCTTCGGGGAGCAACGCTGCAAGGTGCGCTTCTATGGGAAGCCAATTTAGACGGCGTGCGCCTGTCCGGTACCGACCTTCGCGAGGCAAGGTTCAGTAACTCTAAACTTAGCGGGAAATCTGACGATCCGTTTGGCGACGACAGGCCCGGCTCGGTGACGGGCTACGGCGGCTCGGTTGACTCGGCCGGCTGGCGCAATCTGAAGGAATCACCTGAAGAGAAAAAGGTTGACACACCGCCCGAGCCACTTCATTTCACCGCCTACTTTCCTCCTGAACTAAAGCCGCAACAGTGGCAGACACTATTGGCGTACGCTCACGTGGGTCAAGCCATCACTAAGGTGAAAGCTGACAGCAAAAAACGACTCGGATTGGCCGGGGAGGATTACCTTAGTAAGAGCAAGACTGCCTTAACAAATGTCGAAAGAGGTGCCGAGATTGTGATCGTACCAGAAATGACAGGTTGTCGTTTCAACCCGCCACGCGCCAGTTTTCTCTGGCTGGAAGACTGGCATTGCGTCGAATTCAAAGTGCAGGCGTCCCCGGACCTGCCGGGTTTTGAGCCTGGTGTTGCGACTAATGGAAAGCTGGCCTTCTATGTTGGGCCAATCCTGATTGCGGAAGTAAAGTTCTGGGCGTATTTTTCCGAGGACACTGAACCTGTCGCCGCGCCCGCCTACTCGGAGGTCACGGATGACGCTTACCAGTCGATCTTTGTTTCATACTCTCACAATGACACTTCTATAGTTGAGCAACTGGAGAGAGCTTATCGAGCCCTGGGAATGCAGTACTTGCGTGATGTCGCGATCTTGCGCAGCGGTGAGGAATGGAATCCGGCGCTGCTGCGCAAGATCAACGAGGCAGACATTTTCCAATTGTGCTGGTCCAATGCCGCCAAGAGCTCGGTTTATGTCGAACAAGAGTGGCGGCACGCTCTTGATCTCCAGCGCTCCAACTTCATTCGACCCACATACTGGGAGCAGCCATTGCCTGAGCCACCACCGGAATTGGCTTCAATTCACTTTGCCTATTTGGACTTAAGTGAACCATGAGAGACTTGCCCCGCGCTTAGTGAACGAAATTACTTAAGCGTAACCGCCTTGAACTCCATTGCACCGTCGTCCACGCGTCCGAAGCGCAACATCGAAAGATCCTTCACGTAGTTTTGGTGTAGGCGCCAGGGTGTTTTCGATCCCTGTTGCGGCAAGGTGTGCAGCGCGCGCAGTACGTAGCCCGAAGTAAAGTCGATTGCGGGGACCGGCGTGATCGCAGGATCGCTCACCCGTGGGGTGCACTGCGCGTAGCCATGCTGATCCATGTGCTTCAGGAGCCGGCAAACGTATTCGGACGTAAGGTCGCACTTCAACGTCCAGGACGCATTCGTATAGCCGAATGCCGAGGCAAGGTTCGGGATATCGCTGTACATCATCCCCTTGTAAGTCATCGTCTGCGACAGGTCCACCCGGGAACCATCGACGGTGAGTTGCAGCCCGCTCATTAGCTTGAGCACGAGGCCGGTGGCCGTGACAATAATGTCAGCGTTGAGGTGCGCGCCAGACTTGAGCTTTAAGCCTGTCTCGGTGAAGGTCTCAATCTGGTCGGTGACAATAGTTGCGCGGCCCTCGCGTATCGACGCGAAGAGGTCGGAGTCAGGGACCAGGCAGAGACGCTGATCCCAGGGGTTGTACTGCGGCGTGAAGTGCTTAAGGTCATATTCCTCGCCGAGATTCTTTCGCACCCCTTTGGCCAGCATCCACTTAAAGAGCTCGGGCCGCGACCGCGCCAGATTATAGAAGAACATCTGCAGGAACACGTTTTTCCAACGCGTGATTACGTAAGCTGAGCGGCCGGGCAATAGCCGGCGCAGCGAGTTCGCAATCCTGTCCTCGGCAGGCCGCGAAACAACATAGGTGGGCGAGCGCTGGAGCATGGTGACATGCTTTGCCTTTTCGGCCATTGCTGGAACAAGTGTGACAGCAGTGGCGCCGCTACCAATTACCACGACGTGCTTGCCTTCGTAATCGAGATCTTCGGGCCACTTTTGCGGGTGCACAATCTGGCCGCCAAACCGCTCGACGCCGGACCAGTCCGGCATGTAGCCGGCGTCGTAGTCGTAGTAGCCGGTGCACAGGTAGAGGAAACTGCAGGTGAACTCGACAACCGATTTGTTAGGACCGGTCTCAGTTTCGACGGTCCAGAGCGCCTCAGCGGTAGACCACGAGGCGCGTCTCACCCGATGGCCGTAGCGAATTTCTTTATCTACGTTGAACTCGGCAGCGGTGTCGCGGATGTAGTTGAGAATCGATGGTGCGTCGGCGATGGCTTTTGCCTCACGCCAGGGGCGGAACCGATATCCGAGCGTGTACATGTCAGAGTCTGAACGGACGCCAGGGTAGCGGAACAAATCCCAGGTGCCGCCCATCGCGTTTCGCCCCTCGAGGATGACAAAACTTTTCCGTGGATGCCGCAGCCGCAGCTGGCAGGCTGCGCCAATGCCGGAGAGACCAGCGCCAACAATGATGACGTCGAAATGTTCCATGCGCAGCCTTCTACCACGGCTTTCTCGCCGATGAAGATGTTTGCTCGGACCGCAGGCGTCTCGCCCGCATCAGATGCGTTAGCATCCGAGGTTGAGACGACTTTCGCCAGTGCGGGCGGGACGCCCGCGGTCCCAGTATATGGTTCAGGTTCCTTTACGACGCAACTGGCCGTTGCATAAGCGCCGCTGGCGGTGAAGCTTTTCTTGTTTGACTGTTCCGTCGATTTCTCGACTGGCGGCGGGGAACGACCGAGGACCGTCACGCGCAAACCAAATCCCTGGCGCTAGGTCTTAACGTGTAACGCAAACTGTTAGTTTGCGGTCCACGCCTATGGATTGATGTTCCGGTAAGACAAAATCAGAACTGGGAGCGGTAGCGACCAGCCGAAGAGTCGACGCCTGAAATTGAGGCTCAAACGGGCGCTCCAAACTTCTGTCGAGTTGAGTGTTCGGCTGGTCGCTACCGCTCTCAGTTCTGATTTTGTGTAAAGTTCGGTTCTCCAAACCACGCTGGGCGCTTTCTATGAAAGCCGTGGCTTGTTGAAAGATAACGGTTGGTGATAAAGGCGGTACTCCAAACTTTTCATCGGTTGACGAGCTTCTGCGCGCCTTCGCTGTAGCGTTCTCCGCGAACCGAGATCTGCGAGGTCAGCTCGTCGAGCTCGCGCAAGTCGTCCTCGCTCAAAGTGATGTTCACAGCGCCAAGATTTTCTTTGAGGCGGTGAAGCTTTGTGGTTCCCGGGATCGGAACAACCCAATCCTTTTGAGCAAGCACCCAGGCAAGCGCGATTTGTGCGGGTGTCGCGTTCTTACTTTCGGCAAATATTGCAATCCGATCGACGAGTGCCTGATTAGCCTTGCGAGCTTCCGCGGAGAATCGCGGCACCGTGTTCCGAAAGTCACTGGAAACAAACGTGGTGTTCTCATCAATCTTGCCGGTTAGAAATCCCTTGCCCAGCGGACTGAACGGTACGAATCCAATACCGAGCTCTTCGAGAGCCGGAAGGATTTCCTGTTCCGGCTCGCGCCACCAGAGTGAGTACTCGTTCTGCAGCGCGGTCAAAGGCTGTACTGCATGAGCACGGCGGATGACATCGACACCGGCTTCGGAGAGTCCCCAGTGGCGTACCTTGCCTTCGTTGATCAAGTCCTTGATTGCACCGGCTACGTCTTCGATTGCTACGCCGGGATCGACGCGGTGTTGATAGAACAAATCGATGCGATCCGTGCGCAGTCGTTTGAGCGACGCCTCGGCAACTTTTTTGATTTGCTCAGGCCGGCTATTGAGCGGTGGGTCCTGCTGCTGCACGCCGTTGTCATCGATGTTAAAGCCGAACTTCGTCGCGATCACGACGCGATCGCGAAACGGCGCGACGGCCTCGCCCACCACTTCTTCATTCGCCCACGGTCCGTAAACTTCGGCGGTGTCGAAGAAAGTCACCCCGAGCTCAAACGCCGCACGGATCAGCTCGACGCCGTCTTTCCGATCGAGGCCGGGCCCGAGCCCGAAGCTAATGCCCATACAGCCGAGGCCCAGCTCGGAT
>Ga0070682_100000348_pt1 | contig 31623 bp, 29 predicted proteins | sample KBSC63LmetaG_FD_64668 | JGI IMG/M metagenome (GOLD analysis project Ga0070682, IMG submission 64668) | Corn rhizosphere microbial communities from Kellogg Biological Station, Michigan, USA - KBS C6-3L metaG | ecosystem: Host-associated > Plants > Roots > Rhizosphere | place: USA: Michigan...
TTTCCGGATCAAAGCTGTCGTTGGGAATTACCATACAGGCTCCGTGGGCTGTGCAGCATATATTTCCGATCACCATTCCAAAACAATGATAAAAAGGGACAGGAATACAGACACGGTCTTTCTCAGTATATTTTAACCGTATTCCGATAAAGTATCCGTTGTTCAGGATATTATGATGAGAAAGCGTAACGCCTTTCGGGAAACCTGTAGTTCCGGAAGTATATTGAATATTAACAGGATCATCAAACTGTACATGTTCTTCAAAGCTGTGGAGAACTTCATCTGAAATATCCTGACCGTTATTGACAAATGCTTCCCAGTTTTCATCAAAGAATATTTCATGCTCAAGGGTTGGACATACTTCTTTGGCATATTCAACCATTTCTTTATAGTTGCTGCTTTTAAAACTTAAAGAAGAGAAAATGAAACGGACTTCAGACTGATTAAGAACATAGGTGAGTTCATGAGTCCTGTAGGCCGGATTTATATTGACTAAAATAGTTCCTATTCTCGCAGTGGCATACTGCAAAAGAACCCATTCATAACGGTTGGAGGACCAGATTCCGATTCTGTCACCGGATTTTGCTCCCAAAAGCAGTAAAGCTTTTGCAACAGCAGTTGTCTGATTGTAAAATTCCTGGTATGTAGCTCTGTAATTCTGATGAACACAGACTAAGGCTTCCTGATGGGGATATTTTTCGACAGTACTTTTAAGATTGGCTCCGATAGTCTGTCCTAATAATGGAACCTCAGAAGTTCCATACACATAAGATAAGGGCATAGTTTAAGATTTGGTGGGCTAAAATTAATAATTATATCCCGAAATATGCCTATGTATATTAACTTTCCTGAGAATCTATTTCTTTAAGCTGCTTTAAATTTTTATCAAGCTTTTTAATAATTGTACCATATACCAGTCTGTAATAAAGCCAGATCATGGATATACCTAATAACGTACTGACAATAATTCCTACTATAATAATAGTAAGATTCGAGCCGCTAGGCTGTATATTCTGAGAGTTTAAAGTGTAAAATATGAAAGCGGTTAATACAAACGTAAATATCAACAATAATACAATACTGATCAGAATAAAAGCATTTACTGTTGTTTTGAATTTAATAATTCTGGTGATAAGACCCTTTAGATTTTCCTCAATCTTGATTCTTCTGTAATTCTGGTAAAATTTCAATACAAAATAGGCTGTAATCAATAGACTTAAGACCTTTATAGCTAAATAAGCATGACCGAAGTTGTTTTCTACTTCAGGAGCTTCCTGGGCACCTAGTCTTTCCAGCATTTTACGGAAACTGTCTGATTCTTCTTCAGGAAAAAGATAAAAAAGACCTAATACGGAAAAGAATAAAAATTCTACAACGCTGATCCAGAAAATATATTTGATGTAATTACGTGACTTTCTATTCAACATCTGGAGAATCTCCTTGTCGTCATATTTAGGCTGTACAGGTTGTTCCTGCCATGTTTTTTTTAAACTATCTAGATCAAATTCAGGCATATTTTTCCATCTGTTCTTTAAGGGTTTTCTTTAATCTGTTCATTTTCACACGTGCATTGACTTCAGTGATACCGAGGTTTTCTGCAATATCCTTGTAAGGCAGATCGTCAAGATACATCATGACAATGGCTCTTTCTACATTAGGAAGAGTCTTGATTACAGTATACAAAAGTGATACCTGCTGTTGTTTTTCATCGTCATCTTCCACAAAATCCTTGTGGTTGATGTCCAGTTCATTTGTAGGAAGACTTTTGCTTTTTTTTCTAAAGAGGGTAATGGCTGTATTGAGCGCTACGCGATACATCCATGTGGAAATCTTGGAATTTCCTTTAAAGGAATCATAACTTCTCCACAGCTGTAAAACAATTTCTTGGAAAAGATCCTCTTCATCTTCCAGAGAATTGGTATACAGGCGCGATACTTTGATAATCAGACCCTGATTATCCTTGATAAGCTTCGCAAATTCTTTTTCTCTGGAATCCATAGATGTATAATGGCACGAAGATAATAATAAAGTGGTAATTGGTGAAAATTATAATGTAAAATCGTAAAAATGCGAAAAAAGAGAATTAATAATTTAGATTTCCCCCTCTGTTCTAGCTTTCTCCGCTTTCTTTGCGAAATTTATGTATCTTTGCATCCGCGAGAAAATCGGCTTGTTGATTTCCCGTTTTACGGGAGGTAGGAAAGTCCGGACACCATAGAGCAGCAAAGCGGATAACATCCGTCACCCGTGAGGGTAGGACAAGTGCAACAGAAAGCAAGTACAGTTCGGCTGTAGTGAAACCAGGTAAACTCTTTGCGGTGCAATGGTAAGTATATCGGTTCTTTTCAGTAATGGAAATAGGGGCGGCTCGTCCTGAAAACCGAGGGGTAATCAGCTCAAGTGCTGCAGCAATGTATCACGTAGATAAATAACAGGCACTTCTTCGGAAGTACAAAATCCGGCTTATAGATTTTCTCGTTTTTTTAATATAATCTTCCTCAAATTTTATTCTTACAATCAAATCTGTTTTCATAATTAATTGTGAAATAGATTTATATAAGTCTAATATAAGACTTGTGTAAAACCAAATAAGACGAATAGAGGATTTTTATATTTTTCTGTTATCACACATTTGTATAAACAAATAAAAATGAAAACAGAAATCACATTACATTCAGTTCCTGAGGAAAAACCCGGTTATATTCTTATTCTACTCTATATTGCCTTTGTATATGGACTATTTTGGGCAATTGACCAATGTCTGACTTATTTTTTCAGTGATATTACCCATGTTGTCCTGATAAAGATTCTTAATAAAATAATATGGATCGGATTGATGTTTTTAAATTATCTGATCGTAAAACATTTCCTTTATCTGATAAGAAAACAAACAAAACGTCCGGTTATTTATCCTGCTTTAAACATCTCAAAAGAAGGAATAACTTATTACCCGGAAAATAGGAAAGCCGAATGGGAAACTATTTCAGAAATACATATTATAGATTCTATATTGTCTGTAACCGTAGATTTTGATTCTAAAAAAGATTTTAAACTTAATCTTTTTAATACAGATCTTCAGAAGCAAATGAAGCAGGAAGATTTTGAAAAACTATTGGAATATCATTATAAAAAAGAAATTTATACTTATATTACTCCTGTGTCCTGCGGTTGTGGTTGTTGATTTTAATATAGAAACTTACAAAATGAAAACAGAAATCACTTTATATAAATCCAGACAAAGAAAACCGGGATATGTGACGATTATTTTCTTTATGTTTATATCACTTGCCTTATTAGCTGCTCTTTGTGCACTAATCTATCTTTTGCTGACAAATAGTGATTCCTTTAAGTTTTTAATCTCAATTATTGTACTTGTATTGATATCAGCTCTCTTTTATGGTTCAGTAAAAATCTTAATCAGATGCATTACAGAACAGAGAACCCCGGAAGAAGAAGCTGTAGAAATACTATCCATCACCCAAACAGGAATTTTTAACCATAAAGCAAAACAGCAATTGATATGGGATGAAATTTCTGAAATTCAGATTGTTGATGCTGTTATTTCGGTGACAGTAGATTTGTATCCCGAAAAAGATTTTCAATTACATTTAGGAGATACAGATGTTTATACGGATATGACCAGGGATGATTTTGCAGAATTACTTCAAGGTCATTACAAAAAAGAAATTTATACCTATAATAGTCCTTTATCCTGTGGATGCGGAGGTTGATAGAGTTTATATTAATTACCAGAATTACCAATTAAAATGTGACATTATGAAACCCGAATTTACTTCCGTTTTATTGGATAACAAACAGTTAGATTATGACCGGAATCCTTTGTGGGGGAGGATTTCAGCGTATCAGATTGATCAGGCTGATGTCATCATTCCATTTTCCAGAAAATTGGCTCAGACTGAAGGGTGGACGAGGAGATTCTGCCTGCTTGCTATTGAAGAATATAAAAAGTTTGTTTATTTGTGCTGTATCTCAAAAAACGGAGCTTCCCCGTCGATCGTAGTAGATAAAGTATGGCATATGCATTTGCTTTATACCACCGAATACTGGAAAGAATTCTGCCCGAAGATTCTGGAAAGAGAGCTGCATCATTTTCCAAATGTAGGTGGAATTAATGATTATCATAAGCATCAGGACTGGTATCTGGAAACATTAAAGCTTTACATCAATATCTTCAGGCAGAATCCACCCGAAGTTTTCTGGCGACTTCCAAAGGAAATCATACCATTCCTGCTACCGGAAAATGGGAATAAGATAAAAAGTACCGGACAATTTACATGGAAAAAAACCTTTGAAAAATTACATTCAAAGGTCTTTAATTATATTCATAACAGATCAGATTTGAAATAAATCATAACTGATTATTCTGCCATTAATTGCTTTTTAGCCTTTTGAAGATCTTCCGTGTCTTTATCAGAAAGTGTAGGATATTTGAGATTCATTTTTTCAAGGGTATCGATAATGATCTGGATAGCAGCCACTCTTGCAAACCATTTGTTGTCGGCAGGAAGTACATACCATGGAGCATGATCTTTTGATGTTTCATTGATGGCTGTTTCATAAGCTTCCATATACTGGTCGAATAATGCTCTTTCCGGAAGATCTCCTGCAGAGAATTTCCAGTTTTTTTCCTGCTCATCAATTCTGTCCAGAAGCCTTTTTTTCTGCTCATCCTTAGAAACATGTAAAAAGATCTTTACAACCGTTGTTCCGTTCTGTGAAAGATGTTTTTCAAAATTCCTGATACTTTTATATCTGTTTTCCCAGAATTTATTGTCGAAATCTTTTACCGAAGACCATGTTTTTTCACTTAAATTATATTCTGGATGTACTTTGCAAACCAGAACACTTTCATAATGAGAGCGGTTGAAAATCCCTATCATTCCTTTCTGTGGTAATGCAAGATAATGCCTCCATAAAAAGTCATGAGAATATTCTTTAGAACTTGGTGTTTTAAAACTGGTCACATTACAGCCCTGCGGATTTACCCCTCCGAAAACATGTTCTATCATACTGTCTTTTCCTGCTGCATCCATAGCCTGTAATATAACCAGGAGAGATTGGCTTCCGTCAGCATATAATTTTTCCTGCAGTTCACGAAGCTTTTCTTTCTCTTGAATCAGCATTTGCTCTCCGTCTTCTTTGGTGAGCTTTCCTTCATAAGATGTTGAAGTTTTTTTTATTGAAAATTTTCCACTTACCTTAAAGTCATCTGAGAAATTGGTGTCCATATATTTTTAAGATTAAAAGATTAAAAGATTAAAAGATTAAAAGATTAAAAGATTAAAAGATTAAAAGATTAAAAGATTAAAAGATTAAAAGATTAAAAGATTAAAAGATGTTGTTATTAAAATTCAATAGGGGTGGGCTTTAGCCCACCTTTAAAATATAATAAATCCAAAAGGCTTCAGCCAAAACCTAAATATTTAATAAATATCATTTCCTACCATATGTTACCCATCATCTGCCACCTAAACAAACATAAATGTAATAAAAAAACCGCCTCTATGGAGACGGTTTCTTTATTTTTTTGAGTAGAGATTACTTCGCAGCAGCCTTTTTAGCTAGTTTAGCAGCTTTTTTCTCAGCTTTAGCAGCTTCTTTCTGCTCTGCAGGAGTCAATACTTTTGCTTCAGCAACAGGAGCAGGAGCATTAGCGTCTACATTACCTTTAATGTAGATTACACTTCTACTGTTTACAGGGTCGTTAGAGAAAACCTCAATCATTTTGTTGAAACCTCCAGGAATAGCAGTGTTGTATCCAACTTTGATCTTAGCGGATTTACCCGGCATGATAGGATCTTGGCTGAACTCAGGAGTTGTACATCCACAAGAAGGCTTTACGTTTGAAAGAATCAAAGGCTTATCACCTGAATTCGTTACAGTAAAGAATCTCGTACCATCAGCGTTAGGCTTAATAGTACCGTAATCGAAAGTTGTTTTATCAAATGTAATCGTTTGTGCAGATGCAATTGCAAATGTCCCGAATAATGCAATTCCTGCAATTAGTTTTTTCATATTCTTGAATGTTAATACGTTTGTTAGATAAATTTTGTGAAACAAAGTTAAAAATTATTTTAATTCATGCTTAAAAATTTTTTTCTTTAGACTATTTTTGCAAATTGCAAGCCAAAGAAATAGAATTTATGCAGATTTCAGAAAAGTACAATCCACAGGAAACAGAACAGAAATGGTACAATTACTGGTTGGAAAATAAATATTTCCACTCAGAACCTAATGACAAACCACCATATACCGTGGTCATTCCTCCTCCAAACGTGACGGGGATATTACACATGGGACATATGTTGAACAATACCATTCAAGATGTTCTGGTCCGTCGTGCAAGAATGCGCGGGTTTAATGCTTGTTGGATTCCGGGAACAGATCATGCTTCAATTGCTACCGAAGCTAAAGTTGTTGCTAAATTGAAGTCTGAAGGAATCAATAAGTCAGATATTACCCGTGAAGAATTTCTAAAACATGCCTGGGACTGGACTCACAAATATGGAGGAACCATCCTTGAGCAGCTGAAAAAACTGGGATGTTCTTGTGATTGGGACAGAACCCGTTTTACCATGGAAGATAATCTTTCAAAGCAGGTTATTATAAGCTTTGTAGATCTGTATAATAAAGGAAAGATCTACAGAGGATACAGAATGGTCAACTGGGATCCCGAAGCAAAGACCAATATTTCTGATGAAGAAGTAATATTCAAAGAACAGAACGGAAAACTTTATTTCCTTAAATATAAAATTGAAGGTTCCGAAGAGTTCCTTTCAGTGGCTACTACACGTCCTGAAACTATTTTTGGGGATACTGCGGTATGTATCAATCCTAATGACGAAAGATACGCCCACTTAAAAGGTAAAAACGTAATTGTACCGATTGTAAACAGAGTAGTTCCTATCATTGAAGACGAATATGTTGATATTGAATTCGGAACCGGAGCTTTGAAAATTACACCGGCACATGATGTGAATGACTACGAAATCGGACAGAAACATCAGCTGAAAATGATTGATGCGCTGGATGATGACGGAAACCTTAATGAGCACGGATTGCATTATGCCGGAAAGAACAGATTTGATGTAAGAAAGCAGATTGCAAAAGAACTTGAAGAAAAAGATCTTTTACTGAAAGCTGAAGACTATGTAAATAAAGTAGGAACTTCAGAAAGAACAGGTGCCGTAATTGAACCTAAAATTTCTGTACAGTGGTTTCTTAAAATGTCTGAACTGGCTAGGCCTGCTTTAGATGTGGTAATGGATGATGACGTAAAATTCTATCCTGAGAAATTTAAAAATACCTACAAACACTGGATGGAAAACATCCGTGACTGGAATATTTCCCGTCAGTTATGGTGGGGACAGCAGATTCCTGCTTTTTACTACGGAACAGGAGATGATGATTTTGTAGTAGCTGAAACAGCTGAAGAAGCTTTAGAATTAGCAAAACAGAAATCAGGAAATCCGGAACTGACTCTGGAAAATTTAAGACAGGATCAGGATACGTTAGATACATGGTTCTCTGCCTGGCTATGGCCAATGTCTGTATTTGAAGGGCTTTTAGATCCTGAAAATAAAGATATCAAGTATTATTATCCAACATCTGATCTGGTTACTGCCCCTGATATTATTTTCTTCTGGGTGGCAAGAATGATCATGTCCGGATTAGAATACAAAAAAGAGGTTCCGTTCAAGAATGTTTACTTTACAGGAATTGTAAGAGATAAGCAAAGAAGAAAAATGTCCAAATCTTTAGGGAACTCTCCGGATCCTATTGAGTTAATGGAAAAATATGGTGCTGATGGTGTACGTGTAGGAATTCTATTGAGTTCTGCAGCAGGAAATGACCTTCTTTTTGATGAAGACTTAATGCTTCAGGGAAGAAACTTTATGACCAAAATCTGGAATGCATTCCGTTTGGTCAATATGTGGAATCATGAGGATAAACCGGCAATTGCTACAGATAACCAGGCTATTGAATGGTTTGAAAATAAACTGAACAAAACAATCGTTGAAATTAATGATCAGTTTGAGAAATTCAGAATTTCTGATGCGCTGCATTTGATCTATAAATTAATTTGGGATGATTTTTGTGGTTGGTATCTTGAAGCAATCAAGCCTAACTATGGAGAGGGAATTTCTAAAGAAGTATATAATAAAACAATCTATTTCTTTGAAGAATTGATGAAGCTGCTTCATCCGTTCATGCCATTCCAGTCTGAAGAAATCTGGCAGTTGATTTCTGAAAGAAGTATTGATGAAGCGCTTGTTATTGCTCAGCAGAAGGATGCAGATAGCTTTAGTGAAGAAGTTATTAAAAACTTTGAAATCACAGCTGAATTGATTTCAGGAGTTAGAAATTACCGTCAGACAAAAGGAATTTCGCCAAGAGAAGCTGTTGAGGTTTATACCAATGCATCTGAATTTGTCAATGAAGCTGTAGTAAGAAAACTGGCTAATATTTCTGAAATCCATTTTGGACAGAAAACGGATAAGCCTAGCTTTACTTTCCTGGTAGGAGCGACTGAGGTTTCTATTCCTTTAAGTGAAAATTTAGATTTAGGAGAAGAAAAAGCAAAAACTGAAGAAGAATTGAAATACTTAAAAGGGTTCTTAATTTCAGTAGAAAAGAAGCTTTCTAATGAGAAATTTGTTGCCAATGCTAAACCTGAAGTTGTAGAGGGTGAGCGTAAGAAGCAGAAAGATGCTCAGGATAAAATTGCGATCCTTGAAGAGAAACTGAAAAGTTTGTAAAATATAGACAATAAATTTTGTCAGAAATCTCAGGCTGGATACAGATGAAAATTGTATCCAGCCTGATGGTTTAAAGAATAAATAAAATGACACATATAGAAAACATAAAAAAACTATTCTCGAAGGACTTTGTAGAAAATCCGTTGTTAGAAAGTTTTGAAGCAGGAAAGATTTACCTTTCCAGTGGAAAGTTGGTTGCCTGCGATCCATTGATCACTAATGATATGCTTCCTTTCACTACAGAATTTCCGAAGGGGGATTTTTCTGTGATCGTGCATAAAGAAAGAAACAGTAACTGTGTGGCTTATGCTGAAATCATATTCAATAATTCTGAAATTAAAGAATGGAAACTGGCAACCACAGCAGGACAGAATATAAAAGATCTGGCAAAAGAAGAAATCTTTGGCTATCCTGTAGAAAGCGGGATGGGATGTTTTATGGATGTTGATACCCAAAACAGTCTCAATGAACTTGAACAGAGATTATTCCAGAATAAAGGCGGAGATTTTATGGGAATCTACGAAGAATTTTTCCATGAGTATTTCTTTGATGAAAACGGAGCTATTGACCAATATGCCTTCCTGAAACCTGCAAAAGAACATCCCGGAACTATATTTGCTTTTGAAACCGGATATGGAGAAGGATTTTATGCCAGTTATATAGCCTATGATCAAGATCAACTGCCTGTGAAAATAATTACTGAATTTATAGAAATAAGTTAATTTAAAATTAGTTATTTTTGGAACACGATTTTGTCAGTTATAAATTTTAAAGCTAATACAAAACACAATGAATTTCTCATCAGAACAACCCCGAATTATTGTTGTGGGCAGCTCATCCATAGATTTGGTTCTTGAAACCGAAAAACTTCCTTCACCCAACGAAACGGTTTTGGCCGTTAAGTCAGATAGCTATTTTGGGGGTAAAGGAGCCAATCAGTCGGTAGGTACTGCCAGGCTGGGTGCAAGTGTGTACTTTATAGGATGTGTGGGAATGGATCCCCTTGGACAGCAGATTATGAGAAATCTGGTAAGTGAAAATGTAAATGTAGGTTTTGTACATGAAACAGATAAAGATGCTACAGGAACAGCTTATGTAACTACTTCTCATGGCAATGCAGCTATTGTTGTTGTACCGGCAGCCAATAAATATCTCAGCAAATCACATATAGACGAAGCAGATAAGTATTTTAATACTGCAGATCTTGTACTGGTACAGCTTGAAGTTTCTATGGAAGTGGTAGAGCATACTGTTAAAAAAGCCAAGAAGTATGGTAAGAAAGTTGGCCTATATGCTTCTCCTGCAATGAGAGTCAGTGAAGAAATTTTAGAAAAGGTTGATTTTATTGTAGCTAAGAGCAACGAGTTATATACCATTTTCGGAGAAGAAAAAAGGGAAGAGGTCCTTAAGAAATATTTCAATAAAGTTTTTGTAAGAGATGATACCAACTCAACCATTTATTTCGATGGCACAGAAATGAAATATTACAGAAACGATAAAGATGAGAAAGTTTATAAAATGGGAATGGGTGATGCATTTACGTCAGGATTTGCTATTGCGCTTTGCCATGGAAACTCTATTGAAGAATGTGTGAAATTTGGAAATGAAGTTTCCTCAAGAGTTTCCGGAGGTAAAGGTTCTCAGACAGGGCTGCCAAGAATGTCAGATTTCTTTTCTTAAAGCTATTTACGACATATCAAAAGTTTGAAACTTAACATAAAAATATAAGTAAAAATGTCCACTTTTATAGTGGATTTTTTCTTTTTATACTATGGAAAAACTAATATTGACCACAGAAGACCATATTTCTCTGGCTGTCCATCTCTTTAAACCGGAAAGAAGTAATGGGAAACTATTGCTGATCAATTCGGCAACAGGTGTAAAGCAGCAGGTGTATTTTTCTTTTGCCAGTTATTTTTCTGAACAGGGATTTACAGTTATTACCTATGATTACAGGGGAATAGGACTTTCAAAGCCAAAAGATATGAGAGGATTTCATGGTTCTATGAGATTGTGGGGCTCAAAGGATTATAAAGCATTAACCCAATATATCAAAACAGATTTTAAAGACTATAAAAAGTTTTGTTTAGGCCATTCTGTGGGTGCTTTAATTCTGGGAATGAACGAAGACTCTGAAATTTTTAAAGAATTTGTTTTTGTGGGAACACAAAATGCTTTTGTGGGTAATCTGAAATGGAGAACAAAAATTGAGGCATACTTTGGCTTTGGAATTGTTCAGCCATTAACCACTTCATTATTAGGGTATTTTCCGGCACATTGGTTTGGACTGGGAGAAAGTCTTCCAAAAAATTGCGCATATGACTGGAGAACCTTAATTTTAAACAAGAAATCAACCAACCGACTGTTGGAGAAAATTGATGACTTTTCTAAAAATTTGACACAAAAAGTATTTGTAATCCGTGCAGAAGATGATGTCTGGCTGACAGAAAAAGGAGTTTTAAGCTTATTAAATAATACCTATCCTAATCTTAAACCAACTTACAGATTGGTCGCTGTTTCAGAATCTGATAAAAAGAAAATCGGACATGTCAATTTTTTTAGAAGTTACAACAGTAAACTCTGGGATATTATTTTAAATGAACTGATAGATAAATGAAAAGTACGATTGACAACACAATAGCATTTGTAAAAGAAAAATTAGAAGGAGCAGAAGCTGGACATGACTGGTTCCATATCGAAAGAGTCTGGAAACTGGCTGCTCAGATAGCAGAAACAGAAAATTGTGATAAAGAAGTGGTAGAATTATCTGCCCTTCTCCATGATATTGCAGACCCTAAATTTCATAATGGTGATGAAACTATTGCACCCAAAATATCCAGAGCATTTCTTGAAGAACAGAATGTTCCCGAAGAAACAATCCTTAAGGTTTTATTTGTGATTGAAAATATTTCATTTAAAAACAGAGATCAGGCGCCGAGAAATCCACCTATTGAGCTTAAAATTGTGCAGGATGCCGACCGTATTGATGCAATTGGAGCTATCGGAATTGCCAGAACATTTAATTTCGGAGGCTTTAAGAATAACCTGATGTATCATCCGGATATGAAGCCTAAATTGGGAATGTCGAAAGAAGAATATAAAAAGTCTGATGGCACAACCATCAATCATTTCTATGAAAAACTATTGCTTCTGAAAGATATGATGAACACCGAAAAAGGGAAAAAAATGGCCGAAGAAAGACATGATTATATGCTGAATTTCCTCGACCAATTTTATAAAGAATGGAATGTAGATTAGAAAATATTATACCCCAGAATTAAAGAAAAAGATTTAAGATCTGCATGAGGAAGATCCTTATACAGAATGTTAGTACGATTATTAAATCTTGCTTCTATACTAAATTTGTTATTGTAATTAAATCCTGCACCAAGAGAAGAACCTCTGAAACTTTGACTAGAAGCAAGAGCTATCTTATCAAATACAGCTCCATCGTAATCAACATCTATGGAAGATGGTGAGCTGGTTCTTATGTTGAAAGCATTGATCGTGGCATTAACAAAGATTTTTGATTTATCATTCAAAAACATAGAATATCTTATTCCTACTGGAATATTAATATAAGAATAGCTATCCATTGTAATACTATACAGATTGTCATCTGTTGGGATAGTTGTTCTTTTATTGGTATACTGTGAATACGTAGGCTCAAGAATGACAGACCATTTATTTTTGTTAAATGGTAAAATCAATTCAGCTTCCAGACCTAGTCTGAAATTAGATTTTGAAGAAAAGCCAGAGTTAGGATAAGATTCTTCTAATTTTAGCGGTGCATAAAAATTAATTCCCGGCCTGATATTAAGGTTGAATTTTACCTGTTTTTTATTTTCTGTAAAATTCTGATCATTGGTTTGATTAGTAATTGTACCATCAGAATTTTTACTATTATAAGCCTTAAATATTTTTGTTAAACTAGAGGCTGTATATTGTGTTCTGTTTACTAATGTCTGGATATCACTGTTATCAGAAAAAATATTTTTTAACTGATCAAGATATTGATCATTGGTAGCAACCTGGGAACTATTCCCATTAAAAAAATATTTTTTATAAATTAATGGATGAATGATAGAATCTGATTCAGAATAGAAATATCTTGTAATATGGCCTTTATAAGTATATAGTTTTTTACTTCCGGTAACAAGTTCTTTCAGGAATACTGAACTTTTTACAAACTTAGGCTCATTGGTATGGGAAAAGCTGGAAATATCATCTGATGAGTAGTCGATATCACCAGTATAACTAACGTATTTGGCATCATTGTATATCCCGAATTCTTTAATTGTAGATGGTATTCCCTTATCTTCAGCTGAGTTTTCATCTGTTTTAAAAACAAAATTATCAGGATTGTTTACCCATCCTTTATTTTTAATGAGAACCTCTTTTTTTACGTTATTTTGGTTTATAATATATCCTTTTTCGAATTTGACTTGAGCGTAAAATGAAGCTATACTAAAGAAAGTGACCGCTGAGAGTATTTTTTTCATGGTTAGTTAAAATTAAAATATGGGCGCAAATATAAATAAAATGGAGAGAAGAAGTATCTTTGTAGAATATGACACTCATTATTTTTATAATATTTCTGGCATCTGTTCTTTCTCTGGTTTTATTTAAGGTGAAATCGGGTAGTATGGCCAAGTGGGCGAAGCTGTTTCGTATTGTAACAGTAGTTTTTTCAATTTCTGTTTTTACGTACTGGTTTATTAAGAAAAGTGCTGTGGCATTTGTGGATAATTCTGTAGGACTGCAGGTTGTCAATAAGCTTCCTCAGGCATTAGATTTTTATCTGATTAATGTAAATAAAGCAGACCAAAATACAACTCTTGAGCCCAAACATATCGGGAAAATACGTCCGGAATACTACAGAATAGAATACCTGAAAATGGATAAGTCTGATGAATACTGGATTGTAGGATATCTTGGGAAGAAAAATCTGGTGTACTTTTCCCAGCATTCCGTACCGAATAAAAATATAGATCAGATTGTAGAGGTACAGAATTACATCAATCAAAGTATGAAACTTTCTGAATCGGCAAAAAAGCAGGTAGATGCTTACAATTATGAAAACACAAAACTGGGAATTTGGATTACACTGGATTTTCTTCTTTTGTTTCTCAATCTGGTATTGCTTCTGAAGAAAAATAAATAGGAATAGAATAAATGGGAAATAAGTACTATAAATAGACTCATTTCCCATTGTTATTTTTGCTAAGGATAATCCAGGATCTGCATAATTTGTTCCTTAAATTCCTCAGGACAGGATCTGACAAGTTTGTCTTTGCTTTGTTTACTGATTTCTTTTTGGGTAACCCATTCCGTTTTATTGGAATTCAAACTGTGATGATCATATACTCTTTTTATGGTGTTGTTTTCATAAAAAATATATTCATCACCAAGCCAGTTATTGGCAATACTGATTTTGCAAATTTCTTTTTCCATGATTTATGTTTTTAAAGTATAATGCACCGTGAAATACATTACACCCTAATTTACGAATTTATTCGTTATGAAAAAGAAGTTTGTATCAATCTTTATCCTGTGCCCGGGTTATATATCTAAAATAACGTACCTGTACTTTCTGTGGCCATTTGTGGAATATGAATATCAGTTTTCCATTCTTCATTCAGCTTCTTGATAAAATATGCGGATAATAGAGGTGATGCTTTTTCAATATTCTGGTGTACGAAAAAGTAGAGATTCTGAAGACCTTCTTTCTTCCATTTAGTAAGATGTTTCAACCAGTCATCCAATCTTTCATAATCACTTTCTGCATTGGCTCCTACGTAACGGATAAAGGCATTAGGCGTAGTAAGGCGCATATGAAGCATATCTCTTCTTCCGGCAGTATCTACGATGATGTTGGTGATGTTATGAGCTTCAAAGAGCTCACAGGTTGTATTAAGGATTTCCTCATCAGTAAACCATTCTGTATTTCTGAGTTCTATGGCTAAAGGAACTTCTTTTGGCCATTCTTTTACAAATTTTTCCAGTCTGTCATAATCTTTAGGTTTAAAATTATCATGAAGCTGAAGAAAAGCCATTCCCAGTTTTTCATCAAAATTGATCACTGCCGAAGCAAAATGAGTCACCGGATCAGTCACATCAATCAGTCTTCTGAAATGAGAAACCGTATTGGTGATCTTAGGGAAGAATTTAAAATTCTCAGGAGTTTTTTCTTTCCATGTTTTTACCTGATCAGGAGTTGGCATTCCGTAGAAAGTAGCATTCAGTTCAATAGAATTAAACTGAGTCGCATAATAGGTCAGTTCATCTTTAGTTCCTTTAGGATAAAATCCCTTAAGGTCCGTTTTATTCCATTTTGCACATCCGATAGAAATATTTTCCAGTCCTTTTTTATTAAGAGCCAGCATTTCCTTGGTTTTAGGATGATCTTTTGGTAATGTGAAATCTATTTTTGATGGGTCTTCTACTTGTCCGAATTTCATATCTGTAGTTTTGGTATTAAACAATAAACACAAATATAAACCAAAAAAATCATAGAATTTTCTATGATTTTTAATGGAAATAATTGTATTGAAGATACTTATTTTTTAATAATTTTTTTGGTAACCTGAGTTTTATCAGTGGTAATTTTTATTACATAAACAGCAGTAGGATAGCTGGAAAGATCAATGTTTACAATAGTCTGATTGAAGTTTCTGTCAAAAATAATTCTCTCCTGATAATCAATAAGTTTTATATTTTTTATAGGAGTATCTGAGCTGACCTGCAGGATATCTTTTACCGGATTAGGGAAGACTTTGATCTGTTTTGTTTTGAAGTTTGCGTTGTCACTCTTTAAGAAAGAATTGCTGCAGTTTGTGGTAAATGTAATATCAGGGTATATGGTCTGAAGTTCATTCAGTTGAGAATCATCCACACAAACGGATAAATTGGAGTTGTTATTGGTGAGATCAATCAAATCTTCTGTAGAACCGTTTCTCAGATTAGCAGAAGTAAGATTAGACATATTCCATAAAGTAGCGGATTCCAGATGTGATGATGTGGAAAGATCAAGCTGGGTAATCTGAGGACAGGTATTAAAATGTACATTCTTCAGATTAATATTAGCAGCAGTATTGATTGGGGTAAGCAAAGGTAGATTTGCTAATGTTAATGATTCTAAATTTGTATTATTTGAAGTATTCACTGAAGTAAGAAGATCATTATAGGAAAGGCTCAAAGATTGCAGAGAAGCGCAGTCCTGGGTATTCAGAGTGGATATTTTTGTGTTGCTTACCGCAATATCTTTAAACCCGGTACATTGGCTGAGGTTGATGTCTTCTAAATTAGAGAACATATACCCGATTGACAGATTCTGCAGTCCCGGACAGTTTTCTAAATCAAGTTTTCTTAAATCGTTATTATTGTCGAATGAGAAATTCGTGAGTGCAATACAGTTGTTGGTGAAAATGTTCTGAAGATTGTTTTCGCCTTGTGTACCGTTGCTCATAAAACGATCCGTTTTTAGGGTATGCAGATAAGAAAGGTTACTTGTGTTTACCGTATTCATATATCCGCAAGAGTTAGTGAGATCAATACTTTCCAGTTTTTGAGCGGCGCTGAAGTTTATAGTATTGGTGATCTTTTGATTAAATGCCTTCAGGATTTTCAGTTTTGGAAGTCCTGCAAGGTTTAAAGTATTGACATCCCCGAAATAAACTCCGGAAGTGGTAGAGTATATGTATCTGTTATAGAAAGAGCAATCTAATTCTTCAAGGTTAATCAGTCCTGCTGTACTAAAATCAATTGAGGGTGCATTCAGCCCCATTATTTTCTTTAAAGAAGAACAGCCATTAAGGTTTACATTGGAGAAATAGGATCCTGTTGATTCATAATGATCTGTATCTGCAATGATCTCCTGCAGGTTTGTGCAATTGTTGGCAATCAGTTCAATATTCTGTTCTGGATTACCCGAAGAACTGAAACCTCCTGTTACTGAAATTTTGGTTAGAGTATTCAGATTAGGAACGGCAATTTTTTCCAGAAATTTACAGGAATCAAATGTAAGAGTCTGAATGTTGGAATTCTCAATGTACAGTTCCTTGAGCTCGGCAGAACTAATCACTGCATTACTGTTGATTTGCTGACAGTTTTTAATTCTTAAGCTGTTTTCATCAGGGGTCCATTGATTGCCAGAGATTTGATAGGCGATGATATCGGCGATATTCTGAATTCCTGAACAGTTGTCAAAAGAAAGATTAATAGGAGATGCCATATATTGACCTCCCTGTGATAAGTCATAATAAAAAGGTCTTCCCTGAACTTTTTTGATTTTAGTATTATTTGTAAAGCTGATGTTGGCAGTTTTGGTATTCCAAAAATAAAGTTCCTCGAGATTGGAGAACAGTAACGCATCTGAAATCCCATCTGGCAGATGGCTGTTGTAGTATGTACTGTTGATGTTATTCGGGTCAAATGTATCACCATTAGGATCAATAAACATTTGGCCGGAATCTAACCTGATCGTCAGAACTTTAACCTGTTGCGCTTCTGAAGGCTGAATCTCTCCATCTCCGTTATTGTCTATGGCAATAGAATTTCCGTTAAAGTCTTGTGCAATCTGGTTTGTTGTGTTTGAGCTTAGAAGTAAAGCTTTAAATTTTGCATCAGAAAAATTCAGATTCTGGGAGTAAGCGATAGAAAATCCGCTTACCCATAAGGTAAATAAAAGTTTTTTCATATTTGAGTTTTAGTTATCAGATAATGTTACAAATCCCTTTGTGTACAATCGGATGCCGTAAATATAATATCTTTTTTTAAAAAAGATTCCTTTTAGTTGCTTATGTGCTGATTTCTTGATTTTAAATAAAAATGAATAATAAAAATTTAATATGATTTAAATTTATTTTAAATATTTGGGGTTTTGGTGTCAATTTTTAGTTGTGAAGAAAGGAATATCTCTTAATTTTTTTGCATAAATGATCTGCAAAAGCTCTGATAAATAAAAAAACACACTAAAAAGTGTGCTTTTTTAAATATAGTGTGTTTATTACTTGATCCTATGCCTCACAGCTTGAACATGACACGAAGTTAACCATCATTTCTTTTGAAACAGATGAGCTTCTTTGGTAGTAAAGTGTTTTCACTCCTTTTTTCCAAGCTTCAATATAAAGATAGTTAACATCTTTTACAGGCATTGTAGAAGGAATCTGAAGATTCAGTGACTGTGCCTGGTCAATGTATTGCTGTCTCTGTGCCGCCTGAGAGATGATCTCCATCGGAGAGATTTCTTTGAATGTTTTGAATACTGCCTTTTCTTCAGGAGTAAGCTCATTCAAATGCTGTACAGATCCATGGTTAAGCATGATTGTTCTCCATGTTTCCTCGTTATCCAATCCTTTTTCTTTCAATAGTTTTGCAAGGTATTTGTTCTTACGCATAAAGTTTCCTTTCGCAAGACCTGCTTTATAATAGTTAGAAGAGAAAGGCTCAATTCCCGGAGAAGTCTGTCCTAAAATTGCAGAACTTGAAGTGGTAGGAGCAATAGCCATTGTTGTGGTATTTCTTAATCCGTATCCTTTCAATACTTCAGGCTCTCCATAGATGTTGGCAAGCTCTCTTGACGCCTGCTCAGCCTGATCTTTGATATGTCTGAATGCTCTTGCGTTGAACTGAGTCGCCTCAAAGCTTTCAAACGGAATCATATTTTTCTGTAAATAAGAATGGTATCCTAAAACTCCTAATCCAAGAGCTCTGTGACGCATCGCAAAGTTTCTTGCACCCTGTAAGTAATAGTTACCTTCAGTTTTATCAATAAATTCAGATAGAACTGCATCCAGGAAGTATACTGCTAATTTTACAGCATCTGTATCTTTCCACTCATCATACAGTTCAAGGTTCATAGAAGACAGACAGCAGATGAAAGACTCTTCCATAGTAGATGGAAGCATGATTTCAGAACAAAGGTTACTTGCGTTCACCGTCATTCCCAAATCTTTATAAACCTGAGGTTTATTTCTGTTTACGTTGTCTGTGAAGAAAATATACGGAAGACCTTTTTGCTGACGGCTTTCTAATACTCTTGCCCAAACTTTACGTTTCTCCATATCACCGTCTATCATGTCCTGCATCCAGTAATCTGGTACACATACTCCGGTAAACAGGTTCTGAATCGGGCTACCGATATCTTTAATGGATAAAAATTCTTCTATATCTCCGTGGTCAATATCTAAGTAAGCAGCAAAAGCACCTCTTCTTACCCCTCCCTGAGAAACCACATCCATAGCCGTATCAAAAAGCTTCATGAATGAAACTGCTCCTGAAGACTTTCCGTTGTCAGTTACAGCTGTTCCTCTGTTTCTTAATTCTCCGAAATATCCTGAAGTACCTCCTCCGATTTTAGTCTGCATGATTACTTCACCCATTTTGTGAGTAATCCCTTCAATGCTGTCCGGAATGTGAGCGTTGAAACATGAGATGGGAAGACCTCTTTCAGTTCCCATATTTGCCCATACAGGAGAAGAGAAACTGATCCATCCTTTCGTGATCATTTCTTTGAATGCCGGTTGAAGTTCAGGTTTGTATAACCTTTTTGCAGCGGCAGTGGTAATTCTGTCGATAGCTCCGTCTACCGTTTCACCTTTCAACAGATATCCTCTGTTCAGCATCTGCTCAGACTCTTCATTGAGCCACCATATATTTGAATTTTGCTCTTCCATAGATGTTATATTTTCGAATTCCGGAATGAGAGAATCACTCCGGAATTTTGTTTTTTATAGTATTGATTGTAAAATTTCTACTTTGTGGGAACCGTTCAGCCCGCTTTCGTCTCTTAATCTCTGAAATTCTTTAAAAGACGGAACATTCAAAACTTCATGCTGAACTTCTTCATTAATGTAGTTTGAATAATGTACAAAAGTAACACCATCTTCCTTTACAAAAACTTTGTATTCAAATGTGGAAGAATCTAAATTCTTGAAATCTTCCAGAAACTTTTGGATATTGGTTTTGTTGTTTGGAACAAATTCGGGGTTTACCGTATAGCTTACTATTACATTGATCATCTCTTCTGTATTTGTGCTTTATAAATGAACTGGTTTCCGTTAACTGATCAGAAAGGAATAAATCCTGATACTGACTGCTTTGACGCTCGCTTCGCTCGCGCCTCAATATTAAAACAAATCGTTTGCTGTAATACTCTTATCGTGCTTCGTATAGTCTACAGGTCTTTTTGCAAAGAAATCATCTAATGAATTGGCGAAAACTTCCTCTTCGAACCATACCATTGGTTTGTACTGTTCCGGAGTGATGTTGTATCTTGTTTTCATATTGATTTTTTTCAAGCTGTCATCCACACGGTATTTCATGAAGTTTAAAAGATCTTCTTTAGAAACATTGTCGATTTCTCCCAATTCAAAAATCCAGCTAAGGATATCACCTTCTCTTGCGATAGACTCGTCTACTAAAGTGTAGATGTCTTCGATATCGCTGTCTGTTAATAAATCAGGTTGCTCCTCACGGATTTTATTGATCAGGTAGATTCCTGCATTAGCGTGAATTTGCTCATCTACTGAAGTCCATGCGATGATATTGGAAACATTTTTCATGAATCCTTTGAATCTTGTGAAAGAAAGGATAATAGCAAACTGTGAGAAAAGAGAAACGTTTTCCACTAAAATACTGAATAATAGTAAAGCGGAAACATATTCTTTCGGAGTCGCAGAATTAGCATGCTTTAAAGCATTTCCTAAAAATTCGATTCTTCCTTTTACGGCAGGAATTTCAATAACGTTAAGGAATTCATCATTATATCCTAATACCTCTAATAAACGGGAATATGCTTCAGAATGACGAAACTCGCATTCTGCAAAAGTAGATCCTAATCCATTGAATTCCGGCTTTGGAAGGTGGTTGTATAAATTTCCCCAGAATGTCTTTACAGACACCTCGATCTGTGCAATGGCTAACAGCGCATTTTTCACAGCGTGCTTTTCATGTGGTTCCAACTGCGAATGAAAATCCTGAACATCTGCAGTAAAGTCCACTTCCGAATGCACCCAGAACGATTTGTTGATTGCCTCTACAAATTGAAGAACCTCCGGGTATTCAAATGGCTTATAGCTTACTCTTTTATCAAAAATTCCCATATTAAATATCTTTATAATTAAATAATTTAGATCCTTGTGGATAACGTTCCGGAAATACTTAACTTTTTGTTTGTCTGCGTGTTGTGAAATAAAGTTATTCACTTTCGCAAAATCATATTTCTTGTAAAGAACTAATAGCAAAGTTCGAAAAAAAGAACTGATTTTGAAAGGGGTAAATACTAATCGGCTGACTTTTAGCCGGAAAAGTTTTCCACATTTACATGAAACTGGCTAGAATAATAGGCTAGACCACTATATTGAGGATAAATACATGGAAATCCAGAGTTACAGTTAAACAAAAATATGCAAAGTATTATTAATAAAGGTTTAAGGTGTTAAACAAAAAAATATTTGAATAAATTTTTATTCTTGTAACAATTTGAAAATATCATCTACTTATTGGGTATAAAACATACATCACTTAATGTTAGTAATTCAGGATTTAAATAAGTCATACGATACAGGGAAAAGCAAACTTCATGTTCTCAAAGGAATTAATCTGAATATTTCTGAGGGCGAGTTTGTTTCTATTATGGGAAGTTCCGGTTCCGGAAAATCTACACTTCTTAATATTATTGGGATTCTGGATGAAAAAGATTCAGGAACCTATGAATTGGATGGAGTTCCTATAGAGCATTTATCAGAAGTAAAAGCTGCAGAATACAGAAGTAAATTTTTGGGGTTTATTTTTCAGTCTTTTAATCTTATTAATTATAAAACAGCTTTGGAAAACGTAGCACTTCCTCTGTACTATCAGAATGTACCGAGAAGAGAGCGTAACCAGAAAGCTATGGAATATCTTGAAAAAGTAGGATTAGCACAATGGGCAAACCACCTTCCGAGTGAACTTTCCGGAGGACAGAAACAGAGAGTGGCTATTGCAAGAGCATTGATAACAAATCCAAAAGTGGTATTGGCAGATGAGCCTACCGGAGCATTGGACTCTAAAACTACTCATGATATTATGAAACTTCTTCAGGATATCAATAATGAAGGAAAAACAATCATCGTTGTAACCCACGAACCGGACGTAGCCGCACAAACCAAAAGAAACGTAGTACTGAAGGATGGGGTTATTGAAAGTGATGAATTTATTAAGCAGATTGTACTATAAGTGGATAGTGAATGGTCAATTTTGCTTCGCAAGTGAATTTTATAATGAGGAAGATAAATAATTTATAACACACACAAATGAATATGAAAAAAAATAAAAATGTTTTTAAATCTGAACCATTATAAACTTGACGTTTATCAGTCAGCCAGAGAATTAAGAATAGAATGTTATAAAGTTTTATCTAAAATTCCTGATCATGAAAAGTTTAATATAATTGACCAGATACGAAGAGCTTCTACTTCAGTGGTATTAAATATTACCGAAGGGTGTTCAAGAAAATCTGAACTGGAAAGGAAAAGATATTTTGAAATTGCCAGAGGCTCAGTTATTGAGTTGGATTCTTGTTTTGATATCGTTATGGAATGTAATTATATTGAAATAGAAGAATTAACAAAAATTGGAAATTTAATAAAAACAGCATTTATCTTATTAAGTAAAATGTTGAAAAAAGATTAGAAATGTGAAAAGTAATTAGGTCGTAATTAAAGTCTGTTGAAGAATAAATTGACAACAAAGTTAATTGACTTCGAAGAAAATTGATTGCGCAGCTAATTGACTTTTTTACAAAGTAAAAAAAATAAAAACTATGTTTGACCTAGATCGTTGGCAGGAAATATTCAGTTCTATCCGTAGTAATGTACTTCGGACGGTGCTTTCAGGGTTTACTGTAGCTTTGGGACTGTTTATTTTCATTGTGCTTTTTGGAATTGGAAAAGGACTTCAGAATGCATTTTCTGAAGGGTTTTCGGGAGATGCCAAAAATCTTATTATTTTTTCTACAGGAAAAGCCTCTTTAGCTTATAAAGGACTTCAGTCTGATCGGAATATAACAATGAATAACTCAGATTATGACTTTTTAATTAATACAGATAAGGAAAAAGCCGGCCCTTCCAGTCCCAGATATACTGCCAATTTAATGGTGAAATATGGAAAAGAAAGTGGTCTTTATCAGATTAATGGGGCTCAGCCAGGGGAGCAAGTCATTGAAAACAGAAAAATTATTGATGGCAGGTATGTGACAGCGATGGATTTGGAAAGGAAATTAAATGTTGCTGTTATTGGGAGAATGGTTCAGCGGGATTTGATCAAAAATGGGAGCCCGATAGGAAAAGAGCTCGATATTAATGGAACAATGTATAAGGTTATTGGAGTTTTTTCAGATGATGGAGGAGATAGAGATGAAAGACATATTACCGTTCCGATTACTACTTTACAGCAGATGAAGAAAGGATCTGATACTGTAAATATAGCCTATATAACATACAATGATAAACTGACTCCTGATCAGGCTATTAAGTATGGTGATGAGCTTAAAGATAAATTAAAAGCGAGAAAAAGTGTTTCTCCTAATGATGAAAATGGGGTGCGTGTCTGGAATAATGCGAAAAACATGAATGATACATTTGCATTTATGGCAGTTCTTACAGCCATTGTCGGGTTTATTGGGATGGGTACATTGCTTGCGGGAATCATTGGGATCAGTAACATTATGGTGTATATCGTAAAAGAAAGAACCAAGGAAATCGGAGTACGAAAAGCCATTGGTGCAAAACCAAGCGGAATTGTAGGACTGATCGTTCAGGAAAGTGTTGTGATTACAGTGGTTTCCGGACTTGTTGGAGTAGGAATAGGCGTTTTGACTTTAAGTCTTATCGGAAACAGCCTTGAAGAGTTCTTTATTAAAAGCCCGAGTGTAGGATGGGGAGCCATCATTATGGCATTTATCGCTTTGATTTTTTCAGGATTGATCGCAGGATTTGTGCCAGCGTACAGAGCTTCAAGAATTAAACCGATCGAAGCTTTGAGAACAGAGTAATTTGCGGAAAAAGATAAACGGATTAATGAAATTCATAACTCATAATTTATAACTTATAATTCAACAAGGTGAATATCATATTTAAAAAAGATACTTGGCAGGAGATTTATTACTCATTGAGGAATAATAAACTCCGAACATTTCTTACCATGATCGGCGTAGGATGGGGCATGTTTTTGTATGTGAGCCTCCTTGGAGCAGCAAAAGGAATGGAGAATGGTTTTGATAAATTATTTTCAGGTTTTGCCACCAATTCAATCTTCCTGTGGGCACAGAAAACTTCTATTCCCTATGAAGGATTTCCCAAAGGAAGAGAAGTTCATCTGAACTTAAATGATATGGAAATGCTTAAAAGAAAAGTAACTGCCATTGATTATATCTCGCCGCAAAATGCAAGAGGAAGCTTTACCGGAACGCCTGGGGAAGCCATGTCAAGAAACGGGAAAAACGGAACCTATTCGCTTACGGGAGATTACTCTGTAGGAAATAAAATTTCAGAAAAGAAGCTGATCTTCGGACGTTACATCAATGATGCCGATGTTTCAGGGAACAAAAATGTAGTGGTCATTGGAGAAGAAATTTATAAAAACTTCTTTGATGCCAAGAAAAAAGAAAATCCAATTGGGAAATCAATCAATATTAAAGGATTGTTCTTTAATGTAATCGGTGTTTTCCGGGTAAAAAAAGGAGGAGGATTTGAAAACGACCAAACAGCTTTCATCCCGCTTTCTACCTATACAAAAATGTATAATGCAGGAGACCAGATTGATATGTTTGCCATTGTAAGTAAACCTAATGCCAATGTGAATTCTGTAGAAGAAGATGTAAAGCAGGTTTTAAAAACAAAAAATAAGGTTTCACCTGAAGATACCAATGCTTTTGGAAGTTTCAACCTTGGAAAAGAGTTTAAAAAACTGACAGGCTTTCTTACGGGAATGCAGCTGCTAACAATCATTGTAGGTACACTTACAATCCTTGCCGGAGTTATTGCAATTTCAAATATCCTTTTGATTACAGTAAAAGAGAGAACCAAAGAAATCGGGATCAGAAGAGCATTGGGTGCAAAACCGGCAGAAGTAAGAAATCAGATTTTGCTGGAAAGTGTGGTGATTACACTCTCCTCGGGATTATTAGGTTTTATGTTTGGAATTTTTGTATTGATGATTCTGAATGCTGTTACCCAGGGTCAGGATTCATTTCCTTTCTATAATCCAACGGTCAACTACGGAAACGTATTTGCTGCTATGGCTGTCATGGTTATTTTAGGATTAATAATCGGAATGATTCCGGCGCAAAGAGCGGTTAAGATCAGACCTATTGAAGCCTTAAGAACAGAGTAATTAATTTGAAAATGAAACAATTTTAAGATTTAAAAGCAAAAATTAATATAGAGAATCAATCTTTGAATTTTAAATCTTTCAATCTATTTAATAAAAAATAAACTATACATATGAAAAAGAAATTCACCTGGAAAAAAGCCATTTATATTGTGTTGGGGCTTTTATTTGCAGTGGCATTGTTCTCAGGGCTTGGCTATCTTATCAAATCTAATTCTCAAGAAGGAGAAGCTTTCCTTACCCGTAAGCCTACAATCCAGAATATGGATGATAAGGTAATGGCTACAGGAAAAATTGTTCCCAAAGAAGAAATTGAAATTAAACCCAATATTGCGGGGATCATAGATAAAATCTTAGTAAAAGAAGGAGATAAGGTAGAAGTAGGACAGCTGATTGCTACCGTGAAGATTGTTCCCAGTATCTCTGAAGTAAACGCTGCTCAGCAGGAAGTTCAGAATGCACAAATTCAGATTAGCAATGCTCAGATGAATGTAGGAAATATGCAGAAGCAATTTGAAATGCAGGATAAACTGTACAAGCAGGGAGTAGCTTCTAAACAGGAGTATTTGAATTCTCAGCAGCAATTGTATTCTCAGCAGCAGACGTTGAAAAATGCTCAACAACAATTAAATACCGCTCAAAAAAGATTACAGATTGCTAAGACAGGAGCAACTCCTGAATTGAAAGGACAAGGTTTAGCTACTACAGAAATCCGTTCAAAAGCTTCAGGAACCGTACTTGAAGTTCCTGTAAAAGCAGGAAGTCAGGTGATTGAAGCCAATAACTTTAACGCTGGAACCACAATCTGTTCAGTGGCAGATTTGAATGTCCTGATCTTTAAAGGTGAAATTGATGAAGCTCAGGCTGGAAAACTAAGCGAGGGTATGGATATGAACATCGTAATCGGTGCACTACAAAACAAAACTTTCCCTGGAAAACTAACGATGATCGCACCTAAAGGAAAAGATAATGCAGGAACCATTAAATTTCCGGTAGAAGGTAACGTAAGTAATCCTAATAATGAGTATATTAGAGCAGGTTTTTCTGCAAACGGTGAAATTGTTTTAAGTTCTCAGAAAAATGCATTATTATTGGATGAGTCTTTAGTTCAGTATGAAAAGAAACAAGGAAAAGATGTTCCTTTCGTAGAAGTGAAACAAAAAGACGGGAAATTCAAAAAAGTATATTTGAAACTGGGAGCTAGTGACGGTATCAACGTTCAGGTTCTTCCGGGATCAGATATTACAAAAGATACTGAGATTAAAGTTTGGAATCCGTCTGATAAAGACAAAGAAGAACTGAAGGAAAAGTCTAAGAAGAAATAATAAACTACACTATACACTTTTAAACTGTAATCCTGGAGGAAATTTTTTTCTCCGGGATTTTTTATATCAAAATCTTTACAAGAGTAAATTCCTATATTTGAGTCAGATAAATCCATGAAAAATGTGTCGATACGCCAGGAAAACTTATAAATCACATTATGTCTGTTTTAAATGCCGGAAATCATTTAAACAGCCAGATACTTATGACATTATAAGAAGGATCGAAAAAGAAAAAGTATACCATGAACCCGGTGGGAAAACAATTCGCAAAGTAGGATATGTTTTCACGAAAGCGGAAACAAAGGAACTTGATAAAATTGTTTCAGACCTTGAAAACAGAACTGTAAAATGTCCCGAATGCGGAAATGTAATGGCTGATCTGGGGAAAGACTTCAAAGCTCCTAAAAAAACAGCAGTCAAAGAATGGAAGATTGTAGAAAGCCTTTTTAAAACAGGAAAATGCTTTCATTCCTGCGGTTGTGATGGAATAGGATATATTCCCAAAAATCCTAAAGACTATGAAGTATACCTGAATAATATACTGAAAACGTATCAGGAATATTTGGCGGCCTGTCAGGATACTCCCATAGAAGAATGTCCTGAGAAGACTGAAGAAATTAAGTATTGGTCCGGCAATATTCAGAAGATAAAAACTGAAATCATAGATAATAAATTTGAAATCATGTAACAATAGAAAGAGTTATACTGTCTTACCTTTAAATTCCAACTATATCCCATGAAAAAAGACTATTGGATTCTGTTTCTTTTTGTCATTGCAAAGTTTGCCCTTCAATACTCGCTGATAAGTCCTGAGTATGAACTCCACCGGGATGAATATCTGCATCTCGATCAGGCGAATCATTTGGCGTGGGGATATCTTTCAGTTCCTCCCGTCAACTCATGGATTGCCTGGGTAATTAAAATGTTAGGAAATTCTATATTTTGGGTTAAATTTTTCCCGGCTTTGTTTGGTGCACTAACGATAGTACTGGTATGGAAAATTGTTGAAGAACTTAATGGGAGTCTCTTTGCTAAAATACTGGCTTCTTTAGGCATTCTGCTCTCAGTACTTCTCCGGGTAAATATGCTGTTTCAGCCTACCTCTTTAGAAATTTTTCTGTGGCTGTTCCTTTATTATGCTTTGATTAAATATTTTAATTCAAAAAAAGTAAAATGGATTTACATTGGAGCTGTCATTTTTGGAATAGGAATATTAAATAAATACAATATTGCTTTTTCATTATTGGGGCTTATTCCTGCATTATTGTTAACAGAGCAAAGAAGGATTTTTATGCAGTCTCATGTGTATTGGGCCGCTCTTTTAGCCTTAATTATTGTTTTTCCCAATCTTCTCTGGCAGTATCAGAATCATTTTCCGGTGATCCATCATATGAAAGAACTTTCTGAAAAACAGCTTGTGCATGTGGATAGAATGGGTTTTATGAAATCTCAGATTCTCTTTTTCATAGGAGTTGTTTTTGTTATTATAGCAGGCTGGGGAGCATTACTGTTGTATAAACCTTTTGAGAAATTCAGATTTTTCTTTTGGAGTTATATCATTACAATCACTCTGTTTTTATTTTTTAAAGCAAAAGATTACTATGCAATAGGGCTTTATCCTGTGTATATTGCCTTTGGTTCAGTTTTTCTGGGCCATTTATTTGAAAAAGGATGGATGAGGTTTTTGAAACCTGTCAGCATACTTATCCCTATACTTTTATTTCTTCCCTTATATAATGTAGCCTTCCCCAATAAGAGTCCTGAATATATTGAGTCCCATCAGGATCAATACAAAAAGTTCGGATTGCTTCGCTGGGAAGATGGAAAAGATCATCCGTTGCCACAGGATTTTGCCGATATGCAGGGCTGGAAAGAATTGGCTCAAAAAGTAGATAAAGAATATTCCCGACTGTCAAAATCCGGAAATACTATGGTATTGTGTGATAATTACGGACAAACGGGTGCTATTAATTATTATTCAAAGGTGGGTGTTGTGGCAATGTCTTTTCATGCGGATTATATCAACTGGATAGATTTAAGCAAAAAATATAGAAATGTGATCAGGGTTAAAGATGCCCCTGAAGCAGGAAAGGAACTTAAAGAATCAGGTTCTTTTTTTGAAGTGGCAAAATTATATGATTCTATTGCCAATCCTTATGCAAGAGAAAGAGGAACTAGAATCTTCAGTTTACAGGGTGCAAAAATTGATATCAATAAAAGAATTCAGGACGAGATTGATGAAACTAAAAATGAATGGAAATGATAGAATAGAAGAAGGATAATTAGTTTAAGATATAAAGATAATAGATAAAAAACATTACTGCAACAATATTGCATTAGTGGGATTTATTTTACCTTTGTACTATCAACTATCAACTATCAACTGAACTATGGAAAACAAAAACTTTGATGTCATAATAATAGGAGGAAGCTATTCAGGATTATCTGCAGGTATGTCATTAGGAAGATCTTTAAGAAATGTCCTGATTATTGACAACGGAAAACCTTGCAACAGGCAAACACCACATTCTCATAATTTTGTTACTCACGATGGAAAAACACCGTCAGAAATTACTCAACTTGCCAAAAAGGATGTCGAAAAATACAACACCGTTCATTTTTATAATGGAACGGTTGTAAAAACGGTAAAAACAACTGAAGTTTTCGGGATTGAAACTTCATCCGGCGAAAAATTCCAGGCTAAAAAACTCATTTTAGCTTCCGGAGTGAAGGATAAGATGCCGGATATTCCAGGATTTGCAGAATGCTGGGGGATTTCTGTTATCCATTGCCCATACTGTCATGGCTATGAAGTGAAAAATGAAGTTACCGGGATTTTTTCCAATGGAGATATGGCTTATGAATTTTCAAAACTGATTTTTAATCTGACTAAAAATCTTACCCTGTTTACCAATGGGAAAGCTGTTCTTACTAATGAGCAACTCGAAAAACTGAAACAGAATAAAATCCTCCTTAACGAAGATGAAATTGAAAGTATAGAGCATACAAAAGGTTCCATTCAAAAAATTGTTTTCAAAAACGGAAAAGAAGTTGCTTTACAGGCTTTATATGCTAAAATTCCTTTTGAACAAAACCTAAATGTGTCCGATGATCTGGGATGTGAACTGACAGAACAGGGATTTATAAAAGTAGATATGATGCAGAAAACTAATGTTTCCGGAGTTTTTGCTTGTGGAGACAATGTGACTATGATGCGTTCTGTGGCTAATGCTGTTGCACAGGGAAATTTTGCAGGTGCTGTGGTTAATAAAGAACTTGCAGACGAAGAATTTTAAAGAATTTTTGATCAGATTAAAACGATCATAATATTTGATTTATTGATGAGGTTTTTCAATTTTTAGTGTTTAAAATCATTTTTTCAATAGAGAAATCTCAATGAAAAATCCGTACATTTGGGGTGGAAATTTCAAAAACTAAAAGTAAAATGGATATTATTTTCGACCTGATTGAAAAGGAAAGACAAAGACAAACTCACGGATTAGAGCTTATCGCATCAGAAAACTTTGTTTCTGAAAACGTGATGAAAGCAATGGGAAGTGTACTGACAAATAAATATGCTGAAGGATATCCCGGAAAAAGATATTACGGAGGATGTGAAGTTGTAGATGAGGTTGAAACATTGGCTATCAACAGAGCAAAAGAACTTTTCGGAGTAGACTATGTGAATGTTCAGCCACATTCCGGTTCTCAGGCGAATGCAGCCATTTATCTTGCAGTTTTGAAACCTGGTGATAAAATCATGGGGATGGATCTTTCAATGGGAGGACACCTTACTCACGGTTCTGCAGTGAACTTTTCTGGTATTCAATATAATGTAGTTTCTTACGGAGTACAGCAGGAAACAGGTCTTATTGATTATGACCAGATGAGAGAAGTTGCTCTAAGAGAAAAACCAAAAATGCTTATTGCCGGTTTCTCAGCATATTCAAGAGATTTAGATTATGCTAAATTCAGAGAAGTAGCAGACGAAGTGGGAGCAACGCTTTGGGCAGATATCGCTCACCCGGCTGGTTTAGTAGCAAAAGGATTATTAAACTCACCGTTCGAACACTGTCACGTAGTAACTACCACTACTCATAAAACCCTTAGAGGTCCAAGAGGAGGGATGATCATGATGGGGAAAGATTTTGAAAATACGTACGGTCACAAAACTCCAAAAGGAGAAATCAAAATGATGAGCCAGGTATTGGACGGAGCCGTATTCCCAGGTATTCAGGGAGGACCGCTAGAGCATGTAATCGCTGGTAAAGCAGTAGCTTTTGGTGAAGCTTTGGACGGACAGTTCGAAACCTATGCAAAACAAGTTAAATCCAATGCTCAGGCGTTATCAAAAGCGATGATCGACAGAGGATTTGATATCGTAAGCGGAGGTACAGATAATCACTTGATGCTGGTAGACCTTAGAAATAAAGGAGTAAACGGTAAAGAAACAGAAAAAGCATTAGTACTTGCTGATATTACCTGCAACAAAAACATGGTTCCTTTTGATGATAAATCTCCATTCACAACATCTGGTATCAGATTAGGAACGGCAGCAATTACAACAAGAGGGCTGAAAGAAAATGATATGGATACGATTGCAGGATTAATTTCTGAAGTGGTAGACAATATCAAAAATGAAGAAGTTCTTACATCCGTAAGAAAGAAAGTTAACGAATTAATGGAAGGAAAAGCTCTGTTCAATTACTAACAGGCATTCCAATATCATATAAAGAATGGGCAGACTGCTCATTCTTTTTTTATTCAATGGAAAAGAAATCTTATACTTTCGAGGAAATCAAGCAGAAGCTGGTTAACTACTGTGTTTACCAGGACCGCTGCCATGCAGAAGTGGAACAGAAGATGAGAGAATTTCTGCTTATTGATGAAGCCAAAGAAGAAATCATTTTATTTCTCCTGAAAGAAAACTACCTGAATGAAGAAAGATTTACACGAAGTTATATCAGAGGCAAATTTTACATCAAACACTGGGGGAAGACCAAAATTAAAATGAATCTGAAACAAAAACAGATTTCAGAAAGGTTGATTAGTTCATGTTTTGATGAGATAGATGATTCTGATTATGAGAAGACTATCAGGAAAATTTTTGAAGGGTATTATTCTAAACAGAATGGTTTGAAAGAATA
>Ga0070682_100000350_pt1 | contig 31433 bp, 32 predicted proteins | sample KBSC63LmetaG_FD_64668 | JGI IMG/M metagenome (GOLD analysis project Ga0070682, IMG submission 64668) | Corn rhizosphere microbial communities from Kellogg Biological Station, Michigan, USA - KBS C6-3L metaG | ecosystem: Host-associated > Plants > Roots > Rhizosphere | place: USA: Michigan...
TTGATGAAAACACCTGCCTTTATGCCAATGAAATTCATGCAACAGCTACTCCTGAAATGTTTGAATATCTTAAAGAACACGGCATCAACCTTACAGATGCCGCCGCATCAAGACAAGCTGCTTCTGATACTCACAATCATGAAGAAACTCCAAATTTTGCAAAAAGCATTGAAAATAAAGCATTAACAGGTCAATATAACCAGCCTTTTTAACACTGGTGGCACCTCTATATTTTTTCAACGACACTTTTTGCCTTTTCACCGAATGACACCTAAAAAAATAGGGTTTCTGGGTAGCTTTACAATAACAAAAACAAAGAAAATTAATCACTAAAAAATAATAATATGAACTCAACATCATTAAGTTTCAGATACGAATTAGAAAAAAAAGAACCACGTACCAATGATGGCGGCACAACAAGAGGAGCTTCTGTAAAAGAATTTCCTGCGTCTATAGGTATTGCGGGAGTTTCCATGAGACTACAGCCCGGAAGCATGAGAGAACTTCACTGGCATGCCAATGCTGCAGAATGGGCTTATGTGATTTCAGGAACGGTACGTACAACAATCATTCATCCGGACGGTCACAGTTATACGGATAATTTTGAGCCCGGTGATGTCTGGTATTTTCCAAAAGGTTATGGCCATTCTATCCAGGCTACAGGAACAGAAGAATGTCATTTTATCCTGATTTTTGATAATGGTAATTTTTCAGAAGACCATACGTTCAGCGTTACAGATTTTGTTTCAAGTATGCCCCCTGAAATCGTTGCACAAAATTTAGGTTTGAGTCTTGAAGAAGTAACAGCACTTCCCCAGAAAGAGGTTTACTTCGCTGCAGGAGTTGTTCCTGACGAATTATCCGCTAATGCTGCAGCCCGCCCTGAAGAATCAGATATTGAGCTGACAAGTCTTCACCGCTACCCTTTGCATTCCCAACAGCCAAGAATTATTCCCGGCGGAGGTTTGCAAAGACTGGTTACCCGTAAAGAGTTTCCTATCAGTACAACAATGGCAGGGTCTATACTGGAACTTCAGCCCGGAGCATTAAGAGAAATGCACTGGCATCCCAATGCGGACGAGTGGCAGTATTTCATTTCAGGACAGGCAGAAATGTCGGTGTTTTTGGCAGAAGGTGTTTCTGTTACAGAGCAGTTCAATGCCGGTGATGTGGGTTATGTACCTATGGGAGCAGGACATTACATCAAAAATACAGGAGACACGGTCTGTAAAGTACTGATCGGATTTAATAACGGCACCTATGAATCTATTGATGTAAGCGAATGGCTTGCAGGAAACCCGAAAGATGTAGTCATAACTAATTTCGGACTGAAAGAAGGAGAAATAGAAAAATTTCCTGAAAAGAAAGTATTTATTAAACCTGGAAAATAAATACTTTGGTTCCGGAAACACAATCTCTTATTTCTGACGGATCTGTCAGAATACAGGAGAAACTTGCAATATTCCTGGCTTTTATCGCAGGATATACCGATGCCACAGGACTGATTCAATGGAAAACCTATGTTTCTTTTATGAGTGGAAATACCACACAGCTGGGAGCCGCTTTTTTCAATGAAAAGTCCGGTATAATCATTACTTCTGTTACAGTTATCTTATTTTTTCTGACCGGAATTTATACGGGTACCTGTTTATCTTTATGGAAGAGATGCAGGGTTAAAAATATTACCTTCTACATTGTTTCAGGAATCATGATCTTTTACAGTATCGCTGATTATTATGAACATATTGCGAATGTGATATCCATCGCAGTGATCGGTTTTTCGATGGGCCTTATGAATACGATTGTAACATCGGTCGGCAGCCAAAAGATCAATACCGATTTTGTTACAGGAACTTTAAACAGCCTCGCAAGAGCGGCAGCCCTGTTTGTAATGAATGATAATAAAGACCAGCGCAATGAATATAAAGCGAATATCTTTCACTTATTATTCTTATGGTTGGGTTTTCTCTCCGGTGCTTCGGCGGCTCCTTTCCTACTCGCTTTTTCAGGAAACTGGGCACTGATTTTTCCGGCAGCTTTACTGTTGATCTGCGCATTAACAATACCAATTTCAACTCTTAAAAACTAATCCAATGTTACAAAAAAATACAGTTGCTCCTGATTTTACATTATTTGCAACTCCGGATCAGAAAATCACCTTATCCGAATTCAGAGGCAGAAACGTCATCCTTGCCTTTTATCCCGCAGACTGGAGTCCGGTTTGTAGTGACCAGATGGCTTTGTATAACGAAATGCTGAAATATTTCAAAAAATATGATGCTGAGATCTTCGGAATTTCTGTAGACAGTAAATGGTGCCACCTCGCATTTTCACAATCCAGAAACCTGCACTTTCCATTGCTGGCAGATTTTGAAGCAAAAGGAGAAACCGCAAAGAAATATGGCGTTTATAATGATGAGGAAGGGGAATGCAACAGAGCGCTTTTTGTCATTAATAAAGATGGCATCATCCAATGGAGCTATCTCTCACCCACGGCGATCAACCCAGGTGCGGACGGAATTTTAGAAGCTTTAGAAAACCTTAATATAAAATAAATATGTCATTAAAACCAGCAGTCAGCAATGCTGACCATACCCAGGGCAATTTGGATGCCGATTTAGTCATTGTAGAATACGGGGATTATCAGTGTCCTTATTGTGGAGCCGCCTATCCGGTTCTTAAAGAATTAATGAAAGAATATAGAAATCATATCAGGTTTGTTTTCAGAAACTTTCCTCTGTCGGAAATGCATCTTTATGCAAGGCCGGCAGCGTTGGCAGCAGAAGCGGCAGGATTACAGGGGAAATTCTGGGAAATGCATGATGCTATTTATGAAAATCAGGAATTTCTGAATGAAAACCTACTATTAAAGTTGGCAGAAAAACTGGATTTAAATATCTCTCAATTCAAAGCAGATATTCAAAAGCAGACATTGGCAGAAAAAATAGATACCGACTTTGAAAGCGGTATTGTCAGCGGAGTGAACGGAACTCCATCTTTTTTCATTAACGGAAATAAATTCAATGACAGCGCTGAAGATCTTTTTCAGCTGGTACGTGAAAATACCATTAGCTAAACAAAATCATTTTTAAAATAAAATCAATTCATAACATTAAAAACATAACAACAATGAGCACATTAACATTAAAAGACGGAACAGAAATTTTTTACAAAGATCAGGGAGAAGGACCAGTACTGATGTTTCACCACGGATGGCCTTTATCATCTGATGACTGGGATGCACAGGTAATCTTTTTCTTACAGAAAGGATACAGAGTCATTGCCCATGACAGAAGAGGACACGGACGTTCCAGCCAGAATATTTACAATCATACCATTGAACAATATGCTTCTGATGCGGCCGAACTGGTAGAATTTCTTGATTTGAAAGAGGTAGTTCACATCGGACACTCAACAGGTGGTGGTGAAGTGATCCGTTACGTAAACAAATATTCTAACGGAAGAGCTAAAAAAGCAGTTCTGATCAGCGCCATTCCACCGGTAATGGTAAAAAGCGAAAGCAATCCTGATGGTGTTCCGATTGAAGTTTTTGACAATATCAGAGACCAGACCTTAAACAACAGAAATCAGTTTTATATTGATTTGACATTTCCTTTCTACGGTTACAACAGAGAAGGAGCCAACATCAAGGAAGGTATTCAGAGAAACTGGTGGAGACAAGGAATGATGGGCGGTATCGTAGCACATTATGACGGTATAAAAGCTTTTTCTGAAACAGATTTAACTGAAGATCTGAAAGCCGTTGACATTCCTGTTTTGGTGATGCATGGTGAGGATGATCAAATTGTTCCTATTGCAAATGCAGCATTAAAATCAATTAAATTATTAAAGAACGGAAAACTGATTACCTATCCCGGTTTCCCCCACGGAATGCCTACCACAGAGCACGAAACAATTAACAAAGATATCCTGGAGTTTATCAGATCTTAACCTGATCTTCTCTTACTTCTATACTAAGATGAGCCTTTTATAAGACTCATCTTTTTTATTATTTTCAGAAAAACATGATATTTTTATTCCGAAACCCCAGCATATCAATGATATACAGAGCACAAAATCAGTTTTGTAAGTAATCTTTAATCGTTTTCAATACTCCAAAACTGTCATTAGTAGAAGCTTCAAAATTAGCTGCCTGCTTCACATTCGGGTGAGCATTTTCCATAGCATAGGAATATTTTGCATTCTTCAGCATTTCTATATCATTCATATAATCCCCGAAAGCCATCGTATTTTCAGGAGAAATCCCTAGTGACTTCTGAAGTATTTTCAGAGCGTTTCCCTTATTGATATCTTTATTCATGACATCCAGCCAATGCGCTCCGGAAACAACAACTTCAAGTCCCTGATCTTCAAATTTTTTAAGGGCAGGATAAAGATGCTTTTCGGAACCATCCGGATGATAAACTGCAATTTTAAAGGCGGTATCATCAATTTTTTCCGTCAGATCATCTTTCTTCATGTTTTTGGTATAGTACTTTGAGAAAAAATCTACGAACTGCTGATCGTCGGTTTCATAATAAGCATATTTCTTAGCGGATAATACAGCTTTAGCACTCGGTATTTCACGAACTGTCTTGATGATCTCAACAATATGTTTATACTCCAGGGTATCAGCAAAAAGTTCCTGATCTTTATAGATTATATAACCTCCGTTTTCAGCAATAAAACCGATCTCGCTCTCTATATCTCCGAAATAATGGGTAATCCCGGGCATCTGCCTTCCGCTTGCCGGTACAAATAAAATGTTTCTTTTTTTCAGTTCCTTATAAACATCCGAAAACTCAGGGCTCATTTCATGGCTGGAATTAAGAAAAGTCCCGTCCATGTCCGTAACAATCAATTTAATATGCTCCATAATTTTTAGTGGGAAAAGCTACATTCTGAATGAATCAGAATTACAATTGGTTTATTCTTTTTCAAAGATACCGATTTTATTATTTTTTCTTACAATGAATATTTCTTAATATTTTATTTTGCCCTAACTTTTTAATACCTTGAATTTTCCTTTTGCTATGTTCCCTATTCAGTAAAAACAATTATAATAGTCATTAGTGACAGCCCATATCCAAATTTGAAAAAGTAAATTATTATTTAGGCAATAAGTATAAAATTGATCATTACCACAAAAAACATTCAGTATATTTGTAATAGGACTCATCGTATTTAAAATGTTGACAGATAAATTTGGAAGGAATATTAATTATCTCAGGCTTGCAATTGTAGACCGTTGTAATCTCCGATGTACATACTGCATGCCGGAAAATGGTCTTACCTGGATCAAGCAAAAGGAATTAATGACTGATGAAGAAATGCTCAGAATCTGTTCTGTATTTACAAATATGGGAGTAGATAAAATCCGGATCACCGGCGGAGAACCCTTTGTAAGAAAAAACAGCATTGAACTTATCCGAAAAATATCAGAATTAGACGGTCTGACTGATCTCGGTTTAACAACCAATGGTCTTCTTACCGAACCTTATATTCCGGAACTTAAAAAATTCGGGATAAAATCTGTTAATCTAAGTCTTGATACCCTTGATAAAGACCGATTTTTCAAAATTACCAGAAGAAACAGCTTTGATAAGGTCATGAAAACGTTAGAAGCTCTTCTTCAGCATCATATCAAAGTAAAAATCAATACGGTGGTGATGGAAAATGAAAATATTGAGGATATTATTCCCTTGGTAGAACTTACGAAAGATCTTCCCGTTGATGTGCGTTTTATTGAAGAAATGCCTTTCAATGGTGGTGATACAGATATTTCTCTGAAATGGAATTTCTCACATATTTACAACTATATAAAAGAATATTCCCCTGAAATACAAAAGATTCAAGATCCTAAACATTCAACGGCATATAATTATAAGATTCCCGGCTTTACTGGAAATATAGGAATTATTGCAGCGTATACACGTTCATTTTGCGGAGATTGCAACAGAATAAGAATCACACCTTCCGGTATTCTCAGAACCTGCCTTTATGAAGGTACCGGTGTAAATCTCAAAGATGAGATCCGGATGGGGAAAACAGACGAAGAGCTGAAAGATATCATAATCAACAGCATACAAAACAAACCAAAGGACGGATGGGAAGCTCAAAAAGAGAGTCTTACCGCATCACAAATTCATCAGTCTATGGCAACAATCGGAGGATAATTATGGAAATGATCAGTGTACAACAGGCAGAAGAAATTATACTTTCCCAAATCAAAAACTTTGGAACGGAAGAGATTTTCTATGAAAATGCTTTAGGAAGGATTTTAGCTGAAAGTATTACAGCAGATTCCGATTTACCACCCTTTGACAGATCTACGGTAGATGGAATTGCAATACATTTTAATTCATATGAAAATGGAAGTCACACCTATAAAATAAAAGCTGTACAAGCTGCCGGAGAAGTTCCTGTTTCTATTGATACTGAAGATGAATGCATTGAAATCATGACTGGAGCCGCCTTAGATCCTTCTGTAGACACCGTGATTCGTTATGAAGATATTTCGATTAATAATAATCTGGCGGGCTTTACGATTCCGATAAAAAAAGGACAGAATATCCATCTGAAGGGAAAGGACAAAAAAGCAGGAGAAATATTGGTAAAAGCCAATCAGGTCATCACCCCCTCCATTCTCGGGATTGCTGCATCAGTCGGAAAAACATTGTTAACCGTAAAAAAACTTCCTAAGGTTGCTATTATTTCCACCGGAGATGAAATGATATCCCCTGAAGACCTGCCTACTCCATTTCAGCTAAGACGTTCTAATGGAATCACTATAAAATCCGTTTTGGAAAAATATAAAATCAGCGCAGATCTGCTGCATTTGAATGACGATTTTCAATTAATAAAGAACGAGCTTTCGAGATGTATCGAAACATATGACATTTTGCTGATGAGCGGCGGAGTGTCTATGGGAAAATTCGATTATCTGCCTAAAGCCTGTGAAGAAGCGGGAATAGAAAAACTTTTTCACAAAATAAAACAAAGACCCGGAAAACCTTTTTGGTTTGGAAAAAGCCAGAATGGAAAACTGGTTTTTGCCTTTCCCGGGAATCCTGTTTCCGTATTGATGTGTCTTCACCGATATTTTATTCCCTGGCTGGAAAGATCTTTAGAGATTCCGGAAACTGCCCAATATGCGGTTTTGCAGAATGACCTTGATTTCTCTTTTCCATTACAGTATTTTGCTCAGGTAAGACTCAGTGTTAACTCATCGGGGCAGGTCATTGCAGAATCTGTCAATACCAATGGTTCCGGAGATTTTTCCCATCTTGCGGAAACCGATGCGTTCATAGAACTTCCTCTGGAAAAAAATGAATTCACGAAGGGTGAAGTCTACAAAGTCTGGAAATATAATTTTTAATCTTACACATGACAAATTTTTCACATCTTAATAAAAAGGAACAACCGGGCATGGTAAATGTCGGGCAGAAAAAAATTACACACCGAAAAGCAGTAGCAAAAGCGGTGGTAATACTTCCTGAAAATATTTTGGCTGCACTTCAACAGGAAGATTTCAAAACAAAAAAAGGCTCAGTATTTCAGACCGCTATTATTGCCGGGATAATGGCTGCTAAAAAAACAGGCGAACTAATCCCACTCTGTCATCCGATTGGTATGGATAACTGTGAAGTAGAGATTGATATCAATACTGAAAACGAAATTGAAATCTATTGCACTGCTGAGATTGAAGCTAAAACAGGTATCGAAATGGAAGCTCTTACAGGAGCATCTGTTGCTGCCCTTACCATTTATGATATGTGCAAAGCAATGAGCCATGATATTGTAATCAAAGAGATAAAACTAATCGAAAAATCAGGTGGAAAAAATGATTTCAAAAGAGATTGATTTTCCCCAGTTAAACGGACTGGTACTTGCAGGGGGAAAAAGCCTGCGAATGGGAAATCCTAAAGATAAAATCAATTGGCACGGGAAAGAACAGCGGTATTATGCAGCTGATCTTTTAGCTCCGTTTTGTGAGAATGTTTTTATTTCCTGCAGACAGGACCAATTGGAACATTTCGATACGGATTATAACGCCCTTACCGATACTTTTTTAAATATGGGCCCCTTCGGTGGAATACTTTCTGCCTTGCTTGCCCAAAGAGATAAAGCATGGCTGGTGGTAGCTTGTGATCTTCCCCTGCTGGATAAAAATTCATTAGAATTTCTGATCCGGTCCAGAGATGCTGAAAAAGCTGCTACAACCTACAAAAGTCCTTTTGACGGTTTGCCCGAACCTTTGATCACCATCTGGGAACCCAAAAGCTATCCCTTACTCCTGAATTTTTTAGGCTTAGGAAATACATGTCCCAGAAAAGTTCTGATGAATAGTGACACATTAATCCTGAAACCCAATAATCCTGATGCTTTGATGAATGTAAATACACCGGAAGAAATGACAAAAGCAAAGGAAATTCTAAAGAAATCATAAAAACATGCCTATGAACGATCCTTTTGAACGCTATCACTGCCAGATCTCTTTACCTGGATTTGGTATTTCTTCCCAGGAATTGCTTCATCATGCTAAAGTTCTGATTGTGGGCATGGGAGGTCTTGGCTGTCCCACCGCACAATATCTCGTTTCTTCAGGAATAGGAACGATTGCTCTTGCGGATGATGATCTCGTCTCGGAAAGCAATCTGCACCGTCAGATTCTATATACTCCCCAGGATATCGGAACGTATAAAGTAGATGCTGCGGCAAGAAAACTACAGCAGCAAAACCCAGCCGTTTCCATAATTCCTTATCGTTTAAAGGTAACTTCCTCAAATGTTATGGATTTGATTTCTGAATTCGATCTGATTGTGGAAGGAACAGATAATTTTGAAACGAAATGTCTGTTGAATGACGCCTGCGTTCTGGCTGGAAAACCTTTAGTTTATGGTGCTATTTACCAATATGAAGGCCAGGTAAGCATCTGGAATGTCTTACAGGAAGATGGCACCTACTCCCCCAATTACCGTGATGTTTTTCCTGATGCTGAAGAATCTCAGGTTCCCAACTGCAGAGAAGGCGGTGTACTTCCTACGTTAGCAGGCATTATTGGATGTATGCAGGCCAATGAAGTTATAAAATATTTTACCCAGCCACAGGATGTATTAGCCGGAAAATTATGGCTGATGAATGTTCTGAACGGCAAAACCCAGGTTATTAAATTAAGAAAAACATCTGCACAAATTACATCTTTGCCCCAGACTGTTCAGGTTATTACGTTTGAACAGCTGATGCAGGAGAAAAATCATTTTGAAATTATAGATGTACGTTCTGTAGAAGAACATCAACATTTCAATATCGGCGGAACCAATATTCCTGTGGAAGAACTACAACACCATGTACATTCCTTTTCCGGTTTGTCAAAACCTCTTTTGATGTATTGTCAATCCGGGAAACGCAGTGCAGAAGCTGTAAGAAAGATAAAAAAGGTTTTCCCTGACAAAGAAGTGTTTTCATTAAAAGGCGGCATTCATACCATACAGCCTTAGGATTACAGACTAAATTTCCGTGAGTTCAGATTCTTTACATTTATCTTTTAATCAAATAAACTTTCATCGGAATAAAAAACCTTTCCATCGTATACTCTTGCTGGTGAGGTATAAGGATGTTCTTCTATTTTGCCGACATTCATAATATGTTCTACTTTCCAGCCTCTTGCTTTAAGATAATCAGAGACCATGGATCTGTGACAGCGCCACCATACCGCCTCAGAACACATAAAAGCTGTTGTCTTTTCCCTGGCAATGTGTTCCAGCTTTTCAACCGCGGTTACAAATTCTGAGGTTTGCATATAATCAGCATATCCCCGGAAAGATTCATTCCGCCATCGGCTGTTTACTGAACCGGGCTGTACCTTTCTCCTGCCTCCCAATTCTTCAAGGTGGATATATTCAATAGTATTTTCAGGAAGTATCTTTTCCAGATTTTCTTTATTGAACCACGGATATTTTTTTGATCCCGGAAATCTCCGGATATCTGCTAAAAATTTAATGTTAAACGAATTAAGCATTTCAATGAAATCATCCAATGAATGAACAGAATGCCCGATTGTATAAATCACATTTTTTTCTGAAACCATCATCCAATTATCTTTAGCTCTGTCAATCAATAATATTCTGAGTTATTTTTTGAGAAGCAACAATCTGTTCTCCTGCCATCTCATGAATCGTTTCATCAATCATAATACACATACTATTGAGAGCCAAATCATTGGCATCTGTTCCAAAAGGCTCCTCGATCTCATCTGCTATCGCTTCAAACGCAACAAAGGTGTAAGCTACAAATACCACAATAAGCGGTGTAAACCATCCTAATGAATCTACCAGTCCAAACGGCAGCAGAAAACAATAGATATACACCGTCCGATGCAGCAGAACCCTGTAGCTATAAGGAATTGGCGTTGAAATAATTCTTTCACATCCTCCCAAAATATCAGAAAGCTTATCAAAATTTTCATCAAAGCGTGCCTGCTGAATAGAATCCATACCGCCTTCCTCTTTTGCTTTCTGAACCCATTCTGCAAGCAATCTCATAATAACTGCCGGTTTATATTTGGATGCTGCTACAATTTTCAGTTCGTCTTCATTAAGCCTTACCTGTAAATCTTCATAAGCATCTGTTCCTCTCAGCTGATGTTTCAGTGCAAAGACAAAAGCACTAAGTAACTGAACAAAATGATGAACTGAAACCTGATTATTAAAATTTTTCAAGGTGAGTGCCTGGCGGGTCAATGCGCGGGCAGTGTTCAATAAAGCTCCCCATAACTTACGTCCTTCCCAGAACCGGTCATAGCTGGCATTGTTTCTGAATCCAAGAAATAAAGCCAATACAAAACCGAACAGGGTAAGTGGCGCGGGGTTTAACGGAACCTTAAACGAAAGAATGGTTCCATGGAAATAAGTCACCACTAAAGAAAGCATTAAAAGCAATCCCAAACGGGGAAGCAATGCAGGCAAAACAGAGCCGTGCCATACAAAAAGCATTCTGAACCAGTGTTCCTTTTTTCTTATGATCATTATTAAACTCTAAAATATTATATTGCATCTCTGCATCAAAATCTAATTGTAGAAAATATTTTCTTCATGATTATAATTTGTTGCATTACGATGGTTCCAGACCTGTTCCTGCTGCTGCAATCACATGGTCATCAATCTTTTTAAAAATATCAGGGCTGTGTTTCCGGATTTTGATACGGACATATTTGGAAGCAGGCATATTGGCTCCATTTACTACGTTATTGATGGATACCAAAACATTGGTTTCCGGAAAATAAGTCATAGTACTTTTCTGCGGAATAGGATATTTTACAACAATAAAAAGAGGGGCAATTCTTTCAATTCCATCATCATAATTGAAAAGATCTACGTGATCTCCTTCTTTGAGGCCGGCTTTTTCAATATCTTTTTCGTTCATCATGACAATCCTTCTTTCATTGAAAATCCCACGGTAACGGTCATTCAAGCCATAAACAACAGTATTGAACTGATCGTGTGTTCTGGTGGTTCCCATCAGATATTCATCATCGGCAAGCGAATTGTCAGGCACAGCTGTTATATTGAACGCTGCTTTTCCCGGATAAAATTCACTGTTGAAGATACCATCTCTTGGTCCGTTTGGAAGGTAAAAACCTCCTTTCTGCACTACTCTTTCGTTATAATTTTCAAATCCCGGAATACATTGCTCAATATCATTACGAACGGCATCATAGCTATTAATAAATTGATCCCAATCTACCACAGAACGTTCACCCAAAACAGCTTTTGCCATTCTGCAGGCAACATGCGTTTCGTTGATGAGGTGTTTTGAAATAGGATCGAGAACACCTCTTGACCATTCTACAACGCCCATTGAATTTTCTGTACTTACATGTTGAAGTTCTCCATTGATCATATCTTTTTCACTTCGGGAAATTACCGGTAAGATCAAAGCTTCTTTCCCATGGATAAGATGGCCTCTGTTAAGTTTTACAGAAACAATCACAGACATTTCCAGTTTTCGCATGGCTTCTGCGGTAAAGGTTGTATCCGGTGCTGCCGAAAGGAAATTTCCACCCATACAGAACATAAACTTTACTTTTTCCTGATGCATTGCTTTCAATGCGTTCACAACATCGTAACCGCCTTCCCTAGGAACTTTGAAACCGTAATATTCTTCTAATCTGTCTAATTGTTCAGTTGTAGGATGATGGTTAATCAGTAATGTTCTGTTTCCCTGTACATTGCTGTGGCCACGAACAGGACAGGCTCCTCCACCCTGAATTCCTATGCTTCCTTTCATCAACAGGAGATTCACAATATTATAAATCATTTCCACACCATTATGCTGCTGGGTAATTCCCATACCCCAACAAATAATAATGCGTTTTTTTGAAGCAATCATCTGTGCGGCCTCTCTTAGATTTTCAACCGAAATGCCACATTCTTCTGATAAGAAATTGAGGTCATAGCGTTTCAATTCTTCAACCAATTCGTTGAAACCTGCCGTTTTGTTAATTATAAAATCCTGATCTAAAACTTTCCCCGGATTTTTAGCTTCTTCTTCCAATACCAGAATCTGAAGGGCTTTTAAAAGTGCCATATCTCCATTGATCCTGACGGGAAGGTATAAATCTGACAATTCATAAGGCTTATTCAGCAAAGCACGAACTTCCTGAGGATTTTTGAAACCCTTTAAACCAGCTTCAGGAAGCGGATTGATGGCCATAATTTTTGCTCCGTTCTTTTTCCCTTTAGTCAAAGCGGAAAGCATTCTCGGTGAATTAGTTCCTGGGTTTTGTCCTATAATAATGATGAGATCCGTATCATAAAAATCTTCCAGCTTTACCGTTCCTTTTCCAATCCCAATACTTCTGGAAAGTGCATAACCAGAGGTTTCGTGGCACATATTGGAGCAGTCCGGAAAGTTATTGGTTCCGAATTCACGGGCAAATAGCTGGTACACCCAGGTGGCTTCATTACTGGTTCTTCCTGAGGTATAGAATATGGCTTCATTAGGAGAATCCAAAGTGTTCAGTTTTCCGGCAATTTTTGCAAAGGCATCATCCCAGCTTATCGGCTGATAATGTGTTCCTCCTTTTGGAAGATACATGGGTTCTGCAATTCTTCCTAACTGGCTGATTTCAAAATCTGTTAGTTTCGCTAAATCATATACTGAATTTTCTTTGAAAAAATCTGCTCCTATTGTTTTCGAGGTTGCTTCTTCCGCCAGGGCTTTTGCCCCGTTTTCACAGTATTCACCCAACTTAGAACGTTCGTCATCCGGATCCGGCCAGGCACAGCTCGGGCAATCGAAACCGTCAAACTGATTCATACTAAAAAGTGCCCTTCCTCCACGGAGAACAGAAGCGTTGAGCACCAGCTGGTCCAGTGAATGGATAACAGCCGGAAATCCTGCTGCCCAGAGTTTTGGTGGTTTCAGTTTCAAATCCAGCAATTTATAAGGAGGTTCTGCTGAAGGTAACTGGCCTTTGTCCTCTCTTATTGTATTGAATTCATCTCTGTTTTCCATGATTTTTTAATTTAAAAAATTAGCACTTTAAACTTGGGTTAGGATAATTGTCGCTTTGATCTTCCAAAGTATTATCAATGCATACAAAATCCTTTTCTATTAAAATTTTCACCAGCCCGGATTGTCCGTCAAAGCCGACTCTGTCTGTGGAAATCCATTCTGTGATCATTGCTCCGGGCATTTTCAGAACAATTTTATTTTCAATAAAAGTTGCAGAAAGCTCTGAATCGTCAGTTTTTTCGATAGTATAAATAAACGGACGGTTTATAAATTCTGTAAAGCTTGAGATGACTCCGCTCTTCCCTAGTTCTGCAACTTCAGACTGTGTAAGACGAAATCTTACTGAATTATCTTTAATTCTTATTTTCATAATAAATTTTCAATTTTAAAATGGCTCCCGTTATGGTAAATATTAAAGCGATTATCCCGTAGAAAGCCCAATAAAGTCATATCAAATTCTTTTGCGAGATCTACTGCCAGGCTGGAAGGTGCTCCTATTGCTGCAACAGTAGTAATTCCTGCCATTGCCGCTTTCTGAATAAGTTCAAAACTGGCTCTTCCGCTTAAAATCAGAATTTTATCCGTAAGAGGAAGAAGGTCCGCAGACATGGCATGTCCTATAAGTTTATCCAATGCATTATGTCTTCCTACATCTTCCCGTAAAGCAAGCAGATTGCCTTCCAAATCAAAGATACCGGAAGCATGTATACCTCCTGTAGCACTGAAATTATTCTGAAAAGAACATAGTTTTTCGGATAACTGATAGATGGTTTCAAGAGAAACAACCGTATTTTCTTTTTTCTGATGAAGGAAAGGGCTTACGGTTCGTATAGATTCTATGGAGCCTTTTCCGCATACGCCACAACTGGAAGTCGTGTAAAAGTTCCGGTCGGCTTTCCTGAGTTCAGGAACAAAATTATCGACAAGCTCAACAATTACAACATTTTCATTGTTTCTGGAACATTCTGATTCAGGGTAATGTATATTTTTAATCTGATTCCGGTTGGAAATGATTCCTTCGGTAAATAAAAAGCCTGCTGCCAGTTCTGCATCGTTTCCGGGAGTCCGCATGGTTACGGATATATTTTTAGATTCTTTTTGATCTGCTGCAAGATATGAAACCCTTATTTCCAAGGGTTCTTCTATAGAAATATCATCTGTAAAAGGAAAACTACTGTTCCCATTGATTTTGACAATTTCTATCTGTTTGACTGATTTATTGGATAACAGATCGGCTTTCATGATTTAACAACTGGTCTAGTAAAGGTACAAAATTTTATTCCTCAAATCAGGGATGTGCAGAAACCCATTCTTCTCCGTTTTCCAGCACTTCTTTTTTCCAGATAGGAACCGTTTGCTTGATCGTCTCAATAATATAGCTGCACGCATCGAAAACAGTATTTCTATGCCCATCGCTTACAACGATTATTACCGCTGTATCACCCGGAAATAAAGTTCCGGTACGATGGTGAATTACAATATTTTTTACTGAAAATAAAGAGATAGCCTTATCTGCAATTTTCCGCATCTCCTTAACGGCCATAGATTCATAGCACTCATACTCCAGTCTGGTAACAGTTTTATCTTTGGTATGATTTCGTACTGTTCCTACAAATGATGCAATTCCCCCACATGCCGGATCGGAAGCAAGGGTAAAACACTCTTGGATATCTAGTGGATTCTCTGTTATTTTTATATCAATCATATCTGTTATCCGCCACTTACCGGAGGGATTATTGCTATTTCGTTAGAAACTGTTACAATTTGACTGCCTTCTGCATATTCATCATCAACGGCAATAAAATAGGATTTCAGTTTTTTCAGTTCCGGAAAATCTTTTTCCAGCAATGTTTTCAGTGCTTCAACATCGGCACCTTCTTCTATTTCTATTTCTTTTTCCGAAGTTCCGAAAATGTCTTTCGTGATTCCGAATGCTAATATTTTGAGTATCATTTTTACTTTTAGCTGATTAACATATTATATAAAAACATTTAGGATAATAATCGTTCTTTAATAATTAAAAAAACTCAATGCTCCGTAAATATTGCAGAATATTATTTTCTTACAATAATACTGATTTTTAAAGCGGTATTTGAGCTTAGGATAAAAAAGTTAGCCCTGCAATTTGTAAAAAGAATGTTCTAAAGTGGTTAGAGAATAAAAAAAATCCTGCAAACTTTAATTTTTGCAGGATGTATACATCTTTTTAGTAGATTCTGAAGATTTCATCAGATACATAAAGTGGAGAATACGGGATTCGAACCCGTGACCTTTTGACTGCCAGTCAAACGCGCTAGCCAACTGCGCCAATCCCCCATATTTTCTTTAATCGCGAAGCGGGTACAAAAGTAAGTATTTAAATAATATATGCAACTATTTTGTGGTTTTTATTTCATAAAAATTTGAAACTCTTCTATAGTTCTTTCTGACCATATTAAGTTATAGACAAAAAGCAAAAGAATCCAATAACTATAGGGCTATAAAAAAGGCCGATAACCGGCCTTTATAAATTAATGAACTTCTTTATCCCATGGTGCTTTAATAAGAACACTACAAGCAAAAGTACAAGATGCGATTGAGCTAAATTCTCCAATATATCTGGTTCCACAGGTACATGAGAAGCCTCCTCCAATTGTTTTTAAGGCATTTCTTGATAATTTTTTCATAATAAATTTTTGATTAGGCTGTAAAATTAAAGATGGATAAAATCCAATGCAAGGAAGAATTAGTAAGTGTGCATGAGTAGAAAATAAGTGTAGAAAGAATAAAAATCACTTCAGGTATCAAATATAATGTTCATCCCCTATTAAGAGGTTTTAGATAAAAAGATAATCGTTACGGGTTTCCGTAAATAAAATTCAGCCTATAAAAGTATCTTAGAAGTATGAAAGAATTTATTAAAGATTGTCTATTATTTCAAAGTTCGGATTGGCCTGTAAAAATAATCGGAATGATCACCTGGCTATGTATAACAGGATGGCTGGTTTTGGTTTACCAGATCTTTTTTAAGTAGCTTTATTAGTTTTTGGAAAATATCCAGGAAACAGAAAGACAGAACTGGAGCTTATAAAAACTCAGCACGAAAGAGACAACAATAAATGAAATGAATTCCAGAAGTTTGACCACATACTCAAACCTGGCAAACGAAGCATTTTCTCAGTAAATGACAAAAGAAAAGAAGATTTGCATCTTACTTACTATGGATGAATAATATAGCGTATCAACACTACAACACCGTATATTTTTCATAAAACGGAGTAATCTTAGTCTTTACAATAACTAATGTAACTAAATCATTACATATCAGACAGGATATAATCATGGTCCTATACCATCTTTTAATTGTAAAGGTAATCCAGTTTCCCTTTTCGATCAATTGGTACATTTTTTTCTTAAAATACCTCACAATATGATCCTTCCTCTTTCCTTTTAATGAAAATAAGTCTTTCATAATCTTTGATAATCTTTAATAATCTTTAGTTTAACAAGTTTTTATGTTATCCTTATTTCATGGTTAGTTTTATTATTCCAAATATAGTGAAATACAAGCATTGACATTATGATTAAGATCATAAAATTTATGCTAAAATATCATAAATCCCTTATAACAGGGAATTTTTGTTTACAGATGATTGGTAAAGGAGTAAAAAAACAAGCAAAAAAATGTGGTACTTTTTTTTATAAAATTTACTGAATATGGTTTATTTTTTGTTGTGCGTTTTATAAATTTTTAAACATAATTCATTATTAACTTATAAAATTTAAAGACATGATAATAAGTGAAGATTTATTATTAGCCTATGGTGCAAATTATGAAAGCTTTGAAACGAATCAAACGATTTTTCATGAAGGAAATTTGCCAAAGTTTTATTATCAGATTATTAATGGTATTGTTGAACTAAACAATTATCACGAAGACGGTAAAGAATTTATTCAAAACATTTTGTATGACGGGGAGAGTTTTGGAGAATCATTTCTTTTTGATGAAAAGGTCTACCCTACCAATGCTACCGCTAAAATGCCCTGCACTGTTCTCAAATTATCCAAAACAGATTTCTTCAGCTTACTGGGTCAAAATCCGGAAGTTTCTTCCAAAATGTTTAAATGCCTGGCTGAGCGGTTATATTACAAGTATGTGATGCTATTTAATGTTTCCTCACCGGATCCCTTAAATAAGCTCAAAACAGTAATGGACTATCTGAAGGGCAATAATGACAATAACAAATACTCATTTCAGATTCCTCTCACGAGACAGCAGTTAGCTAATTTAACAGGGCTGCGCGTGGAAACAGTGATCAGAACAATTAAAAAAATGCATAATGCGCATTTAATAAAAGTTCAGAACAGAAAGATATTTTATTAAAAATCAGGAATTCGGTAATAACAGACAAAAAACTGAGAAACTCCCTGAAAAAGGGAGCTTCCCAGCATATATTAAGACATTTGTGTATTGCTCGTACAAGTTTCGGGTATCAATAAGTTGCTGTCAATCAAATAATGATAAGACAGAAGGATTCCCATTATTAAAATTTATATTTTCTGAACCTACTTATGAATCAATATCATTATTGTTCTACGATGGTCAGAGAATTGTATGCTCCGCTTCCTGATATATCAAATTGGCTTATTGTACCGTCAAATGCTACTGTGATCCAGGTAAAGGGTCTTAACTTATCTCCTTTGTTCAAATAAACACTTACGGTACATGCAGAACCCACAGGTACGGCATTAGGACTAGCTCCTGTGTCTGAAGCATATCCGTTATTAGTTTTTACCCTTTGAGTGATTGTACCTCCGGTATTTCTAACCTCCCAAATGGCTTCTGTCTGGTTATTTCCTCCGGTATTTACCTGGCTGGACTGCAGAGCAAAAGTAAAGGTTGCAAAATATACGCCTGTTCGGGGAGCAACAAACTCTCCTGTGGCGGGATCAAAATTGTTGGTAGGCACTCCAGAATCTGAGTCAAGTTTTTCAACCCAATTGGTTAAATAAGAGGATCTACGTTGTACAATACCAGATTTAGTTCCTATTTCTGAGGGTGTTGCACTTTCAAACACATAGGTATCCTGAGTGATCTTATTAGCCATCACGACAATACGGGGTTTACCTTTAGGAAAAAAACTTACCCAGTTTATACCGTCAGAAAACTCTAAATAACCTTTTACTCCAATGGCAGGACTTGCAACATACCGCAAAGCTCCTGTTCCAGCCTGGCTCGCAGTTTTATCGGTATTGCCTATCGCAATTGAACCATTATTTCCACTGCGTAAATCTACAGCAACCTTAGGGCTGGGAACTAATACTCCTAACCTACCCGTATTGTCTATAACAACCTTACCAGCATCAGTACTGATTTCAACGGGATTTATCGGATTTCCTACTCCAAATCCTATTTGTGCATTAACACGAAGAACTCCTAAAAGCAGAAGAGTAAAAATTAAGAGTGCTTCTTTGATTTTATATAGCTGTATCATCATTATATTTTTATAACTCACTAATACTTAGATTATTTAATTTTCCATCATTTAAGGTATTCCTTGCAGCACCCAGATTATGTTTAACACTGAATTTAATCGTGTTACCTGTCTTGAGGTTGAAGATGGCATTACAGTTTCCGCTTATAAAATTGCTTACAGCTCCTGCCTGAAATGCAGGATAAGAGTTTACTGTTTTAAATATGGGAATATTCTCAGCACTCTGATTACTCTCTATTGCCGTTTCTATAAAGGTATTCTTAGGGATATTGCCACTAGCTAGCGTAATATTAAATGACACCAGATAAAATCCGTCACGGGGAGCTGTAAAAGTACCGTTGGAAGGATCAAAGTCTCCATTTGGAACTGCCGTGCCTAGATCAACGGTCTCATTCCAGCCTGATATTGAAGTGGTTGTATTGTTTCCAATACTTTGCGCAGAGGTTTTATTGGCATTAACAAGTGCTTTGGTTGGAGCTTTAAGGGGAAGCGCAATCCATTGTTCACCATCTGAATATTCTAAAAATCCACTTGTATTATAACGTATAGCACCGGCACCAGCCTCAATTGGCGTTTGCACACTTGTTCCCACCCCGATAATTCCTTTATTGTCTGCAGAACGAAGATCAAGTTTGGTAACCGGATTCAGCAAGCCGATTCCAAGGTTGCCTGTTGTACCTACCACAATATCATTAGCTGCTTTCAGAGCATCCGGGGTATCACCGTTGTCTTTTGCTGCATCTATGTGTAAAGTCTGTGCAGGATTATGAGTAAAAATACCTACCTGCGCAAAAATGTTCCCTGAGGAAAAACATAAAATATATGCAAGCAGTGTAAATGGTATACTCCTATTCTTTTTCATCATATTGAATTTTTTAATGTTCGATAATTGTTAAATTATTAAACCCATCATCCGGATTAGTGGGATCTGTAGAATTACTTGTGACCCTGAGCGTAACAGCACCACTCGAGATGAGATTATGCCAAAGCCTCGTCACTACTTTTGTACCTGCATTCAATGTAAGGGTAACTGTACTTGATCCTCCGGCCTGGGTAGATCGTGTTGCATTAGCATCATCGGGAGTGCCTGTCATCGATTGTCCAAAGGTTTTATACACACTTGCCAGCACAGTGTTTGTTGTTGTATTGTAAAATTGTGATTCAACTCTGGAACCGTCATTTATAACGACCCCATTAAAATTAAAGGTTAATAAAAAAGTATATGTACCATCACGGGGAGCTGTAAAGACTCCTAAAGTTCCATCAAAACTATTGCTCATATCACGTACTACATTCCAGTTACCGATATTTGTTGCTGAGCCCTGTGTTATTGACTGGCTTGTAATTTTACGTGCAACAACAACCGACTTCTGGGGAGCAACATAGGCCTTGCTCCATACTGAGCCATCTGATACTTCAATCTTTGGCCCTACAGGTGCATTGATGACATCATACCTTACAGCTCCTGCTCCTGCCACAGACGCACTCATCGTAGTTGTATTTAAACCCATTGCATTTTCCGGGCCCGAAGACCTCATGTCAAGCTTTACCTTAGGATCAAGAACTCCTAACCCTAAAAAACCTGTAGTCTTGTTGATAATAACATCGTTTGCAGCCTGAGCAGCTGTTGGTATTCCGGTCGCAGCATTATCTCTTGCGCCATCTACATGTAAAATACCCTGAGGATTTGATGTTCCAATCCCTGTTTGGGCGTCTAAGGGAGAAAAAAGGCCATACATTCCACCCAATATTACTATGGTCATTTTTTTATTCATCTGTTGCATATTTTTAATTGAATGATGATCTATAAGAGATCTTTCAAAAGGTTGAGAACTATTTAGATAGGAAAGAGACTTTTCCATTTAGTAACAGTATTTCTGCTTAGTTTAAAATGCCCGGCAAGTTGGGAATTGTTCAGCCTATTCTTCTTTTGATATTCTAATATCTGATAAATCACGGTTTCATTATAAGAGCGGTGTTTCTGATTAAAAACACTGTTTTCTTTGGAGCTGTTTCTGAAAAGAAGCTCATTAAGGTCTATAATATCAAGCACTGATAAATTTGATTTATCTAATAAATGGCTGCATACTTCTTTTTTTTCAGGGAATTTTATATTGATGATATCATTAAAAATTTTTTTATAATCAGGCGTGTTTTTCATTCAATTAATCTTTCTTTTTTGATTGTGCATATTTGTTCACCCATTTGTACAAGGTAGATCTCGGAATTCTGTACTCCTGTACAATTTGCATTTGTGTTTTATTTCCATTTCCAATTTGTTCCAGAATAAAGTCTACCATTTCTTTTGTATAGATATTTTTCCGGTATTGAGGAAGAGAGGTTTTCTTTTCAGAATCATTTGAAATCGCTTGTGGAGCATAAAGGATCAGATACTGAGAATAAAGTCTGAAAAAATCATATTCCAGCAGTGTACTTAGTTTCAGTATGATTTCAGAATCCAAAGACTTTTCAGATAACATAGAATTCAGTTCGTCTTCTGTACATTTTAGAAATTTACATATTCGGAGTATATTGATATTCCGTTCTTCAATACGCAGTTTTATCAGAGATCCTATATGAATGTTCTTAAGATCAAGGATCATTGGCGTAAAGCTTTTACAGTTATTTTTTTCATCATTCAGGTTTTGTGTTTAAAGTTTTGTGTTCACATCAAAAGTTGTTTTATTCCATATCTATTTAGATTTAACTGATATAATTTTTTTAATCCTTGTCACAGCATAAAGCAATTCTTCAATCACAAATGTAGATGATTGACATAGACCAAATGAGAGTGTATGGTAAGAAATTCGGTTTATATTACTGGAAAATATGTCGTAAAATATCCATATTATAAAGTAGTTGATGCTCTTTAACTTTTATGATTGAGAATGTTTTTTTAACAGTAAATACATTCTTTTTAAGCTATTCATTTTTCCTGCATTCTGCATCTTTTGATGTCTGAAAATCTATTGAAGGAAAAATAGTATATGACCGGGAACAGGTAAAATCTAAGGTTAAAAACACATAATAGAATAAAAAGAAAGTACGATGCATGAAAATGCCTATTAATACAGATCAAATTAATAATCAAATATTTATCTTAAAAAACAGCATTATAATTTCCGAAATAATTACATTTAAATAACAGATAAATACTTAAAATAACGCTAAAATTGCAAACAGAAAAAACAACGTAATTAGGATGAAAAACAACATTATTCTTTTGTTCACCTGTATCATTTTCGGTTTTTATCACGCACAAATAAATAACCAAACTATTACAAAACAAAGCATAGAAAAGAAACTAGCATCAGCTAAAAATACATCTCTGGATCCCAGGAAAAAGATTCAGCTTTATTTACAGATATTCAAAGATGCTAAAAACATTAATGACAGAGAATCTATCCTTACCAGTGGAAAGAACTTAATGATGCTTTATTATAATACCGGTGAAAATGAAAAATCTATTGAATATTCGTATCAAGTAGAAAAGGCGGCTAAAGAAACTGACGATAACGAATCTATTGCTATGGCATATATTGAGAGAGGAAATGCCCTTTCTGCATTGGGCCTTTTTGATGAAAATTACAAAGAACTTCATAAGGCAGAACATTATGTCAATAAACTTACCGATGAGAACAAAAAGCATTTTAACAGGGCACATATTTACCAAGGGTTAACGGCTGGCTATTATATTCCTAAAAAAACCCATCAGGACACTATTTTATTGTATTTCAAAAAAAGTCTGCAGGAAGCAGAAAAAATAAGCGATGTTGAGAATTCACGGCAGACAGATGAAAAGTATGACATGATCTCCTATCTTTATATGAATATAGGAATGCATTATGCGATGATTTCAAAGCCCAAACGACTGGATATTGCTGAAGAATATCTGCAGAAATCATTAAAGATCATGAATCAAAGGAAATTTACCCAGATGAAAGTTGATAAAATTCCTATATTAAATTATTTGGGAAATTTCTATTCGGAACAGGGTAAAAATAAGGAAGCCATTGAGTACGCACGGGAAGTTTTACAATTAGAAAAGAGAACCCATTCTCCTGCCAGCAGAGTGGCTGCGTATGCTACTATGACAAATTCTTTTGAAAGCCTTAAAAATAAAGATTCTACTATCAAATATATGGCTCTTTATTCAAACCTTAGCGATAGTTTAGCCCATTCCAATAAAATGTCTGCTGATAAAACTATAAAAAAAATAAGCCAGCAAAAAGATAAAGTTCATCAGGATAATATCTTACTGTTTGCAGCCGTTTTTTTTGTCATTGCCCTGATTCTTGCTGCAGGAGGATGGTGGTACTGGAAACGGAATCAGAACAAACTTCATCAACGATATGAAACAATTATTGAAAATCTTAAAAAAGAAGTTCAAGTCTCTGAAAAGCAAGACACTGAAATCAAAATAGAGAATAAAGGAGCAGAAAATAATCTAAGCATCTCAGAAGAAACTACAGCCTTATTACTAAATAAGCTTTCAAAATTTGAAAAATCCGAAAAGTTTCTGAAAAAAGATCTGACCCTAACTTCTTTATCCAATTCACTGGCTACCAATCCAAGATATCTTTCAGAGATTATCAAACAATATAAAAATAAAAGCTTCAATAATTACATTAACGGACTTCGGATTCAATTCATTACAAACAAGTTATATGACACTCCTATTTTCAGAGAATATAAAATAAGCTATCTGGCCGAGGCTTGCGGTTTCTCTTCAAGAGAAGTTTTTGCAGTTATCTTTAAAAAAGAAACAGGGGTAAGCCCTTCATATTTTATCAGCCAGCTGAAAAAAGAAAATACCGCAGAATGATGAATCTGTCAACAATGTCTGAAAAATAAAGTATCTTCGTTAGAGACAGAAATTTTTATCAATTATGAAGTTAGAATTATATCAAATAGATGCATTTACTGAAAAAATTTTCCATGGAAATCCAGCCTGTGTCGTTCCTTTAGAAAACTGGTTACCCAATGAGCTGCTTTTAAAAATTGCCCGTGAAAATGCCGTAGCAGAAACAGCTTTCTTTATCAATAACGGCAGTACGATTCATCTGAGATGGTTTACCCCTGAAATAGAGATGGATTTATGCGGACATGCCACCTTGGCCACAGCGCATTGCCTGATCTCAATCTTAAACTATCAGAGCAATAGAATCGTTTTTGAAACTAAAAGCGGTGAATTAACAGTTGAGGTTAAAGATGGTGTTTACTATATGGATTTTCCTTCAAGAATGCCTGAAGCTGCTGTTCTTCCGGAAATCTTGTCAAGATCGCTCAATATTCAGCCTAAAGAAGTTTTCAAATCAAGAGATTATATTCTGGTATATGATTCTGAGGACGACATCAAAAATATCAACATTGAAAGATCTGTTTTTGACCTTATCAATCTGGATCCTGGTGGTCTTGTGGTAACAGCTGCCGGTACAGACAGTGATTTTGTTTCAAGATACTTTACGCCGCAGTCATCTATTCTCGAAGATCCTGTAACCGGTTCTGCACACTGCTCGCTCATTCCGTTCTGGTCTTCAAGATTAGGAAAAGATACTCTTTTTGCCCGACAGCTGTCTGAAAGAGGCGGACAGCTCTATTGTGAAAACAAAAAAGAAAGAGTGATTGTGGCGGGTATAGCCAAAACGTATTCTATGGGACATCTGTGGATAGAATAATATAATCCCAATTAAACTGAATAGTCAAGCAGCTCGTTCTGGAGAAGGATACATATATATTGGAATGACAGTAAAAAAGGCATTAACTATCTTTGGTTAGTGCCTTTTCTGTAAAAATTTGGTTCTCCAAAAGAATGTAAACAAAAATCCCAATAAAAATTTTTTATTAAATATGAACGAAATTAAACTAGATTAATTTCAATGAACTCAAACTGTCCTACATTTGCTAAAGAAATAAGACAACAAAAAATTATCACATAAATCAACAATTAACATTAAAAATTTAAAACTATGAGCACATTTACATTAAAAGACGGAACTGAGATTTTTTACAAAGACCAAGGACAAGGACCAGTATTAATGTTTCACCACGGATGGCCATTATCATCTGACGATTGGGATGCACAGGTGATCTTTTTCTTACAGAGAGGTTACAGAGTAATTTCCCATGACAGAAGAGGCCACGGCCGTTCAAGCCAGAATATCTATAACCACACTATTGAACAATATGCATCTGATGCTGCGGAACTTGTAGAATTTCTTGATTTGAAAGATGTAGTTCACATTGGACACTCTACAGGTGGTGGTGAAGTAATCCGATATGTACATAAATATGCCAATGGCAGAGCAAAAAAAGCGGTATTAATCAGTGCTGTTCCTCCGGTAATGGTAAAAAGTGAAAACAATCCTGATGGCGTTCCAATGGAAGTCTTTGATGGAATCAGAGAGCAGACTCTGAACAACAGAAACCAGTTTTATTTTGATCTGACGTTTCCTTTCTATGGGTACAACAGAGAAGGAGCCAATATCAAAGACGGAATTCAGAGAAACTGGTGGAGACAGGGAATGATGGGTGGAATTGTAGCTCACTACGACGGTATTAAAGCATTTTCTGAAACTGATTTTACAGAAGATTTGAAAGCCGTTGAAATTCCGGTTTTGGTTTTGCATGGAGAAGATGACCAGATTGTTCCTATCGAAAATTCTGCTATAAAATCAGCAAAATTATTAAAGAACGGTAAACTGATTACTTACCCAGGTTTCCCTCACGGAATGCCGACTACAGAGCATGAAACTATCAATAAAGATCTTTTGGAATTTATCCAGTCTTAATAACAGAACATTCCTATTATAAAGAAAGGTGGACTGAAATAGTCCACCTTTTGTTTTTGTCACATTATAATCTTTTTGTGCCATACCTTATTAATCAATAATAAAGGTTTTTACGTTTCAGATAATTGATAAGCTCTTTCGGGCGGTCGGTCTGAATAATGTTGACTCCTTTATTAATATACCAATCATAAACATCAGGATTATCCAGGACCTGATCATCATTATTTCCGGCATTATGATGCGGCCACAATGAATTGACCCATACTTTGATCTTTTTTTCTCTTAAAGGTTTAAAATCAATCAGATTCTTTTCCGTTGTTCCTACTGTAAATTCAAAGCCATAAATTTTATAGTTTTTGATATAATCTGATATTTTTTTAAGATCTTCACTTTTACCTAACTGGATAATCGGCATATAATGAATATCATTTTTAATGTCGCCATATTTCTGATTGAATTCCATGTAGGATTCATGACCTTTAAACAAAATCTGATCAAGCATCTTTCGTTTTTTCACCAAGGGATATACCTGTTTGATGTAATCAAAACCTTTATCCAGATTCAGAAGAATTTTTCCGTCTGAGATTTCCAGAATTTCCTGTAACGTGGGAACTCTCATTTGCGTTTCCACTCCAAGTCCGTCTCTCAGATGCAGTTTTTTGATTTCTTCCAGTGTAAAATCAGACGGTTTTCCTTTTCCTGTTGTCGTTCTGTCGATCGTATTATCGTGCATCAGGATCAAAATACTGTCTTTAGTCATGGCAAGATCTATTTCAGCCATATCCACTCCTTTTTCGATAGCCTTTTTTACGGCCCATACTGAATTTTCCGGAGCCTCTCTCCAATCACCGCGGTGGGCAACCACCATTACTTTATCATCAGGAAAATCAGAAAGTGAAATTTTCTTTTGTTGCGCAATGAACAGTGAAGAAAAACTCAGAAGAAATACTTGTAATAATTTATTGTTTAGCATAATTTCAAATGTTTAATTTAATATCCGGGATTTTGTTTAATGGCAGGATCTGTATTAATCTGCCCCTGCGGAACAGGCATAAGAAGATGATAGGGTTTAATCTGTGCGGTACTGTAACCCGGATTATTAGCAAAATGAGCAGTCATCACCGGGATTGCTTTTCCTGTTCTCAAAAGGTCAAACCAACGGTGGCCCTCTCCTACAAACTCAAGTCTTCTTTCGCGGTCAATTTCATTCAGCAGAAGATCTTTTGTTGAAAGGTTTACAGCAGCAACTCCTGCTCTGGTTTTAATTTTATTCAGAAATAAATTCGCATTGGAAATGTCATTCTGCTCTGCAAAACACTCTGCCATCATCAGGAACACATCGGCTAATCTCAGCACCACAAAGTTGCTTCCTCCATCTGCAATGGTATTCGATGTTTTCACCAATTTCTTACTAAAAGGAATTCCGTTTGAAGTAAGTCCTATATATGCCGAACGTCTGGTATCTCCGGCTGAGTAAAGATTGTAGACTTCTTTGGTCGGAAGATTGTGTCCTTTGGCCCCGGAAACCGATCCGGAAGGGCTGAACATCTGAAACGCTGTACTACCCTCCGAATTTCCGTTCAATCCGGAAGTAAACTGTACATCAAAAATAATTTCAGCATTATTTTCATTAGTAACATCAAAAATTTTATTGACATCCGGTAAAAGCTGGTAACCTAACGATTCAATCTGATTTAAATAAGTCAATGATTCAGCAAATTTCTTCTGTGTTAAAAGCACTTTACCCATAATTCCCAACGCAGCTCCTTTAGTTACTCTCCCCTTTTGTGAGGTTGTTGCAGGCAAAAGATCAATAGCTTCTTTCAAATCTTTTTCTATAGCAGAATACACCTCAACAACAGGAGTTCTTGGCTGCCCGAAATAATCGTTAACATTCGTAGTTTCTTTTAAAACCAACGGAACATCACCATAAATTCTTACGAGGTTAAAATACATCAACGCCCGAAGAAATTTCATTTCGCCAATCCTTGTATTCTTCAGGGCATCCGTCATATCAGGAATTTTTCCAATCCTCGTCAGAATAATATTCGCCTGCTGAATACCGATATAATGGTCCTTCCACGCGCTTGCAATAAGACTGTTATTAGGCTGAATTGTAAAAAAATCAAGTTCACCATACGTAAAAGAATCATTGGCAGGAACCTCATCATAAGTATTATCTGAAGGTAATTCACCCAAAGCCGGCATTGCCAGCTGATATTGTCCTGTGTACTGAAGAGCGCTGTAAACTGAAATGATACCCTGCTCAATTTCAGAAGAATTGGTATAAAATTGCGATGAAACTTTCTGTGCCTCAGGGTTGACATCCAAAAGATCAGACGAGCACGAGCACATCACCGAAAGGCTGAATATTGTAATGAATATTTTTTTCATGATTTTAGAATTTAAGGTTAAAGCCCATAGAATAAATTTTAGCGACCGGATAATATGCCTGATCAAATCCCTGTGTAAGAACATTGTCCGAAGTAGCATCGATGTTCATTCCCTTGTATTTTGACAGCGTGAAAAGATTGTTTCCTACCAGATAGATCTGTGCGTTTTCTATCCCGATATTTTCAAGCATAGATTTAGGGAAATTAAAAGCCAGTCGAAGCGATCTCAGTCTCACATAATCTGCATTTTTAAAGTATAAATTTGATGTTCTGGCCTCTTTCCTGTTGTTGGAGAAGTTCATATTCGGCATCCCGAAAAAGCCATCAGGATTGGTAACTGCGTTATAGCGGTTGTCAAAATAATACTGTGAAGCCATTCCGAAGCCTTCTCCTGATTCTAAAGTGGTTACGGCATCCGCATTATAGATTTCCTTACCAATTTCGCTGTACAATGAAAAGCTCAGCTCAAAAAGCCCGTATCTGAAATTATTATTAAAACCGAGAATGTATTTCGGAACACCGCTTCCAAAGCTTCTTTTATCGTTGACATCTATTTTTCCGTCACCATTCAGATCTTCCATAATATAATCCCCCACCATCGTTCCGGTAATATGTGGCGAATTGTTAATCTGATCCTGAGTTTTATAGATTCCAAGGATATTGTAGCCGTACATTTCACCAATTGAACCTCCTACTTTGGTTACAGAGAAGTTATTCTCACCCGTGATAATCTGGTTCTGGCCGTTTGCAAGCGCTAACACTTCATTTTTATTGGTGGAAAAATTAAAACTCCCGGAATACGTAAAATCTTTAGCAATAGTAAACGTTTTTGAGGCAATCTGTAATTCAAAACCGGAATTTTTGATCTTACCGATATTCTGAAGTGAGGTACTGAAACCGGATTGCTGCGGAACGGGAACATCCAACAACAAACCGTCTCTGTTCAGAATATAATAATCTGCAGAAATGTTCAGGATATTTTTAAACAAAGAAAAATCGATCCCGAAATTGTTTGATCTGGACTTTTCCCAGGAAATATTCGGATTGGGAGCTGTTGCCGTTGTGTATCCCGGCACTAAAATTCCTCCAAAATTATAATTATCAGGATTCATCAATGAAAGGGCCCCGAAATTAGGAATCTGATTATTTCCGTTGCTTCCAAGACTGTATCTAAGTTTCAAATCTGTCACGAAATTATTTTCAGGAAAGAAATTTTCATTACTGACGGTCCAGCCTGCAGAAAATGCATAGAAATTTCCCCACTTAGAGTTTTTTCCGAAACGTGAAGAACCGTCTCTACGATAGGAAGCCATCAGGTTATACTTATTGTCAAACGTGTAATTAACTCTGGTAAAATAAGACATCAGCCGCCATTTGTATTGCGTTAATGTATTTTTAAATGAAGTTCCTCCTGCAATATTCCGGATGCTGTTATCAGGAAATGCAGTAGCTTCAGTTAAAAGCTGTGTATTATCTTCCTGCTGGAAAGACTGCCCGGCAATGGCATCCACCCGGTGAGAACCCCATTTTTGATCAAATGAAAGTAAATTTTCTATTAAATAATTTTTACGGATATATTCTGTTCTGTTGGCAAAAGTCACATCCGGAGCTGCTGCTCTGTACGCTCCTACCGAAGAAGGGTCGAAGAAATTGTATTCGTAATTGGAATAATCTCCGCCTACGGACAATCTGTATTTCAGACCTTTTAACAATTCGAGTTCAGTGAAGATATTCCCGAATGTTTTAAATAATGTATATTTTCTATTGGTCATTTCCTGAACGGCCACGGGATTTTCTACCAAAGCTCCGTCCGTTGCTGTATTTCCCAGAATCTGCTGAGAAATGGCAAGACTTCCATCATTATTATAAGGTTTAAAGAATGGATACATTGCCGTAGCCATCTGCAAAGGATTATAACTTCTTGAATTTTCTGCAGCATTGATTGTACCCGTTGCGTAAGACGGCGTCATTGTTACCCCTATTTTCCATTTATCGGTAAGTTCAGTTGAAAGGTTGATACTGGTAGAAAACTTTTCGTAGTCTGTCCCGATAACGAGTCCTTTTTGTTTAAAATAACTCATGGTAAAAGCATATTTGCTCTTATCACTTCCTCCGGTAATATTCAGTGAAGTCTGGCTGATGGGTGCTGGTTTCATCACAGTATTCAACCAGTCAGTATCTGTTAACCCGGGCTGCTTTGCCAGGTAAGGTGCTAAATAATCGGGAATTAATTCTCTTAAAGAAGCTCCTTTGCTTATTCTTGTGGCATTATTATCGGAAATACTTCTGTTGCTGCCTTTAGAAAGATAATTATTGTCTCTGGCTTCCTTCAGAAAAGTGGCCATGTCATAAGCGTTGACCAGTTTCACATTATCGCTTCTCATCTGCATTCCGTAATAGGAATCGAAAGAAACAGCCATTCTCCCCTTTTTTCCCTGCTTTGTTTCAATGATAATCACTCCGTTTGCTCCTCTGGAACCATAGATTGCGGCTGAAGCGGCGTCTTTTAAAATATCAATTTTGGCAATGGAATTAGGGTCAATAGCATTCAGATTAGAACCTTCAGTTAATGGTAGCCCGTCTACAACGATCAAAGGATTGGAACCAGCCGTCAGCGTTCCGATACCTCTTACCCGTATTGAAGGCGAACTTCCCGGACTTGCATTGGCCTGAGTAATCTGAACTCCCGTTGCTTTTCCTGCAATAATATCTCCAAAATTACTGGAAGCCACTCCTTTCATCTGCTTCTCATCAATAGAAGAAATAGAGCCGGAATTGTTTTTCTTACTCTGCTTCCCGTAGCCCACCAAAACAACCTCATCAATATTTTTTTCTCTTGATTTTACCGTGTCTTTAATTGGATTTATATACTCTGCAGACTGTTGAGCATTGGTTCTCTGAATTTTTGCCATCGCTCTTGCATTGAGACGAACCGTCACCGTTTTTTGATCTACATTAAAATCAAGACCGATATTCTTTTTCAGATAGTCTAAAGATGCTGATAATGACTGATAGTTGACCTGTGATTCATCCACCTGTATATCTTTCAGGTCTGAAACCGAATAAAAGAATTTTACGCCATGCTCTTTTGAAAGTTTTTCAAAGATTTTAATCAAAGGCGTTTTCCGCTGAATAACGGACTGTTGAAAACATTTGTTAGCTTCTGCGTAGGTAAACTGTGGCGCACACAAAAGACCCAACAACATCATGCTAATTGTTGTTTTTTTCATAGCTTTGCTGAAATTAGTTGTTATTGA
>Ga0070682_100000351_pt1 | contig 31417 bp, 19 predicted proteins | sample KBSC63LmetaG_FD_64668 | JGI IMG/M metagenome (GOLD analysis project Ga0070682, IMG submission 64668) | Corn rhizosphere microbial communities from Kellogg Biological Station, Michigan, USA - KBS C6-3L metaG | ecosystem: Host-associated > Plants > Roots > Rhizosphere | place: USA: Michigan...
CACAACCACGTAAGGTTTTTGAAATTCCTTGAGGACGACCGTTAACTCCGGCGCTGCGAGTCGCGTGCGCGCCTTACTCAAAATCAGCGTGCGAACTTGTTCCAGGTTGCGTCCGGCCACTTTTACGTCGCCACCAATCTCGAGCGAGACGTAACCGTCCGGCTGTACTGTGAGGGTCTGATTGAATTCCGGCGTGTAGCGATATTGCACGTCCAGTACGTCGCCCGGATGCAAAACGTAACGTTCCTCAACGCCGAATGCGCCGAGCTTCGGAGGTTGAATCACACGCGCGTTGCGAGTTTGGGCTTGCACGGCCAAACCCACACTGGCGATGAACAATGTAATAGCAAGAACGTTCTTAATCATTTTAAAGTCTGCGATAAAGCCAGTTCGGCACCGGATACTGTCGCTGGTTGAGAATGAAGCCGAGGAACTTACCGCCCGCGCCTTCAATCAGTTTTTGGCAACGCTGAATTTGACCGCGCCGCGTTTGCCCCGCTTTGACGACTACGCTGATGCCATCAACCAAAGTCGCGAGCGTGAGCGCATCCGAAGAAACAGCGGGCGAAGAACAATCAATCAAGACGTAGTCGAAATTCCAACGCAGCGCGTCGAGACATGCCGCACGGTATTCCGGACTCGATTCCCAGTCGCCGGCGCGGCGCGCTCCAGCTGAAGCGGCAACCGCAGAAACTCCGTTTGCCACAGACAGCGTCAGTAGATTCTCAATCTCAGTTTCTTCGCAGTGTTGCGCGATATGTTTCGGATCGGCCAGGCACAGGCTTTGAAAGGCAGCTGCTTCCACACGCAAGACACGTCTCTGCGTTTGGGCGGCCAATTCTTTCGCCAGCAGTTCCACCACCTGACTTACGCCCTCATTCGCGGTAGCTGAAGTGAACGCGACAACGCGAAAGCGCAACTTTCCCTGGCCGTCGAGAGCCTGAAAAACGTTCCTGATTAATTCCAGATAGAATCCCAAGTGTTCTGTCCTCGTGCTTTCTCGTTTGGAGTTCCGCCTTTAGGCGGGTATTGGATTAACCTATTCTCCGACCACCCACTCCAAACGGTCCTGCGCTAACTGCGGTTGAACCGGCAGTGCTGTCTCCGTTTTTACGTTTCCGGTTCGCGGCCCACGCCAACCTTTCGGTATCGAAACCAAAACTGGTTTTCCCGTCATTGCTTCAAGTTCGTACGGCGTCAGCACCGTATCGCGCAGAAATTCCGCAACCACCACGCCGCCGAGGCTCAGCAGAACACCGAGAAACAACCCGAGAAGCAAATTCATTGGGCGGTTTGGGCGGACCGGAAGCTGTGGCCGGATCGGCGCTTCCGCTACCGAAACGTTCGTGATCTTGTTTTGATCGAGCTCATCGGTGATGCGGGCTTCTTCTTCCTTCTTCTTGTAGAGCTGATAGTTTTCGCTGTTCTCTTTAACTTTGCGATTCAGGTTTTCGTACTCAGCAGTGATGCCTTCGAGTCGTGATAGCTGGCCTTCGTATTCACCAACCTGCCGTGCCACCATTTCCAAACGTCCGAGCGCTCCGGCCTGATCGATCCGGGCGCGTGCCTGCTCGGTCTCGAGTGTTTGTCTTAACGGATTCAAGTCAGTGGACTGTTCCGTCGCAGTTTCACGCGAAGCTTTCTCCATCGCCGTGCGCGTAGTCTTGATCTGCTGGTCGACTTCCTTAACTAAGCGATCGTCTGCTCTGAACTTCGTCAGCAACTGCGTACGTTTGTTCTGCAGTTCAACCATCATCGTGTTAAGACGCTCGGTCGAAAACTGGTTCGGCAGTGCCCGGCTTTGGGTCACAATGCGAGGCTGAACACTTTCGAGTTGCTGCTGTATCTTCGCGATGCGATCGTTTACTTCGCGTAATGCCGTCTGCGTTTCCAGGGACTTCGAGCGCGCCTCGGTCAACTTCTGAACCGTCTGCTCCTTCTGTTGAGTGAGCGAGACGACATTCATCGATTGCTGGAAAGCGGACAGTTGCTTCTCCGATTCGCGTAATGCCCCTTCGGCCTGGTCAGCTTGAGTCTTGAAGAAATCGTGCGTTCCCGGCGGCCGGTGAAGTTTGACGTGCTTCTCGAGATACAGACTTTGAACTTTTTGCAGCACCGCCGCCGCAAGTTCAGGAGAAGGAGACGTGTACTTCACCTCGATGATGTTGGCTTTCTTGACCGGCGTGATAACCAGGTCTTTGGCTAGTTGCGTGCGCGCTGTTTCGACTTGCGCAGCCTGTGTGCGCGGCGCGTCGCGCAAACCCAGTCTCGTCATGAGCGATGACGTTTGCCCGTAAAGACTCGATTCCGTTACGACCTGATTGAGTAGATCGTCGCTGGTCAACAATTCAATTTCCGAATTTATCTGGTTCTCTGAGACTTCATTCTCGAAGTAAGTGCCGGCGGTTCCGGTCGTACGTTCAGGCGTAATCGGCACATCAGAACGCGTATTCTTCACGAGAATCTTCATGCGCGATTCGTATTCGTTAGGCATGAGCAAGGTCAGCACCGCCGTGCCGACGAGGACAGTCAGGAAGGTGGTGCAGATCAGCAGCTTATGACGAAAGAGAATGCTCGCTAAGTCACGCAGAGAGATCTGGGTTTGCTCAGTTTTACCGGAGTTGTGGTTACTCATAAACAATGGTTGCAGAGGACTTAAATGGGCAATCGACTGGCTATTCCGGTTTTCTGGAATGGGCGCGGGGCACGAGAGACGAATTCAATTTTGCGTAGGCAGTATGTATTGCGGCGAATTGGTGAGGACGAGCTGAAGCTGCGAATCACGGAGCGGTTTGCCGGCGAGGATCGCACCAGACTGCGTCACCATCCGGTAACCGCCAGCAGCAAATGGAACCGTTACTGAGCGATCGAACCAGGACGTTGTCCAAGCGGCGAATCGCGTTTCACCGTTGCAATTAAAGGCCAGGACGTAATCCGCGGACTGCAGCTCTGCGGTTGAAATTCTTTCGCTGAACCGGCAACCGCCCATTACCGTCGCCAATGTTTCTGCCGCGTGGTATGCGGGCTTCGGCACAAATAACGGCGGCGCGGTGTTGTTGTTTGAATATCTAACCGTGCCGAAGTGGTGCTCAATTTGTGAGGCATCGCGCCCGTCGTCCTGCCAGTCGTACCAGATTGATAACGCGATTCCCTGCGACTGATTGACCAGAAGTTGTCGCGCCAGCAGCGCGGATTGTTTATCCTCGCCAACATTGAATGACACCGCCGAATAACCCCATTCGCTCGAAATAATCGGCACATACTTACCCGAAGGCGCGTATTTATCGATCATTCGGCGCAGGCGATCATAATCGTCGACGACCGTTTCCGGTTCCGTTTTGCGATACGGGTGAACCGACACTGCCGTCCAGTAATCGAGCAAACCGGCGCGCAGGCATTCCTCGACAAAATTGAAATCGAAACCCCAAACCGCCGGACCAATAATTTGCTCGTTTGGAGCTGCGGCATGGATGGCCTTACTCGTTTCGAGCGCCAGTTGCACATAATCCGAAACGCGCGGTTCAGGCGTCCAAAATCCAGTGTTCGGTTCGTTGTAAATTTCCCAAAGTATTCCGCGACCGCGATAGCGGGTGACCGCTGCGCTTGCCCACGACGCGAAGGCGCGCCGCCCTACCGCTGACGATGGCGCGCGGCCGTTGTCGTAAAGCGTGTTGGCGTAATCGAGAATAAATAGCGGGCGAATTTGATGTTCGTCGAGGGCCTTCAGCAGACGGTCGTATGACGAGAAATCATATTTTCCTTTTTCAACCTCGGTGCTTTGCCAGACGAAGTCCATGCGAACCCAGCGGAAACCTGCAGCAGCTAATGCTTTTAGTTCACCCGGTTGCGGGTCAGTGAAATGAATGTTGACGCCCAGTGATTGCGGAAAAGCAGGCGAGGTCGATCTGGCCGGCCACGTGCGCGCCGGCTGCGCGTTCGAGGTGCAAGCCGAAAATATAAGTGGGAGCAAAACCAGCCCGATGATTGCCTGAACGCGAAAGATTAGGCCGTTGAATTGATCAGACATCGAACTGGAAAAACTACGAATGCATGGTCATCTCCCGAGCAGTGGCTACTTTGGTTCTGGTTACGCAAACTGTTAGTTTGCGATCGTTGGATGGCATTCAACGCAGACGCAAACTAACAGTTTGCGTTACGTATCAGATCATCCCCGAGCTTGCTTGCTGTCCTCTACTTGACCTGCGTAATCTCTCGCTTGGAATTTCAGCCGACTATTCAGTGAGGCACACAACATTGTTATCAACTGCAGAGATTCGATCCTTCTTTCCGGCGCTCGAACGAATTCACAATGGTTTTCCAGTCGCCTATTTCGACGGCCCCGGCGGCACACAGGTCCCGCGGCAGGTTGCCGAAGCTATGACCGACTACCTCTATCACCACAACGCCAACACACATTGGGCCTATCCCACCAGCGAAGAAACTGATGCAGCACTATCCGCCGCACGGGCTGCCTGTGCCGATCTCCTGAACGCTTCCGCTCGCGAAATAGCATTTGGCGCAAACATGACCACGCTAACGTTTCACCTCGCCAGAGCGCTGGGTTTGCAGTACCGACCCAACGACGAAATCCTCGTCACCGAACTGGATCATCACGCGAACATTGCGCCCTGGCAGCGACTCGCACTTGAACGCGGCGTGACTTTGAAAACTGCGCAGCTGGATCCGGAAACTGGTCAGTTGGACTGGGCGTCGTTTGAGCGGTCGCTAACCAACCGAACGAAGCTGGTAGCGATTGGCGCAGCCTCAAACGCACTCGGCACAATCAATGACGTCGCTCGCGCCGTCGAGCTCGCGAGAAACTTCGGTGCTCAGGTTTTTATTGATGCAGTGCACTATGCGCCGCACGAGCTCGTTGATGTGAAAACGCTTGATTGCGATTTCCTCGCGCTTTCGTCGTACAAAGCCTACGGTCCCCATGTGGGCATTCTGTTTGGCAAACTGGACTTGCTTGAGTCCATTGATTTTCCCAAGTTGATTCCGGCGCCCGACGCCGCGCCCGAGAACGTGGAAACCGGGACTCAAAACCAGGAAGGAATTGTCGGCGCAGGAGCTGCTGTGGATTTCATCGCATCGTTTGCCACAGGCTCTTCGCGTCGCGCATCTCTCGCCGCCGCATATGCAGGCCTACACGAGCGCAGTGCTGAGTTAACGCGAGTGCTGTGGCGTGGTTTGGAGACGATCGCCGGGGTGAACTTGTACGGGCCATCACCAGATTTTCCCAGAACAGCGACAGTAGCGTTTACCGTAACTGGCGTGACATCGACGGAAGTGGTGCGTGCGTTAGCGAGCCGTGGACTCTTTCTCTCGCACGGAGATTTTTATGCAGCGACTGTGATTGAGCGACTGGGGCTTGGCGATGAAGGATTGGTTCGTGCCGGTTGCGCGTGTTACACGACCGAAGATGAAATCGAGCGACTGATCGAAGGCGTGCGCGAGATCGCTAAACGATAGTCCTCTCCGCGACTCCAAAGCCCAAAGATCCAAGACCAAAGTCCAAAATTCAAAGCTCAAAGCTCAAAGTTCTCTGGCTTGGTAACAGCATTAATAAAATCCGCCAGCAGTCCATACGCCGTACTCTGCAGGTTTGGCCGATGCGAAGTGATGGTGAGGCCCGGCATCATGTCCAATTCAAAGTGGATCGCCAGCGATGTTCCTCTGACATTGCTCAACGGGTCCGTCGGCGCCAACTGCTCCGGACGCACACTGGCCACGATCTCGCCCTTGGCCCCTGCTTTCGCTCGCGCAACCAGCTTGAATGGCTTGCCTTCCGCTCGCGCAGCTTGCACTTGCTTCGGTGAGAGGTCACGAATCCCCTCCCGGCTCACCTGTTGCGGCTTGAGATCAACGTTCATCAGCACGCTCGCGAGCGCACAAACTTTAACGGTCGCGTCCCAGCCGTCGATATCGTAGTCGGCGTTAGTTTCGGCAACACCTAATTCCTGGGCAGTTTTCAGTCCTTCGGCAAACGAACGACCGGCTTCCATCGTTTCGATGATCACGTTTGTGGTTGAGCTAAAGACGCCACTGAATCCGCGCAGCTTAGCCGCGGGCAAAGTCTCGCGAAATAGAGAAAAGACCGGAGCGCTGTCTAGTACGGCAGACTCGAACATGAACCGTTTATCATTCGCGCGCGCCAACTTTGCCAACTCGCGGTAGCCAAAAACGACCGCGCCTTTGTTTGCAGTGATTGCGTGCGCGCCAAAACTTAGTACCGCTCGCAGATAGTCGACAGACGGCTGCCCGCTCTCGGGATTCAGTGAAGTGGTTTCAAAGACGACGTCAGGGCGGGCGACATTCAGCCAATCGTTGATGTCGTTCGCTGTTGCTACAGCGTCCGCGGCTGTTGAGTTTACGAGCAGCGTTGGTACATCAAACCCCTCGTTATTTTTGGCAACTAACCATCCGATCCGGCGGCTTGCGACGCCAGTGATTCGAAACTCGATACCGTATTGGTCGCGCAACTCGGCCGACTTCGCCACCAGCAGCCGCGCGAGCGCGCGTCCCACATTGCCGAACCCAAGAAAACAAAGATTGTATTGTTTCATGCTTACCTAATGAACAGGCGCAAAGTTATACTCACCGTCTATCAACAAAGCAACAGAACGCGCCGCGTTAAGTAAATTCGGTTTCTTTTTCGGAATGAAACAATATCACGATCTACTCAAATCGATTCTCGAGCATGGCTCGGAACATCGCGACCGCACTGGTGTCGGGACAATCTCCCATTTTGGCTACCAAACGCGTTTTGATTTGCGTGAAGGTTTTCCAATCGTGACTACCAAGAAGATCCCCTTTCGTTGGGTGGCTGAAGAGTTGTTTTGGTTTCTTTCGGGAGACACTAACGAAGCAAACTTGCGAGCCAGGGGTGTCGATATATGGGCGGAGTGGGCCGACGAGGAACACACCAGTCGCTTCAAACGCGAGCCGGGCGACCTCGGTCCGGTTTACGGTTATCTTTGGCGTTCGTTTGGCGGAAACTATCCGGAACGTAATGGCGTCGATCAAATCGCACGGCTCATCTCCGAAATTGAGTCTAATCCAAACTCGCGCCGGCTAATCGTTACCGGTTGGGATCCACGCGTTGCCAACCAGGTGGATTTGCCCCCGTGTCACACATTATTTCAGTTCAAAATTCAACAGGGCCGCCTGCACTGCCAACTATATCAGCGCTCGGCCGACGCATTTCTCGGCGTGCCCTTCAACATCAGTTCTTACGCCTTGCTGGTTCACATGATCGCGCACGTTTGCGAGCTTGAGCCGGGCGAGTTTATCTACACTCTTGGCGATTACCACATTTACCAGAACCACCTCGAACAAGTGGAACAACTGCTTGCACGCGACCCTCTGCCGTTGCCGCAATTGGAGATTGTAGATGAGGGTGAACGGTTGCGCGGTCTGGATGGATTGCTCGAGATGCGGTACTCAAATCTTAAGTTGAATGGATATCAGTCGCACGGAAAGATTTCGGCAGCGGTCGCCGTGTAGGACAGGCATTCCTGCCTGTCCATGGTGGTTGTCGGCCGCAAACTAACAGTTTGCGTTACAAACGTAGGACAGGCATTCCTGCCTGTCCATGGTGGTTGTCGGTCGCAAACTAACAGTTTGCGTTACAAACGTAGGACAGGCATTCCTGCCTGTCCACGGTGGTCGTCGGTCGCAACTAACCGTTGGCGTTACAAACGTAGGACAGGCATTCCTACCTGTCCACGGTAGTTGTCGGTCGCAAACTAACAGTTTGCGTTACAAACGTAGGACAGGCATTCCTGCCTGTCCACGGTGGTCGTCGGGCGCAAACTAACAGTTTGCGTTACAAACGTAGGACAGCATTTCCTGCCTGTCCACGGTGGTCGTCGGTCGCAAACTAACAGTTTGCGTTACAAACGTAGGACAGGCATTCCTGCCTGTCCATGCTTTTTGATTTTGCTAACCAAAGGTTTTCTTTAACAATGCAGAGGACAGACAAGAATGTCTGTCCTACTTTTATGATCATCGGAATCGTTGCAGTAGATAAAAACGGAGCGATTGGCAAAGACGGTAAGTTGCCGTGGCATTACTCTGCCGACATGAAATTTTTTAAAGAGACGACGATCGGTAACGCGGTGGTGATGGGCCGCAAGACCTGGCTCACACTAAACAAGCCGCTGCCGCAGCGGCTGAATATTGTTCTCAGCCGAAAGTCCGAGATCGAACCTCAGGAGTCGGTGATTGTTTTGCGGGACGTGGAGTCCGTACTGCAGAAGGCAAAAAGTTTGCCTTGCGATCTTTACGTCATTGGTGGTGAGCAAATCTATAAAGCATTTCTGCCGCACATCGATCGGTGGCTCGTTACGGAAGTACCCTTAACAATAAATGGTGCTGACACATTCATACCCCGGGATTACCTTCGCGGATTTGGGGCTTTTGAGTCCAGGGAAATTGGCGAAAATTTGACAGTCCGGCTGTATAAGCGGAAGGCGGTTGCCGAATAGTTGATCAGTTTTCGCGCGGCAAACGAGAGTCACGAAAGATAGTAAGAATATGAATAGCTTCGTCCAGCCGATAGACGATGCGATGAGGTGGCTTAATCAGTTGTCGGAGATTCTCGCGAGGAAGCTCGGGATGCGCCGTCCGATTTCAGGAAATCTCTCAATCGTATCGACCGCGGAAAGAATTTCTGCGACCATTACTTTCGCATAGTGAGGTGAATCCCGCGCGATGAAGTCATGAATGGCCTGCAGATCGTCAGCAGCTTGAGGAGTCCAACGGACCTCTTTCACTTCAAAAACCGAGCCTTTACCTCTTCATGAGGGATAGTGTTGCCCGCCTTTGATTCAGCTAGTCCTCGCTCGATCTTCGCCAGGACATAAAGCCGTTCCATAGCGTCCTCTACGGAGGCGTCTTCCGGCAATTCCTGGATGGCCCGCAATATTTCCTGCTTTGCTTGTGGCGATTCCATAGTCGTTGATTTAAGCATACCGTCGTTTGGCAGTACCGTTGGAAGATTCAGAAGAAAAGATAATCACTGCCTTGCACAGAGAAATTCCAATTGGAATTACAAGTTTCGCTTAAGCCAACGATCCCGTATTACCCAATTTCAAATCCAGCACATCATGGCGCGTAATGATTCCCGTAATGCGTCCGTACTCTTCAATCAAAACTGCGGGACTACTTTGTAGCCGCTGCGTCACTTCCTGAGCACTCGCATCGACGTCCACCACCGGAAAACTTTCTTCCATAACTTCGCTCACGGCCGACTCCAATAGGTGACGGTTGCGAACCACCTTGGCGAGCACGCGATTCTCACGCAACGAGCCCACCGGCTTTCCTTCTTCCAACACCGGAATTTGCGTTAGCCCCAGCTCATCCATTTTGCTCAGCGCTTCTGCAAGCTTGTCGTCGGGCTTAACTGAAACGAGGGATTGCGGCGCATTTGCCGCTTTCGTTCCACCGATCAATCCCGCCGTCATCTTTTGCGGTTCTAGCAAACGCTTGGATTTCAACCACTCGTCGGAATGATGCTTGGTCAGGTAGTGTTCGCCGGTATCGCATATGATGAAGACGACCACCGCATCCTTGTCGAGATCACGCGCGACCCGTAGCGCGGCTCCGAGGTTCGTACCGCTAGAGCCGCCGCAAAAAATTCCCTCGGTGCGTCCGAGCTGGCGCGACAACTCAAACGATTCGCCGTCGCTGATGTTGACGACCTCGTCCACGTATTGAATGTGCACGTTGGGCGGCACCACTTCCTGGCCAATGCCTTCGACGAGGTAGGGCGTAGTCTCAACGATCTTGCCGGTGTCTTTGTAAGTCTTGAAGATAGATCCAAAGGGATCTGCGCCCACCACTTTGATGTTTGGATTTTTCTCTTTCAGGAAGCGACCAGTGCCGGAGATCGTTCCCCCGGTGCCGATGCCGGCGACGAAGTGTGTGATTTTGCCTTCGGTTTGTTCCCAGATCTCAGGACCTGTGGTGCGGTAGTGCGCTTCCGGATTTGCGGGATGGGAATACTGGTCCGGGTAAAACGAGTTGGGTGTTTCTTTCGCAATGCGCTGCGCAGTTGAAACGTAATGGTCCGGCGTGCCGGGTTTAGCGGAGACGGGCGTGATCACGACATCAGCGCCCAACGCTTTGAGATAACGCGACTTCTCAACCGAGGCTTTGTCCGTCATCACGAAGATGCACTTGTAACCCCTGACTGCGGCCGCGAGCGCGAGTCCTATGCCGGTGTTACCTGAAGTTGCTTCTACGATCGTTCCGCCGGGTTTTAGTTTCCCTTCTCGTTCCGCCGCTTCAATCATCGAGATGCCGATACGATCCTTTACCGAGAACCCGGGATTGAGGTTTTCCATCTTCGCGAGCACTGTCGCCTCCAGGCCGCGCGTCATGCGCTGGAGTTTAACCAGCGGCGTGCGGCCGATTAGTCCTAGAACGTTATCGTAGTAGTGCATTCCCTCTCCGAAGCAGTGATTGATTTGTGTTTAGCAGATAATTTCTAACAGAACTTAAGCGAGCGCGCTATTTGGGAAGCACATCTTCGCAGATTTTTTTCGCAATTAACTGGCCGGCGATGCGGTGGCCGATTCTGTTCCAATGCCCGTTGCCCAAGTTGCCGTCAAAACCGTGCAGAAACACGTTCTCCCTTTGCGCGTATTCCTGCAGTTCGGGTGCGAGTGTGATCACGGAAATGTGCTCACGTTCGCCCAGGGACTTAATTCGATGATCAGGATAGAACAGGTCGGTAATGCCGAAGCGTTGCATGAAATATTCACGGGCGCGTGGATCGGGGAGAACCTGCGGACCATTACTCAGGGTAACGACGACAAACTGCGCCCCACTCGCGGTCACGTCGTCATGCATGCGCACTACCAATCCCTCCGTCACGCGCCAAGCGTCATTCCAAATCGCATTCGCCGGCTCGAGGTAAACCAGATTATCCGCGCCCAGTTCGTCCACACGCGCAAAAAGATCGGACTTGTCAGCAGCAGCCGGCGGGGCGGTTGGCTTCGCAGCGTGCTTTGCTCGCCATGATGCGAGTAGCACCTTCAGTCCGCGTTGTCCCTGAATTGCTGCACCAACGACGCGGGAATGAGTCCGCCACCACGCGCTAAACCGTCCGAGGGTTGAATTCTGGAACCGGAATCCGCGTGATTGCCGGAACGAATCATCCAGCGTCAGTTGATCGTCGTGGTAAACGAAGTACGGAACGTCGTCAGTCTTCTTCAGCGCCCGCGAGTTGTCCGTAATGTCGTTGTTCGTAGTCATCGCCAACAACACCAGGTCCGGAGAGTACTTCAGAACTTTTTGGTGCAACGTCAGCAATTCCTGAGCAGTACCATAACCGGAGACGCCAAAGTTTATGACTTCGATCTGCTTTCCGCCGAGGGTCGCGCATTGCTCCAGGTCAGTCTTCATAACCGACCAGAACGCTTCGTTCAAATCAACGGACAAGGCTTCGCAGTAGGAGTCGCCAATTACAGCAATTCTAAAAGTATTGGCGGGTTTGGTGACTGGGTGATCGAAGTCGCGTAAGCCGTCGCCGTTAATGCGGATATACGCTTCGCCTTCCCGGCGATACCAGCCGCGAGCGCCGGGTAGAAGCGATACGCCGACGACATCGTCGCGTTGATAGAATTCGGGGTAGGAATATCCGACAGCGCGCAGCGCGACCTCGGCGATGCCGAGACCCAGCAAAAACCCAAATAGCAGCAGCAGGAATTTGGCAAACCGCTTTCGCGTGGCAGGGCGTTTGGAGATCATTTAGCTGCGACCGGCAATCGTTGCTCGCTCGTATGGAAGCGCGGATATTCGCGGAATTTGCGAATGCTTACCTTAAGCGAATGGCTGGGATTTTGTCCAAACTGGCGGCGGGATGAGGTCAGAACCAACACGCGGCAGGTCTACCGATCGCCGATTGCCAATTGCCGATTGACGATTTCAGATTGATGTTTCGCCCAAGCCAATCGGCAATCGGCAATTGGCAATCACTTGACCCAAACTGTTGAGGCCCGAATGCGCTCTCCCCTTCGCATTCGGGCCTCAAACAAGGTCATCGATTTTGCAATCGGCGACCAGGCTCTACCGTTTCAAGAATTAATAGCGGTAATTCTTGTCGCGGATTTTATATGTGTAGACAGCTGCGCCGGCGCCGCCAGCGATTGCGCCGATCACGGCGCCTTTTCTCCCGCCAATCAAACCTCCGAGCACTGCACCACCAACTGCGCCCCCCGCAGTAGTGATCTTGTCTCGATGCTCTTCCCAAACTGAGCGGTTCTGGCCGCCGTAATACGGATCGTCATAGACGTAATTACCGTTGGCGTCATAGACGTAGTTGCCGTTGGCATCGACGCGATAGGCGTCATTGGGATATTGAGAGTTTCGGTTGTAACGCGTGGCGTATCGGCCCTGTGTGCGGCCCCTGTAAGACGAGACGTAAGTCGCGACGGATCGCGTCGAGCAGCGCGTTCGCGTTTGAGCTGCAGCCGGCAAAGCGGCGAGGCTCAGAACGGTCAGGGTAACAAGCGTTGCGATTAGTCTTTTCATCTCTCCTCCGCGGCGCTCTTTCGGCAACAGGCATGCCACTATTGGTGCAAGCAGCAGCACTCGCCCGGAATTTGTTTTTTGATAGGTAACGCGTGCAAGTTGTCGGAACGATCCAGCGCAGTAACCAGCAGCGCCTGACGATACAGTGTGCATTTCGGGTATGGTCTTCCCTTTTTGGGGTAAGGATGCACTCAAGTACCAGATCCAAGGCTGTGAGCACGAGCGCGCGCGATCGTTCAGCTACAATCGCGCGCCTTCCATGCTTTAAAATGCCCGCTTAAAGGCGGAACTCCAAACGGTAGAGGAGTCTCATGTCAACGAATCCGCGCGATAGGGAGCGTTTGCTCCTGATCAGCAACTCCACGCTTCATGGCAGCAGTTACCTCGATCACGCTGAATCTCAGATTCGCGAGGCGCTCGGTAACATCAGGCGCATTCTTTTCGTTCCCTACGCTCTTCATGACCATAACGCCTACGCCGGACAGGCGCGCGCCAGGTTTTTGCGGCTGGGATGCGTTCTGGAGTCGATCCACGAGGCTGAAGATCCAAAGGCGGCAATTCAGGACGCAGAGGCAATCTTTATTGGCGGCGGGAACACCTTCCGGCTACTAAACCAATTGCAGACGCTGGATTTGTTAACACCAATTCGTGAACGCGTCGACCTCGGCGTGCTCTATATCGGATCAAGCGCGGGTTCCGTTATCTCCGCACCCACCATCAAGACCACGAACGACATGCCCATCGTGCAACCGCGCTCGTTCGACTCGCTCGGGCTCATCACTTTTCAAATCAACGCGCACTACCTCGATCCCGATCCCAACTCACGGCATATGGGTGAAACGCGCGAGGAACGTCTGATTCAGTTTTTGGAAGACAATGAAACGCCAGTTGTAGGTTTACGCGAGGGCTGCATGATTTGGGTTAAGGATGGCATTCATCTATTGCAAGGGCGCACGAACGCGCGCGTCTTTCGTCGTGGTTTCGCACCGGTGGAAATGGAACCCGGATCGACCCTCGACGCAATGCTCGAAGCAACAAGCTGACTTCAAGACGCGTTAGCGATCGTGTAATCAAAATCGTAAGAGTGTATGCCCTCGGTGATCTTGATTGTCATGCTGCCTGATAGTCCCGTCAGTTCATCGGTGCCGGAGTCTGGTACGACCGTCACGCTAAGTTCAGCCTCACCGCGATTCATAGTTCCGGTGTGCTGCAACGCGAAGGTACCCTCGCGGCCATCGAGCTTTGCGCTCACTCTTTCCATTGCCACATAACCGGCGGATCCTTCGATTTCAGTTCGAATCGCGAGCATTTGTCCGACGCTGGAACCTTCGAGGTCGCCTTGAAATTGTTTGTCTAGTGAAAATCTGCCGATGCCTGACGCGTTTTCGTCAGCCGGTTGCGGCGTCATTTTTACTTCAAACGTACCGCTCGCGCGTTTAGTATTCACGGCTATCTCCCCTGGCTTACTTATTAACGAGCGCGAAGAGTATCGCTGAAACCGCCTTAGGACAAGAACAGAGCGGCGACGTTCTCACTCCGCCGCCGCTCTCCAAGCGCACTCAAGAGCGAGCTCAATTGTGTGCACCGGGGCGAGACATTCAGCCTCACCCAATTAGGCGCGGTTATACATTTCACACCCTTTCGGCTTCAAGCCTATGCAGTTGACCGTTAGAAAATTGACGTTACAAACTCTCTTGCATCAGAGGGCAGTGATCTATTTTGTGTGATTTCCACTGGGTTTTGCGTAGTTTCGTGGTTCGTTTTCCGTGATTAGCAAAGCCCACGAACTACGAAGTGATGCGAAACGAGAAACGAACCACACGAATCGGATCAGCAGTCATCGGCGAACAAGGTTGATTTCGTGAGAAATCGGTCTAGAATGCGAACGACGGGGCAAGCCTAACGGTTTCCCCCACGCGCGCCTGCAATGGCTGCGCTGGGAAAGCGGTGATGTTAACGGCGTCACCGCTTTTCTAATGTCGACTGATGGATTCAATCGCGACCTACACCGAGCGCGCCGGCGACGCGATTGATGTAGTTAAACCACGATGCGATTGGTGTTATTTGCAGGATGCCGCGGTCGTCAAAACCGGCGGCGCGCAAGCGTTCGTGGTCATCGCGGGCCGGTGTCTCGTCGGTCAACTCGCCGCTCTAAAAGATCCTGATCGTTTGGGCCCTGCCGTTGTCGTTTATTGAAAACGGTCGATTGAGCCGCAGTGCGGTACGGACAATAAAAGTGAATCTGCGATTTCCCGGCTGATAGCTGCCTTCAGGTGCACCAGCAGAAGCAAAATAAGTCCGACCGAAACGCTTGACCGTGACGGCCGTGCGCCGAAAGCCATCCTGTTTGTATGCGGGGCTCGAACCGTCGTCTTCATACAGGGTAGTGCTGGCCTTCCCTTTAGCATCCGGATAAATATTGAACGTGATCGGATCGTGCGGTTTCTCCCCAGTGTAATTCATAGCCGGTGCGGTTGGGATTATCGCGCCCGCGCGCACGAACATGGGGACAGTTTCCAGCGGCGCATCGAAGAGAATCACTTTGCCGCCTTCATATTTGCGGTTCGTCCAATAGTCGTACCAGTCGCCGGACGGCAAATAAACTAAACGCCGCGTTACATCGGGCTTAACGATTGGCGCTACCAGCAGATCGCTTCCGATCATGAATTGATCGTCCAGATTGTAGGTATTTGGATCGTCCTGATAGTTAAGAACGAGCGGGCGAAACACCGGCACGCCGGTACGATGAGCCTCTTCAAGCGTAGTGTAAAGAAATGGCAGCAGTTGATAACGCAGCTTCAGATAGCGGCGAATTATGTCTTCGTAGTACTGCCCAAATCGCCACGGTTCCTGATCATAACCATCGATGACTTTATGATTGCGACAAAACGGAGCCAGAAAACTAACTTGATACGCACGCGTTAACAGCTCGCCATTCCCGCGGCCGATAAATCCACCGACGTCGCTGCCGACGAAAGGTTCGCCGGACAGGCCCAGGCTCGTAAACATGGGCACATTCAACGCCAGCGCTTCCCAGGTGCTGTTAGTGTCACCCGTCCACATTGTCGAATATCTTTGGATTCCCGCGTAAGCAGCTCGCGTGATCACATACGGCCGCTGATTTGGTCGCAACCGCTCGAGACCTTCATAAGTGGCGCGCGCCATCAAGAGCGCGAAGACGTTGCGATTTTTCGCATGCGTCGACTTTTCACCGTCGTCGTCACTGACAACGTCGAGCTGGTTTTTGCCGGTCTGATCGATGAAGTCAGAGGGCTCGTTCATATCATTCCAGATACCGGCTACACCATTATCCGTATAGGCACGATGCAGATTGCCCCACCACTCGCGCGCGGCTGGCAGGGTGAAATCGACGAATACACTTTCGCCCGGCCACACCTTCGGAATAAACAGATCGCCATTCTCGCGCTTCTGAAAGAAATCGTGCGCCAGTCCTTGTTCGAAGACGTAATAGCGTTGAGACTGCGATTCGAGTTCCGGTGTCGCCGAGCTATTGGTCGCCGGTTTTTTCGTGTTGGGCTGGTACTTCACTCCGGGGTCGACAATCGTAACCAGTTTCACACCCTGCCAAGCCAGCCGGTCGCTGAGCGCCTTCGGGTTCGGAAAGCGCGTGCGGTTCCAGGTAAAGACGCGATAATCCTGCATGTAATCGATGTCGAGATGAAGCACGTCGAGCGGCAGATCGCGTTTGCGATATTCACTCACAATCGATTCCGCCATGGAATCAGGATAGTAACTCCAGCGACTTTGCTGATTGCCCAAGGCCCAGAGCGGCGGCATCGGCATGTGACCGGTGAGATCGGCGTAACGGCCCAGTACTTTCTTCAGCGAAGGTCCGTAGAAAAAATAGTAATTTAACTCGCCGCCTTCGGCCCCGAACCACGCGCGTTGTTGCGACGATTTTCCGAAATCAAAATAGCTGCGATAACTGTTGTCGAAGAATAGTCCATAAGCAACGCCGTCTTGTAGTCCGGTGTAAAAAGGAATCGTCTGGTAAATAGGATCCCTGCCCTCAAGGTAGCCGGGTGTATCAGAATTCCAGTTGACGAACGAGTCGCGGCGCTTATCGAGATGCGCGGCTTTCTCGCCCAGGCCATAGAAGTGCTCGTTTAATCCGAGACGTTTAGACGCCGCAACAAAACTACCGCCGCGCGGATCGAACAGCATCTCTTTCAGTAAACCTTTGGCGTCGTAAACCATCGGCTGTTCATCGGCGTTGATGACCGTATGCGTCCTGGCGTCGCGAAAGGTGATGAGCAGAGGCGCCCGTTGGATGAGAACTTCGACTTCGTCTGTAGTAATTACGATTGCGCCGGTTACTTCTGAAAATGTCCAGGCTGGGGTTGTCCAGTCCGTCCTGGCGATCGCCCACGAATGATCGCGCGCCGGTAAGGGTTTACCGAACGACGCGCGCACGCGCACCAGATCAGGCGCGAGCACTGTGAGCTGGACTTCGGAGTCATCGGCACAACGGAAAGCAACGCCTTGCTCAGATTTCGTGAAGCTAACAACTGCGCCGATGCGTTGCAGTTTCGTTATGTCCTGGCCGACGGCGGGGCTAAGGCAGAAGGCGACGAGGAGACCTGCGAAGATATTTTTCATGCGACACAAAAACGGCGTGGTTAACTTCGCAACGCCAGGTGTGCGGCGCCCAGCAGTCCGGCATCGTCGCCACACCTGGCACGAACGATCTTCACGCGTCTGGCCGGTATAGGAAACGCGCGTTGGATGACCTGTTGGTGCATGTGCGATTCAAACAATGCCCAGCCATTCGATAGTCCACCGCCGATGACGATAATTTCCGGGTTGAGCACATTGATCAGGCTCGCCAAACCAATGCCGAGGTAAACGCCCATCCGCCGAAATACTTCGATTGCCAGTTCGTCTCCGGCCATACCCGCTTCATAAACTTTCGCAGAGGTAAGGTCATCCGCGCTGTGAAGTATTGAATTTGGGTAACCGGTCCGCGCTTCACGCGTCATCCGAACAATCGCAGTGGCGGAGGCATAAACTTCCAAACAACCGTAACTACCGCAGGTACACTGCACGCCAGCAAACGGATCGACGCCAATATGGCCGACCTCACCAGCTGACCCATCAGCACCTCTCCATAAGTTGTTGTCGAGAATTATTCCGCCGCCCACGCCGGTGCCAAGGGTGACGCAGATCAGCGTTCGATAGCCCTGGCCTGCGCCGCGCCACATCTCGCCAAGCGCAGCGGCGTTGGCGTCGTTCTCTATGATGACGCGCGTTCCAAGTTCAGCTTCCAGCGTGGCCTTTAGAGGGAAGCTATCGAGACTCGGGAGGTTGGGCGCTGTTATTACCACGCCCTCGTCAAGGTTTACAGTTCCCGGAACGACAACCGACGCTGCCGAAACAACGCCGCCGCGCTCAGTCACCTCGGTATTGCACGCGGTCATCGCGTTCACCAGGGCGCGCACGATTTCCGCCGGCTTCTCTGCCTGCGGCGTCGCCTGCACCTGGCGGCAAAAGATATTGCCAAGTTCGTCGACCATGGCGACGCGCAGGTGCGTGCCACCAAGATCCGCAGCGAAGACAAATTGTGCTTTAGACGTACCCAATATCAATTGCCACCATTTAACGAACCTTATTTACCGGGACCGCGGGCGTCTCGCCCGCCTGCAACGAGCGGGCGTCCCGCCCGCCTGCAACGGCTTCACTCAATCATTAGAAATTACTAAGCGCCCGCGACGTGCGGGCGAGACGCCCGCGGTCCCAGTTAAGAGCTTGTGTGGTTTACGGGCGCGAGCTGCTTGCCGTGCCAACATAGCGCGACAAAGTTACTGCCGGAGTATCAAGATTGTGTCCACGTTTCAAGTTGATAGCGAGACGTACAAACTGGGCCATCGACCATGCCAGCGGAGTCGCCGATCCGGTACCTTCACCAAATCGCAACTCGGCACGCGGGCTTTCTTTTCGGTCCCATACCTGCTCCGGAATCATCAAGCCATCGTTGGCAAAACCCATCATCGTATCGAGTCGCTGGCGAGCGTTCGCTAAGTCGCCGCGCGCCACATCATACTCGCCGCGTTCGCCGGTTAGCAGCGTCCACAACCGACCGATACCGGTTCGGCCATCGTAGTCACCGCCGGCTGTGGTCTCGCCATAAGCGTCATGATTGTAGCGATACCAACCGTCGCCGGCAGGCGTCTGAACCTTCAGGAGTCGATCAACAACTGCCAGCGAATCAGCGAATTCAGCGGCGGATTTAATTCCCAATCTAACCAATTCCAAAAAGCCGGCGTCGACGATCTCGCGTTCGTCGTAAGTGCCTCCGCCGCTATTGATTTCGATCCGAGCGCCATCGTTCGGATCACCGTTTTCCGTTATGCGAATAAAGTAACTGGACGGCGCGTGGGGTCCGGTTGAGGTTTTCGTTTGCTTTTCGACTACACGAGCTAGCGCGTCGGCACGTTCAAGATATTTCGCGGCCGCCCTTGCGTCGTGATTGATTCGGGCGATATCAGCGGCGCACACGAGACCGGCAATCTCGGCCGCTATTGTCGCCGGCGAATATCCCCGCTTCTCTTCCCAACGGTCCTGTTCTGTCGCCGGGCCTTTCACGACGATGAAATCGGCGGCGGGCTTTACGTGCTGTAGCCAGGTTGTTTTGTCAGTTCGCTTGAGTTGATAGGCAAGCACAATCGGCAATGCCACCTGATCCATTTGCAAAGCGCGATCGATCGGGCGGCCATCAACCCAGGAGTTTTGGGGGAAACTTCCGTCCGCCTTTTGCTGTACTGCAAAAAGATAATCAAGTGCGCGACGCGCGCTCGCCGAATCACCCATCGCGATAAACGCAGTCGCCACCTGGTAGAGATCGCGCGCCCAAACCGCGTGATAACCGCTGGTGTTTGGCTCGTTGGCATTCGGACCGCCACCCCACGGAATCGAGGGCGAGGCGATCATTGCGCCGCGATACGTTTTATCTTCAAGTGCTTTCAAAGAGAGCGCGGCCATATTGAACTGCGATTGGTAAGTGGCTTCGGGCCGGTTGAGTGCACTTAGATAATTGTGCCAACCGGCTTCGTATTCCTGACGCACGCGCGCAAACCCCTTTGCCAGTGAAGCACGTGCATTCGTCAGCGCCTGGCGCGGCGTTTTGCCAAATGACAAAGCCAATGTCACCCGGTTTACGGGCAATCCATTCGAGCCCTGAAGCGTATTCAGGGCGGCGACTTGAACCACATTTCCGTTGTCTGCGCGCCGGTAGCACGTGAAGCCGCTTCGATTCCAGTTTCGCTTCAGTTCCGTGAGGCCATCGCTTGTGCCTAAATAGCCGCTGGAGACTTCTGGTTCCTTCCGGTGTGGATCGGAAAAAAAATTCCGCGACGCAAACCCTGAACTCGAGACCAAAGCTGATGCCTTGTCCTTGTCAACCGCCAACAACGCATCGCGAATGCTCCAACCCGAGTCGTGTCTGCCGCTGTTGTTGAGTGAAGGATCGTAATAGACAAACACATTGTTTGCGGTGTTACTGGAAAACTCAATCTCGATCAGAACTGTGTTCCGCTCGGGATCGGTCACATAAGTTTTAGTGATCGTGTAGTAGCCGCTTTTTGCCGTATTAATTTGGCGAAAAGAAAGGGACCGCTCATCGATTACTTCGAGTTTATGGATTGTGTCATCCGCCTCGGTTTCCACTTTGCCGCCGACGATCAGCAACTGCAACTCCTGAACATCGGGCACATCGAGTCGGGGGTAATAGACCTCAGTCATAACGCCGTTGTTCAGCGTGAACCAGACCTTCGATGCGAGAGTATTTGAAGTGCCGAAGCCATTTTTGGCAGCACTCAGCCAATGGGCATCCGCACCGGGCGCGCCGGGCGGTTGCGTGTTAGTTGTCTGTGCAAACAAAGCTGGGCAGCTTAGTGCTAAGACACTGAACATGATTCCAATTCGAAACATTTTTTAACGCAGCGAGAATTCGAATTTAGGTGGTATTCAAACGCTACTCCACAGGTTGCGCAGCTTTCACCAGTTCAGCAAACCAGGCTATCGGACTGTACACCTCGATTTGTGTAATCTGTGGATAATGCCTAGCCGCGCCGGCGGCCCGCCATATCAAGGCCAACCGCCGCGACCAGGATCGCGCCTTTGATTATCATCTGCGAGTAAGGCTGCACTCTCATCAATGACATGCCATTGTCGAGACTGGCCATTATAAGCGCACCGAGAATCGCGCCGAAAACGGTTCCCCGCCCACCCATCAAACTCGTTCCGCCGATCACGCAAGCGGCAATTGCATCGAGTTCGAGTAACTGTCCCGCGTCGGGCGAAGCGCTGCCCACCCGCGCTGTGTAAATTATCGAAGCCACGCCGGAGAGGGCGCCCATGATGCAAAAGACCGCGAGAATATGCCTGCGAATGTTGATACCCGAGAGACGCGCGGCGTCAGGATTACCGCCGATTGCATAAAGATAACGCCCGAAGGTTGTGTTCTGGGTCAGGAAGGCGCCGGCGAGTGCAATCGCAATCAAAATGATTACCGGAATCGGCACGCCTTCGTAAGTGTTCATCGTGTAAATGAACCAAAGGATTACGGCGGACGGAAGAAGGATCCGCAAAACGGTCAGGCCGATCGCCGGCACCTCCAGATGATGGCGCCGGCGCGCGCGATTTCGCGCGATGGTCATCCAAACCACTGCGGCAATCGCGAGCGCCGCGAGTACCCAGCCCGCCTGCGGAGCGACATAATTTTGACCGATAGCTTTGAATGGTTGCAGTCTTAGCGGAATGGTTTCGCCGCGACTTAAGCCGAGTATCACCCCGCGCCACGCGAGTAATCCGCCGAGCGTGACGATGAAAGCCGGAATGTTCAGATACGCAGTCAGCGAACCTTGCACGGCGCCGATGACTACGGCAACGAGAATGCCCGCAGCCAATGAAGGCACTAATCCATAACCCCACCAGCCTTGCGCAATCGCCGCGATGCCGCCTGCCAGACCAACCAGTGAACCAATCGACAAATCGATCTGCGCGGTCACGATCACCATCAACATACCCACAGCCAATACTCCAGTGACGGACGTTTGGCGCATGAGATTTGAAAAGTTTCTCGATTCGAGAAAGATATGCTCGGTTGAGAAGTGGAAGAATATCCAGATCGCGATCAGCGCAAACACCATCGTGTAGGCGCGCAAAACTTCGGTAGGGATCTTAAAACTTCCGATCGTTGTGACTTGCCGGATCGACTCGCCCTCAGGCACCGGAGTCAGATCGGAAGTCGCCGGCGGGCGATCAACTGATGAGTTCTGTGTTGTGGTCATCGCAAGTGTGGCGTCCCAGCCTGCGCCTCGCTTAACAGAGCAGAGGCATAGCCTCTAAAGCAAAACCAAATCAACGGAAAGGCAGAGCCTTTCCGCACCTCAGGCGGCACAGCTACAGCCATCCTAGGCGGCCCGCTGAACGCTACCCGTCGCGCAAGCCATTACTGCCTCGGGAGTGGCAGCGGCGCGGTTAAATTCCCCCGTAAGCCGACCTTCATGTAACACGAGTATCCGATCCGACATTCCCAGCACTTCCGGAAGCTCCGACGAGACGAGCACGATTGCCAATCCGTTTTTCGCCAGCGCGTTTATTTGTGCGTAGATTTCCTGTTTAGCGCCGACGTCGATGCCGCGGGTCGGCTCATCAAGAAACAGCACGCGCGGGTTCGTTAACAACCACTTGGCCAGGACCACCTTCTGCTGGTTACCACCTGACAGAGTTCCGGCGATCGTAAATACCGAACCAGCTTTGACGCGCAAGTCTTTCATGGCGCGTTCGCTCGCTGCTGACTCCGCGTCAACACTGGTTACGAACCTGCCTGAGATGCGCCGCAACCCGGCGAGCGTCATGTTTTTGAGAATCGTCTGATCGAGCACGAGGCCAAACCGTTTGCGGTCTTCAGTGACAAAGCCGATCCCCTGCTTGATGGCGTCCGCCGGCTCATTGACCCGGACGGGCAGGCCTTCGATTTTGATCTGACCCGACACTCGGCCAGCGTGCGCGCCGAAAATCGCCATCAACAAGTCGCTGCGTCCGGCGCCCATCAGCCCGGCTATTCCCAAAACCTCGCCGCGTCGCACTGAAAAACTCACGTCGTCAACCAGCTTCTTGTCATTGATGACGGGATCGTTAACGGAAAAGTTTTCTACCTCAAAGACAACTTCACCTTGTGCGCGATCGACGGCCGGGAAAATGTTGCCGACTTCCCGTCCCACCATCCGCGCGATCACCTGGGGCTCGGTCCAATCAGTCGTGGCGTTCGTGCCAACTGTTCTGCCATCGCGTAAGACCGTAATGCGATCGCTGATGCGAAAAACCTCGTTGAGCTTGTGCGAAATGTAAATCATGCCGACGCCACGCTGCCGCAGTTTATTGAGGATCGCAAATAATGTTTCCGCTTCGCCGTCGGTCAAAGCCGCGGTCGGCTCGTCCAGCACCAGGATGCGCGCATCATGTGAAAGCGCTTTAGCAATTTCGACCAGCTGTTGCTGTCCAATGCCGAGCGTGCGAATCAGAGTGTGCGCATCGATCGCAAGGTGCACGTCATCGAGTAACTCGCGCGAACGACGATAGAGTTCTTCCCAACGAATTACGCCAAGTCTTCGTGGCTCACGGCCGAGGAAAATATTCTCGCCAACGGTCATCTCGCGTATCAGCGACAATTCCTGGTAGATGACGGCGATGCCCGCTTTCTCGGCGTCGCGCACACTCGCGAACTGCTGCAGTTTCCCCTCGATGAAGATTTGCCCGCCATATTGCGAAGGGACATAGACGCCGCCAAGAATTTTCATGAGCGTCGATTTGCCTGCGCCATTCTCACCCACCAGCGCGTGGATCTCGCCGGGACGCAGATCGAAGCTCACACCATCAAGAGCCCGCACACCAGGAAAGCTCTTGGTGATGTCGTTCATCTGCAGAAAGGAGGAGGGCGAAACGGACATCGATTTTGAATGTTGAATTTGAACCTTGAATATTGAATCTTGAATATCGATTTAAGATCTCAGATCTTTGGTCCTGGCGCCTGGGTCTTTGGTCTGAGCGCATTGAGACTTGAAAACGAGAAATCGCTCTCAGGAACGCGAACCCCAAGACCAAACTCCAAAGACCAAGTACAAAGCACTAAGTTCCAAGTTCTAAGTTCTAAGTTCTAAGTTCTAAGTTCTAAGTTCATTGAGTCGGACATTTTTCGGCTGGCAGCCCCGCGCAAATCTCCGCCAGCGTGTGGTAACCATCTTTGACCACGGTACCGACCAACGTATTCCGATCTACTGCCACTGGCTCGAGCAGGATCGCCGGCACTTTCTTAAAGGTGTTATCGATAGTCTCAGTCGTCGCCACTTTTTCACCGCGCGCCAGCTTCACCGCCGCATCAACCGCGCCATAAGCCAACGGCTGAATCGACTTGTAAACCGTCATCGTTTGCTTGCCTTCAACAATCAGTTTTAGTGAAGCAAGGTCCGCGTCCTGACCTGACACTAAGACTTTCCCGGCGAGATGCTGACCCTCGAGAGCCTGCACGGCGCCACGTGCAGTGCCGTCATTCGAAGCCACCACTGCATCAACCTGGTTATTCGACTGCGTCAGTGCGTTCTCTACGATATTAAGCGCCGCGCTTGCCTGCCATTCCTTGGCATACTCGTCAGCAACAATTTTCACATCGCCGCGAGCGATGGCGGGTTGCAACACATTCATCTGCCCCTGGTGCAGGAGCAAGGCGTTGTTGTCAGTTGGCGAACCACCAACGATCACAAAATTAGCGGGTTTCTTGTTTACGTGATCCAACAAGTACTGCGCCTGCATCTCGCCCATTTTCACCACCTGATGCGAAATGTATAGATCGACGTCAGCGTTTTTGATCAAGCGATCGTAAGAAATCACCGGCACGCCCTGTTTGTGCGCAGCCTCGACGATCGACGCCGCGATCTCGCCGTTATGCGGCGCGACGATCAGCACGTCGATGTTCTGCGTCAGCATATTTTCGGCCTGCTTGATCTGTTCGCTGTCGCTGCCGTTCGCGACCTGCACGTTTACCTCAGCGCCAATTTCCTTGGCGCGTTTTTCGACCAGATCCTTGTCTCGCTGCCACCGCTCTTCCTTCAACGTGTCCATCGAGAACCCAATCTTGACGGGCTCATTTGGACCTTTCGGTTTTCGCGCGCCGCCGCTCGAAGACTGTTGTGTACCGGAAACGCAGCCACCCAACATCATGGCCAGCACGACTACAGATAACAGCAAGATTCCACGTCGCATTGATTATTTTTTCCTTCCTACGAGAAGTATCAGGAGAACTGACAAACAGATTCTGCTTTACGCGCGCTCTTCGGAGGCGAGTCGCTACAACCTTGTAGTTCGGGCAACGGTCTTAGTGCCTCAACTCGTTTTGCGAAGAGTCGCGTTGCTGAAAGCAATCATCGCCCTCGATTACGCCGGAATGTGTAGAAAATGTCTTTGTCGAGTCGGTCAGCTTAGCAGACTCTTCGAGGGAAATATATATTGAAGTTTCACTTCGTAGGTGCTATTACTTTTCCCTAAATAAGTGTGCTGGCGCACATACATTCCCCCTTCCCCCGCGTAGAGTTTCGAAGTCTCTGTTAACCAGCGCTGCGTAATCCCGACTCGTATCGCTAGCAAGCAACGTCCAAGCGATGGCAGCCGCCATCGGCAGGTTATTCGTTTACCAAACCTAAACGCCGGCCCCAGGAGGGCCACTCCAATGAACCGAAGCACCTCTAATTTGATCCGTATTGCGTTAATTGGACTCTTTCTCATCTCATTTGCAAACGTCGCGAACGCGCAGTTTAAAGCGGGCATCCAGGGCACGGTGACAGATTCCAGCGGCGGGCTGGTGCCCGATACCAAAATCACGCTTACCAATGCTGAAACCGGCAAGAGTCAGGAGGCCACGACGAGTGACGAAGGATCTTACCGGATATCGGGACTGGCGCCGGGGCAATACAGGCTCACGGCGGAGAAGCAGGGTTATAAAAAAACGATACTCGAGAAGGTGACCATCGCCGCTGAAAATATTCAGGGCCTTGATATTCTGCTGGAAAGCGGAGAGATCACGGCGAATGTGACCATCACCGAAGAGGCTGCTTCGCAATTGGAAACTGAAAACCCAAACGTGCGCGCGGCGATCACCTCGCAAGAAATTCAGCGTCTGCCGCAAGTCGGGCGCGATCCTTACTCGCTCATTCGCACCGCGCCTGGAGTTTTAGGTGACACGGCACGCGGCGGTCCAGGCAACAAAGCAACTTTTTTACCTGGCACTGAAGAGCTCGGCGGCGGTTCGAACACCGGCGTATTTCAAACCGAAAATCAGGTACAGGTAAGCGCGAATGGTCAACGCGTGTCGAGCAACAACTACATGGTTGACGGCGTCAGCGTGAACAGTCTCGGCCTGGGAGGAGCGGCAGTACTAACGCCGAACCAGGAGTCAGTGAAGGAGGTCTCGGTCGTATCCAGTAGCTATAGCGCCGAGGATGGGCGCAACACCGGCGCGCAGGTGAAAGTGGTTTCGCAAAATGGCACCAACGATTTTCATGGCAGCGCGGTCTTCAACTACGGCTCGCCAAAACTCAACGCCTTCAACAAGTATTATGGGCCGACGAATATTCCCGCGAGCAACCTGATCTGCCAGGGTAAAGCAGTCCGCGCCAGTCGCTGTCCGGAGAAGGTGGACATTTGGGAACGGAAATTTGCCGGCAGTCTCGGTGGTCCTCTTTACCTGCCGCGCTTCGGCGAAGGTGGTTCACCCTATTTCAGCGGTAAGAATCGCCTGTTCTTTTTTGCCTCGTTCGAAGGTCTGCGGCGCAGCACCACTACATTCCAGGACCTGTTTGTCGAAACTCCTGAGTTTCGCAACTACGTGCAAGCCGTGCGACCGGGAAGTCTGGCAGCGCGTTTATTCAGCACTACCGGTATCGCGCCGCGCATTGTGACGCAGGGATTGACTCCCGGCGGCGCGCCGAACGGGACGCCGATCATCGGCGCAGCCGGGCTCAGTTATGACATTGGTTCAATCAATCGCCCGCGAGGTCAGAAGATCGGCGCCATACAAACGCTCGACGGCATTCCCGATGTGACCTTTGCGCGCGTGGCTTTCCCTTCCAGCACAAAGGGCAATCAGTATAACGGTCGGATCGATTACACCCGCCAAAACGATCAGTTCGCCATCAGCGGTTATCTGACAACGCTCAGCGATTTTTCCGCCTCCAGATCCGGGCGGCCATTCCAGGACGTTTTGTTCGAGCCGGTTAATTCGGCCGCAACTGCAACCTGGATACGAACTATCTCCGCGACGCTGCTGAACGAGGCGCGCTTCAACTTCACGCGTTTCCACGATGATGAAGTCAAGAGCCTGGGAGAATCCAATCTCGCCATCCCCGCGCTCAATACCAACGGTTTCAACTTTACCGGCGGACCCGGCTTAGGCGTTCCCGGTGGCGGCGGACTCAACTACGGAATTGACTCGCCACTGCCGAAGGTGCTCACCCAAAATACTTTTGAAGCGCGCGACACCATGACCTGGGTGCGCGGCGATCAGGCATATAAATTCGGCGGCGAAATTCGTTGGGAGCAGGACAACAGTAATCGGCGCATCCGTTCGCGGCCGGAGTTCTCTTTCGATAACATCCTTTCGCTCGCTAACGATGCGCCCTTCTTCGAAAACACTGCTGACGTAGATCCGCTGACCGGGGGCACGACCGATAGCCAGCGCTACTTCCGCACCAATTCCTACGGGTTGTTTGTCCAGAACGATTGGAAGGTCAAACCGAATCTAACCCTGAACCTGGGTGTGCGCTGGGAGTATCAGTCGCCGCTCACGGAGAAACAGGATCGACTGACGAACTACGAATTCGGTCCCAACGGCGTGAACGATGGACGCGTGGTTCCGGTCAAAAAACTTTACGACAGCGACCTAAACAACTTCGCGCCGCGCATCGGCTTAGCCTGGAGCCCGCGTTTCCAGAGTGGTGCGCTCAAGAATCTTTTGGCCGAGGATAAACTGGTCGTTCGCGCCGGCTTTGGCATCTTTTACGATCGCCTGTTCACAAACCTTTTCAATAATGCACGCTTCAACACGCCGTTTGCCGCGGCCGGCGTAGGACTCTGTTGCGGCACGCCAACCGATCCGGACGGCACCGGTCAAATTCTTTATGCCTTCGGTTCACCCGGATCGCCTTTGGTGTATCCGCCAAATCCTGCGCTGCGCGGTGGTATCGATCCGGTCACCGGAGGGTTGCTCGATCCGGGCGGGCCGCGGGTATTGCCCGGCGGGTTTATCCGGCGCGACATTCCCGTCGAGATCAACGGCACGCCGAGGAACCTGCCAAATTCTTACGTCTACAGTTACTCGCTCGATCTCCAGTATCAACTGCCGGCGAAAATCGTTGCCGCGCTCGGCTACCAGGGGAGCATGGGCCGCAAGCTGATTCGCACTATCGATCTTAACCGTTACTCTCCCGGCGATTCATTCAACTGCGCCGGCTGCGTCAACCAAAAGGATGAAGTGCAGGAAGCGGATGCCAAGGGGAATCACGTTACGCCGCGGCTTACCGGTAACCCCAACTTCTTCCGCATCTTTTTCCCGCTTCCCGACGTCAACTCCAGTTACAACGCCATGATTCTCCGCGGCACGCGGCGCTATGCGGGCGGCTTCCAACTCGAGGCCGTTTACCGTTGGGCCAAGAGCATCGACACCAGCTCCTTCGGGCGCGGCGCTCAGCAGGCCGATCCCAGCAACCAGGCGCTCAACCGCGGCCCGTCGGATTTTGATATTCGCCACAACTTCGTGTTCTCGGGCTTGTGGGACATCCCGATCTTTCGCCACCGCACAGATTTCATCGGCAAAGCATTCGGCGGTTTCCAGATCAACGGAATTCTTGACATGCATTCAGGGTTTCCCTGGACGCCGCAGCAAGGTTGCTGCTTCTTTGACCGCGTGAACGATGCAGCGAACGACGCCAACGGGGATGGCAACGGTAATGATTTCCCGACGCAGTACTTCGGGGGCGCAATCGCCAATCCGACTAATCAGGATTTCATCAACGGCCTGTTCCCGAATGGCGGACGCAATGCCTTTGGTGTGATTGAGGATTGCAGCGACTTCCCTATTCACTGCGTCACTACCAAAGTGCGGGGACCGGCAGGTGTCGGCCGCAATTCATTCCGTGGACCGAGCTATCGCTCGCTTGATCTGAGCGTTGTTAAGCAGACCGGACTGCCGGGCTTCCTGCACCTGGGTGAGGCCGCGAACCTTGAAGTTCGCGCGAACTTCTTCAATGTCCTGAACTTGCTAAACCTGCCGCCGTTCCAAACGGGCGGGCGCAGCAATACCGATTTCACTAACACTGGGGATTTTGGCCGGGCGCTAAATGGACTTGCAGGGCGCGTAACTGAACTGCAGTTTAGATTCAGTTTCTAATTTGTGCTCAGCCTGGCTTCACAGAATGGATGGGCGATTCGCGTTGCCCATCCATTTGCATATAACCAGGACCGCCGGCGTCGCGTCTGCAAATGCGCCCATAGTGTACGGAAATTTCTCTGTGCTACCTCTGAGATCACCGTGCTCTGTGGTAGAAAACGTAGCAAACATCCACTACCCGAGACACGGAGAACACTAAGGTTACACAGAGAAAAGGAATCTTGAATGAATCCCGCGAAACCGAAACGCTCCTTCGCTGCGATCCTGCTGCTGGCCTGCCTGCTCTCGACCTTGCTCGCGACACCGCGTAAGCCAAATGTCGAACAGCGGATCAATGCGCTGTTGGCCCGTATGACGTTGGCGGAAAAGTTGGGCCAACTACAGCAACTCGACGGCGAAGCGAATGGCAACTTTCGTCCTGAGCATCTCGAACTCGCGCGCAAGGGTTTGCTTGGTTCAACTCTGAACGTGCGCGGCGTGCAACGAACCAATGAACTACAGCAGATAGCAATACGGGAATCGCGCCTCAAAATTCCGCTGATCTTCGGCTTCGATGTGATTCACGGCTATCGCACGATCTTTCCGATTCCGCTTGGCGAAGCGGCGAGCTGGGACCCGGCAGCCGTCGAGCGATCAGCCGCGATCGCTGCCGCCGAGGCCCGCGGCGCCGGCGTTCATTGGACCTTTGCTCCGATGGTCGACATCGCACGCGACGCTCGCTGGGGACGAATCGCCGAAGGCTCGGGAGAAGATCCGTATCTCGGCTCGATGATGGCGGCCGCGCGCGTACACGGGTTTCAGGGAACCGACTACAGCGCAAACGACAAAGTCGTTGCTTGTGCCAAGCATTGGGTCGCTTACGGAGCCGCTGAAGCCGGGCGTGACTACAACACTACTGACCTCTCGGAAAGAACCTTGCGGGCTGTTTATTTGCCACCGTTCAAGGCCGCACGTGATGCGGGCGTGGGCACGTTCATGAGTGCGTTCAACGATCTCAATGGCGTGCCTGCTTCCGCTAACCGGTTCACGCTAACTGACATTTTACGCAACGAATGGAAGTTTGATGGGTTCGTTGTCAGTGACTACACGTCAGTCGAAGAACTCATGAAGCACGGCGTTGCGGCTGACGGCGCTGAGGCGACCCGCGAAGCGCTAAACGCCGGGGTGGATATGGAGATGGTGAGCCGGCTTTACAACAAGCATGCGGGCGACCTGCTGAAAGAGCGTCGCCTTTCGCTCGCGACAATCGACGAGGCAGTGAGACGGATTCTGCGCATCAAGTTTCGCCTCGGCCTGTTTGATAAACCGCTCGCCGATCCGTCCCTTGAATCCAGAATATTCAGCAGCGCAAACCTGGCGGCCGCTCGCGAGCTGGCTGCTCGTTCCCTCGTGCTGTTAAAGAACGAGAGAAGTGTTTTGCCGCTTAACAAAAATATTCGCTCGATTGCTTTGATCGGCCCGCTCGCCGATAGTCAGAAAGACATGTTGGGTTCGTGGACCGGCGACGGAAAGAGTGAAGACGCGGTAACGCTATTGCAGGGACTCAAGACAAAAGTGCCGGGGACAAAAATCAACTATGTAAAAGCCTGTGAGATTAATTGCGAGACCGGCAGTGGATTTGCGGATGCCGTGCGCGCCGCAAAAGAGTCTGACGTAACGATTATTGCCCTCGGCGAGTCGGCAGAAATGAGCGGAGAAGCAGCATCGCGCAGCTCACTTGATCTGCCGGGACGACAGTTGGATTTGTTGAAAGCGGTGCAGGCGACCAGCAAGCCGACCGTAGTAGTGCTGATGAACGGGCGGCCTTTGACGATAAGTTGGATAGCGGAAAACAGTCCAGCGATCCTCGAGACCTGGTTCGCCGGCACGCAAGGCGGTAATGCTATCGCAGACGTCTTGTTCGGCGATGTAAATCCTGGCGGGAAATTGCCGGTGACGTTTCCCCGTTCCGTCGGACAATTGCCGCTCTATTACAACCACTTCAATACCGGGCGACCACCAGACGCCAACAACAAATACACATCCAGGTATTTGGACGTTGACTGGAAGCCACAATTCCCATTCGGCTTCGGTTTGAGCTATACCAGGTTTGAGATTACCAATCTGCAGCTCAGCAGTCAGCGGATTCGCCCCGATGGCAAGCTAACGGTATCCGTCGATGTGAAAAATACCGGATCACGTGTTGGCGATGAAGTGGTCCAGCTTTACCTGCGCGATTTGGTCGCGAGCGTTAGCCGGCCGGTAAAAGAACTGAAGGGGTTTCAACGCGTTACGCTCCAGCCGGGTGAAACCAGACGGGTTGAGTTCGTCGTCGGCGCCCAGCAGTTAGCCCTCTGGAATCGCGAAATGCGTTTCGTAGTTGAACCCGGTGAATTTCAAGTGATGGTGGGTTCAAGCTCCGAGGATGTGATTCAAACAAAG
>Ga0070682_100000353_pt1 | contig 31269 bp, 29 predicted proteins | sample KBSC63LmetaG_FD_64668 | JGI IMG/M metagenome (GOLD analysis project Ga0070682, IMG submission 64668) | Corn rhizosphere microbial communities from Kellogg Biological Station, Michigan, USA - KBS C6-3L metaG | ecosystem: Host-associated > Plants > Roots > Rhizosphere | place: USA: Michigan...
CATAAAAATAAAATCTTTGTGAACATTGCGTTAAAAAACAATGCTAATGAATACGCTTTCTGATTCTGCTTAAAGAGATAGGCGTAATGCCAATGTAAGAGGCGAGATATTTTAAAGGAATATTCTGGATGTAATGAGGTTTGTTCTTCAGAAGATATTCATACAAATCCTGAGGTGTATTTTTCAACAGGAGCATTTCCCTTTTCATAGCAGCATTGAGTTTTCTGCTGAGATAATAATTCTGAACGAAACGGCAGTGCGGATTTAAAACAAACATATCTTTCACCTCATCAAGGGTTATTTCCCATGCCAGTCCGCTGTTAATAGATTCATAAACAGCATCGGATTCTTTTTCGTCAACGGTAAAAATATCTCCGGGAAAGTAAAATTCTGCACAGATTTCAGAATCGATATCAGTTGTGCTGCTGATGTAATATTTACGAACAAGCCCATCTTCTAAAAGATAGGCTTTATTATTCGTAAACAGAGTTTTTTTTGAAAATTCAACCTCAGCAAACTTCTCCCATACAGGATCATAATCCTCTACGTTCAAGTGTGAAAACAGTTTTTTGTTGATCGTTGCCAATGCTGAATATTATATTTTACAGTAGATTTTCGTCTACAAGGTTTGGAAGGGTTACTTTCAGATTAGGTTCTGCTTCCATTGCTCTTTTAATAGCGAAAACAGCGCCTTCATTTCTTGCCCAGCTTCTTCTTGAGATTCCATTGTTTACGTCCCAGAAAAGCATAGACTTCAGTCTTCTGTCGGCATCATCGCTTCCGTCCAACAGCATTCCGAAACCACCGTTAATCACTTCGCCCCAGCCTACTCCACCACCATTGTGAATGGAAACCCAGGTAGCCCCGCGGAAACTGTCACCAATCACATTGTGAATGGCCATATCCGCAGTGAATCTTGATCCGTCATAGATATTGGAAGTCTCTCTGTAAGGAGAATCTGTCCCCGAAACATCATGATGATCTCTTCCCAATACTACAGGCCCGATTTCTCCGTTTTTAATAGCTTTGTTGAAGGCCTCTGCAATTTTCATTCTTCCTTCTGCATCTGCATAAAGGATTCTGGCCTGAGAACCTACCACCAGTTTATTTTCCTGTGCTCCTTTGATCCATTGGATATTGTCTTTCATCTGCTGCTGAATCTCTTCAGGAGAGTTTTTCACCATTTCTTCTAATACAGCACACGCAATATCATCGGTTTTCTGCAGATCTTCCGGATTTCCGCTGGAACATACCCAACGGAACGGCCCGAAACCGTAATCAAAACACATAGGTCCCATAATATCCTGTACATAACTCGGATATTTGAATTCTCTTCCTAATGTCGGATTTTCTGCCATCACATCAGCTCCGGCTCTGGAAGCTTCCAATAAAAAGGCATTTCCATAATCAAAGAAATAGGTTCCTTTTGCTGTATGTTTGTTGATGGCTGCAGCATGTCTTCTTAATGTTTCCTGAACTTTTTCTTTGAATAACTCAGGATTTTCAGCCATCATTGTATTAGATTCTTCAAACGTCTGTCCTACCGGATAGTAACCTCCAGCCCAAGGATTGTGAAGCGAAGTCTGATCTGAACCGATATCAATTCTTAAATCTTCCTGATCGAATTTCTCCCAGACATCAACAACATTTCCAAGGTAAGCTAAAGAAACTGTTTCTTTATTAGCCTGTGCTTCTCTTACTCTTTTTACCAGTTCGTCAAGGTTTTCATAGATCTCATTTACCCACTTCTGATCGTGACGGATCTTTGTAATCTTCGGATTTACTTCTGCACATACGGTAACACAGCCTGCAATATTACCTGCTTTTGGCTGAGCTCCGCTCATTCCTCCTAATCCTGAAGTCACAAAAAGTCCTCCTTTCGGTTCTTTTTTTATTTTTCTGAAAGCATTTAATGCTGTAATGGTTGTCCCGTGAACAATTCCCTGCGGGCCAATATACATATAACTTCCCGCTGTCATCTGCCCATATTGTGTAACACCTAATGCATTGAACTTTTCCCAATCATCCGGCTTTGAATAGTTCGGGATCATCATTCCATTGGTTACAACAACTCTTGGTGCATCTTTATGAGACGGGAACAATCCCATCGGATGTCCTGAATACATCACCAATGTCTGCTCATTATTCATTTCCGACAGATATTTCATCGTCAGCAGATACTGAGCCCAATTGGAGAATACAGCTCCGTTTCCACCATAAGTAATCAATTCGTGAGGGTGCTGTGCCACTGCATAATCCAGGTTATTCTGAATCATCAGCATAATGGCTTTCGCCTGCTCAGATTGTCCCGGATAGTCTGTAATAGGCCTCGCCTTCATTTCGTAATCCGGACGGAAACGGTACATATAAATCCTTCCGTAATCTTCCAGTTCCTGCTTAAATTCAGGAATCAGTTCTGCGTGAAACTGAGGATCAAAATAACGTAATGCATTCTTCAATGCCAGTTTTTTCTCTTCTTCTCCTAAAATTTCTTTACGCTTCGGAGCATGGTTGATATTGTTCTCGTATGGTTTTGGTTGTGGCAGCTGATTAGGAATCCCCTGCTGTATCTGTTCTTGAAATGTCATATTGCTATTTAAAGGTCTATGTTGAAACAATGTTTGAAGTTTTAAAGATATTCAAAATAGGAAATATAGGCAAGTGAAAGGATGAAAATGGCTTTGGGTTTAAGGTTTAAGGTTTAAGGTTTAAGGTTTAAGGTTTAAGGTTTAAGGTTTAAGGTTTAAGCAAAATTATTGAATCCGGATATCTCACAATTCGATATTAATACTATATTTGAATATACACACCTCAATTCCCTCCCCTGGAGGGGTGGATTCCAAAGTTATCAACTTTGGAATACGGGGTGGTTAAAAATTAAACACAGTCATGAAAGAAATCCTTACCCTCATCAACGGAATTCCTATCCGCAGGAACTTCGTAGAAAATCTTCCTTACAATCCCTATTTAAAAATTTTATTAAAAGAAAAACGCAAAGCCCGAGTTCTGGGTGAAGTGATCTTCTGGAAGAAAGTTCGTGCAAAGACCTTTCATCATATTGATTTTGACAGACAAAGGATTATTGGAAATTATATTGTTGATTTTTATGTGAAAACTTTGGGATTAATTATAGAAATAGATGGTTCAAGCCATGATGACAAACAGATTTATGATGGGATAAGAGAAGAGTATCTGGAATCTTTAGGACTGTTAGTTTTCAGAATAAGTGATTTTGATGTGAGGAATAATCTGAGTGTGGTGATGGGGGAATTGGAAGATTTTATTGTATTTCACTATGGAACCACCCCGTCTTCAAAAATTCTTTGATTTTTTGAATCCCCCCCTCCAAAGGAGGGGAATTGCCCTTACTAATATTAGTTGTTATTCAACATAAAAAAACCTTACTGAAATACAGCAAGGCATGTTTATTATCGTCAAAGTTTAAGTCAGAACATCATCGTTTTCTTCTTCATGGTCATCTTCATTATCGCTGAGACTCCAGTAGTTGTTCTCTTCATCTTCTTCTCCTATTTCTTCCATTTCATCATCGTCATCGGCTCCTGGAATATCTAAGCCCTTATCTATTTTATCCTCATCAAAATCTTCATCTAAAATAGGATTCCCGTCTCCATCGAGCGAAATGTGTTTTTCTCTCTTAAATATATCCTCGTTAGGGTTATAATCCATCTGTTCTAACCTCTTGTTTTGTTGATTAATATTTTTCTCTGGTGCCATGATATTTAAGATTTTAGGTTTATATAATCAAAACAAAAATAATTCCAAGTTATGATGAATGGTTAGAATAAATGTTAGGATTTGCACAATTCGGCATTTTTTCATTTTTTGAAAAAGCGATGATATTTCCTGCTGCCAATCTTGCCATCCCGTTTCTGGCTTCAATAGTAGCAGAACCAATGTGTGGCAGGATACAAACACTTGAAAGTTCAAGAATAGGATCATCTGCTGACATAGGTTCCGGGTTGGTGACATCAAGACCCGCACCCCATATTTTTTGATCAACCAACGCCTGATACAAATCTTTTTGATTGTGAAATCCACCTCTGGCAGTATTGATGAAAATAGCATTTGGTTTCATCTGTTCAAAGATGGACTCATTGAACAATTCTTTTTGGTCAGGGGTAAAATTGGCATGAACACTCAATACATCTGAGTTTTTGATCAGCTCTTCAAAAGAAACATACGTTGCTCCCAATTCCTGTTCAGCTTCTTCATTATGATGGCGGTTGTGATAAATGATATTCATTCCAAAAGCTTTCTTTGATTTTTCAGCCATTTCATAACCAATGCGCCCGAGTCCGAAAATCCCCAAGGTTTTCCCATAAAGCTCCTGCCCTAAAGCATGCAAAGGATCAAATGCACCCCAGCTTCCGTCTTTTACTTTCCGGAAATTGTAGCTCGCCCTTCTTGCCACGGACTGCATGAGTAAAAAAGCAACATCTGAAGTCGCTCTGCTCAAAACATCAGGAGTATTACCCACCGGAATATTTCTTTGGGTGGCTTCTTTGATATCTACATGATCAAATCCTACAGAATACAAAGCAATGGCTTTCACATTCGGGCAGGCTTCAAAGAAGTTTTTGTCATATTTAAATTCTGCCCCAATACTTAAAATAGTATCGGTATTTTTACAGTAATTCAGCCATTCTTCATAAGAAAGGTTTTCTTTTTCCGGAATTGTAATTTCCAGTCCTGCTTCTTCCAGCATTTTAATTCCTGTTTCGGGAATTCTTTTATTGATAAAGACTTTCATTGTTATGGATTAATGATGTAAATAAAAAACCTCACTCGCAAAAAGTAAGGTTCCTGAACTTTAATATTAAAAATTATTTCTTTTCATCCGAATGGTTTTTATTCTTCTCCCAGGCTTCAGAAGCAATTTCCTGAATCTCGGCCCAAACTTCTTTCGCGGATTTCTGAGCTTGTGTCATAAATCCCTGTTTGGTTGCTTCCTGATTCCTGCTTTTCATGTCATGAATGTAATCTTTTACCTGCTGGGAATAACTTTCTACGCTATATCCCGGATTATTATTCAGGTTTTTCTGAAGATTACTAAAATCATGTGACGCTTTGAATCTGTTCGTGTCCATAATAATAGATTTAGTGATTGGGTTCTCTTATGAATCCAATTTTCATTCCGAAATGAGTTAAAATATTTTAAATTTTGGCTAAAATCAGTTGAATATTTATTATAAAAAAAGGATTAAAGCCCTTTCCTATTAATAATATTAATTAACAAAGGCATTGGTGTTTGAGACCTGTTCTTTTACAATTCTAATAAATAAAATTATTGATTGGTATTTCCAAGCATAGGAACAAATTTATACGCCCCGAATTCCTCTTTTTCAAATTCTGTAGGCCCTATTTTGGTAAACCTGTATAAAACCTGCTCATCAGTAGGTCCTAATGGAATCACCATAATTCCTCCGACGTTTAATTGTTTTAAAAGCTCTGTTGGTAAAGTAGAAGCACCACAGGTTACTATAATTTTATCAAAAGGAGCAAAAGTAGGAAGCCCGGCAAAGCCATCTCCAAAGCTCTGGAATTTTGGAAACAGGTGAAGTTCTCTGAGTTTCTTTTTGGAAAAATCAAAAAGGTCTTTCTGTCTTTCAACCGTGTATACATGAGCTTTCATTGCTATTAAGACAGCCGTCTGATATCCGCATCCGGTACCAATTTCCAGGACTTTTTCGCCTGGTTTTACCTGCAGCAGTTCAGACTGTTCTGCTACCGTGGAAGGATGGGAGATAGTCTGATGCGCCAAGATGGGAAATGCCCTGTCTTCATAGGCAAAATCTTCAAAAATACTTTCGATAAAAAGGTGTCTTGGAACTTCACTCATTGCCGAAAGTACATTTTCGTCCGAAATTCCAATTCTGTATCGAAGGTAATCTACTAAAATCTTTCTTTTTCCTTTATGTACAAACGAATCCTGCATTTGACAAAAGTAAGAAATTAGAAATTAGATTTCAGAAATTGAAGCAAAGAATTATCCACAAAAAGAAAGCAATCAAAAAATGACTGCTTTCTTCTTATTTCTCAATCCCATTTTATTGGATAAGGTCCATAAAAATCGCTGAAGGTATTATCAGCACATCTTTTTCTCACAAAAAAGTTATAGTTCACTGTTTTAGTTAATCCTATGTAAATAGCTTTTTGACCTGAAATCACTAATTCTCCGCTCGCAGGTGGTACAGAACTGGTTGTCAAAACAGTTTCATAGGCAGAAATTCCATCATTTTCCCAGGTTACTGTAGCATCAAAAGTGGAGGAATAAACGGAAGAAGTAGTCTTTGAATACGTTGCATATCCCGGTTTTATACAGGTTGTTGTATTACTGGCCAAAACGGTAACAGGTCCCGCCCAGTTGCTCCGGCCATTGTCTATTCCGCAATTTTTTCTTACGTAAAGGTCATATTTATTATTCTTATACAATGGAAGACTATAGGAATTCTTATAGGTTACAACTGTTGTTCCATTTCCTAAAGTAAACCCTTGCTCTCCATATTGTATTTCATAATATCCTTCGCCCTGACTAATCATATTCCAGGAAAGCTGGTTACTTCCTTTTTCAAATATCAAATTTTCCGGAGTTCCACATTTAGCCTGCGGGTCATATGGACTATCTCCTATACATCCGGCAGTACATAATCCTAAGATGAGTAATATCGAAACTATTCTTTTCATCGTTATTTTTCTGACCGTGAATTTACTATAATTTCTTTAATGAACACATGCGTTCATTCTTAAATATCTCCAAGTGAAAAGTCATGTATTTTATAAATGTACATTCACTATATTTACAAAAATTTAATACAGCTATGTTAAAAGCAGGTTTGGTAGGTGCCGGACACTTGGGAAAAATACATTTAAAACTTCTTAATCAATCAGATAGATATGAATTTGTAGGTTTCCATGATAAAGATGTTGAAAACGGAAGGAAGTTAGAAGCCGAATTCGGATACAAATATTTTGAAAATTTTGATGAATTGCTTGAGCAGATTGACATGCTTGATATTGTTACTCCTACAGTTTATCATTACGATTATGCTTTAAAAGCCATTGAAAAAGGTCTTCATTTCTTTATTGAAAAACCGGTAACCCAGACTCTTGAGCAGGCAGAAGAAATTTTACGTTTATGCCAGGAAAAAGGGATCAAAGCACAGGTAGGACACGTTGAGAGATACAATCCGGCCTTTATTGCCACTAAGGAATATATCAGCAATCCGATGTTCATTGAAATCCACAGGCTGGCAGAATTTAATCCCCGCGGGACAGACGTTTCTGTAGTACTGGATCTTATGATCCATGATCTGGATATTCTGTTGAGTATGGCTAAATCTAAGGTTAAAAACATCCACGCAAGCGGTGTTTGTGTAGTGAGTAAGACTCCTGATATTGCCAATGCGAGAATAGAATTTGAAAACGGCTGTGTAGCTAACCTTACCACTTCCAGAATTTCTATGAAAGCCATGAGAAAAAGCAGATTCTTCCAGAAAGATGCTTATATTTCTGTGGATTTCCTTGAGAAAAAGGCTGAAGTGATCAGAATGAAAGATGCTCCTGAAAACCCTACTCCATTTGATATGATTATTGAAAATGCGGATGGAGAAAAGAATCAGATCCTGTTTGAATACCCGAATATTCAGTCCAACAATGCTATTTTGGATGAATTGAATTCTTTTGCTGATGCCATCACAGGTGACAAAAATGTAGAGGTTTCTCTTGAAGACGGAACTGAAGCATTGAAAGTCGCTTTGGAAATCATGAGGCTGATCAGCTAAAAATAAAAATATGCTGTTTTTTATGACAGCCATGCATACAATGCTATCTTATAATCGAAGAATGATTATAAGATAGCATTTTTTAGTTTCCAATATGTTATTCCAGATATCAGGATTTTTACATTCAATAAAAACTTTTCGTTAAAAATTACTGATTTATCAATTAAAAATCCTTTTCAAAACAAAAAAACAATATATTTGGAGAACAATTCAATAAAGTATTGAAAGATTTTGTTTTACATATATGGATATCTGACGCAATAAATGATGTGAATACAGCATCATCTTATCCTGTCATCATTCATTATAATCTTTAATTTTCCTACTATTTTAAACCATTGAAACCATTATGAAAAGAGCCATTGTAATATCCGCACTTTTATTGTCTCAATTTGGGACATCACAATTATTAAAGACTTCCGGACAAAAAATCGTTAATGATAAAGGTGAAAATATCCAATTGAGAGGTTTGGGTCCGGGTGGCTGGATGCTCCAGGAAGGATATATGCTGAAAACAGCTGACTTTGCCGGTCCTCAATATAAAATCAAGGAGAAAATTGCTGAATTAATTGGTGAAGATGGCATGAATGAGTTTTACAAGGCTTATCTTAAAAACGGAATCACCAAACAGGATATAGATTTTCTTGCGAAATCAGGATTCAACTCGATACGGCTTCCCATGCATTACAATCTTTACACACTTCCTATTGAAAAAGAGCCTGTAAAAGGAAAAGATACATGGCTGGAAGAAGGCTTTAAAATGACCGATGACCTGCTTCAATGGTGTGCCGATAATAAAATTTACCTCATCCTTGACCTTCACGCTGCACCGGGCGGGCAGGGAAATGATGTCAATATTTCTGATAATGATAAGTCAAAACCTTCGCTTTGGGCCAATGAAGAGAATCAGAGAAAAACTATAGCATTTTGGAAAAAACTGGCTGAACGATATAAAGACAGTCCATGGATTGGCGGTTACGACCTGATCAATGAGCCTAATATCAATTTCACAGGTAAAAACCCGAATGGTACTGATGAAATGTCTAATGCTCCGCTTTGGAAACTTCAGAAGGATATCACTGCTGCCATCAGAGAGGTTGATAAAAAGCATATTATTTTCATTGAAGGAAATGGCTGGGGAAATAATTATAACGGACTGCCGGCTATCTGGGACAACAATATGGCTTTCAGCTTTCATAAATACTGGAATTACAATGATGACCAAACCCTTCAGTTTGCACTGGATCTGAGAAAAAAGCATAATATGCCGATCTGGATTGGTGAGACAGGTGAAAATTCCAATGTTTGGTTTACTGAGCTTATTCAGCTTTTGGATCAACATAATATCGGGTATGCATTCTGGCCGATGAAAAAGATTGATAATATTGCAGGAATCACCAATGTCAAGATCACGCCTGAATATGAAAAGCTATTGGATTACTGGAAAAACGGAGGTGAAAAACCTTCAAAAGATTATGCAAAAAAAGCTTTAATGCAGATTGCTGACAACTATAAACTGAGCAATACGGAAGTAAAAAAAGATATCATTGATGCAATGTTCAGGCAGACAAAGGATGCTTCAACAAAGCCATTTAAAAATCATCAGGTGCCGGGAAGGATACTTGCTTCGGAATATGATCTGGGAAGAATGGGTTCTGCTTATCTGGATAAAGATTTCATCAATCTATGGGTAAGTGATCCTGCAAAAAGATCAGAATGGAACTCCGGACAGCAGATGAGAAATGATGGTGTAGATATTTATAAGTGTAATGATAAGATTACCAATCAGTATTATGTAGGAAAAACAGAATCCGGCGAATGGCTCCAGTATACTGTTCAGTCAAAAGGAGACAAAAATTATACGTTTGATATCCGGTATGCATCAGGCACTGATTCAAAAATAAGGATTGAAACGGCTTCCGGAAAAGTATTGGCGACGGTATCGTTAGCTTCCAGTGGAGGAAATGAAAACTGGAAAACGGTTTCTGTAAAAAATATCAGTCTTCAGAAAGGGGAAAACAGCATCAGAATATTCTTTGAAAATGATGGTGTCAATCTGAATTATTTTGAAATAAAATAGTAATAATTATCTTAAATTGCAGCTCTCTTTTGGTGTTCAAAGGAGAGCTTTTTAATTTCGGTATTATGAAAAAAACAGCATTCTTTTTTCTTCTGATTACGGCATTTACCTTTGCCCAGACTTCTTTGTTGGAACAAAAAATAAACTCAATTCTTAAAAACAAAAAAGCAACCGTTGGTGTTTCTGTCTTAGGCTTTGAGAACAGTTTTAAATATGATAAAAATGCAGACAAAAAGCTACCGATGCAAAGTGTCTTCAAATTCCATATTGCCGCTGCAGTTCTGAATGCTGTAGATCAGGGAAAGCTTTCATTGGATCAGAAAATTGCACTGAATAAATCAAATTTACTTGAAAATACATGGTCCCCGCTACGCGATCAATATCCGGGAGGAAACGTTGAAATTCCGTTAAGTGAAGTTATTGAATATACTGTTGCTAAAAGTGATAATAATGGCTGTGATATTCTTCTCAGGCTATTGGGCGGAACTCAGCCTGTTCAGAGATTCATGGATTCCAAAGGAGTGAAGGGTTTTCAGATCAAATATAATGAAGAGTCAATGCATAAAGACTGGAAAGTTCAGTATGAAAATTACAGCACCACAAAATCTGCAGTTGATGTCCTGAAAAAGTTTTATGACGGAAAATTATTATCCAAAAAATCAACAGATTATCTGATGCAGGTCATGTTATCTACTTCAACAGGATTAAACAAAATGGTAGAGCAGCTTCCAAAAAACACTCCTGTGGCCAGAAAAACGGGAGCTTCCGGAAAAAATAAGGCAGGTTTAACAGGGGCAGAAAATGAAATTGGCATCGTTACTTTACCCAATGGAAAACATTATGCATTAGCTGTATTTGTCAGTAATTCAATGGAAACGGATGCGGTAAACTGCAGGATGATTTCTGATATTTCCAAGGAGGTTTGGGAATATTTTAATAAATAAAATTTTAAGCTTATTTTTAAGCGATTTTTAACATGAAAAAAATAATAGTAACAACGGCTCTGCTGGCTTTCACATTCTTTTACTCACAAAAGAATCAGAATTATTTAGAGATCAGCTATGGAAGTGTATGCTGCGGCCCGCCTTCAGACAAACCTGTCCTTAGCTTTCTGAAGGAATTTAAGAATAAAAGCCGGGTAAAAAGCCTGGAAATTCTACAACAAAAAGGAAGAGGCAGAGAAGGTGAATTCACATTATATGTTGGTACTGATTACCTTACAAAAAACCAGAAAAGCCGTCTTATAAGAGGGCTGACAGCTACTGTTTCTAATCAGAACAACAGTAAGAAAAACCAAAGTACAGGAACCGTTTTCTTTGATTCGGCAACGGTTGTTTCTCAATCGGATCTTACTGACGTAAAAAATTTAACTATCTATAAAAAATAAAGGAAAAATGATCAAAAACATTGTCGTTATCGGAGCGGGAACCATGGGAAATGGTATTGCACATACTTTCGCACAAAGCGGTTTTAAAGTAAATCTTGTAGATGTATCTCAGGAAGCTCTGGACAGAGGTTTGAAAACCATTACTACCAATCTTGACAGAATCATTGCAAAAGGAAATCTTACAGAGGAACAAAAAGCTGAAACGCTGGGGAATATCACTACCTTCACAGCACTGAATGATGCAGCAGGCGCTGCAGACCTTATTGTAGAGGCTGCTACAGAAAATATGAATCTTAAACTGAAGATCTTTGGCCAAATGGATGAACTGGCTCCTGAAGGCTGCATCCTTGCCACCAATACTTCATCTATATCTATTACAAAAATTGCTGCAGCTACCAAAAGAGCTGATAAAGTAATCGGAATGCACTTCATGAACCCGGTTCCAATTATGAAATTGGTAGAAATCATCAAAGGATATTCTACTTCTAAAGAGACTTTTGATGCCATCTATGAAATGAGCAAAACTTTAGGTAAAGTTCCTGTAGAAGTGAATGACTATCCAGGTTTCGTGGCTAACAGAATTTTGATGCCAATGATTAACGAGTCTATTGAAACACTTTATAACGGAGTGGCTGGTGTAGAAGAAATTGATACGGTAATGAAATTGGGAATGGCACATCCAATGGGCCCGCTTCAGCTGGCAGACTTCATTGGTCTTGACGTATGTCTTGCAATTCTGAATGTAATGTATGACGGTTTCAAAAATCCAAAGTATGCACCTAACCCATTGCTTGTAAATATGGTAACAGCAGGGAAACTTGGTATAAAATCAGGGGAAGGATTCTACGATTATTCTGAAAGCAAAAAAGCTGAAAAAGTTTCAAAAATGTTTTTGAAGTAATTTTAAAGTCAATAATTTTATTTATCTTTGAGAAAGTTAAAACATTAAAAAAATGAAATTACCAAAGTTTTTATTAGCAGATAATTCGGAGTTTCCAGAAGATCTATTCGTAGTTCATACAGAATATCCAAGATTTATCTTAAACGTTGAGGAAGAAGAAGTTGAATGGTTAGATGATCTTGAAGGTGATGATGAAGAAACTATGGCAGACGAAGCTACTAAAGTAGTAGAAGCAGCATTTAAATGGTGCGACGAAGAGTTGGCTAAGTACGACGAAGAAGAGGAAGATTAATAACACTCTAAAACATAAAAAAGGAACTCAATTGAGTTCCTTTTGTTTTTTTATTCAGATTTAGTGAATTTCAATAATAAAAGATTGTCTTTATACAATTCTAATGTAGTTCCGGAAATCACATATTTGTTTGCTTTTCCCATCATATCCATAAAGTTCTGCTCTACTCCGATGTTGTTACACATCATTTTTGTAGATCCCATTTGTCCTGCTGTAAATCCTCCTGTAGACGGATCTATTGTAGCCGTTCCGAAATAGTTATTACATCCTGCATTTCCTGTGATTTTCTCTCCTTCAATATTCAATGTCGGAACTTTTCCTTTTACCGTTTCAGCCAGTGTCCATTTTGTATTGGCAAGAGCAGGCTGAGCTTTTCCTACTTTAGAAGCAGACGGGCTTGTCATAGATCCACATGAAGCCAATACTGCAGCTGTACATATGCTTAAAAAAAGATTTTTCATTTTTTTCTTTTTGAATTAATCCAAATTTACGGAAATTATATTATTTAAACGGTTTGCCATGAATTTTATTATTCTTTAACATCTTGTATTTTGAATAATTTTAGGCTTATTTTTAATGATGAAGAGTTGGAAATCGCAAAGACGCAAATGCTTTACAAGGCACAGTTTTTAGGGCGCAAAGATTTTATCTACGATAAAATTGATACTTCTGTCTTTCTCATTCCGAAGGAATCTCTATTAGAATTAGCTTATAAAGAGTTCTGAGACTCCTACGGAGTGACAAAGATTGTGGATAGACCAACTACCAAATCATAAGAAAATATACAATAAAGTACCATTCAATAGGAACGGGTTGTAATCCTGAGCGGGGACGAAGGAAGCCAGTTTACTTAAAAATCAATATTCAAATGGCTTTCGCCAAAACCTATTAATATGAATACATTTTTAAAGATAAGAAACAAAAAAAACGGACTTTAAAAGTCCGTTTCTGTTATATTGAAATATATATTTTCAAGTATTAAGATCTCAACTCAGCGTTGAATTCTTTCTGGAAAGCTTTGATCAGAGAATCCATTACTTCTGTGATCTCTTTTTCTTCCAGTGTTTTTTCTTCGTTTAACAGCTCAAAGCTCATTGCATAAGACTTCTTACCTTCAGGAAGATTTTTACCTTCATACACGTCGAATAGGTTAACACTCTTAATGAATGGAGATTTATTCTTTTTAGCAGTCTGATATAACTCCTGATAATTTACATTTTTATCAATCAATAAAGCTAAGTCTCTTCTGATTTTGTTGAATTTCGGAATGTCTTTAAATTTCAATTCATTTTTAGAACGTAGTTCCTGAGCATATTCCAGTTCAATTTCTGCATAGAAACAATCCTGATCAATATCGAAATCTTTTAATAAAGCAGGAGCTACTTTTCCGATTCTTACCAACGCTTTACCGTCAACTTCATATACCAATGCATCGGAGAATCTTTCATCGGACAGAGCTGCTTCTTTATAATCAACAACAAGTCTTTCCAATAAAACTTTTACATAAGCTTTAAGATTATAGAAACTTACAGCAGACTTAGGCTGAAGCCAGTTTTCCGCAACATCTCTTCCGGAAACCAACAAAGCCAATTGTTTTCTTTCTTCGTATTTTTCTTTTTTGTGGTAAATTTTTCCTAATTCGAAGAATTTAATATCCTGATTCTTTCTGTTGATGTTATATACGGCATTCTGAAGAAGTCCTTCCAATAAAGATTTTCTCATGAATGCTAAATCTCCGCTTAAAGGATTTAACAGTTTTACGGCATCAGTTTCGTCTTTTACCGAAGTCAATGAGTTATTCATTACTTCGTTGAAGCCAATGCTCTGTAAAGCCCTTGCCCAGCTGTTTTCCAATTCATCCTGATCGTTAGCACTAAGCTTAACAGGGGTAAACGAAATTTTCTGTGGAGCATCAATTTTATTATATCCGTAGATTCTTAAGATCTCTTCAATTACATCAATTTCTCTTGTTACATCTGCTCTGTAAGCAGGAACAGAGATTTCAAAACCATTTGGAATTTCATTTAAAACCTGAATTTCCAATGCTTTTAAGATTTCCTTTACTTTTTCTCTGTGGATTTTTGTTCCTAAAATCTGCTCAATTTTAGAGAATCTCAGAATCACATAGCTGTCTTCAATTTTCTTAGGATATTCTTCCAATAGATCTCCTACTAATTTTCCTTCAGCAATTTCCTGAATCATTTTAATAGCGTGAGTGATTGCCGTTCTTGTCAGATTCGGGTCTACTCCTCTTTCAAATCTGAAAGAAGCATCCGTATTCAGGCTGTGAGCTTTTGCTCCTTTTCTTACCGCAATGGGATTGAAATAAGCACTTTCAAGGAATATCGTTTTTGTAGTTTCTGATACTCCGGAATTTGCACCACCGAATACTCCGGCAATACACATTGGATTATCTTTACCGTCTTTGATGATGATTTCAGAGCCATTCAATGTTCTTTCAACTCCATCTAATGTAGTAAATTTTGTTCCCGGTTTTACAACTCCTACTTTTACTTTCTTATCTGCAATTTTATCTGCATCAAATGCGTGAAGCGGCTGTCCGTATCCGTGTAGAATATAGTTGGTAATATCTACAACGTTGTTAATCGGGCTTAGTCCGATTGCTTTTAGTCTGTCTTTTAACCAGGATGGAGATTCTGCAACTTTTACATCTTCAATAACGGCTCCGATATATCTTGGACACAATTCTGCATCTTCGATTTCCAGAGTGAAATCATGAGTTCCCTCATTATTCAAAGCTTCGGAAGCTACTTTATTAAATTGAGATTTAAGCTGATTTGTAGAAAGATAGGCATGTAAATCTCTTGCAACCCCATAATGAGACATTGCATCAGTTCTGTTCGGTGTTAATCCGATTTCAAATACCTCATCATTAGTCAGTTCAAAATAGTCTGCAAAGTTTTTCCCAACTTCATATTTGGTTTCATCCAGCACCATGATTCCTCCGTGATCATCGCTAAGACCTAATTCATCTTCTGCACAGATCATTCCCTGAGAAACCTCACCTCTGATTTTTGCTTCTTTAATTTCAAAAAAGTTTCCTGTTTTGTCATAGATTTTTGTTCCGACAACGGCTACAGGAACAGTCTGTCCTGCTTCTACGTTAGGAGCTCCGCAAACAATATTCAATATTTTTCCGTTTCCTACGTCTACTGTTGTCTTCTTCAGTTTGTCAGCATTCGGATGCTTTTCGCAGGTTAATACTTTACCTACAACAATTCCTTCCAGGCTGCCTCTTACGCTTTCAAATTTATCTATCCCTTCAACCTCAAGACCTATATCTGTAAGGAATTCACCGATTCTTTCAGTTTTTGATTCCGTTTTTACAAAGTCCTTCAGCCAGTTGTTTGATATTTTCATTTGTTAATCTATCTACTTATTTAATTCGTCAAATGAGCCTTTCGGTTTCATCTGCACTATTTTGAAATTTTTATTTGAAATTCCACGCCTTATTCAAGTGTGATTTTTCGAGCTACAAATGTCGTGTTTTTTTGAGAAATAGAGAAATTTAGAAGCGATTTTAAGATAATTAATTTTCATTAATAGTTCTGCCTCTTATTGAGAAATCTGTTGGCCAGATGGTCTTACTACTTTCTTCAGGCTATCAGAAAATAATACCAATCCTCCAGCCATCATGATAATATCTTTCAGGACCAAACGCCCTGCTCCGGACAGATAGGGAAATCCAAACTGTGGAGTAGGATAATCTCCACCCAGATTCGGCACGTATACTTCGGGAGTAGTTCCTAAAAATGAAAGGGTAACCAATGACATTAAAAATGTTAAAGCCCCTCCTACTGCTCCGATTTTAGGAAACCAGATCCCTAACAACACCAAAAAACCTATTATTACAATCATCGTTCCCAAACCATAAGAAAAGGTGTATGTTCCATTTTCTTTATGCCAATCAATATTTTTCTGGATCACTTTTCCTTCCGGGTTTTTATACAGCGTATATTCTGCAACAAGCTTTTTGTCCTCATTAAAAACTTTATTCCCTGCATTTTTGTAGAAGAAACTCATGAAGGGACTATTGGCGACAAAGGGTACAATTCCTTCAGCTTCGTAATGAAATGCTTTTAAACCGCCAATCCAGGCCATTACAATGAAAATTGAAATTCTGAGAAAATTGAAAAAATAAGCATCCAATTGTAATAAGCGGTGGTAAAGTCTGTTGTTTTTCATGTGATTTCTTTTTAACAAAGGTATTCACATGCCTACAGTGCCAACATAGATATTTGAGGACATTACATGGACATTTTCGCCACCACAGAGATTCCTACCTGTTCTCTATATTTTTTCGGGGAACATCCTACCGATTTTTTGAAATACCTGCTGAAGTAAAATTCATCGGCAAATCCCAGTTCTGAAGCAACTTCCTTTACGGATCTATAGGTTAAATGCAGTAATTTTTTGGATTCCAGAATGATTCTCTCATTGATAAGCTGAGTGGGTGTTTTCGCAAATTCTTTCTTTACAGCCTTGCTTAATGTATTATTTGTTATACTCAGTTTGTCACTGTAGAACGACAGTTCTTTTTCATTTTTAAAATGGGTCTCCAAAAGTTTCTGAAATTCTGCAGCATTTTTATTGGGCAGTTTATCGTGAGAAAATACACTATTTTCAATACTGCTTTTCTGTTTACTTCCAATGGCAAGAATAAGCTGTATATAAGTTTTAATAATAGATTCTGAAAACTGATGCTTTTCGGATTCTTCTTTTTTAATGTGACTGAAAAGTTCGAGAATATAGTTATAGTTTTCTTCTGACAACTCAACACCAGGATTCAGATAAATATTATTAAAAAGAAGCCCGTTGCAGGCCACTTCTTCTTTGTGATATTCTATACAGTAATAGTCACCATGGAAGAAAAGCACATGGATGTTTTCCTCCGATTCCGAAGCCAGTTTCAGTTTTTGAAAAGGGGAAAGAAACAGAATATTATATCCGTTATAAAAATAGTTTATGTCATCTACTGAAAAAACACCGGACCCCTTCCATAGAACCACACTGTAATTTTCAGTGGTAAATTCTGATGGAAAATCTGAGGTGTGATAAGACTGTATTTTTATTTTCATGATTAGTATCTTTTAAACACTAATAACTCTAATGATTCACAAATGACACGATTTGACACTGTTTAATATTCTTTTGAATAGGTTTTCTTTTCTGTCAAATACTCGGTTTTAGTTCCATTACCGGTTCTGAAAAGGGTTTTGAGTGTATTCTTTTGTTTAGGCTTTGAAGGATCGGGAAGAAAACATTGAAAATGTAAATGCGGACCATTTGTCCAGCCTGTATTGCCGCTCAATCCTATTAAATCCCCTTTTTTAACCTCATCTCCTATTTTAACCTTAACCCCATTTTGTTTCAGGTGAAAATACTGTGCAATGGTTCCATCCGAATGTAAAATTGAAATATAATTAGCCTGATTAGCACAACTTGATGTAGGACATCCTGTATTATTATTCTGAACTGCATCAATCACTTTACCTTCTCTTGCTGCTGTAATTTCGGTTCCTTCAGGCATTACGAAATCTAAAGAGTTTTCATTCTGGTGAGAAAATATTCCATTGTAACCCTGATAAACATTAAAGGATTTCCCTTTTTGAAAAGGAAGATCATATGTATAGTCAGTATCATAGGTCTTTATCGTTGCATCTCCAGCCAATGTATAGTAAGCCGGCATTTTCTTGATTTTCCAACCTTTTCTATTATCGTTGACAACAAAATAAGCAATTTTGTTTTTTATTGATTTAGGAGGCAGCACTCTGATCATTTTAAATGCTTCGGGACTCTTCAGATTTTCTGTTTCCGGCAGTTCAGAGAACGTTATTGAAATTGGATAGATTTCAATATTATCAGCATAGTAAGTGATTATATCTTTCGTATGCTCATAATACATTTTTGCACTCTTCTGAGAGAAAGCCCATAGAGAGCAGATAAGTGATCCGAGAATTGTTATTTTTTTCATGATTAATGTTTTATTCTTTTAGCATCTTCTTACTATAAGGTTGCATAACTTTACAAAACCACAAAAGCCTCAAAAGTTTTTAAACACTTGATTTTTACAGTTAAAGGCATTCAACAGTTTACATTGAGTTTTCTTTACGCTTCTAGCAAGATTACAAAAAAAGCCGGAAAAATTCCAGCTTTCTTTTATTTATATGGTTAATGTTACAATCCGATTACCGGCATTGATAACATTAAGATATTTTCGTTTTCTTCAAGACCATCAAGAGGTTCAATGATTCCTGGTCTGTTAGGTTGAGACATTTTCATCGTGATATCGTCAGATCCTAAAATCGTCAGCATTTCAGTTAAGAATTTTGAACTGAATCCGATATTGATATCTTCTCCGTTGTAGTCACAAGGGATCTGCATGTCTGCTTTGTTTGCATATTCAGTATCTTCTGCATGAAGGTGAAGAATATTACCGGAAAGCTTGAATCTTACCTGATTGGTAGATTTGTTGGACATGATAGATGCTCTTTTGATCGCCCCTAATAAAAGGTTTCTGTTGATTGTCAATACATTTGGGTTTTCTTTTGGAATTACCGCTGTATAATTTGGATATTTACCATCAATCAGTCTACAGATCCAGATATGCTTACCAAAAGTAAACTTGGCCATATTCTCATTGAAGTCGATCGTAACGTCTTCATTGGAACTTGCCAGAATATTTTTGAAAATGTTCAGAGGTTTTTTAGGCATGATAAACTCCATCGGCTCAGCATTCATAAGGTCTGCTCTTTTGTATACCACCAATCTGTGGGAGTCTGTAGATACGAAATTGGTTTCGTTTTCTCCAAACTGGAAAAGCACTCCTGTCATTACCGGACGAAGAGAATCATTACTTGTAGCGAATAGGGTGTTTGTCAAAGCTTCAGACAAAACTCCAGCCGGCATTGTAACACTTTGTGAAGCGTCAAATTCCGGTAATTCAGGATAGTCATCGGCATTGTCTAATGCTACTGCGAAATTATCTTTTTCATCTAAAATCTCAAGCTGGCTTCCTGTACCTTCGGCATTGTCTTTTACAACAAATGTCAGAGGCTGTTCACCATAGGTCTTGATAAAATCCTGAAAAATTTTAGCAGGAACAGCAAATTTACCTGTATCATCAGACTTTACTTCCAGAGAAGTAACAAGAGTTGTCTCGCCGTCAGATGCTGTAATGGTAACATTATTTCCGTCTAATTCAAAAAGATAGTTTTCTAAAATCGGTCTCGATTGAGAGCTTGATATTACGCCACTTACAGTTTGCAACGCCTTCTGCAGTTCACCACTTGAAATAATAAATTTCATAGATTTATAAAATAAGTTTCTACAAATATAATAAATAGATACAATAAAGAAAAGAATAATATGGAGGAGTTTTTCACAAATATCCTTAACCTGTTTTGAGCCTTGATATTATGCTTAAATTTCTTTTGATCTTATAATTTTCTTCAAAATATTCACTTTAATCGGATTTCTATTTGTACTTTTTTTCTTCAAAGCGCATTAAAACATGAGTATTGAAAGTAAAAAAGGATAAATATTGCTCATTTTCTTGCATAATACCCCATTTCGAATATAAAAGATAATCCATACCAATCAAAATACAAAGCCTATCTTTGTGTGAAAAGTTCAGAATTATGCAAAAACCACCCATTCATAAAAGTTTTCTCAATGCTTTCCGGGGTGTTTTCATGATGATAAAGACGGAAAGAAATTTCCAGATTGAGCTTCTGGCATTCTTTGTAAATCTTTTCCTTATTTTTTATTTCAGATTGAACAACACAGATGCAGCGTTGATTTTTATCGCTTCGTTTGCTGTTTTAAGTGCTGAAATTTTCAATACTGCTATTGAAAAGATCTGTGATATGATCCAACCTGATTTCGACAAAAGAATTGGTTTTATTAAAGATATTGCAGCTGGTGCTGTTGTTTTGACAGCCATTGCATCGGTGATTGTTGGTTTTTTGGTGTATGGAAAATATATTTTAAGATTTATAAAAGCAGTAAAACAGCTGTTTTTTGTAGATTGAAACCACCCCGTCAAAAATTCTTTGAATTTTCGCCACCCCTCCAAAGGAGGGGAATTTCACGTCTCCATTTTAAAAGTTGTGAAGGCAAGAAGCTTTTTACTTTTTTCTCTTATTTAACAGCAATTAAAATATCCACTTCGGCATCTGAAGGATCCTGAGCTTTTTCTCCATAGATTTCAAAATCGGCAGTAAATATTCTTCCGAGATCCATTTCCCAGATTTTCAACCATTCATTGATCACCAGGCCTTTTGAAAGGTCTCCTTTTGTGGTAAATTTCACATAATCTCCACCTTCAAAAGAATAACCTGTCATTCCTTCAGGAATATTGTCAAGGTTTTCCACTTTACACCCAAGAACTGTTGTATAGGGCTTTGTATGGTCTTTTTCGTAATCCGTATAGATGGAATAAATGGTATTGTCTATCTTATTTGGAATTGAATTAAGAATATCCTCATTGATCAATTTTTCCCATAAGAGCGGAATATCTTTTGCTGCCTGCCCATTTTCATTGGTTGTTCTTACAGAGATTCCGATGACCTTAAAAGGTTCCACTTTCATGTTATTCATTTCTTGATTTTTTGTTGTGTGACAAAAATAAGGACTGGTTGTGACAAGGGTATGTCAGGAGTTTTTTCAAATTGATTGAATAGGATATTATTTTTAAGTTTTGGCTAAAGCCATTTTGAAGGTTAAGATTTTTACATAAACGGGCTAAAGCCCGTTCCTATTGAATTGAATTTCTGCGGCTATTTTCTTTTGGCTTAGCCTATTCCAATTTTGTCACTCCGTAGAAGTCTCAGTATATCTTATAAACCAATTATAATATAGATTCCTTGCTTTGCTCGGAATGACAAATGTCCCGTTGAAATTTTACAGGAGATAGTGAGATTGCTTCGCTTTGCTCGCAATGACTATTTTCCGACATAGATAAATCCTTTCTTCCCGGATTTAAAAACGGTTTCAATTCTTTTATACTTATCTACTTCATATTCATCTGCCTGAAGAATTTCTGCTACTGTTACCTCAAAAAGTATTCCTTCTATCTGATCATCATCATTCCATGAAAATTCTAGTACGGGATGGTACTTCTCTCCGCTTTTCCGAAGGACTTCAGGGTCTGTAATTTCAAGGATTCTTAATTTGTATCCTGATAAGATATCTTTTTCACCTTGTAAAAGTCTTCCAAAGGTTTCCATTTGAACCTGCTCTTTCTGTAGGGTTCCGTAAGAAAATAGATTTGGCATTATAAATATTTTTCGATAATTGGTATAGCTACCTCAGCCATCATTCCATAGCCTTTTTCGTTGGGGTGCACTCCGTCTGCAGATAATAGAATCTCTTTATCTTCAAGGAAAGCAGAATAAAAATCAATATACCCCAGTGAATGTTCTGAGGCAAGATCTTTAAGGATCTGGTTATAGATAACAACTTCCCCATTTGTTCTTAATTTGCCTGAGCTTACCACTACTCCATCTATTTTTTGAGAAAAAGGGAGAATGCTCACAAGATAAATTTCGTTGGAAAATTCTTTGGCATGCGCGATGGCAGTAGTCATGTTGTTTTTAAATTTTTCAGGATCTACGATCTGTACTCCTTCTTTTATGGCAAGATCATTGGCTCCATAGCTTAAAAAAACAAGATTTCCATCAGCAGAATTTCTGGCACTGAGTTCGTGGGGAATTCTTTTCAGTAATCCTTCTGTAGTCTCTCCTCCGATTCCCAAATTGAATAAGATCAGTTCATCTCCATTTCCTTCGTGAAATTGCTGCAAGGCATATCTTTTCAAAATATCTACCCAGCCTCCAAAAACACCGTCATATTCTCCGTAAGTAATGCTGTCACCGAAGAACAGCCCGTAAATAATTTTCTTCATTCAATTCTTATTGTTTCCTGTTTTGTTAAAGTAAAAATAGTGAGAAAAATTATTAATATCTTTCAACTTGCGTAGTTTTTAACACAAAAGGCGCTAAGTATTTATATTTAATTCTTATGTTTTCGTTCGCAAAGGCGTTTCACTCAGCAATAGACGTATTTTTACCCTTGTTGCACGAAGTGATTTGAACCATTCTGATTTGTGAAGAGGTGAAGAATTATGAATGTAATAGTTGAAGCTATTATTAAGCAGACTGCTTTATTCATCGTTAATGAATCTTAACTTTCCTTAAAATCTTTATTATTCATAATGGTTTAAGATTCTAATTACTCATTGCTCATTACTTATCATTCCAGCTTCAATGCAATATTGCTATGTGACTGTATAATTTCCACCAGAATTTCAAAAAGAGTCTGCCCTTTTCCTTCGGTCAAATCATCTAATTTCTGCTGAATCAATTCTATGTTGAATGGTTTTCCCTGTCTGATTTTATTGTTGTAGAATTCACGAGTGGCATCAAAACCAAGGTCTTGTTTTGATTTCTCTGATTCTTTCCAGATCATTTCAATTTCTTCTTTGCCTTCTATTACTCCGAAGCCTCCGTAGAGAATATCATCAAAGCCATCAAGCGTTCCGACTTTCCAATCTGCATCTTTCATCAGAACATTGGAAACTTCTTCGTAGAAACCGGCTAAAGACGAAAAATGACCGCCATGGATGACGATCATTTTTCTTGTATTGTTATTTGAAGTATTCAACACCGTTTTTGAATATGTTGTGATAATTCGCGGTTGGTATATTTTTCATGAGACCTTCAGCAAATCGTTCCGGGTGTCCCATTCTTCCGTAGATCTTTCCGCATGGGCTGGTAACTCCTTCGATTCCGAATAATGAGTTATTCGGGTTGAACGGCATCCCGTGAGCGATATTTCCATCAAAGTCTATGTATTGAGTAGCGATTTGTCCGTTTTCATACAGCTTTTTGATTTCTTCTTCTGAAGCCATGAAACGTCCTTCTCCGTGGGAAATCGGAATAGTGAAAGTCTGATCTTTCATTCCTTTTAACCATGGGCTTTCATCATTCACCACTTTTACCGTCACCATCTGAGAGATGTGTCTTCTGATCGCATTGTGAGCTAACGTAGGAGAGTTTTCATCCAGATCTTTGATTCTTCCGTAAGGTAATAATCCTGACTTTACAAGCGCCTGGAATCCGTTACAGATACCGATAATCATACCATCTCTGTCTAATAATTCATGAACTGCATTTTTCATTTTCTCGTTTTTCAGAACGTTTACAATGAATTTTGCAGAACCATCCGGCTCGTCACCTGCGGAGAATCCTCCGGAGAATGCAAGAATCTGAGATGTTCTGATTTCTTCTACCCACGCATCAATGCTTTCCTCCAATAATTGGTGGTTGATATTGATCAAAGGCAGGCTGCTCACTACAGCACCTTCTTTCTGGAATGCATTCAGCGTGTCATACTCACAGTTCGTTCCTGGGAATACCGGAGCGAATACTTTTGGCTGAGCAATTCCGTGTTTTTTAATAATGATATTTCTTGGGTGGATTGAGTTTGATTTTTCATCAATTTCAATCGTGATCTTTTCTTTTTCTACTGTTGGGAAAAGGTTTTCGAATGTATTTGTGTTAGCAGATACAAGGTCCACGATATTGGATTCAAGTCCGTTAATTTTTACAATACCTGAATCTTTTACTTCTCCGATAAGGTGAAGAACAGACGAGCTTAATTCTTCTTTCGCTTCAATGATTAAGCTACCGATATTTTTAGCCAATAAAACATTTTCATCAGCATTAACTTCAGCACCCAATCTGTTTCCGAAGCTCATTTTCGCTAAAGCTACTGCAAGACCTCCTTCTTTTACTGTTTTCACAGAAACAATTTTTCCTGCTTTAATATTTTCGAAAATAAATTCAAAAACATCTTTTAAAGCATCATAGTTTGGAAGTCCGCTTTCCTGAGCAATATGATTGAAGAAATACAGTTTGTTTCCTGCATTTTTCAGTTCAGGAGAGATGATATTTTCTTTATCTCCGTTGGCACATGCAAAAGAAATCAAGGTTGGCGGAACATTCAGATCCTGATATGTTCCACTCATAGAATCTTTACCTCCAATTGCAGCAAGACCTAAATTGATCTGAGCATCATAAGCTCCTAAAAGTGAAGCTAAAGGTTTACCCCACTTTTCCGGATTTTGTCCTAGTTTTTCGAAGTATTCCTGGAAGCTTAGTCTGATGTTTTTATAATCGCCTCCCATTGCTACAATCTTCGCCACACTCTCTACTACAGCATAAGATGATCCTAGCAATGAGTTTTGTTTTGATATTTCAGCATCAAATCCCCAGCTTGCCAAAGAAACTGTTTTAATATCTTTTGCTCCTAAAATAGGGAGTGCCTGCACACTTCCTTCCATCAGAGTCTGCTGATATTTTCCACCTAAAGGCATTGCTACTGTTGTGGCTCCAATTGAAGAGTCAAACATTTCAAGCAATCCTTTCTGGGAAGCTACGTTTTTATCTTTTAAGATGTTCAGGAAGTTTTCTGCTGTGAAAGCTTTAGTTTCTTCTTTTACTTCTTCAAGGTGAGTGATTTTCACTTCCTGAGATTTTGAACATCCGTTGGTATCTAAGAAAGCTCTTGAAAGGTCTACAATTTTGTCTCCTTTCCAGAACATCTGCATTCTTCCGGAATCTGTCACTTTTGCTACTTCTACCGCAACAATGTTTTCAGCTTCACAGAATTTGATGAATTTTTCTTTATCCTGAGGATCTACAACTACCGCCATTCTTTCCTGAGATTCAGAAATAGCCAGTTCGGTTCCGTTTAATCCTTCATATTTTAATGGTAATACATCCAGGTTTACTTCTAAAGAGTCTGCAATCTCACCAATTGCCACAGAAACACCTCCTGCTCCGAAGTCATTTGATTTTTTAATCAGCTTCGTTACTTCAGGATTTCTGAATAATCTCTGAATTTTACGTTCTTCTACAGCATTTCCTTTCTGAACTTCTGAACTCATGGTGTGGATAGAAGTTTCGTCCTGTTCTTTTGAACTTCCGCTCGCTCCTCCTACTCCGTCTCGACCTGTTGCACCTCCTAAGATAATGATTGAATCACCGTTTTCAGGTTTCTCACGTCTTACCCAGTCTACAGGAACAGCTCCGGTAACGAAACCTACTTCCATTCTCTTGGCTTTATAACCTTCGTCATAGATTTCAGAAACCATTGTTGTAGCAAGACCAATCTGGTTACCGTAAGATGAATATCCGTTGGCAGCCTGTTTTGTAATGGTTTTCTGAGGTAATTTTCCTGGTAATGTTTTATCAACTAGTTCCAAAACATCTGCAGCACCTGTTAATCTCATTGCCTGGAATACAAAAGATCTTCCGGATAACGGGTCTCTGATCGCACCTCCTAAACAAGTTGAAGCCCCACCAAACGGTTCAATTTCCGTAGGGTGATTATGTGTTTCGTTTTTGAATAATAAATACCAAGGTTCTTTTTTACCGTCGTATTCTGCTTCGATCTGGATGGTACAAGCATTAATCTCGTCAGAAATGACAAGGTTATCCAGGTTTCCTGTTTTATGGAAATATTTACCACATACTGTTGCAAGATCCATTAAGGAAATTGGCTTCAATTCGCGGCCTAAGAATTTTCTTTTTTCGATATAATCATTGAAAATGGTTTCCAATGTGTGTTTGAACTGGCCTTCAAACTGAATGTCTGACAACTGTGTTTCGAAAGTGGTGTGACGGCAGTGGTCGCTCCAATACGTGTCTAATACTTTTAATTCTGTTTCCGTAGGATTTCTTTCTTCAGTTTTGAAATATTCCTGAATAAATTTCAAGTCATCCAATCCTAAAGCAAAACCATGATTGTTGTAGAAGTTTTTAAGTTCTCCATCATTGAAATTGATGAAGTTTTCGTGGATAATTACTTTTGATGGTGTCTCATCTGCAGGAATATCAAGAATTGACAAGTCTTTTTCCTGAGATTCTACTTTATTGATCAGAAGGTCTTTGATTTTAACCAAATCTGCTTCAGAAACTCCTTCAAATTCGATCAACTTTCCACTTCTTACTTTTGATTTTTCATTTTCTGTAAGCAACGCGATACACTGCTGCGCAGAATCTGCTCTCTGATCATACTGACCAGGCAAAAATTCCATTCCGAAATGAATAGCTTTTGCTGGGTTTTCTGTATGTAAAATATCAGTAACAGGGTCTACGAAAGTGTTATTCACCACTTTTTCAAATTCTCCGTCATTTAAGTTGAAAATATCATATACATTGTATACTTTCACACTTTGAACTGCCGGAACAACCGCTTTTACTTCATCAAAAATTTTTGGACTTTCAACATCGAAAATTCCTCTTTTTTCTACGAAAATTCTTTTGTTATTAGACATTAGATGTCAGATTTTTAATATTAGATTTATTTTTTCTTTTTACTATTATGAGTTAAAGTTTCTTTCTTTAAACCCATCTATATTGGAAATTTTTGGAGAGATTTCCCCTCCACTCATTACTCTGTACAAATTTAAAGGAATAAGTCATATCTTTTTCAAATTTGAACGGTAGAATTTCCAATTTTATCTTTATTTATTGATAAATTTATTCGGATTGTCCTTATGTTCTTTCTGAAAGTCTTCTGCATTTTTTATTTCTTCTTTCAGCCAGTTTTCAAAAGGAACTTTCTTTTCATTAAAATCCTCGATAGCATAAAATGTTTTACCATCTTCTGAAACCAGAAATTTGAAACGATAAAGCATATCCAAGTCCTTCTTCCTATGATTATAGGTATTCACCTGATAATAAGGAAAGTTTTCTTTTGGTTTTTCTACAATTTCAAAAAACAGATTCTTTTCCTTTTCAGACAGTTTATTGTAAAAGTTTACATAATAAAGATCTGAAAGCTTTTTCTTCTGTTTTTCGAAGAACTGAAGAATATTCTTCTCTTCTTCATTGTATTGAAACGGATTCGGGTAGTATTTCCCGTCTATTTCAACATCCTTTTCTGTTGGTTTTGCCAATGGCTGAACAGTTTGTCCTTTGACGTTCATCACACCCCATTTTCCCCCTACAATTGCTCTGTGTTCATCATTGGTCTTTTCCCAATCACAGCCGTCACAAAAGGTGGCGTATCCGTAATTAAACGGAAATGCAAAGTCATGCTCAGCTACAATAACAGTATTCCCGTTTCGGTCTGCAAATCCTACTTTACCATTTTTAACCAATCTTCTCAGTCCTTCAGAGAAATAATCTGCTCCATTGTCATAAAGGAATGGCTGATACAGAAATTTACCTTTTCTGTCGTACACATATCCCCATGCATTTTTCTCTGATTTTTCGCCTTCTTTACTGCCATCAAAAAGGATGGTTTCTCCTTCTACAGGATCTCCATCTTTTAGGAAGGAAAAGATTTTGAACTGTGCAGGAACAATTATTTTTCCGGCTTTATCTTTTACTCCAACTAAAGAATCTTTGGATTTAAAGTAATGTAAATCCTCTTTACTCTGAGAAAAAGAAATGATTGGTGTCAGTATGATGGTTAAAAGTATTTTTTTCATTGAATTGGAAGTGGTTTTCAAAGCTTAATTTACTCGTCTTTAGTGAGATCCGTTTTCTTACGCGAATTTACAATAATATAATACTTATTAACAACATCATAGTCAATAGAATTGTTTAGCTTCCACTTCTTATAACCTTCGTAATCAAACTGATGATTTTCCGACGGTCTTAATAAATAGTTATACTGTTCCATTAAATATTCGTCTGTGAAACCATCATTTCGAAGTTTTGTGAAGAACGAAATCAATCTATCTACCGCGAAATTACCTTCTTTAATTGCTGTGGAATTTTTTTTCGTCTTATAATCTATAAAACCGTTAATTCCTGCAATTTGAAAATCTAAAAAGGTTCCAGGAATTCCTGACGCTCTTTCATATTTATCAATATTCTCATATATCCATTTCAACTTATTTGTAGCACTACTCATAACGATTCTTAATAGAACTGTATCACGAGCAGCAATAGGTGCATAGAGAATATTCGAATATCTTGTTAAAGGATTATTTTCTACGATTTTTTCCGGTTGTAAATTTTTTAAAAATTCATCATGCATTTTATCCAGAACCAAAGTATCATTCCCTTTTTGGCTTATTTCTGAAATAAAAACCCAAAACCCGGCATCGTAAACCCTAACATTAATTAGTCTATTAAGATGGTTAAAATAACTACTGATTCCGTGAAGCTTGAACTTTCCTTCTTTAAAGGTTACCCTTTTATTAACTTTTTCACTTTCTTTAGGAGTATATTTTCTTTCACTTAAATCTTTATAATAATGATTTAAAAGTCTTTCCTCATCAAGAAAAGCTGGAATAATTTTGAATTTAAATAATGCACCATTACTCTTATTTTCATATTCTGCAGCCAAAACACTATCATTTTTAGAGTTTGTAAACAATGCAGTTCTTGAAAATTCACCAAAATTAAACGGAGCGGACATTCCTGAAACTTTATGGCTAAAGTCCGAATCGGATTTGATCTTTTTATTTGGTTTTAAATCCTGAGAAAATATCGTCACAGGAAACAAAAGCAAAATAAACAACAGGTAAACCTTCATATGAATTAAATAAAATATGCAGCCCAAAAGACTGCATATTGTTTTATACTTTAAGATCAGCTTCCAATCCTATTAAGTCTTTGTTTTGGTCTATAATCGGCTGTACTTCATTTTTGATGAATTCCTCCGTCTGAATAGGCGCAAAACCAATAAAGTTTTTAGGATCTAAAACTTCTTTCAGTTTTGATTTGTCTAGTTTTAAAGAATCATCGTTTAAGATTCTTTCAATAAGATCGTTTTCTTTTCCTTCTTCTTTCACTTTCTTGGAAGCTTCCATAGAGTGAACTCTGATTACCTCGTGGATTTCCTGACGGTCACCACCAGCTTTTACTTCTTCCATGATAATGTATTCTGTCGCCATGAAAGGAAGTTCTTCCATAATGTGCTTGTTGATTCTGTTTGGGTAAACAACGATTCCATTCATGATGTTGTTCCAGATTAATAGAATAGCATCAACAGCTAAAAATGCCTGAGGAATTGTCAATCTCTTATTAGCAGAGTCATCCAATGTTCTTTCAAACCATTGTGTAGAAGCTACCATTGCAGAACTTGTTGTCAGAGACATTACATATTTTGCCAATGCTCCGATTCTTTCGCTTCTCATTGGGTTACGTTTGTACGCCATTGCAGATGAACCGATCTGGTTTTTCTCGAATGGTTCTTCAATTTCCTTAAGGTTCTGAAGTAAACGTAAATCGTTTGTGAATTTATGTGCAGATTGTGCAATATTTCCTAATAAAGCAACTACTTTCGCATCAATTTTTCTATCGTAAGTCTGTCCGGAAACTCCGAACACTTTTTCGAAGCCGAATCTTTTTGAAAGTTCTTTATCTAAGTGTTTTACTTTAGAATAATCTCCATTGAACAATTCAAGGAAACTTGCAGCTGTTCCTGTAGTTCCTTTTACTCCTCTGAAACGTAGGGTTTCAAGGAAGAAATCCAATTCTTCGATGTCAAGAACCAAACTCTGTAGCCAAAGTGTAGCTCTTTTCCCAACTGTCGTCAACTGAGCTGGCTGGAAGTGTGTAAATCCTAAAGTTGGAAGGTCTTTGTACTGAATTGCAAAATCCGAAAGATTTTTCATCACGTTCACCAACTTTTTCTTTAAGATTAAAAGTCCGTCACGGATTTGAATTAAGTCTGTATTGTCTCCTACAAAAGCCGAAGTAGCTCCCAGGTGAATAATTCCTTTTGCTGAAGGCGCCACATCACCATAAGCGTGAACGTGAGCCATTACATCATGACGGAATTTTTTTTCGTACTCTGCAGCTTTTACGTAATCGATGTTTTCAGCATTAGCTTTTAACTCAGCGATCTGCTCGTCTGTAATTTCAAGTCCAAGGTCTTTTTCGATTTCAGCAAGAGCTATCCAAAGCTTTCTCCAATTCTGGAATTTGTTATTGTGTGAGAAGTTAAATAACATTTCTTCACTGGAGTAGCGCTCTTCCAATGGATTTTTGTAGGAATTCATTCGTTCTTTTACTTTTTAGATGTACAAAAATACGGTTTTTCGGTGAGAGATAAAAATCCTGCTTTTATGATTTTTCAACCATATTCCGAATCAAATAAAAGATTTTCATTTAAACTTTTGCCTTAAAGGAAAAGTATGCAAAAGTTCAAGATGGGAATCATCCGCTAAAAATTTGAATGTACTCCTAAAATTTCCAAACTCGCATGGATCACACAGTTCTGCTTCGGTTCTAAATACACCCACTGCTAAGACAGTGGAATTTTTTTAACGGATTACATTCAAATTTTCTTAATGCTCCTGATTCCTAAGTCGATTGGTAAACAGTACATCATATTCAATCTCGTTTTTCTCAATTTAACATTGAATTATCGTTATCATATAGGCTAGAAAAGCTCCTAAAACAGATATAATAAAACCTAATATGTTCAATATTAAAATTATGGGATTATCTTTTTAAAAAATGTTGCTATTGCTGGAATTATAAAAAGATTTGAAATCATTAGCATTATTGAAAAATTAAATCCTCCTTCAAATGGAGAAAAACCTTTTTGAATAGTGTATACATTAACTAACAGTATTATCACATTAAGAAGGACAACAACAACAGCAAGTATATAATTTATTCTGGATCGCACGAAAGTTCTGTAATTAAGAATACAAAATAACATTTTTTTGCCTATACTTTTGTCTTAAAACAAAAGTATTCAAAAGTTCAAGACGGGAATCATTCGCTAAAAAATTTGAATGTACTCCTA
>Ga0070682_100000356_pt1 | contig 31121 bp, 24 predicted proteins | sample KBSC63LmetaG_FD_64668 | JGI IMG/M metagenome (GOLD analysis project Ga0070682, IMG submission 64668) | Corn rhizosphere microbial communities from Kellogg Biological Station, Michigan, USA - KBS C6-3L metaG | ecosystem: Host-associated > Plants > Roots > Rhizosphere | place: USA: Michigan...
AACCACGAACGACAGCTTCGACTTCGACCACGAGCGGCTGCTCTTGAACTCGAACGCGATCGGCGCGGAGGCAGGCGTGCTTTTCACGCCGCGTGCGCTGCCGTTCCGGCTGGGCGCCGCCCTGCGCTCGCCGGCGACCCCGACCGAGTCCGAGCCGGGACGCATGCCCGCGAACGCCGAGGGCGATCGGGTCGTGGGGAGTCTCTACCTGCCCGAGCGGATGGAGCTGCCGTGGGAGGTCGAGGCAGGCGTCGCCGTGCAGCTCTGGCGGCGACCGTTCAATCTGCGCTGGGCCGACGAAGACAAGGTGGAGCCGCGCGAGAGCGAGCCGTACCGCCGCATGGTCAAAGGCTATCCCGAGGCTCCGTACCGCGGCGCGCGCCGGATGCTGCGTGAGCGCTACGCCGCCATCCCGCGCGAGCGCGTGTTGCTCACGCTCTCCGGCGCGCTGATTGGTCCCGTGAAGAACGCGGTCGGCATCGAATCGATGCTGGCCCAGCGCGTCGATCGCTCGGGCGAGCGCACCGTCGCCTCGGTTCGTGCGGGCGTGGAGGCGGAGGTATTGCCGTATTGGCTCGTGCTACGGGCGGGGTCCTACCTCGAGCCCACGCGTTTTCGCGAAGGAAGCGCGCGGCTTCACGGCACCGGCGGCTTCGACGTGCGCGTGCTTCGCTCGACCATCTTCGGCCTCTTTCCGGACGACACGCTCTTTCGCGTGAGCGTGGCCGTGGACGCCGCTCGCGACTACTTCGGTTGGGGGCTCGGTGCGGGCATTTTTCACTGAGACGGCGCGGCGACTACGTCCTCGCCGACGCTCGCGCGATGATCGGGCGGAGCTCGGCGAGCTCGGCGATTCGTGCAGGCTCGGGGAGCGCTTCGGCTTCGTCGGCTTCGAGCAGCAAGAGCGCGGGCGTGACGCCTTTGAAGATGCAGGCGCAGACGACGAGCGACTTGGAGCCGAGTACCTCGAAGTAGGAGCTCGGGAAGCCGTCGGCTACGTCCGGCGCGAAGCAGTCGGGGATGCGCTGATCCTTTCCCGCGAGGTAGGAGGAGGCAAGGACCGGAGCGCGCGCACCGACCGTGCGGAGTGGGAAGCGGAGCGCCTGCCTGAGTCCGTCGATATCGTCGCGCAGGGCGAAGCGCGCCACGAGCTCCTGCTTGTTGGGCGTCACGGTGAGGATGATCGGCGCGGCGACGCCGAGGTGCCCGGCCACGATGCGGAGCGCCGTGCCGAGCACGGCGTCGGTCGCTTGCCCGCGCTCGAGGCTTTGCTTCAGCTTGGCGATGCGTTCGGCGAGGGTCGTGGGCTCGGCGTCGGGGGCGTCCGCGTCGACGGCCGCTGCCGTGCCCTCGCCGGGGACCAGTCGTGCGATCTGCACGCGCGCGGCCGCTTTGCCCGCTTCGGCTGGCGCGGGCGATGGGGGAGAGCCCTTCCGCTTTTGCGGTGGGGACTTCGCGTTCGGGACGGCCGCCGCGACGGGGGGCATGGACGTGTTGAGCACGAAGCGGCTCGACTTGAGCTCACCGCCGAGCAAGCTCGCGTAGCGTTCGTTCAGGGCGGCCTCCACGTTCGTGAGGATCTCCGTGAGTCGTTCGCTGTCGATGCGCACGAGGTTTTCGAACTTGGTGAGCAAGTCGCGGATGGCGCGATCGCGCTTTTCGGGGGGCTCGCGCGTCACGACGTCGCACACTTGATTCGAGAAGCTGGCGAGGGCCGTCAGCCGATCCGCGCTGCGCTCGAGCTTCCCGGCCGGTGCGTCGCTCGCCGACATGGCGTTGACCAAGGCCTCCGGCAGGCGCCAGCTCTTGGCCATGGCCGCGCCGAGCTCCTCGAACGAAAGCCCAAGCGCGCGGCGGGCCGCTAGCGCGACGGGCGCGCCGCCTTCGACGTCGGCCACGATGGCGTCGTAGCGCTCGGGCATGTGCACGAGCACGAGGTGCCGCCCGAGGTTCTTGAACATGGCGGCTACCGTCGCTTCGTCCTCGTTCACGCGCGTGTGGTTGGCGAGGTTCCGCGCAATTTCGCTGCTGACGAGGGCGCTGATCGCGGATTCGCTCGCGCGGTCCGTGCCCTTGCCGGAGCCGCTCGTCTTGAACAGGCTGATGCTCAACGCGAGCGAGCGCACGCGATCGAAGCCCAGGATCACGATGGCGTGCTGGATGCTGTAGATGCGACCGCCGAAGCGCCGCGCGTAGGTCGCGTTGACGATGCGCAAGAGCTTCGCGGTGAGCGCGTAGTCCTTGAGGATCGACTCTCCGAGCTGCCCCGCGGAGAACGCGCTGTTGGCGTCGGCCTTGGCGCTCACTTCGCCGACGGTGCGCGCGAACGCGGGGAAGTCGCCGCGCCGCTGCAGGCGGGCCGTCAGGGTTTCGACGGTCGCTTCGGCGGTGACGAGGCCGCGGGCGGGGTCGGCGGGGGCTTCGACGGCGGGGGCGGGCGTGCGTCGTTCGGCGAGCGGAGCGGGTGGGGAGACGCGGGTCGCGTCGGGAGTGGGAGTGGGAGTGGCAGGGGCGGGGGCAGCGCGCGTGGGAGTGGGAGTGGGAATGCGAGCGGGAGCGGGAGCGGCAGCGCGAGTGGGAGTGGGAGTGGGAGTGGGAGCAGGGGCGGGGGGTGAGGCTTGGGTGCGGGCGTGGGCAGGGGCCGGCGCGGCGGGTGGGGCGGGGGGTTTGGAGGCGAGGCGGGTCGGTTGCTCGGCGAAGGGGGGCGGGGGGGACGGGGGCGGTGCGGCGCGGGGCGGTTCGGGCGCTTTCGGGGCTCGCAGTGCCTCGCCGAGGGCGTCGGCGAGGGCGCGGGCCGAGGCAGGGCGATCAGCTGGGTTCTTGGCGAGGCATTTCTCGACGAGGCGCGCCACGCTCTCCGGGACGTCCGGCGCGTGAGCGTGGAGCGGCGGGATCTCGTCGCGCACGTGCATGACCATCAGCATCACGTCCGAGTCGTGATGAAAGACGGGCTGACCGGCGAGCATCTCGTACAGGATGGCGCCGAGCGAGTAGAGGTCGCTCTGCGGGGTAACGCGACTGGCGTCACCCATCGCTTGCTCGGGCGCCATGTGCGTCGCGGTGCCGAGGACCTGGCCGTGGCGTGTCTGATTCGGCCCGCTCGAAAGCAGCTTCGCGATGCCGAAATCGAGCAGCTTCAGCCGTAGCGGCTCCCCCTCCAAGACGAGCACGTTCGCCGGTTTCAGGTCGCGGTGCACGATCCCCGCCGCGTGCGCTGCCTCGAGCGCGGCGCAGATCTGCTCCGCGTACGGCATCATCTCCCCGCTCGTGAGCTTGCCGCGCTCCCGCATCACGCCGCGCAGGCTCTTGCCGCGGAGCAGCTCCATCACGTAGTAGAGCGCGCCGTCGGCCTCTCCGAAGTCGAGGATCTCGACGATGTTCCTGTGGGTGAGGCTCGCCGTGACGCGGGCCTCGGACAAAAATCGGAGACCGACCTCCGGCGAGCCGCTCACGTCGGGGGCGAGAAACTTCACCGCAACCTCGCGCCCGAGATGCGGATGTCTGGCTACATACACCGCGCCCATCCCACCTCGCGCGAGGGCCCGGTCGACCACGTAGTTGCCGATGCGCCGCCCGATCCACGGATCGCCGGTGACCGTAGCGGGCGCGGGAATCGGCTCCACGCCCACCTGCTTGGTGGCGGCATCGAACATCGAGCGCATCGCTAGGCTTGTCTCGTTCCGGTCCTCCTTCCGAACGGACGTTTTCGAGACAACGTCAGGCCTGGGAGCACGAATCGTTTGCCGGACCGTCGGCCGCTTCCGGTGCAGCTCCCGGATCGGGGGCTTCTGTCTCATAGTCCTGCCGAAGGGACCGCGGCACGGCCCGGCGAAGCAGAAGAGGGATGACGACGGCCGACGAGGTTGAGCTGCTCGAGGGGCGACGCGCCCTTCAGGCGCCGCTCCTGCGCAGCGTCTTCTGGCTGCTCACGCTGTTCGGTGGAGCGTTCGTCGTCCGGGAGGTCGCGCGAGGTGGTCCGAAGCTGCCGGCGTTGTTGGCGTTCGGACTCGGCGTCGGTGCGCACGGGCTCACGGCGTGGCGCCCGGCCTGGCGACGCCCGTTGGGTCTCGTGTGCTCGGTCGCGATGGTTCTGCTCATCACTCGGGCGGCGCTCGACCTCGGCGGCGCCGTGGGCTCGGCGCTGAGCATGGCGTTCGTCCCGGGTTTCTTGGCGTGCCTGGTCTTCGGTCCGAGGTGGGGCTGGGCGCTCACGGGTCTGATGCTGGCCGCGTTCGCCTGGCTCTACGCAACGACGCCGCTACCGACGCAGCACGATTTCATCCGCTTCACGGACGAGATCGCGATGACCGTGTTCACGACGGGTCTTGCCCACGCGCTTTGGCATTCCCTCGCGGCGTACGAGCGAGCGGTCGCCGGGCGACGCGAGCTACTCGAAAAGCTCGGGCAGCGGCGGGAGGCGATGACCGTCGCGATTTACGAGCGGCTCGAGCCGCTCGTTTCGAGCCTCGCCGGGCTGCTCGACGCGTACGCGCCCCAGAGCGGCGCGGAGCCGCCGTTGCAACGAAAGCTCGGGGAGCTCGTCGACGCCTTGCGCAACGCCAAGTCGCTCGCGAAGCGCGAAGCCCTCGAGGCCGAGGTCCCCGATGCTCCGGACGGCGCGATCCGCCGCGCCGCCATGCGCCTCTGGCTCCGGCTCGCGGTCGTGCTGATGACGTTCTTTCTCTGGCGCAACCTGCTCGCCGGCACGCCCTTCATCCCCTCTTTCTTCACGCTGGTGTTCTGCTTCGCCTTCGACGTCTGGCTCGGCAGGCCGGCGTCGAGCCGGTACCTCGAAGTGACGGCCTTCGCGATCGGCTGCGCCGCGACCGGGCCCATGATCGCGCACCTCATTGCATATGGCCCGAACGCCGACGCGCCGCCGCTGGTCGTCACGCCGGCGACGGTCGTGTTCACGGCGCTGCTCGGTCAGCGCGCGGCCCCCTGGCTCGTGCTGATCTTGAACCTCGCGCTCTTGGTCTGGGTGGCCTACGGAAGTCCGCTTTCGCTCGCCGAGTTTCGGCTCCTCGGCGATATCGCGTTGAGCTTCGTCGCCGTGCTGCTCGCGGTCCGCTGCGTGCTCTGGTGTCGCGAGCGGTTCATCCGGATCCTGCTCCGGCAGGGCGAAGCGCTCGCCGAGGCGCTGCAGCAGCACCGGCGGCTCTCGGGGACCCTCTTTCACGACGTGAGCAATCACCTGCAAGCGCTGGTCTTCGAGGTCGAGACGGGCGATATCGCGCTCGACAGCCGCGTCGCGCGCTCCGTCGGCTCCCGCATTCAACGCCTGTTCGCACGCTCCAAAGAGTTTCTGTTGAGCTCGCCACCGGGGAGCCACGCCGAGACGCGCGCGCTCTCCGCCTCCGACGCGCTCGCGTCGCTCGGAGAAATATTCGCCCCGCGCCTGCAGGCGAAAGAGCTCGCGCTCACGCCGGGCGCCGGCATGGAGCTCACCGTTCGCGCGGAGCCCGATCTGTTGATCGAATCGGTGCTCGGCAACCTGATGAGCAACGCGATCAAGTTCTCGCCGCGCGGTGCGGTCATCGAATTCGAGGCCAAGCGTGCCGGGTCCGAGGTCGCCTTGATCGTGAGCGACCGCGGTGCGGGGATCCCGCGTGAAGTGCTCGGGCGCCTCGGGACGGACGGCGCCGTTCCGAGTCAAGCGGGAACCTCGGGCGAACAGGGGCAAGGCTACGGCTTGCAGCTCGTGCAGGAGCATGCGCGCCGCATGGGCGGTCACCTCGAGCTGCGAGCGCGTGCCGGCGGTGGAACGGAAGCCGCCGTTTGGCTGCCGAGCGATTGAGCTCGCTTGTTTCAGGTCCGCTCGCGCGCGCCGCCCCAAGCGCGGCGGTTCTGTGCCCTCGCGACGGCGTTCCGTTCAATTCCGGAAGCGTTTCTGCGCGCGCGCATGCCGGTCGCCGGAATTCGACGTCGGGCTTGAACGCCCGCGCGCGGGGCGGGCACTAGCAGCGCCGGGTCGGAGCTCGGCGTGTCAGCGCCGTCAGGCGCAGAGGAGAGGAGCACGCTATGTCAAAGTACGTTCTGAGTGGAGGAATCGCGGCGTGGTTGGCCTTGGCGACGGGAGGCTGCACCATCGAGAACTGCGAGCAGGGCGCGGTTTGTGACAAGGGCGACGAGATCGGAGAGTCTCCCGAGCGAGGCGGCGAGGGCAACGCGAGCGGTCACGACGAGAATGACCAATGTCTGAGCTACTGCGATCGTCTGAGCGTTTGTGGTGCCCCGCAAGCCGCGGACTTCGATGCTTGTGTGAACGCGTGCAAGGTTCGATTCGAGCGTTTGCCCGAGCAAACGGCGGAGCTTTGCGCCTGCATTCCGCAGAGCCGCTGCGAAGACGTGAACGAAGGGCGCTGCAGTGACGCTTCGGGGGCAGGGGGCACCGCGAGCGGAGCCGGCGGCTCGTCGAGCACGGGCGGCTCTCCGTCGACGGGCGGCACGTCGAGCGGCGGCTCGCACGCGAGTGGCGGTTCGGCGACGACCGGCACGCACTCGGGCACGGGCGGCTCCGCGTCGACGGGTGGCACGTCGGCCAGCGGGGGCGTTCCCGGCAGCGGCGGCACGGCAGCCGTGGCGGGCTCCGCGTGCGGAGGCACCGCGGGCGCCGACGGCGAGGCAGCCGGAGAGGCGGGCGGAATTGGCGCAGCCGGCGAACCCTCGGCCGTCGCTTGCACCTGCGACTGTGACTGCCCGGAGCCGCAGACGTGCGACTACGGTTACTGCGTCGGGTAGCTCGAGGACGGGCAAGGACTCGGGGAAGGTGGCGCGCGGGTCGCCAGCTGGCTCCTCGGAGCTCGCAGCGGATTAGTGTGATGACGTTGCATAGTTCCGTTGTCCGCGGACGGGCACCTCTCGCGATCGGCAGTAAAAATGCCGAATTCGCGCCCAGCGGCAAAGTGCCCCTTTGAGGTCACTGAAAGTCCATGGTACGCGAGGGCGCATCCGGCCCGCCGGAACCCGCGGAACCCCTTCAGGAACATTACGGAGCCCTTCAAATGAAGAACCTGAACCTGTTCGTCCTTGGCCTCGGCACGGTGCTCGTTGCCTACGCCCTTCCTGGTTGCAGCAGCGACGACGACGATGACACCACGGCCGGCAAAGGCGGTACCAGCAGCGCCGGCACAACGGCCAAGGGCGGTAACGCCGGCAAAGGTGGGTCCTCCGGTAAGGGAGGCACCAGCGGTAGCTCGGGCAAGGCCGGCTCGAGCGGCAGCGCGGGCGAAGGTACCGGTCAGGCCGGCGAAGACAACGGCGGGGCGCCTGCAGCGGGCTCGCCTGGCGCCGGCGGCAGCACGGGTGGCACGACCACTCAGGGCGGCGAGAACGCGGGCGGAGCAAGCGGCTCCGGCGGCGGCGGCGACGTCGACTGCGGCGTGCCGAGCCTGAGCGGCATCCCCACGATTACGTTCAAGAACATCGCGGACACCTTCCCGACGGACGAGCCGATGGGCGGCACGATCGCGAGCGGCACCTACGCGAAGACGCACCAGGACGTTTACACGGGCGGCACCAAGACGACGAACACCAAGGAAGTGCTCGTCATCGACTCCGTCAGCAAGACGTACCAGTCGGCGTCGGACGGTGGCATCCCGGGTGCCGGCACCTACGCGATCGTGGACTCGACGCTGACGCTGATCGCGGGCTGCGGCTCGACGGGTCAGTTCGGCGTGAAGTTCGAGGCGTCGGGCACGACGTTCCAGACGTACGAGTCCGATCAGAAGCGCATCAGCACCTGGACGAAGCAGTAGCGTTCGGTCTGACCTGGGTCGGGATGTAGTTTCAAGTCCGACCCAACGCTCATCACGAGCGCAGCGCCCGCGGCGAGACATCGGTCTCGCTCGCGGGCGTTGGCACGTCAGGGGTGCCGGATCCGTCGTTGGTTGCCCGGAACGGCTTGCGCGTTCACGGCGCCGGCGCCGTGCGCGGCGCTGAAAAGGGGTTAGTTGCGCGGGGCTTGCTCGGCATTCATCGCTCCGAAGCACTGAATATGAGCGGTAGTCGCAGACAACAGACGTGGAGTGAGGCGTCGAGTCGGCGTCTCGCTCTCGGTGCATGCGATGAACGCCTGCGTCAACGTCCCGCTCCATCCCGCCACGCTTGCGCCTCCGGATGCCGCGAGTCGCTCGCTCACGATCGACGCCTGTCGTGGCCTCGCGGCGCTGCTCGTCTACTTCTCCCACACGGGGACGGCGCTCGTTCTGCCGCCGTTCGTTTTGTACGGAGACAGCGGCGTCCACCTGTTCTTCGTGCTGAGCGGCTACCTGCTCTATGGTCCTTTCGCTCGCGCGCTCTTGCGCTCGCAGCCGCTGCCGGCGGTCGGGAGCTTCTATCTGCGGCGTTGGCTCCGCATCTGGCCTCCCTTCGCGATCGCGCTCGTGGTCTCGGCCGTCGCGCGCTTTCTGTTGCACACGAAGCCGCCGTCCGTCGGGCTGCTCGTCGAGCACGCGCTGTTCGTTACGAACTACGACTTTCGCCCGGGTATCCCGGCCTTCTATCGCATCAACGCGGTCTTCTGGACGCTCGCCGTCGAGTTCCAGTTCTACCTCTTGTTGCCGCTGCTCGCGCTGGGTGCGCGGTCATTCTCGGCGTCGCGCCCGCGCTGGGCCGCGTACCTGCCGGTGCTGCTGTGTCTGGCGCTCGGTCCGTGCGCTCGCTCGCTCGAGTTTGCGGCCTGGGGCGGCGGCATGGCGCCGCGCTTTCGGACGCTTCCGTCCTTCCTCGACCTCTTCGGCTGGGGGATGGCGGCCAGCGTGCTCGAAACGGAGCTCGGCCGGATGCTCGCGGCGGCTCGACGCGCGCGGGCGGTGCTCGCCGGTCTCGGCGTCGCGTTGGTGATCGGCGTGAACGACTATCGCCACGCCGTCGGCGCCGGATGGCTCGAAAGCAGCGACGCGCGCTTCACGCGGCTCTTTCCGCTCCTCATCGGTGCGGGTTGCGCGGCGCTCGTGCTTGCCCTGGTGTGCACGGATTTCGGCCGAATCGCCCGCGCGCTACGCCGTCCCGTCGCAGCCGTCGGGACCGTTTCCTACAGCCTTTATCTCTATCACATCCTCGTTCAGCAGTTCCTGTTCCGCACGCTCCCGCTGCCGAACGTTCAGAACTTCTACCTGCGTGGCTTCGTCGCCGGGCTGATCTTTCTCCCGCTCTCCCTAGCTGTTGCGGGAGCGGCCTATTGGCTCGTCGAGCGACCGTCGCTGCGCTGGGCGCACAAGCTGCGCGAGCAACGAACGGTGCGCGTACCCGCGCTCAGCCGGCCGAATTCCGCGATGACCTCGGGGCCCGTGCCCCGGAGGTCATGATCGCGGTAGTGCGGTCGCCCCGTGGCGCGCCTCAGGGCTTGGGGCACTCGCCTTTGGCCTGCACGGAGACGCCAGCGGCGGCGGCCTCGCAGGCGGTCGTGTACGTCGTGCCGTCGCAGCCGCACACCGGATCGATATTGTCCGTGCAGCCTTCGGGCTTCGGCTTGCAGGTGCCCGATTGGTCGCCGGAGCCGCAGCGCGTCGAGATGTCGAAGTCGCAGTATTCGTTCTCGTTCGCGCACTGGACCGCCGTGATGCCGCCACAGGCGGTCGTCCCGCCGTCGCACGCGCCGTCGGCCGCAACCGGTACCCCATGGGAGTTCGCGTCGCAGGCGTTGCTATAGGTCGCGTCGTCGCAGCCGCACACCGGGTGGTATTCCTTGGTGCAGGCGTCGGGGATCGGTGCGCAAGTCCCCGTCTGGTCGGCGGCGCCGCACATCGCTTCGGGGGCAAAGTCGCAGAAGTTACCTGTGCCGCACGGCGTTCCTTGCAGCCCTCCGCACGACTCCCCGGGGTCCGCCACGCACGCCCCCATTCTCTGTACGGCCATGCCGTGCATGTGCGCGTCGCAAGCGTTGCTGTACATCTTGCTGTCGCAGCCGCAGACCGGATCGTCGATCGTGACGCATCCGTCCGGAATCGGTGCGCAGTTGCCGGTCGCATCGGCGAAGCCGCAGATCGCGTCGAGCGTGAAGTCGCAGAACTGACCCGTCGCGCAGTGCGAGCCGCGCAAGCCACCGCACGTGGCTCCCGGCTCACCACCGACACCGCCCGAGCCGCCGTTGGTTGGACCACCTCCCGTCGACACGCTGCCGCTCGTCCCGCCCGTCGCCGGCCCGCCGCCGGTTGACATGCTGCCGCTCGCGCCGCCCGCCGCGGGGCCGCCGCCGGTTGACATGCTGCCGCTCGTGCCGCCCGCCGCGGGGCCGCCGCCGGTCGTCATGCTGCCGCCGGTCGTATGCCCGCCGCCGGTGCCGGTGCTGCCACCCCTGCCGGCGCTGCCGCCTGTCGCGCCTTCCATCATGCCGGCTTCGCCGCACGCGTCGGTCTTGCAGGTGCCGTCGTCGCCGACCACGGCGTGGCTACAGCCGCCTTTGGCGCCAAGCGCCAACGGCGCGAGCACGAGAACCGCGATCGAGGCCGCGGGCGTAAAGTTACGGATTTTAGTGCGCATGTGATTCGGTCTCCTTCCCCAGAGTTCGTTCGAGCGCGCGCTCGCGCTCGCGTACCAAGTGTCCATTCGGGAACAGTCGTGCGTGCTCCAAGAGAGCGGCGCGTGCGGTCGCAACGTCGTCGCGCTTGAGCGCGGAGAGTGCGCGCTCCATCAGCGCCGTCTCCGCGCGGAGACTGCCTTCGTCGAGCGGCTTCGGCGCGGCGACCTCTTCGAACGAGGCGACCGACGGCAGCGGCTTCGTCGGCTGCGGGAGGGGCGCCTTCGCAGCCTCGCGCAGCGCAGGTGGCGTCGTTTCGTGCGCGACGGCCGCAACTTCGACGACAGGCTCGGCCCGTGGCGTGGGCTCCACCAATGCCGCGCGCTCGGGCGCGGTCACCGGCGCCGGGGCTGCTTTTGCGAGCGCCGGGGGCTTTGCGGTGAGCGTCGCCGTCAGCGTCGGCGCGCTCGACCCCGACGGGCTCGTGAGGTGTGACACGACGGGTACCGTCACCAGGCCCACGACGACGAGCGATGCGCCGAGCTTCACGGCCAGCGGCAACGCAACGACCTTGGCGGTGACGCCGCCGGCCGCGGCTGCCGTGCCGACGGGAGCTGCCACCGCGCCCGCGAGGACTCCGGCGGAAACGAGGCGCGAGCGGACGCGCGCTTCGTCGTCCGGACCCGGAAGATCGCCTCGGAGTGCCCGAGTGAAGGGATCGTCGTCGCTACCGTTCATGGGTCTTTCCTCGGTTGACGAGGTTCAGGCGACTGACCTCGGACTGGAATGCGAGCTTGGCCGCCCGGATGCGCGAGTACACGGTGTTGAGCGGCACGCCGGTGATGTCGGCGATCTCCGGAGCCGAGCGCTGCTCGACCTGCGACAGCACGAACGCTTCGCGCTTGTCCTCGTCGAGCCGATCGAGCGCGCGGCGGGCGAGCTCGAGCTGCTCCTCGCACTCGAGCTCCTGCTCCACGTTGCCGCGGGCTTGTGCCTCGTCGGCCGGTGAGGCGCCGTGCTCGTCGTCGGTGCGTGCGTAGCGCCAGGCGTCGCGGCGCGCATTGGCGCGAGCGCGGCGCGCCACACGGAGCGTGATGGCATAGAGCCAAGTCGTGACGGGCACGCCGTCGTCGAACGCGCCGAGCTTCTGTTGCACGACCACGAACACGTCGTGGGCCGCGTCGTCGAGCAGGTGAGGGTGGACCCCGAGTGCCCGCAGGCAGCGCCAGACGTACCGGAAGTATTCGGCGTAGACCGCCTCCACCCGGCTCGACGCCCGCCGCGCCGCGCCCGCGTCGGGCGGGGCGAAGGGCTGTTCCAGGGTCCCGGCCGCCATCGGATGTTCATCCGCGGAGGCCCCCCAATCCGTTAAGGAAAGTGAAAGACCCCCCGGGCCACCGCCAACAGGCTCGCCCGCGGCATCTGATAAATCTCCCCGAATCCGGTCACTTCGAACGTCGCCCGCTGCAGATTCGCCTGACCCGTCACGCCGAGCTCCAGGGAGAACGCCCGTGTCAGCCTCGGCGTCAGGGCTAGCTCGAGGGACGGCGCCAGTGCCCATGCGGAATCTTGGACCGGAGAGGTTAGCTCAGCACTTCCCCGGCCGACCAGCCAGTCCGCGCTCATGCCGACCGAAACAGCGACAAGGGGGTGGGGTGCAAATGAGGCCGCCGCACGGAGCCCCAGCCCTTGCAGCTCGGCGCTGCGGCCTGCGGTCGTCGCTTCGCGGGGCGTGAAGTACTGCGCGCCGAAGCTCCCGCCGAAGCGGCCGCTCGTGATCCCGCCGCGCACCTCGACGACGCCCGTCGCGCCCGGCAGCACTCCGACGGCGAGCCCGCCACCGACCGCAACGGTGCCGCGCAGCGGCGCTCCGGTGCCGTTCCCTTGCTTGGGCGGTGGCGGCTTCGCGGGCGCGGGCGCCGGTGGCGGTGGCGGTTCAGGTTGCGGGGGAGGGGGTGGCGGCGGTTCGTCGGGGATGCGAACCGTCGGATCAACGGTCACCGCGGCAATCACGATCGCACTGCGAAAGAGCACGCGGCAGTCCGCGTGCAGGAGCTCACGTCGCTCGCCCTGCACCTCGAGCGTCAGCTGGTACTCGGCGCCGCTCGGCTCAGGTGCGATCACGAGCGTCGTCGGCCAAGCACGCTCGGCGGCCGTTCCCAACAGGCGCGCGAGCCCGTCACGGAATTCGCCCTCGGTGCCGCACGCACGGGGAACCTCGAAGCCCGTCGCCTGCGCGCGGGCCGGTTTGGGCGCGGAAAGCACGCCCGTCGCAGCAATGATTGCCACGACCGTTTCGAGCCACCGCGCCATCGCGGCAGAAGATGACACGGCTCAGCGGCTTTGCGCGAGGGAACATCGCGGCGCGGTGGAAGCCGAAAATTTCGTGCGGGAACGACGACCGGGCTACCGGCGCGACGTTCGTCAGGGCAAGTACTCGTCGAAGCCCACGTCGGGCTGTGCGTCGCGCAAGTCGCCGTCTCGGTCGGCGAGTGGCGCGTCCGTCGGGCTACCGGCATCGATGCACGGAGAGCCCGCGGGGAGATGACGGTCCGAAGTGAACGGGCACGCGACGTCGAGTGTTCCACTCGCGTGGAGCTCGGGCATGGCTTCGATGTCGGCGACCGAGTGCAGACACGAGCCGGTACCGTCGGGCGTGCCTCCGACGAGCCCGGCGCCACACAGCAGCAGGGGACTGCCACTCGGGTCACCATTGTAAACGTCGTTGTTCTCGAAGACGTCCGCGTTGCGATCGGCCGTGTGCCTCAGCACGGGCGTGCCACAGCCGCCTCCGCTCAGGATGTTGTTGCGAAACGTGCCACCCGCTCCGAGGTAGAGGCCGTACCCGCGGCAGTCGAGAGACCCCGCGCCGGAGTGGACGGGCGCAGGCGAGGAACCGTACGCGCTGATGAAGTTAGAGCTCACGTTCGCGACTCCGTAAAAACCCGTTGCGGAGTAGGTCACCCCCGGGAGGCCGTTGCCGCAGCCGCCGAACAAAGAGCAAGGGATGGTGTACGCGCCGTAGATCTCGTTGTTTTCGACGCGAGCGGCCGGCGCATTCGCCTCGATACCTTGTGCGGAGACATCGCCGCCTCCGCCCACGATGAAGTTCGAATCGACGGTCGCTGACCCGCCTTCGAGCTCGAGGCCGGTAGCGTTGCCTCCACAGTCCTCGCACCCGGGGCCCGTGAGGACATTGTGGTCAATGCGTCCACAAGCGTTCGTGCAGTGCACGACGATGCCCGAGATGACCTGCGAGGTGCTGTCGAAGTCGGCCGTGATCGTGTTGTTCGTGAGGACGCAGCGGCTACTGGCTTCTCCGAGCTCCGCGCATTCGACTCCGGTGGCGCTGCCGTGGTTTCTGGTGACGACGCTGATGGCCGGGTTCGCTTCGACGACGGGATGGCAGTTTCCGCCGGCGTACAGCGTGCTCGTGTCCTCGGAGCCGACCGGCCCCCAGACGGCGTCGGAGATGAGGCCGAGGGTGGGGTTGGCGACGATCCAGGGGGTTGCTCCGCCACAGTTCGTGAGGGAGAGCGCGTGGAACGCCCCCAAATCCGTCGGGCCGGTGGTTGTGTCCAGGTGGTTCGCACGAACCAGGACGCCGCGAGCATCGCCCGTCACGCGCACGAGCGAGCCTTGCAACCGCGAGCCGCAAATGGCGCTCCGCTCGATTCGCGAGCCCGCTGCGTCGTCCAGCACGATGACGTCGTCTTGCGCCCCGGCTCTCGTATCCGGGGATACGGTCGTGCCGCTCGAGCCGGTGAGCTTCGGGCCCGGCGTGGAGCAATCGTTCGGATGGCAACGCCCGTCGGCGTCGAAGGCGTCGGGGCAGTTGTCCTCGATATCGACGCGTGCGTGCTGCGCTCGCACGGCGGCGGAGATGAGGCCGCTGCCGCCGTCGATCGTGCTCGCTGACACCCGACCCTCGGCGCCGTTGATCAAGTTCACGCCGTAGGATTCGTCGGACTCGGTCACCATTGGGGGAATGGTGAGGTTCGAGACGGCCGCACCGCGGGCGCCGTCCATCGTGACGCCGGCGACGATTGCCGCGTTCATTCTGGTGACCGCAAAGCCGTCGAGCACCGTGGGCGTCGTGATGCTCGAAGCGAAAACGACGCCGCGGCTCGTGGCCGGAGCGAGCGTCGTCGTGGGGCTCGTTCCGCCGCAGCGCGTCCACGAGGTGGATTCGTAGTCGCCGAAGACGTCGATGCCGTCGGCCATCTCGAGCTCGGCGCCGTCCGGGCCCGCGTACGTCGCCGTGGTGCCGCACGTCGTGCCGCCGGCGACGCACACGCGCGTCGTCACCTCGCGATGCACGGCGGCGTAGTCGATTGCCGCTTGGACGCTCGCGAACGGCGTCGCCCCGGCGCTTGCGGCCGCCGCGGCGTCGTCACCACCCGTGGTGACGTGAAAACAGCCGCAGTCCTCGTCGACAGCGCCGTCGCAATCATTGTCGACGCCGTCGCAGCCGTCGGGTCCTGACGCGGGCATCTTGGGCACGCACGATTGAACGGTGCCGTCCTGGCAGGCCACGACGCGTTTCTGGCACGCGCCGATACCGCAGGTGAACGTCCCCAAGTTGTCGGCGTACCCGTCGCAGTCGTCATCGATGCCGTTGCAGGATTCCGGCGTCGGGGTCTTCGGGCAGGTCGAGGTTTTCGTGCCGCCGCCGTCGGCGCCCGCCGCGTTGCCGTCTCCGGCTTCGCCGCCACCGTTGCCGCCCTCGCCGGCATCGCCCACGGCGGTAGTCCCGCCTGCGGCGCCGGTTCCGCCCGCCGCGTCGCGTCCAGCCGTCCCGTCACCGGTGCCGTGGGCGCCCGTGCCGCTTTCGCCGGCATGGCTCGGGCCGGGTCCCTCCGCCGCAGCGCCTGCCGCCGTGCCTCCGACTCCCGGCTCGCGCTGTCCGCCTTCGTTCGACTCCCCCTTCGTGCCGCCTTGTCCCGTGCCGCCTTTTCCGCCGTGCGAGCTCCCGCCGGTCGCACCCGAGCCGGCTTGTCCAGCCCGCTGACCCGGCGGGCCGAGGGTCGCAGGTTCGCCGCAGCTCGTTGCCAGAACCGTCAGAACCAAAGAGAAGAGCCCCATCCCCGCTTCCCTCGAGGGCACCCGCCTCGGCTTCTGCATGGCTACGTCAGGTGCGGCCGCAGGCGTTTCCATTCATCCCTGCGGCCCGACGCGCGCTAGCAGAGCGCGCTCACGGCTCCGTGAACGGCACGCCTTGCGCGTCACACGAATAGAAGGCGTCGTACTGCGGGTCGGCGGGGAGTCCCCGTCCTCCGACCCAATCCTTGGAAGCACACGACGGGCGGCAGCAGTCTTCCATCGTCGTGGTCTCGTAAGGGCGTCCCGCCGTCGACTGCGTGCGAAACGCCGGATTGCTCGGCGGCGCGCCGGTGGTTCCCACGCTGCGGTCCGCTTCCGGTAGGCCCTGCGGCGCGAGGCGGCAGCCGGTGACCTCCGTGAGGTGCGCCGGACATTCGATCTTCATCGCGTAGACCGACCAATTGAGGTGGTAGTCGGAGTCGGGCGCATTGGATTTCAGGCAGGAGCGCTGCGCTTGCTCGCCGAGGCCCGGAATGTCCGACGCGAGCGTGTCGCACGCTTGGGCGATCCGGTCTTGGCACGGCGTGGAGGAGAGCGACTCCTCGGTGACCCACTGCAGATCCGTCTTGCACTCGGAGTACAGGCTGACGGGCTTCACGCCACCTTGGCTCGGTTGTCCGTCCGCAGGGTAGGCGGTGTAGAGGTACTTCCCGGAGCGCGACGGGGGCTGCAGGTTCGGGGCGCACGCGTTGTTCGCGCCGAGCCCGCCGGCCGCCATGTAGATATCGAAGGTCGTCGGCGTGGCCGCGGTGTTGAAGCTCTGAACGATGAGCGGCTTGGGGAGCGGGATGGCGGAGACGGGCGGATCGGGATGGTCGGGATCCGCCAGCACCTGGCGCTCGTTCGACGGGCTCGGGTAGGCGTAGACGAGCTCGTAGCATTGGCAGCACGTGCTGGTCGCGTCGCCGTCGATGCCTCCGCGATCGACGTCGTGGCCGACCACGGCGTAGTTGAACGCGTCGTTGCCGTCGTCGCTTGCCGCTGCCAGCATCGCGTCGCTGAACAGCATGAAGCGCGGGCAAATGAAGGTTACGTCGGCGTGGGGCTTGTCGGAGGTGCTCTCGAGGCACGCGTTGATGGTGTTGCACTTGCCGCCGCACACGCTCGAGGCGTCCCCGTCAACGCAGCCCTCCTGCTGATCGATGTAGTCCTGGTTGTGACACGCGCTCGGCGGCGGCAACGCGTACGTCCCCGGTCCCGTCGGCATGCCGGCGCTGCCTGCCATGCCGCCGGGCGCGCCCCCGGCGCTGCTTCCGGCTGAAAGTCCCGCGGCGCCGCCCGCGGCAGCGCTACTGCCCGCGCTCCCGCCCGCGCTCGTCGTTCCACCGATGGCGCCCCCTCCGTTGCCCGCCAGAGCTCCCGTGCCCGCGCTCCCGCCGGCGCCGGCAAGCCCGCCGAGACCGCCGAGACCGCCGCTCGCCATGCTCTTGCCGCCGGAGGCAGGCGAGCCCGCCGCGCCGCTGGTGCCGCCCGCTGGAGCGCCCGCGCTCACGGCTTGCCCGCCGCTTCCTTGTCCGGCGCCGCCCCGTTGCGACGAGCTCCCGCCCGAGGCGCACGCGAGCACGAGCAGCGCCTGGCTCACGCACGCGCGGATCAACACGAGGTTCGCGCGGTTCACCGTGGGGTCTCGTCACTCTAGCCGCTCCCCGTCGGCAACGCACGCCGTCGGCGCGCTCGCCCGCGCTCGCGGTGCGCTCATTCTGCCGGCGGGTCTGGTGGGAGCTCGGGGGGCTCGAGCAGCTCCGCATCCGGTCCCGCCCCGTCGAGCGCGCGCAGAAACGCGACCAGCTGTGCTCTCTCACCCGCGCTGAGATCGCGCGGCACGTTCTCCGACGTCCCGAGGAACCCGTCTTCGTCCCCGCCCTTGGCGAAGAAGTCCACGACGTCCTCGAGGCTGCGGAATTGCCCGGTGTGCATGAAGCTCGGGCGGCGAGCGACGCAACGTAAGCCCGGTGTGCTGAAAGCGCCGACCAGACTCGTGAGGTCGGCGGGCACCTCGTCCAGACGCCCGTCGTCGCCGTCGCTGTACGACCCGCGCGAGTTGAGCGGGTCGGAGCGCAGCGCGGCCAATCCACCGGCGGCTCCGGGGTCGTCGATCGCCGCGACGAAGAACCTGAAGTCCGGGTGCAGCCCGACGTTGTGAAACGAGTGGTCGGAAAAATACGGCCCCGAATGGCAGGCGTCGCAACGACCCTTGCCCACGAAGAGCCAGGCGCCGGCCTGCTCGTCGGCGCTGAGCGCAGTCGTGTCGCCGGCCACCCAGGCGTCGAACCGACTCGGCCCGCACGTGAGCTGCCGCGTGTAAGCCTCGATCGCTTTGCCCATGTTGACGACGACGCGCGTCACGTCGGGGTCGTCGGAGCCGAGCTTCGGACAGCTGCCGTGGATGACGTCGGTCGGGAGCTCGGCACAGCCGGCGTCCGCGGCGTCGATCGGCCCGTAGCGCTCGAGTGCGGGCAGGGGGCCGAACACGGCTTCGTAGTCATTTCGGTAAAGTCGCGCGACTTGCTGGGCCGCAAAGAGCCGCGAGCCGTTCATCTCCGCGGGATCTTCGAGCGGCGTGAACGGTTGGCTGAACGCGGAGTCGCGACGCCCGTCCCAGTTGAGGAACGAGCTCTGCGCGACGTCCAAGAGGGACTTGGCTCGGCGGTGCGTCCAGCCGGAACCCAGGGAAATCTGGGCGCGCGTGCTGCGCGTGTCGGAAAAGCCCGAGCGCGGGACGTGGCAGCTCACGCAGCCGACTTTGCCGGTCTCACCTTGCAGCCCGAGCGTCGCCGGATCGCCGTTGTTCGCGTCGTCGAGGAGCGGCCCTGAAAAACGCGTGTCGAAGAACAGCTGCTTTCCGAGGGCGAAAGCGCGCGGATCCGCGAGGTACGCGTTCGTCGGGTCCGGCGGTGGAGGCGGCAACGCAGGCGGTGACAACGCTCGGAGCCTGTCGCGCAAGGAATCGTCGCCGCTCGGCTGCAGCGCAGCGTCGGGTGGTCCGCCGGCGACCGAGCTGCACGCGAGGTTCACGGCGAGCAAGAACAGCGGGGCAGGCCCAGGACGACCGCGCCGAAAACGGCTCGCGAGGCTCATCGGCTCGGCTGAACCGTGAGCTCGACGTTGCCGATCATCTCTTCTTTCTCGGCCTGGGGGACCGACATCATGAAAGAGATGGTGTTGTCGCCCGACACAAGCTCCGCGAGCGGAACGTCGTGTGAGAAGGCGCGCGTGCCACCGCGCGGACCGCCCGAGCCGTCGAGAAACTCCGGGACGACGTATTCGTGGGTGGGCCCACCGTTCAGGCGGTACATCACGACGCGCCCGGCGCCGCCGAGGAAGCTGTAGTCGACGCTCGCGCTCGTGGCGTCGCTCAAGTCGACGCCTTTCACCGTGAGGTCGACCCAATCCTTGTCCGTGAGGTACCAGCCGTACAGGTGACCGCCCGCGCCGTCGATGTCCGGCTCGGCGTTGTCGTCGACCCCGTAGCCGCGCGGCGTGACGTACGTCGGGCCGTCGAAGCCGACGTTGTCCCAGCGATAGGTTTGAACGCCCGTGATGCCGCCGTTCTCGCAGCGATCTTTACGGGCGTTGTACTGCGAGTGCTGGAGGTGGACGTACCCGCGCGTGAAGGGCAAATTCAGGTTCGGGAGGACGGCCATGCGATGCAGGTTCTGCGGATCGTCGTAGTCGCTGGCCCACACCTCCGCTTGCGCCTGATTCAAGAGGATTTTGAAGCGATTGAGCTTCTGGTCGGCGACCTTGATACAGCGCGCTTCGTCGCTGTCGTGCTCGAGCTCCCAGCCGGGCACGTCGTGAACGATCGCAAAGTCCTTGGAGACGAAGACGCCGTTGACCTCCGTCGCAAAGCGACCTTGCGGGCAGCTGTTCAGGCCCTGAAACATGATCGCGAGACCATTTTTCGGGTACGAGAGCACCCCGGGCGCCTCGTGATAGGGGATCGGCGCCGGCTCGGCGGTGATCCAGAGCTCCACCCACCAGCCATGGCCGAGATTGCACGGGTTCACCTTCGCGTCGACGTCGAACACGATCGTCCCGGTCCGGTCGGTGAAATCGAACAGCTGCCGGATGCGATTCGAGTTGATCGCGAAGTCGGCTTGGTCGTCGTACACTTCGTTGAGCTGGCGCGACGTGAGCCCGTCGACCCCGACGCCGTCGCAAATCGCGACGTCGTTGCCGGGCAGCAAACCCGCGAACGGCTTGCCGCAGAACACGGAGGGATAGAGAGTGTCCGGTTCGGTGGTGGCGGGCACACGTACGAAATGCTCACGCGTTTCGTGTCCCCAGCGCGCAAAGCTGAAGCGCGACTCGTCGAGGTCGCCGCTGCGTCCGCCCGGCTTCGGGGTCTCGAAGTCCTCGCAGAACGCCGGTTGCTCGAGCCCGCAGCTGCCCGGCGGCGACCGCGGCGGCGCCTGCTCGGGGACCATCGCGCTCGGCGCTGCGCCCCCGGAGCTCTGGGGGCCGCCCGCGCCCGCCGCGGCGGTTCCGCTCGAGCCGCCCGCTCCGCTCGAGCCGCCCGTCGGGCCCGCGACGCGCGCAGGCTCCGGCTGACCGTCACCACAACCGACGGTGACGCAGGCCAGCGTGAGCAGCGTCGCGAGGCGGGCGACGGGGAAGGCAGGCGGCCCGGAACGGCGTTTCACGGCGCAAGCTTCATGGCGAAGAGCCCCTCGCCCCAGTTGGCGCTGTAGAGGATGCCGTTCGTCCGATCGAGCGTCATCTCGAACGGTCCGGAGTCGAACTGTTGGCTCGGGTTCAGCGCGGTCCATGTCTCTCCTTCGCCTTCTTGCGACGTGAAGAAGGAAGTCGGGCCAAAACCTGGAGCGGTGTAGAGCAGCTGCCCGTCCCCGAACACCGCGTTGTAGCCCTTGGGCTCGGACACTTGAGTCCACGTCAACCCGTTGTCGGTGCTACGCAGGTTGGTCGTCGCGCCCGAGGCGTAGAGAATGCCTGTCTTGTCGTAGTAGACGCTGCCGCCGCCGTGCTGGATGCCGATGTCCGCGACCTTCGTCCACGTCTTGCCCGCGTTGTTGGTCCGGAACATCCCTGCGCCCTGCGTCCCGAGCAGCCAGGTGTCGCTGTCGCCGAGCCCGTGTGCCGGCGAGTAGAGAAAGTTGATGGCGTGGCCCGAGCCCCAGCCATCCTGTGGCTCGTGAACGATCCAGCTCTCGCCGCCGTCCTTGCTCTCGAGGACGCCGGAGTTGGTGTCCCACTTCGTGTCAGTCCAGCCCCAGGCAGAATGGTGACTGACGAGCACGTGGGCGAAATCGCTCGGGTCCACGGCAAGGTCGTAGGTGTCCCACTGGAAGATGCCGGCGCTGTCTTTCAGATCGGTAAATCCCTGGGGGTGCGCGAAGGTTTGGCCCCCGTCGAAAGAGACGGAAAACCCTTGGCTGTCGCCACGCACGCCGTCGACGGCGTAGACATGATTCGAGTCGTTGGGATCGACGCGAATGCGAATCGGCTCGTCGAGAGAGCTCGTTCTTTCCCACGTGGCCCCAGCATCGGTGCTCTTGTAGAGGCCGGCCTTGTTGCCCACGACGTCGAAGCTGCAGACCGTCAAGTAGAGCGTCGCCGGATCGCAGGGGTCGAGCGCCACGCCCTGTGTGAAAGCGTCACCGAACGGCACGCCCGTCGGGCTGATGTTGGTCCAAGTCCCCACGGTCAACGCCGGAGCTCCGTGCGGCAACGGGCGCGGGTCGTCGCAACTCGCGACACCACCCGTGCCAGCGGAAACGTCGCCACCCGTTCCAGCCGTGAGCGTTCCGCCCGTGCCAGCGGAAACGACTCCGCCCGTGCCAGCAGAAACCGTTCCGCCCGTTCCGGCCCCATTCGCCGCGGCGGCAGGGTCATGATCTCCACTACAGCCGACCGCAAGGAGGGCCACGCAGCAGGCGAGTGTCTCACGATGCATTTTGATCATTGCGTTACCAGCACGAGGTCGATGTTCACGACCGCGGGGGGATAGTTTTGCGGCACGTTCTTCGTGACGAGCTCGAGCGTGTTGTCGCCCGGAACCAGGTCCGAAAGCGGCACGTCGAGGAGCTGACCGAGCGCGCCTTGGCTGCCTCCCGTCGGCTCGCCATCGACGACCGGCTTGGTGAGCGCCTGGATCTCGTCGGCGCTGAGCGTTCGCTCACGCCAGGTGCCGCCGTTGAAGCGGTACTTCAGGACGAACTGGTCGAGCCCGCCGGCGTCGCGCAGGTACCAGGCCGACAGCGCCAGCCGAGCGGAGACCGCGCCCGACAAGTCGACGCCCGTGAGGTGCAAGACGTCGGCGGGCCCGCTTGCTTCGTCGGCGACACGATAGCCCACGTTCACCCGGCCGTTCGGCGCAGCGACGAGCGCGTCGCTGACCTCGTATTCGCGCCAATTACCGACGATCGGACCGTCGAAGCCGACGTTGTCCCAGCGTGCGACCCAGGCGTCGAGCTGGTTACCGGGGCTGTACTTCAGCGTGGCGTGGTTGTGCGTCGAAAGGTGCACGTACCCGCGCGAGAGCTTGAGGTCGACGTCTGCGCTCAGCATGAGCGTGGCCGGCTCGAAGCTGGTGCCGCCGTCGCTCACCGGGCTCACGTACACCTCGAGCTGGTGCTCGGAGACGCGCACCTCGAAGTGATTCAGCTTGCCCTGCGCCGTCGTGACGCAAGCCGAGGGCGGCGTGCTCTTCCAGGCCGCGGGGACCACGTGATCCGCGTAGTTCTCGAAGACGTGGATGGCCGAGAGCGAAACTTGGCTCGGCGGGCTCGTGTTGCAGGTGTACGCAAACTGCAGCTCGAAGCCGTTCTTCGGCAGGATGCCCCCCTCGTCGTTGTCGATGACGCCGTAGGAGGGCACGGCGATCGGGTCTTCCGTGACCTCGAGCGAGATCCAGCCGAGGAGCTGCGCCGTGTAGCCCTCCGCGTCGAAGACAATCGTGCCGGTGCGACCGGTGAAATCGAACGGTTGGCGGATGCGATAGGAATTGATGCCGTAGTTCTGCGCGGCCACGGCGACGAGCAGGTGATGGCTCGCAATGGCTTCGTTCGGATCGCAGACGAGCGTGTCCGCGTCCGGCAGCACCTTGTCGGGTAGTCCGCGCCGGCAACCCGGCACCGTCGCGGGTCCGATCGCGAAGACTTGATTGGAGCCCGTGGGGAGCTGTGGTTGCAGGCGCCCCGCGCTCCAGCGTGTGGCGTCGAGCTCGCCGGCGCGGCCCTGCACCGACGCCGGTTGGTCGAACGTGTCGCAAAACGCAGCTGCATCGAGTCCGCAGCCGGGGGCGCCCATTTCGGTCGGAACGCTCTCCGGTGGGGACGGAGGCGCGGGTGCTGCGCCCGCCGCGCCCACCGCGCCCGCCGCCCCATCGGGCATGCGACGCGCGTCAGGTGGAGGCTCTCCCGCGCACCCGAGCACGATGAGCCCGAGCGTCGCGAGCCGGCGTGGGAGCAGAGGCCCGGTCATCCGCTCTCTCTTGCCCGCCGCGGCCCGAAACGATCACTCGGCCCTCCTGAGGGTCCGACCCCGATCCCGACTAGCGCGAGACTTCGAGCGTCAGGTCGAGGCTCCCGAGCCCTTGCGCCACGAGCGCCCCGGCCATGCTCACGCTGATCACGTTGTCGCCGGGCACGAGCTCCGCGAGTGGGACCTCGGCCGAGAACCCGTGGATCCCGCCGGGCGTGCCCGTGGCTCCCGGGTAGACGAAAGTGTGCGCGGGATTGCCGTTCAGGGCGTACTCGAGCTCGTCTCCCGGTCCGCCGTCGAGCACGAAGTTGAACGAGGCCGCGGTGGCGTTCGAGAGGTCGACGCCGTGCAGGGTGAACGCGAGCGGCCCCTCCGCGAAGAGGTAGCCGACGCGAACCGCGCCGGCTTGGCCGGGGGAACCCGGATCGGGAACCTCGTACGCGCGTGGTCTCGGCAGCAGCGGGCCGTCGAAACCGACATTGTCCCAGCGATACGTTTGGGTCGGCGTCACGTGGCCGCTGCTCGCCGCGTTCGCCGCCCAATGCTGGAGCTGGACGTAGCCGCGGCTGAAGGAGAGTCCGAGCCCCGCCGTCTTCGTGCGTAGCTTCAGGCTCGCCGGATCGTCGACGTCGCTCGCCCAGAGCTCGGCCGTGTCCTCCGACAAGCGGAGCTCGAAATGATTCAGGTGGGCGTCGGCCACCGTGAAGCAACGCGCGTCCGCTTGGTCGAGCTCCCAGAACGGACGCGACACGGCGACTTGGTAGCCATGGGTCACGACCACGCCTTCGAGCGCGCTTTGCCACTCGTCCACGCTCTCCGGGCAATCGGCTCCGAACGCGAACGTGAACCCCACGCCATCGCGCGGATAGGAAGCGATCCCGTCGCGCTCGTCGGAGGCGAGGGGCGTCGGCTCGGCGGTCAACCACACGGCCATCCACCAGCCCGCGCCCGTGTTCAGCGGGTTCACCTTGGCGTCCACGTCCCACACGACCTTGCCGACGCGCCCCGCGAAATCGAACGGCTGGCGAATGCGCAGCGCATTCACGCCGGTGGACCCCTGATCGTCGAACGTCTCGTTGAGCTGTCCCGAGCGCGAGCCGTCGACGCCCACGCCGTCGCACGTCCGCACGTCCCGATCGGGCAAGACGCCGTCGAAGGGCTCGCCGCAGAACGTCGCCGGAAACAGGTAATCGTCCGGATAGGTGTGCGCGGGAGCGCGCTCCCAGGTGTACTGCAACTGGTGTCCCCAACGCGCGAAGCCGAACACGCTTTCGTCGAGGTCGCCCCCGCGGCCGCCGGGATGCGCCGTCTCGAAGACCTCACAAAACGCGGGCGTCTCGAGCCCGCACGCGCCCGGCTCGACCACGCCGGTGCTTCCGGAGTCGGCCGGCTCGAGGCCGCCGAGGTTTGCCCACTCCGTGCAGGCAGCGGTCAGGGCGGCGGTGAAGAGGAGTGCTCTCGACGGCGTATGCGACATGCGGTGGCCTTGCGGGCCGTTCGCTATTCTACGCCCGAAACCAGCCGCTCCACGCGCCGAGCATAAAGGCTATCCGGATGAGCCGCCGAGAACTGCTTCGCGACGGCCGCCGCTTGCGCTCGATCACCGCGCGCGAGCAGCGCTTGCACGCGGATCACCGTTTCCTCGGCGCCGAGCGCGCCCTGCGGAAAGCGCGCGTGGTAGTCGTCGAGCGCCGCGAGCGCGCCGTTCGGATTGCCCCGAGCGATCGCGTCGTGCGCTTGCTTCAGCACCTGGAGCTCCCGCGACAGTGACGAAGACGCCGACGGTGCGGCCTTCGGCTTGGCGGCGAGCTTCGCTGCCGGCTCACTGGGCTCGAGCGCGGTCTCGCCCTGCGCGGGCTCGGGCGGCGCGGCGCTCGGTTCGGGGCGTGCCGTGAGCACGACGGCCGGCGGTGCGGCCGCACTCACGGCCGGCGCCGTGGCGGTTTTCGTCTCTCCGCCAGCGTGCACGAGAGCGACACCCACCCCGACACTCGCAAGCAACGCGAGACCGACGAGCTTCGTGGCGAGGCCAGCGGCGCCCGCCGCGCCCGCCGTGGTCGTGGCCACTCCGGCCCCCAGCGCGGCCAGGACGGCCGCGCGCTCCGCGGGTAGCGCCCGCCGGCGCCGCGCCACGTCGAGCAGCCGAAGCTCCTCCGCGGTCGCGTCTTCTTCGGACCAACGACGTAGGTCGTTCATGGCTTCCTCGCGCGCAAAAGACTCTGACGAACCTGCTCGCGCGCGCGCCGCACGCGCGACGCGACGGTCCCGATCGGGATCTCGAGGAGCTCGGCCACCTCGCCGGCTGTGAGCTCCTCGATGTCGAACAGCACGAACGCCTCACGCATGCCGTCCGGAAGCTCCGCGACGATCGCCTGGAGCAACGCGTACGCGCGACGTTCGTCGAGCAGCTGATCGGGCAGGGGGCCCGCCTCGGCCAGCGTGAACCCGTCGTCCATCGGCGTCTCGCGCCGGCGCTGGACGGTGCGCCGCGCGTGCGACGCGATCCGCACCGCGATACCGAGCAGGTACTGCCGCTCCCGTCCGAGCTCGATCCCGTCGAGCTTGCTCGTCGCGACCAAGAACACTTGCTGTGCGGCGTCGTCGAGCCCGCCATCCGGCACCCCGAGCTTGGCGAGCGTGCGCACCACGGCGTCCAGGTGCTCGTGGACGAGCCGGTGCACGCGCTGGTCGACCGAGCTGCCGTGCGCCTCGGAGGCTTGAAGGGGCAGCGCGGAGTACATCCAATCAGCCTTGCCCGCCCGGCGCCGGTTCGATCACTGGAATCGAAAACCCACGACCAGGCCGGCACGCCCGGTCACCGCCGGCACCGTATAGACGATGCGATCAGGCACGAAAAAGTACCGCGTTCGAAAGAACGGAACCACCGCCGCCCCGCTGAGCTCGAGGAAAACCCGCTCTGACAGCCGGGCTTCGAGGCGCAGGCTGGCCTCCGCGCTGCCCCAGGGCTCCACGGTGCTGCGTCCGCCCTCGAGGTCGCCATGGGCGAAGACGGCGCCGGCCTCGACCCCCAGGCAGGGCCGGAGCCCGACCGGTCGCCAGCCGAAACGCAGCGGGCACCCCTCGAAGCGCCCCGCCAACAGCGACAATTCCGCCGTCCCGGCGCTGTGCGAAATCCGGCTCAGCGCGCCAATCAGCATCGCTCGTAGCGCCGGGCTGAGCACCTCCGCGCCCCGGACGCCAAAGTCGACGCCCGCCTCCGCCGACGGTCTCACCGAGGGCGCGAGCCCGCCGCGCACGCCGCCGCCCACGACGCCTGCAAGCTGCCAGCTACTTTCCGGCTTGGGCGCGGTTTCCGGCTTGCTCGCCGGGGCGGGCTTCGCCGGAGTCGGCTTCGCTGCAGGAACGCTCTTCGGGGTGGGGATAGCGGCCGGCTCGTCCTCGACTCGACCCCCGAGCTCGATCGCAAGCACGGCGAGGAAGGCGAGTGTCTGGCTCACCTCCGCGCACGTCGGCGCCTGAATGCTCCGCCTGCCCTCGTTTCCGGCGCGGTCGAGAGCCACGAGCTCTCCGAGGAATGCGCTGCCCTCTTGGACGATCGCGAGCGCGATGCGTGCTCCCGCGCCGCTCGCCGCGTCACGGACGTTGGCTTGGACTTCTGCCAGAACGTGCTTCTCGCTGGGGCAACCGGGTGGCGCCGTGTAGGAGAGCTCGTAAGGCGTGGGCTCGGCGCGCGCCGGCGACGACCGGAGCACCAGCGCGGACGCGAGCGCGAGTCCAAGGGCCAACGGGGCGCGCGCTGATCGCACGCGGCGCAGGCTAGCCGAAGCGTGCAGAGTGATCGATCCCCGCGCCTCCGGGCAAGGTAGGGAGACGCGTTCGGAGCGGACATGCGAAAATCACTCGCCGGCGGCGCATCCGTATTTTTGGCGATTGCGGGTTGCGGAAGCGCGAACGAGGCTGCACCCGCGGGTGGCGCGGGTCGGGCGCCGATGGAAGTGGGCTCCGCCGGCCGCTCGCCCGAGGCGGAGCCCGGAACCCCCCCCGCGCTCGTGCCTGGAGTCTGGATGAACATCAGTCCGCCGACGCCGCTCCGATCCGAGGAGCTCGGAGGGCGGCCCTCCGGCGGTGTCGTGACCGTCGCGCTGGATCCCAGCGACGCGCTGACCCTTTACGCGGGCCTCGAGTACACGGGCGTCTGGAAGACCACCGACGGCGGGTCGAGCTGGGAGCAACTCGGTCCTACGCCCGACGAGGACCTCTACGACGCCAAGACCTTCCAGCTCGAGCTGCCGATCGGTATCGCCGTGGACCCGGCCGATCCGGAGCACCTCTACGCGGTGTCGGGCGTGCGTGACGCCAACAACGGCTTTTGGATCTCGAACGACGCTGGCAGAAGCTGGGCGATCCCACCCGGCTTCAAGGCCGTCTCACCGACGTACGACATCACGACGCTCGTCGTGGACCCCACCGACTTCGGACACGTGCTCGTCGGCTCCCACGACTTCAACAACGTCGGCGTGCTCGAGAGTCGGGACGCGGGCACTTCGTGGATCCATCATCCGCCGCCGGATTCGTCGTGGCCCGGAGGCAGCTACGGCCTCAGCATGCTTTATGACCCCGCCCTCGGCATCGGGGACAGCAACACCTGGCTCGTGCATCACGCGGGCTTCTGGCTCACGAAGGACGCCGGAAGCACCTGGACGCAAGTGAACTCCACCATCGACGGCGTACACGGCTCGACGGAAGTGTACTACTCGAAGACTGGTGTCCTCTACTCCGGCGCCGGCAACGGGCTTGCGCGCAGCACCGACAACGGAACCACCTGGGAAGTCGTCAACGAAGGCCTTCCGGGTGCTCCGTTCAACACCATCGTCGGCGATTCGAACACGATGTACACGCAGCCCGGCTTGGCGCAGGGCTCCTGTCAGACCTTGGTCTCGTCCGAAAACGACGGCCTCACCTGGACCGCGTACCAGGACGGCGCGCAGCCGATGCCGACTGGCGCCTATCGGATGCGGTTCGAGCCCAAGCACAGGGTCATCTATTCCGCCAACGGCGGTGCCGGTCTGTACGCGCTGAAGGTGCTCGACCCGTGACCGTAGGCTCGGAGCCGGTCAGTCTCCGGAGCAGTCCGCGTACGCTGCGTGCTCGGAAATGCACAGCGCGGGCCCCTCGTTCGCCTTGAACGAGCCCTCGCAGTTCACGTCACCGTCGCTCTCACAATGGCATTGTCTCGTGTCCGTTGCCGCGCAGTCGACCCACGTCGCGGCGACACTGTCACACGCGTCTTCGACGGTGCAGTCGGTTAGCTCAGCGCAGCCGAGCGCCAACGCCAGGGACGCAGCGCGCTCGCAGGCCGTGCTGCCCGAGAGCGTCACGCTCTTGGGCGGCGACTCCTTGCCGTCGTTGTCGCTGCTCCCGCAGCCGACCAAAGCGCAACAGACCACCGCCTTCCACCAAGCATGCCGCATGACGGAACAATAGCAGGTGAGAGCCTCAGCGTCCGCCCACCGCATGTTTGAATTCAAACAAGCCCTTCTTTGAATTCAAACATTCAAGAGCAGCTGCTCGAGACCGCCGAACGCGCCTTAGCCCGCCAGCAACCCCTTGTCCGAGCCGCGCAACAAGGCGCGGTGCTCGCCCCTAGCCCGCCCCGCGACTACCCGCGCGCAAAGCCCGCCAACGCCGCATCACTCGCCACGCGGTTCGCCGCACGGGACCGTAGTTCTGAAACCAGTCGCGCAGGAACCACGGCAGCTGTTGGGCGCGGGACTGACTGAGCGGCATGGCGTGCCAGGGGAGCTCACCCCCGCCGCGCAGGAAGGTGCGGCCGTCGTAGCCGGTGAAGAAATGCGTGACCCAGCGCTGGTCCGGCCTCAGGTTGGCCTCGCTGTTGTCGTTGATGCCGAAGGCGGCGAAGTAGCGGCGGTCGACGAAGAAGGCATTCACGGCCGTCGTCGCGACGAGGTCGTATTCCTTCTGCTGGGCGAGCTTCACGAGCGACGCGCAGCTCGCGCCTTGCATCACGCCGTGCTTGCGCTCTTGCACGAACTCGACGCCGCACGGGACCGTGGGATTGTATTCGATGACGACGAGCTTCGGGCGGTAGCTCTTGATGGCTTCCCACACGTGGTAATCGTTGCCGTCGATGTCGATCGACAGGACGTCGAAATCACGCGGGGCAGGGGTGGGGGCGAGCACGGCGTCGAGCCCGTCGTGAGCGTCGAAGCCCACGAGCGAGTGCACGGGATAAACGCGGTCGTTCCCGGGGTGCGCGCGCTTCAAATCTTCGAAGCGGTCGCGCTCGCTTTCGATCAGCACCGCGCCGTAGCCGTGGTTCTGAATCAGGTTCCACGTGTTGCTGAGATCCTTGCCGCCCCACGCGCCGAACTCCACGCAGAAGCGGTCACGTGTCGGAAGACGCTCGAGCGCAGCCTCGATGATGCCATCCTCCCCGAACTGTGACGTCACGGCCGCCGCCCGCTCGATGAGCCACCGATCGCCCGTGCCCGACATGGGGCGGCTTCTTACCACGCGTTCGAGGCGGCCGTCCGGCGGAAGACCCGCGCCACGATTTCGGTGTAGTCTCGAGCGATGCGCATCGAGCCGCTTCGGCACGTGGCTCCCTGGGTGGGAATGCTCGTGCTCGTCGCCACGCACGCCGTTGCCCAACCGGCCCCGCCACCCGCCGCGTCCCCGAGCGCCCCCGCACCACCTCCTCCTCCGCCTGCGCCTGCGCCCGCGCCTGCGCCTGCGCCCGCGACAGCCCCGCCCCCGTCGTTCAACGACGCCCGTCCCGCCGCGAGCGGCTTTCAGCTCGCTTTCCGCACCGGCGTCACGGCGCCCTTCGGAACGGCCTCCGGCGCAGCCAACGACAGCCTTGCCCACCGGTACGCCTGGCAGATCCCGCTCGTGATCGACATCGGAGCGCGTTTTTCGCGCTCATTTTTCCTCGGAGCGTACCTCGGCGGAGCGCTCGGCTCGACCGGCAGTGACGAGCGAGTCGACGCGGCCTGCATCGACGACGACGAGAACGGCCGCAACGACATCGCCTGCACCTCGACCAGCGGACGCATCGGTCTCGAAGTCGCGTACTCGTTCCAACCCGACGACAGCCTGAACCCGTGGATCGGCTACGGCATCGGCTTCGAGGTCGCGTCGGCGTCGATCCGGGACGACTACCACGGCTTGACGGAGACGGTCACGAGCACCGGCTTCACGTTTGCCGACATCTCCGCCGGCCTCGACTTCCGGAAACGCGTCGGTGTCGGGCCGTTCGTCGACGTGGCGCTCGGCCAATTCAACAACACGACGACGGATCTCGGCGCGCGCGGTGCCTACAAGTACAAAATCGAGGACCATGCCGTGCACGGCTGGCTGACGATTGGCCTGCGACTGGTGGTGAACCCATGAAGGCGTCAATCGCTCTCGCTGCACTGCCGGCGCTAGTCTGCGCGGCCTGCGGCACCCCGCCCGGCGGGCCCGAGTACGCCGAGCTCGGCCTCCGCACCCTCGACGCCGGCGGCGCCGAGCAGGGGCGCCACTGCGTCCCACTGCCCGTCCTGCCCGGCGGCGTCGTGGAGGAAGACATCACGCTCGCGCCCGGCCTCGAGGCTCACGTGCATACCGAGCAGGATTTCGCAGAGGTCTCCCTCAGTGGCACGAACGACCCGGCGGCAGCGCACGTCACCGTTCCGAAAGCGACGCTCCGGAACGGCTACTCGAAGACCATCCCCGTCACCACGACGAACGGCGACGCCTTCAGCATCGTCCTCTTGAGCCCCTGCGCGCCCGTGGACGCCGGCACCGACTAGCGTCGCCCTGAGCGCGCCCCGCCTCGAACCCTCAGAACGCGTCCTCGCCCGTGAGCGCCTTGCCGAGGACGAGCGTGTGGATCTGGTGCGTGCCCTCGTACGTGTAGACGCTCTCGAGATTCAACAGATGCCGCACGACCGGGTACTCGAGCAGGATCCCGTTCGCGCCGAGGAGGTTGCGGGCCCGCCGCGCGACGTCGAGGGCGGCAGCGACGTTGTTGCGCTTGCAGAGCGACACCTGCGCCGGCGAGGGCGATTCGCCGCGTTGCTTGCGGCGTGAGAAATGGAACGACAGCAGCTCGGCGTTCACGATCGCCGCGGCCATATCCGCGAGCTCG
>Ga0070682_100000357_pt1 | contig 31100 bp, 29 predicted proteins | sample KBSC63LmetaG_FD_64668 | JGI IMG/M metagenome (GOLD analysis project Ga0070682, IMG submission 64668) | Corn rhizosphere microbial communities from Kellogg Biological Station, Michigan, USA - KBS C6-3L metaG | ecosystem: Host-associated > Plants > Roots > Rhizosphere | place: USA: Michigan...
GCACCTTTTTATGGCTTCGGATTGAGTGAAGAAATGATTGGTGAAGCTATCAAAGGAAAAGACCGTTCAAAAATCCAGCTTTTAACAAAATTCGGATTGGTATGGGACGGAAGCAATAATGGAAAAGGAGAATTTTTCTTTGATGCAGAAGACGAAGGAAAAACAATTCCGGTTTATAAATCCGCTTCCAAAGAAAACATCATCAAAGAAGTTGAAGAAAGCTTACAAAGATTAGGGACAGATTATATCGACCTTTTACAACTTCACTGGCCAGACAGCACCACTCCTATCTGCGAGACAATGGAAACTATGGAACTATTGATTCAGCAAGGGAAAATCCGTGCTGCAGGAGTAAGTAACTATAGCGTGGCTCAAATGGAAGAAGCGAACAGAACGTTAAAGCTTGCCAACAATCAGGTTTCTTACAGTATGCTAAACCGTGCCATTGAAAACGACCTTGTTCCTTATTCTTTAGAAAACAACTCAGGAATTATCGTATACAGCCCTATGGAAAGAGGTCTTTTAACCGGTAAATATTTCAAAGAAACCCAATTAAAAGATAACGACCACAGAAATGGATATTTCTCCCAGTTTGATTTGAATAAAGTGAAAACTTTCTTAGAAAAAATTGAACCTATTGCACAGGAAAAAGGAGCCAGCCTTTCTCAACTGGTATTAAGATGGACTACACTGCAGCCGGCAATCACAGTAGTATTGGCAGGAGCAAGAAATGCACAGCAAGCCATCGAAAATGCAAAAGCTATGTCTATTGACCTTTCTCAGGAAGAATTGAGCTTTATCAACTCAGCTTTAAGCGAGATATAATATAAAGCTGGAAGAAGGAAGTTATTGTTGTCGGATAATCAATAGATCGGTTTATAATTTAAACTTCAACTGTCATTCCGACGAAGGAGGAATCTCTTATTACATGCAGAATAGCGTAATAGAAACCTGCTAATTATAACACACTAATATAACTTTCCTCTTCCCTCTTCCAGCTTCCTTTCATTTAACCTCAAACATCATAAAAAAATGAAAAATAATCTGATTAAAATATTCGGGTTAGCCACATTATTGACTATAAACAACGTTTCATTAAATGCTCAAACCCTTGTTAATCCCGAAGACAAATCATGGTATCCTTCTGCTTACGGAGCAAAGGATGAAATAGGGGCCGCTAATTTGTTGACTCCTGAAGTTGTAAAACAGGCATTAGGACTGGTGAAACAAGGCAAAACCTTAGCTCTTGCCGTTCCTATTGATAAAAACCTTCCTGCCTTCAGACACAGAAGTTTTAATTTATACAATATTCAGCCCGGAGAACAGGGTGGAAAAAGTATTGGTCCGAACAAATTTACGTTCAATGATGAACTGGTAAACGGATGGACCGGAGTGGGAACACAGCTTAACGGTATCGGACACATTGGTATTGATAATACTTACTACAACGGAAATAAAGCGACCGATTTTGTAACGGTAGAAGGTGTGAAAAAACTGGGTGTGGAAAAAGTTCCTCCTTTCGTTACCCGTGGTGTAGTTCTTGATATGACTGCCCATTATGGAAAATCAATAGTACCCGGCGGAACAGAGTTTACGGTAGAAGATATCAGATCCGTTTTAAAGAAACAGGGACTTACCCTAAGAAAAGGTGATATCATTCTTTTCAATACCGGATGGCTGGAATTGGCAGGTAAAGACAACAAACAATTCCTGGAAACAGAACCGGGAATCGGAATGGATGCTGCAAAATGGCTTGCCGATCAGGGAATTGTGGCTTTTGGCGGTGATACATGGGCTTCTGAAGTCTATCCTAATCCAAAAAGCAAAGAAGAATTTCCCATCAACCAGTTTATGCTGGCTAAAAAAGGAATTTATAACCTGGAACTGATTGACAGCCGCCCATTGGTCAAGCAAAAAATCTGGGAATTTTTATTTGTGCTGGGACAGCCTTTATATGTAGGCTCTACTCAGGTAAATGTAAATCCTGTAGCGATTTATTAAATTAAATGTTTACAGTATGAGGTTGTTTAAACTTTCATATTCATTATTTTAAACACAAAAGTTTTAAACACTTAAGTTTTTTCAGAACCAAATCTTATAAGTGCACCTAAGTTTTGTGAAAATCTTTGATTTTCATCTTGTGTGAACTTTTCTGCAGTATCATTTTAAATTTACTTAAGTGAACTCAAGTGTTTTAAAATGAACCCTTTTGTGACTTTTGTGGTTTGGTAAAATTCAAACAACTTTTATATCCGAGAAACGAAGAGGCAATGTAATTCCAGTTAAAAAAATAAAGCTAACCTTAGAATTTATTTTTAGAATTAATACCCAAACTGTGTTACACTGTTACTTTGCATCTTGCATCAAAACGGCCTTTCAAAAATTTGAAAGGCCGTTTCTTAAAATAAAGTAAACATCCGTAGATGATGCAGTCTTCATTGCATCCAACTTCCTGCATCCATCTTCACTATTTTGCAATCGGAAGATGAGTACTTACTGCAATTCTATTCCAGGCATTGATGGTAATGATCGCCATAATGATCTGAGCAATCTGGTTATCATCAAAGAATGATTTCGCTTTTTGATACGTTTCTTCAGTTAAACCTTTATCGCTAATCAATGTAATTTCTTCTGTCATTGCCAATAGCACTTGCTCTTCTTCAGTGAAAAATTCTTTTGCTTCAGTCCATCCGTTCAAAATAAAAATTCTTTGGGGATTTTCTCCGTATTTGATGGCATCTTTGGTATGCATATCAAGGCAGAAAGCACATTTATTGATCTGGGAAGCTCTGATCTTAATCAGCTCCTTCTGAATGTGTGTTAAAGAAATAGTCTGTAAATATCCTTCCAATCCAAGCATTGCTTTATAGGCTGCGGAATCTACTGTTGCAATATTCAATCTTGCGCTCATAATATTATATTTTTTTGGTTAATTGATCTATACTTAAAGAATAATGTTGTTGTACTGCCAGTAAAAGCGCGGCTGCACTTCCCACCCATACAGAATAGTTCAGTGGGGCTTTTGGTCCTGATGCAATGGTCATAGATATGGCAAAAATTAACATTAAGATACCGCTTCCATAGGCTGCAAACTTTGTTTTAAATCCCAAAATCAGCATCAAAGAAAAAAGAATTTCCAAAAAGGTAGCCGCATACGCTGAAACCGTACTCAAGGCTTCCGGCAGAAAAAATGTCAGCTGTCTTGTATATTCTTTAAAACTCTCCATGTTTCCCCATGCTGAATTTTCTTTGCTCCAAAATCCAAATCGGTCTGCCACAGCAGAAAGCATGGTTACAGCAAGAGCAAGTCTTAAAAATAGCTGTGGAAATTGATTTTTGATATCTGTCATTGTATTGGTTTTTAATAACATGACAAATTTCCGGTTTCTGATCCGTAAAAATCTTAAACTGGTTTAAGATCGTAACTTCGCCCTGATTTCACTTAAATATTCCGGAGTAAATCCTAAAAACGAAGCAATTAAATATTGAGGAATTCTCTGTATAAACCAAGGATACAACGTACTGAAATGCACATAATATTCTTCTTTTGTCATTTCATAAATATAACGGATTCTTTTTTCAGCCGCCGCATAAGCCGTTTGGTAGACCATTCTGAAATAACGTTCCATTACCGGATGTTTTTCCAATAAAAGCTCCTGAGACTGGAAATCAATAACTAAAATTTTGGAATTCTCTACAGACTGAATATTAAAGCTTGACTTCACCTGTTTTTCAAAAGCAAAAGTATCAGACATCCACCAGTTTTCTATAGCAAATTCTGTGGTTTGCTCTACTCCTTTTTCGTTTACAAAAAACTTCCTCAGACACCCTTCCAATACGAAATATTTAAATTTACAGATATCACCTTCAAGCATCAGATTTTCTTTCTTTTTAACTTTTAAGATCTGAAAAAAAGAAATAATAGAAGTAAATTCCTCCTCAGTGATCGTAATGAATTTATCTAAATGTGCCTTGAAAGTTTCCATTATAATATTTAGTAATCAAACTTAACTTTATTTTTTTAGTTTTACAATTCCAAAAAACAATAAATCATGGACATCGTTGCAAAAATTTTGATCGCTCTAGTCGCAATAGAACATATCTACATTCTGTGGATGGAAATGTTTGCTTGGGAAACGAAAGGAAAAGAAGTTTTCAAAGCTGCTTTACCTGCAGAAATGTTTAAACCTACCAAAGGACTGGCTGCCAATCAGGGACTTTACAATGGCTTTCTGGCTGCCGGACTCATCTGGTCATTTTTGATTAAAGATCCGCAATGGCAGACCAATGTAGCTTTATTCTTTTTAGGATGTGTGGCCGTTGCAGGAATTTACGGTGCCATTTCAGCCACTAAAAAAATATTCTTTGTACAGGCACTTCCTGCCATACTGGCAATCATTGCAGTATTACTGAAGTAATTTACCTGATCATCCTGGCAATGTTAATCTTCTCTTAGCTTTGGTGATAAGAGAAAAATTGTCATGAAATCCCAATCCAAAAACACTATTGAAAATCAACACATTACAGTCATAGAAATCCATTTAATATAAAATTCGTAAATTTGCACCGTCATAAAAAATTGATACACAGTTTTTTTATGCTGGCCTGCATTTTGATGCAAAGTAGGCGTTCAAGTTGTTCAGTACACATATCTGTAATTACCTCATCAGTAATTTAATTGTAGAATCTATGTAAAAGATTAATTTCTTTTTACATAAATGCACTCTTTTTCTAGAGTATAATCTATTGAAATATTTAAAATAAACATAAGGCCTCATGGTTCTTATGCATTATTTTTTTGTTAAAAGCTTTTATCATTAAAAGCTTAGCAAATTATTTTATCCTATCCTCATCAGCAGAACAACTAAAGCTAAACGCATATAATGAATTGGTGTACAGTTTTTTATATCATTTATTAATTCAAAAATTCTGAATATGGAAAAAAATGAAAACAGTAGAAAAGTAAAACTTAAAGTAGAAGATCTGACTATTATTTTTGGCAAAAACAAAGAAAAAGCACAGGAACTTTTAGACAAAGGCTTTTCCAAAAAGGAAATTCTTGAAAAAACAGGCTGCACCATAGGAATCAACAAAGCAAGTTTCGAGATCTATGAAGGAGAATTTTTTGTCATCATGGGATTGTCAGGAAGTGGAAAATCTACCTTACTGCGCTGCCTTAACAGACTGAATGAGCCCACCTCAGGAAAAGTATATATCAATGACGATGATATTACCAGCAAAAACAACAAGGAACTTCTTGAAGTAAGAAGAACAGAAATGAGTATGGTCTTCCAGAAATTCGGATTGCTGCCTCATCATACTATCTTAGACAATGCAGGTTTCGGGCTGGAAATCAGAGGAGAAAGCAAAGTTTCCCGCGATGAAAAAGCACAGAAAGCATTAGATATTGTTGGTTTAAATGGTTTTGAAAATCAGTATCCTTCCCAACTATCAGGAGGAATGCAGCAGAGAGTAGGATTAGCAAGAGCTTTAGCTAATGATCCTGAAGTACTGCTTATGGATGAAGCCTTCTCCGCACTGGACCCTTTGATAAAATCTGAAATGCAGGACCAAATGCTTGAACTGCAGAATACTTTACAAAAAACCATTGTTTTTATTACGCACGATTTGGACGAAGCCATTAAAATCGGAGACCGTATCGTCATTATGAAAGATGGTGTCATAGAACAGATAGGAACAGCAGAAGATATTTTAACCAATCCTGCCAGCGATTATGTGAAAGCATTCGTGGAGAAAGTAGACCGTAAAACAATTATTACTGCCAGGTCTCTGATGTTCGACAAAGCTACGGTAGTACGTTTCAGAAAAGACGGCCCGGAAGGAGCTTTAAGAAAAATGAGAGCAACAGGATTAGAAAACTTACCGGTGGTAGATTTTCAAAATAAATTTCTGGGCTTTGTGACCCTTAACGATGTGGTCCGCATTGCCAAAAAGAAAGAACCTACAGTGGAGTCAATTATCAACAGTAATGTTCCTTCAGTTTACCCTGAGGTCACTGTGGAAGAAATGCTGCCGTTAATTTCCGGAAGTAAATCAACCATCGCGGTGATTGATGAAGACAACAAATTTTTAGGTCTTGTTACCCAGTTATCTCTTGTCATAGAAGCGACCAAGTTTAACGAAGAAGAAATTATTGAATTAAAAGAAATCGCAAACAACCAATAAGATGAATAAAACTATAGATATAGGTCAATATGTAGAAACTGCAATCAATTGGCTCACAGAAAATGGAAAACCTGTATTTGATGTTATAAAACATGTAGGAAACTCCTCTATCATGGGGATTGAATGGGTATTAACAAACACTCCTTTTTATGTAATCATTCTCTTTTTTACCCTGCTGGCATTATGGAAAGCCGGAAAAGGTATTGCTGTGGTAACTGCAGCCGGACTAAGCTTAATATTTTTAATGGGATTATGGAAAGAAACTATGGAAACGCTGGCACTTATTTTTGTGTCCACCATTACTGCCCTTATCCTTTCTATCCCTCTGGGAATTTTGGCTGCTAAAAGCAAAATAGCCGACAAAATCATTCGTCCTTTACTGGATTTGATGCAGACCATGCCCGCATTTGTCTACCTGATTCCTGCTGTATTGTTTTTCAGTATTGGTAAAGTGCCTGGTGCTTTTGCAACCATCATTTTTGCCATGCCGCCCGCGGTACGATTAACAGCATTGGGAATTGAAGCCGTTCCGAAAGACATTGTGGAAGCAGCCAGAGCTTTTGGAGCAACCAATCGACAGATTCTGTTTAAAGTAGAGCTTCCTTTAGCAATGAAAACGATCTTAACAGGGATCAATCAAACCATACTGTTATCCTTATCCATGGTGGTGATCGCAGGAATGATTGCTGCAGGTGGTTTAGGTGAAAAAGTACTGGAAGGAATTAATAACCTGGATATCGGATTAGGATTTGAAAGCGGATTATCCGTTGTGATTTTAGCGATTATCCTCGACAGGATTACCCAGGGATTTGTAAAGAAAAAGCAATAAGATGAAACAATTAAAATATCTGTTTTTTCCCGTTTTAATGTTACTATTTTCAGCATTAAGTTCGTGTGAAAACATAAAAAACTCTAAATATATTACCATCGGAATGGTAGACGGCTGGGCAGAAGATGTCGCCATGACGCATATTGCAAAAGCTATTCTTGACGAACAAGGATATCACGTTATTATTCAAAAAGCCTCTACAGATATGATTTTGGCTTCGATGAATAATGAAGATACAGACCTTTTCATGGGAGTCTGGCTTCCTTACACCCATGCCAAAAAGCTTGCTAAATTTCCGGGATTAACTCATCTTGGAACCAATTATGACAACGGTCGTATAGGATTGGTAGTACCGGAATATGTTCCTGTTAACTCTATTGAAGAACTTAATCAATATAAGGATCAATTCAATCACAGAATTATAGGAATTGAAAAAGGAGCGGGATTAACCACCGGAACTGACAAAGCAATTATTGATTATAAACTGGATTATCAACAGATTAACTCCTCTACCATTGCCATGATCACCGAATTACAGAATGCGATCCAGCGAAAAGAATGGATTGTGGTAACCGGATGGCAGCCTCACTGGATGTTTGGAAAAATGAAGCTTAAGTTTCTTGATGATCCAAAAAAAATATATGGTGAAGCAGAACAGATTAAAACCTATTCCAGAAAAAACTTTGGCAAAGATCATCCGGAACTGGCCAGATTCTTTTCTAAACTTCATTTTGATGATGAAAACATGTCTGATCTTTTAATGAAAATGGAACAGAGTAAAAATAAAGAAACTACTGCCAAAGAATGGGTGAAAGATCATTCTGAACTTATACAGTCTTGGCTAGATAAAAATTAATAAACAATTTGGTATTATCAAAAATCCTCAGCTCCACACGGGTCTGGGGATTTTTTTATCGACATAGATTAATTGATCTTTTCTCTATAAAACAATATTATTAGTAATCGCAAAGGCGCAAAGAAATTTAATAACATACTGCTTTAAGGCGCAAGAACATTTCGACTTCGCTCAATGGGAGATTTTCAGCAAGTTTGTTTCAGTTAAATTCAGCAGAATTAAATTTTTTCAAAGATAAAATCCTTGCGCCTTAAGGCATATTTAAAAGAAAATTGTTGCGTCTTTGCGTTTTCCAATATCTCATAACTATCCCATTGATTCTTTAATTTTTTCCCGATGGATTATTCCCCAATTGACTAATGTTTCTGTCACAGGAAATACAGATTTCCCGTACTCAGTCACAGCATAGGTTACCGTGATAGGTTTCGTATCCTGAATGGTTCTTGTGATCAGAAGATTTGTTTCCAGTTCTTTTAATTCTTTGCTCAGCATTTTTGCAGATATTCCTTCAATGCTGCGTTCCAGCTTTTTAAAATGAATCATCTGATCTGGCCTGTTTGTCAGATACCGTAAAATCATCAGTTTCCATTTTCCTCCTAAAACATCCAGACTGTCCCGCATTGCGAACAATTCTTCCGTACAGCTGGCTTCTCTTTCGATACCGTTTTCAGTAATTTTTGCCATAATAGTTTCATGAAGGTAACTAGTTACCATTAGTTAACTAGTAGCAAATATAAACTATTCCCTCTTTACATTTGTGTATCAAATTAACAATAAATGAAAGCAGTTATTTTAAATAAAAACGGAAAATTGGAAGACGGCTTTACCGAACAGCCAAAACCTAAAGATAATGAGGTTTTAATCCAGATTAAAGCCAGTGGTTTCAATCCCATCGATTATCAGATGCTGGAAAACGAACTGGAAAGAAAACTAATCAGTTCCCCAATATTAGGGAGAGAATTATCAGGAATCATTGTCGGGAAAGGATCCGAAGTTACGCAATTCAACATTGGCGATGAGGTCTATTGCGGCAGTGGCTCCATGGGAAGCAACGGTACTTATGCAGAATATGTTGCCGTACCTGAAGCTATTGTGTCTTTTAAACCAAAAAATATCTCGTTTGAGCAGGCGGCTTCTATTCCTTCCGCAGGACTTACCTCTCTGCAAATCTTTAACCGTCTGAAATTAAATCCGGAAAACACAATCCTTGTTACTGGCGCAGCCGGAGGTGTTGGCTCATTTTTGGTCAAACTTTTACTGGCCCACAATATCCGGAATATCACAGCAACCGTTGGTAGTGAAGAAAATAGACAAATGCTTCTCAATTTAGGATTAAAAAGTCATCAGATCGTTAATTACAGAGATGAAAATCTTATTGAAAATATTTTAAAAGCCAACAATAACCAACCTTTTGAATATGGAATTGATCTCGTAGGAAATTACATGTCAGAAGTGACTGCTAAAGTTTTAAAAATTAATGGAACTTACGTAGACGTAACAGCTTTAGTTACTAAAGATGCTCATGAAATTCTTTTCAATAAAGGAAGTCTGATGATGAATATCTCCAATTATACTTACGGAATGATCAAAAAATATGAGTACTACAAAAACAGCTTACTTAAAATAAAAGAACTCATTGAGAATGAAACTATTCTTCCACCACAGCATAAACTCATAGGAAATCTTTCTCTGGACACTGTTCTGCAGGCGCATTCTCTATTAAAAAACAATCAGACCCAGGGTCATAAACTTATCATGAAACACTAAGCTATGAACAAAATACCAAGACGAATTGTAACAGGAATTAAAAACGGAAAATCGATCATTGTAGAAGATCAATCGGTAGAAAATGCAGTGGAACATTTTCCGGGACTGATTATTTCTGATGTATGGAATACGCAGACAATGCCAGCAAGCCTGAAATTTGAAACCAGAATTCCTAACACCGGATTTCCGCAAACTCCCAAAAATGGCACTTATTTCCGATATGTAGTGATTCCACCTGATAAAGATTTAGGAGTTGAATGGAAAAAGAATGAACCTCATCCGATGATGCATCAGACTTCAACACTGGATTATATCATTATCCTTTCCGGTGAACTCTATCTGATCATGGAAGAAGGTGAAACTCTTCTGAAAGCGGGCGATATCGTTATTCAAACAGGGACAAATCATGCATGGAGCAATCGGTCTGACAAGCCTTGTATTCAGCTTGCTGTTTTGATTGATGCGGAAGGGGAAAATTAAAAAATTTAATTATTTAAAAAATTTAAGGACTGGATAGTTCTCACAGATTTTAAAAGTTCAACAAAAAAAAACTGTGTATTCTGTATAATCTGCGAAAAATAAAAAGAAGTCCTTTTAAAGTTGAAAAACGCAAAGGCGCAAAGAAAATAAATATGATACTGTTTTAAGGCGCAAGAAAATCAAAGATTTTAAGCAAGGATTAATGTATAGTATTAGAATTATACAATTTTATCGCAGATAAAATCCTTGCGCCTTACAGCATAATAAAAGAAAATACTTTGCGCCCTTGCGTTTCCAACAAAAATCTCCCAATTTACAAAGCAGAAATCTGTGCAATCTGCGGGAAATAAAAAGAAGACCTTTAAAGTTGGGTAAACGCAATGGCGCAAAGAAAAATAAATATGATTCTGTTTTAAGGCGCAAGAAAATCAAAGATTTTAAGCAAGGATTAATGTATAGTATTAGAATTATACATTTTTATCGCGGATAAAATCCTTGCGGCTTAAAAATATCACCAAAGAAAAAAACTTGCGTCTTTGCCTTTCCCAACAAAAAACAAACACTTTACAAAGCAGAAATCTCCTTCAGTTTCTCCTTCATTTTTTCAGGCGTCAACTGTCCTTCCTGATAATACACCAGATTCTGATGCTTATCCAGGAATACCCATAAAGGATAAACAGGCTGATTTTTATTTTTTGACAAAGCCAGTGCCAATTCATGAATTCCCGAATTTCCATTCTGCAGATATTCAAATTCCTGATTCTGAAAATGAATGGTCTCCTTAGTTTTTTCCGCTTCAAAATTGATGAAATAAAATTGTTCATTCATCATTCCTACCAGTTCTTTATCTTTACTTAAACGGTAAGATTCAATTTTACAGACCGCACACCAATCTGTATAAAGATGGATCACCACAGGTCTGGATTCTTTTTTTTGCAGAACCTCCCATTCAGAAAAAGTGCCTGTCTTCATCTGAGACAGATAAAAACAGGGCACTAACATTAAAAATAAAGCTATTTTTTTCATTTCAAAGTATATTTTACTCCCAGAAAACCTCTGATGCGCTGCATTGGAGCGTAGCCATATGCCGTATCAAAAGTATAATGATTAGGATTGTTGACAGGATCATCAACATTTTTATCAAATGGATCAAACGGTCTCATCAAAGGATCCTTAGGGGTAAAGTTGAATAAGTTCTTAATTCCGCAGTACACCTCAAACCCTGATTTGAAACTCTTGGACACCTGAATATTAGCCAGAGAATAGAATGGTGAATATTCAGGGCGATAATCATTCTGCAGAACTGGAAGCCTCATCGGTCCATAAAACTGTCCTGTAAAATCTACCGTCAGATTGTGTGGAAATTTATAAGTCAGATTGTATGTTCCACTCCATTTCGGAGCATGCAGCTGCTGTGTCTTTTGATTTTCATTATCGAATTTCTGATATACGTCCAGATAAGTCGCTCCTAAATTAACACTCAAAGGAAACTGAAAACTAAAATCTACATTCAGGGAAGCTCCTCTTGAAATTCCATATCCGTGAAGATTGTCATAAATAATTTTATCAGGATCGGAATCAAAATCTCCCACAATTTTATTACTGAAATAGGTATAGAATGCAGAAGCATCAAGATTGACCATTCGGTTACCAACAGGAATTTTCCAGATATAATTCAGGTTTCCGTTCACCGATCTTTCCGGCTTAAGATCTGATTTTACCACAACTTCTCTCGAACCTGTTAATGCAGCGTGATCTTCCGTAAATAAATTAACTACTCTGAAACCTGTTCCAAAATTGAAACGCAGCGTATGATACGGATTGGGTGAAAATTTCCACGCTAACCTCGGTGAATGTACTGAGTGATGTACTTTATCATAATCATATCTGTATCCAAGCAATAAAGTATTTTTATCATTAATCTCCCACTGATCCTGGACAAAAGCTCCCCAGATCGGAGATTTCATCGGAGCATTGGTGATTCCGTCTGCATCGAGTGTTCCCGGAGTATTGTCATCGTAAAAAGTTCTTTTGAAAGTAAGTCCGGCAGTAATATCATGTTTCCCGAAGCTTCTGTCCCAATACGTCTGCACAAAAGCGACCTTTTGCGTGGCGTTAAAAGGATTGGATCCATAAAATGAATTCTGATTATGATAGTTGTAGGAAAACTGAGTTACAATATGTTCTTTCATTGGCCATTCATATAAACCGAAAACCTCTGCTCTATTCGTATAAATACTTTCTCCGTACACCTGATCACTTCCACGGTAAGATTTGTTCCATTGCATTTCTCCCCCGAAACGGTCTTCATACAGATATCTCATTGCAAAACTCGCCTGTCTGTTTTCCTTTCTTTTAAAATTCCATTTGTTAAAAACAGAAATTCTGCTCTGTAAAGTGGCATCTGTAAAATTATCTTTATTCTGATCTATTCTTTCCTGAAAGCTGAAATAATTTAAACTTAATAATGAAGCGGCATTCTTTCCTACATTAAATTTCGTGGAAAGATCCAGATTATTTTCACTCCATGTGCTGGTCATCATATCAACACTCAATTTAGGAGCAGTCAAAGCATTTTTAGTGATAATATTAATAACCCCACCCATCGCTTCAGAACCATAGATGGATGATGCAGGACCTTTTACTACCTCTATTCTATCCACCAGACTATTAGGGATTCCACTCAATCCATATACGGTGGAAAGTGAACTTACAATAGGCATTCCGTCAATCAGAATCATGGTGTAAGGACCTTCCAATCCATTGATGTGGATATCTCCTGTATTACACACGGAACAATTCAGCTGAGGTTTTACTCCGTTCACCATAGCAATAGCTTCAAAAATACTCGGAGTTGGATTTTTCTGAAAAAATTTCTGACTGTAGATCTCTACTGCTACAGGACTTTTGGATCTGCTCATCGGTTTTATGGTTCCGGTAACCACCACATCTTCGATGTTACTTGTCTTAAATTCCCTCTTCATAATTTTTGCAGAATCCAAAGTTTTAGACTGCTGTAAACTTAAACTGTCTGTCTCCTGCGAAAAACAATAGGTTGATAAAAAAGTGATAGAAAATAGTATTCGCTTCATGAAATTAAAATTGTTAGACAAATCTAACAATTATTTTTTAAATACAAAACTTTGCTGAAAAAATATAGATTAAGCCAATTCATGAAAAATGATTAAATTTGAGAAACTACATACGAAAGTAAAATGAGATATCATCTAGCGGGAAATATCCCACCAAAAAGACATACGATCTTTAAGTCTCCGGAAGATAAATTTTACTATGAACAGCTATTCGGTACAGAAGGCTTCCATGGTATTTCTTCTCTGTTATATCATATCCACCGCCCTACGCAGATCAAATCTATCGGTGAGCCGAAAGATGTCACTCCAAAAATAGCTGTGGAAAAAAACGTTGCTCCAAGAATGTTTAAGGGAATGAATGTAACTCCTGAAGACGATTTCATGGACAGCCGAAAAATCCTTTTGATGAACAACGATCTGAAAATGGGATTGGCCAAGCCAAGAAAATCCATGGATTACTTCTACAAAAATGCGGAATGTGATGAACTTTTGTATGTTCATAACGGAACCGGAATTTTAAAAACATTTGTAGGAGATCTTGAGTTCGTAACCGGAGATTATCTTATTATTCCGAGAGGAACCATTTATCAGGTAGAACTGAAGTCTGACGACACAGTCTTTTTCGTATTAGAAAGCCACTCACCTATTTATACTCCGAAAAGATACAGAAATGAATTCGGGCAGCTTTTGGAACACTCTCCGTTCTGCGAAAGAGATATGATTGCTCCTGTTTTCAAAGAACCTGTTGACGAAAAAGGAGAATTCCTGATTAAAGTTAAAAAAGAAAACCAGATCACTGACTTCATCTATGCAACGCATCCGTTTGATGTAGTAGGCTGGGACGGATATTTCTATCCTTATAAATTCAATATTAAAAACTTCGAGCCTATTACCGGAAGAATTCACCAACCGCCACCGGTTCACCAGAATTTTGAAGGTCACAATTTCGTAGTATGCTCATTCTGTGCAAGAATGTACGATTACCATCCACAGGCTATTCCGGCACCTTACAATCACTCCAATATTGATTCTGATGAGGTATTATTCTATACAGAAGGTGATTTCATGAGCCGTAATCATATTGACCTGATGGATTTTACGCTTCACCCGGGAGGAATTGTACACGGACCTCATCCAGGTGCTATGGAAAGAAGTATCGGTAAAAAATTCACGGAAGAATATGCTGTTATGGTTGACCCTTTCCGTCCTTTGAAAATTACCGAAGAAGCTTTAAAAGTAGAAGATCCTTCTTATAAAACTTCATGGTTGGAATAGTCTACTAAGAATTAAAACAATTTTAAACTTTAATATCAACCACAAAAGTCACAAAAGATCTAAACACTAAAAGGTTTATAGATGAATCTTTATTAATTATAAAGAACACAAAAGTTTTGAAAATCGAAGATTTTCCTCTAATGTGAACTTTATGCAGTACTAATACTGGCTTTTCTATTAAACCAAAATGTTTACCCTAGCTTTTGTGACTTTTGTGGTTAAAAATTCAAATAGATTTATTTAACATTAAAAAAGTATTACTGAATACATACAAAAGACGCTTTAAATCCTTTATTTAAAGCGTCTTTTTTCGTAGATTTGTGAGGTATGGTTAACATATTAGCCATCATTATTTTTCATGACGCATCCTAAGTAATGGTGGTTTAAAACAAAATCAATATTACATGTTAGAAAGAATCAGATTAGAAAATCTACACCAAAAAGTAACCACGGCAGAAAATGCTGTAAAAATCATTAAAGACGGTATGACCATCGGGTCCAGCGGCTTTACAAAAGCAGGTGACAGCAAAGCTATTTTGCCGGCACTTGCAGAAAGAGGAAAAACAGAAGACCTTAAAGTCACTTTAATGACCGGAGCTTCACTGGGGCACGGTACCGACGGAAAGTTGGCAGAAGCTAATGTTTTAAAGAAAAGAATGCCCTTCCAGGTAGATCCTATTTTAAGAAACAAAATCAACAACGGTGAAATCCTCTTTATCGACCAGCATTTAAGTGAGAGTGCCGAACTTCTCCATACCAAAAATCTTCAGAGCATTGATGTAGCTATTATCGAAGCGGCTTATATTGAAAGAGACGGAAGTATTGTTCCTACTACATCTGTGGGAAATTCAGTGACATTTGCAGCTTTGGCTAAAAAAGTGATTATTGAAATCAATACCGAAGTTCCAGAAGAGGTTTACGGAATCCATGACATCTACCAGGCTGAAGATTATCCTTACAGAAATGTTATCCCAATTGTTGCTCCATGGAACAAAATCGGGAGAAAAAGCATTCCTGTAGATCCTGAAAAAATTGAAGCCATAGTTTTTACCAACCGTAAAGACAGCCCTGCAGACATTGCAGAACCGGACGAAAAGACAACAGCCATCGCCAAACATCTTCTTGCATTCTTTGAAAATGAGGTTCTGTTAGGACGTCTTACAGACAGACTACTCCCTCTTCAGGCGGGTATCGGTAAAGTAGCTAATGCAGTTCTAACCGGATTCAAAGACAGTAATTTTTATGACCTGACCATGTTTTCCGAAGTTCTTCAGGACAGTACATTTGACCTGATAGATTCGGGTAAACTAAGCTTCGCATCAGCATCATCCATTACCGTTTCTCAGGAATGCTATGAAAGAGTCTTAGGAAATCTTTCAAAATACAAAGACAAATTCGTTTTAAGACCTCAGAATATTTCCAATACTCCGGGATTAATCAGAAGATTAGGAGTTATCGCCATCAATACTGCTATTGAGTTCGATATCTATGGAAACGTAAACTCTACTCATATCGGAGGAACAAAAATCATGAACGGAATCGGAGGTTCAGGAGATTTTGCAAGAAATGCTTACTTAAGTATTTTCGTTACTCAGGCAGCTTCAAAAGGCAACAATATTTCCCATGTTCTTCCCATGGTTTCTCATACGGATCATACTGAACATGATGTAGACATTCTGGTAACGGATGTAGGATTAGCCGATCTAAGAGGATTGGCACCGAGAGAAAGAGCACAGAAAATCATAGACAACTGTGTTCACCCGGATTATAAGGAAGAATTACAATCTTACTTTGACAGAGCCTGTGAAAGAGGAGGACACACCCCTCATTTACTACAGGAAGCATTCAGCTGGCATCTGAGATTCTCCGAAACAGGAAGTATGAAGCAGAAAACAGCTGTTGAAACTGCCAATTAAGAGTTTTATAACATCAAAAATAAAAGAACTGAATGCCAATGCATTTGGTTCTTTTTATTTTAAATGGTATCTGGCTTATTTGCATGACAAAAGTCTCTACAATATCCTTAAAATATTTATATGAATATAAAATTATAAAGATTATCTTTGAAAGAATAGAAGTATTTTATGCAATAAAAAATGCTCTCAACACCCTTTTAAAAAAGACAAAATATGAATAATTACATCAGCGCAGAAGAAGCAATATATACGATAAAAAGTGGAAACCGTGTCTTTTTTCACGGCAGTGCCTGTACTCCCAATTACCTTATTGATGAACTGGCAAGACAGTCTAATCGTTTGCAAAATGTGGAAATGGTTTCCATTACCCAGCAGGGAAATGTGGAAATTGCAAAACCCGAATACAAAGACAGCTTTTTCATCAATTCTTTATTTGTTTCCACTCCTGTGCGTGATGCCGTGAATTCTGACAGAGGAGACTTTGTACCTGTCTTTCTAAGTGAAATTCCTATATTATTCAGAAAAAACATCCTGCCTCTGGATGTCGCAATTGTCACGGTCTCTCCTCCGGACAGACATGGTTTCTGTACGCTGGGAACTTCTGTAGATATTGCAAGAGCAGCGGTAGATACTGCAAAAATCATTGTTGCTATAGTTAATCCCAGAATGCCAAGAACCCACGGAGACGGTATGATCCACATCAGCAGAATTCATAAACTGGTTTGGCATGAAGAGGAACTTCCAACAGTAGATTACGGCTCAAAAGTAGGCCCTGAAGAAATGCTTGTTGGAAAAAATGTAGCTGAACTTATTGAAGACAGATCTACTCTTCAAATGGGTATTGGAACAATTCCTGATGCGGTTTTGAAATGTCTTACCAATCACAAAGACCTTGGAATTCATACCGAAATGCTTAGTGACGGGGTTATCGATCTTATTCAGGATGATGTCATCAACAACAAATACAAAGGGTACAACGATAATAAAACCATTACAAGTTTCTGCTTCGGAACCAGAAAACTATATGATTATGTAGATGACAACACCGTATTTGCATTCAGAGATGTGAGTGAAGTAAACTTCCCGATCAACATCATGAGAAACAAAAAAATGGTTGCCATCAACTCTGCCATAGAAATAGATCTTACAGGACAGGTATGTGCAGATTCTATCGGAACAATGCAATACAGTGGAATTGGAGGGCAAATGGACTTTATGCGTGGTGCCGCATTAAGTGACGACGGAAAACCTATCATAGCCATTACCGCAAGAACAAAAAAAGGAATTTCCAGAATCGTTCCTTTTCTTAAACAGGGAGCTGGTGTGGTAACCACAAGAGGGCATATTCATTACGTTGTTACTGAATACGGAACAGCTTATCTGTATGGAAAAAACCTCCGCCAGAGAGCACAGGAACTCATCAGCATTGCCCATCCTGATGACAGAGAAATGCTGGAGAGAGCAGCCTTCGAGAGATTTAAACACTGATAATCAAACGATAAGGATTTCCAAATTGTTTTTTTACTGAAAATCTCAAAACATATTTTGAATCTACATCCGAAGAATCATAAAAAAGCATTAATCTTTTGGCAGTATTTTTGATAAAACTCATTCAAAAACAAGCAAATTGAAAACTATATATAATTCGATAAGGGAAGAGATTATAAAGCATTCCAAGGTAAGGAATTCCGTTTTGGGGAATGTGAATGAATGGAAAAGAAGCCATTATATTATTCTTTCCGAAATTATTAAAGATGAACTCTCAGAAGCTGAAGAACTGAAAGGGGGAAAAAAATTTGAAATCGGAAATACCATTTCACATGTTACCCTGCAGCGTTTTTTTGAAAATGATTATCAGGATAAAACCCATAATGATCTCAGGTTTCTTAAAACATTAGATAAGATCTGTATTTTCTTAGGCTACAAAGACCTGAACGATTATATTTTATCTGTAAGACATAAGAAGCAGGAAGATGAGGGATTTGATAATCAGTCACAGCTTACCAAGATGGTTTATGATTATTGTGCGGCGGCTTTTGAATTTTACAAGCTATTTCCCTCTCACAATACTGAACTTTTAAAAGGTCTTGTATTTGATGATTCCCCGTTTTTGGAGAGAGCGTCACAATTCAGTAAAGAACTGTGTGATAAGGATTTTCATCTGGTTACTAAAAACAACCGATCCAATTATGAAGTTTTTGATATTCATATCGTTACAGATGAACCGGACAAAAAAATACTCGAGACTCAGGAATTCTGGAACCTTCTCTTTAAAGTGGGAGAAACCGGAGAAGAGCATTTTGTCAACCAGCTGAGTACCCAGATCTACTTCATCCGTAAAATAAATAATACCTGGAAGATATGGGATAATTATAATCCCGATGCAGGAATGTTAAACAGAAAAATTGAAACAATATAAAAAGAAAGCCGTAGAAAATTTCTACGGCTTTCATGTTTCGAAATATTTTTTTCACTTGTCTTTTGTATTACAAATGTAAGTACCCGATTTTAAACGTAAGAAACTTAAATATACTTAAGTAAACTCTTCTTTAACTTTATGTTAAATATATTCAATGAATCCAAGGGAATATTTTCGCAATGTCTAAGATTTTTGTAATTTGCATACCAATAAAATAAAAGTAAAAGAGAAAATATGTCAACACTTACATTTGCCGAGAAAATAGCTCAAGCAGAAAATTTCTTACCGATTAACGGTACAGATTATATTGAGTTTTATGTAGGAAATGCAAAACAGGCTGCCCATTATTACAAAACCGCTTTCGGTTTTCAGTCTGTAGCTTATGCGGGTCCTGAAACAGGAGTAAGAGACCGTGCATCTTATGTGCTTCAACAGGGAAAAATCAGATTGGTATTAACTACCGGACTTAAGTCTGACTCTCTTATCAGCGAGCACGTAAAAAAACATGGTGACGGAGTAAAAATTTTGGCACTTTGGGTAGATGACGCTTATGCAGCTTTTGAAGAGACAACTAAAAGAGGTGGTAAACCGTATTTAGAGCCTGTAACTTTAACTGATGAGCATGGTGAGGTAAGAATGTCCGGTATCTACACGTATGGAGAAACCGTTCACATGTTTGTAGAAAGAAAAAATTACAACGGAGCTTTCATGCCTGGGTATGAAAAGTGGGAAAGTGATTACAAGCCTGAAGAAGCAGGTTTATTATACGTAGACCACTGTGTAGGAAATGTTGACTGGAACAGAATGATCCCGACTGTAGAATGGTATGAAAAAGTAATGGGATTTGTAAACATCCTTTCTTTTGACGACAAGCAGATCAATACAGAATATTCTGCTTTGATGTCTAAAGTAATGTCTAACGGAAACGGATTCGCAAAATTCCCTATCAACGAACCTGCCGAAGGTAAAAAGAAATCTCAGGTAGAAGAATATCTTGATTTCTACGAAGGAGAAGGGGTACAGCACATTGCTGTTGCTACAAAAGATATTATCCACACCGTAACGGAATTGAAAAAACGTGGTGTAGAGTTTCTTTCTGCTCCACCAGAAGCTTATTACGATATGGTTCCTGAAAGAGTTGGTCACATTGATGAAGATCTTAAAAAACTTCAGGATTTAGGTATACTTATTGATCATGATGAAGAAGGATACTTATTACAGATTTTCACCAAACCTGTAGAAGACCGTCCTACTCTATTCTTCGAGATTATTGAAAGACACGGTGCACAGAGTTTTGGTGCCGGAAATTTCAAAGCTTTATTCGAAGCATTAGAAAGAGAGCAGGAAAGAAGAGGTAATCTTTAATTTTACATTAAAAAATATAGGTTTTGTCAGAATACAGTATTCTGGCAAAACTTTTTTATAAAACACAGTATATGAGAAAACTTTTAATTGGGATTTCCCTTTTAGGAACTTTAGGGCTTAACGCTCAATATGGTTCATTGAATGAAATCCTTAACCGACTTGAACAAAGAAAAGGCATCAATCAGCATCTTGAAAATGTAAATATTGACAACAAGAAATTTGTTTTCATCAAAGATGAGGCTGATCATACGGAACGGGACTTTATTATTATCAAAGGGAACAATGCCACTTATGTAGAAGTTTTCGATGATAAAGCTACTGGAGAAAGCAGTTCTAATGTTTTCACCGGGGATATCGTCAGGAAAAAAAATATTATTTCTTTAAGAGCAGATATGCTTGAAAATAAAAAAATCCCAATGCCTGTTACGAAAACATTATTGTTGACCCAGCAGGATAATATTTTATATCTCATCGATGTCAATACCAGAGACAGATGGATAGATGAAGCATCTTACTCAAAAAAGGCAAAATAAATGTTCTGAGAACATGCTCTCAGCAATATTTTAATCTAACTAAAATCTAAACTTATGAAATCATTTGTAGACTATTCCTCAAACTCGGATTTTTCTATACATAATATTCCTTTCGGAGTCGCAGTTTTTAACAAAGAATATATCGGATGCTGTACAAGAATCGGAGATCAGGTAGTTGATCTTGCTACCTTGTATGATCTTGGCTATTTTGAAGATATTGAAGGATTAGACGACAATGTTTTTGAAGCGTATACCATCAACGAATTTATCGAGCTGGGTAAACCTGTTACCAATGCAGTTCGTACTAAAATTCAGACTTTATTACAGGAAGGATCAACTTTATCAAAGGATCAGAAAACAATAGAAGAAGCTTTCTATGATCTTGATAAAGTAAAAATGATGATGCCTGTTCACATCCCCAATTATACAGACTTTTACAGCAGCATTGAACATGCTACCAACGTAGGAAAAATGTTCCGTGATCCTGCAAATGCTTTATTACCTAACTGGAAACACTTACCGGTAGGTTACCACGGAAGAGCCTCTTCAATTGTAGTATCCGGAACAGAAATCAACCGCCCGAAAGGTCAGATGAAACCTGCTGATGCTGATAAACCTGTATTCGGACCATGTAAGCAATTGGATTTTGAATTGGAAATGGCTTTCATCATCAATAAAAATACAGAGATGGGAGAAAGTATCTCTACCAAAGAAGCAGAAGATGCCATCTTCGGAATGGTAGTTTTCAATGACTGGTCTGCAAGAGATATTCAATCTTGGGAATATGTTCCGCTAGGGCCGTTCCTTGCGAAAAACTTTGGTTCTTCTATTTCTCCATGGGTAGTTACTCTTGAGGCTTTAGAGCCATTCAGAACAGCTTCACCGGTACAGGATCCTGAAGTTTTAGACTATTTAAAATTTGAAGGAGATCAAAATTATGATATCAACCTTGAAGTCTATATTCAGCCTGAAAACGGAGAACAAAACCTGATCTCCGAAAGCAACTACAAACACATGTACTGGAATATGACCCAGCAGCTGGCACACCACACCGTAAACGGATGTAACGTGGAAGTGGGAGATCTATATGCCAGCGGTACCATTTCAGGAAGTGATCCAAAATCTTTCGGTTCTATGCTTGAGCTTACATGGAGAGGACAAAATCCTTTATCATTAAGCAATGGTGAAGAAAGAAAATTCATTGAAGATAATGATACCGTTACCATGAAAGCCTGGGCTGAAAAAGATGGTGTGAGAGTAGGTTTCGGTGAAGTTTCCGGTAAAATTATTCCAACACTTTAATATAAAAATCAATCATTAAATGCTTCGGCTCCGCTCAGCATGACATCAGCATTAAACTGTAAAGCAGTTAGTATTAGAGGTGTCATGCTGAGCCATAGTCGAAGCATCTTTTTAATATCATTTGAATACTTAAGTTGAATTAAGTATTAAAGCAAAAATATGAAAACAGTAATCCCCTCCGAGATAACTTCCGTACAGCTTCAAACCATCATGCAGACGGCTGTTTCACCACGTCCGATTGCTTTGGCATCTACGGTAGATAAAGATGGTACTATCAACTTATCTCCGTTCAGTTTTTTTAATATGTTCAGTACGGTTCCACCGATTTTGATTTTTTCACCGTCAAGGAGAGTACGTGACAATACAACGAAGCACACGCTGGAAAATGTTCTTGAAGTACCGGAAGTCGTTATTGGAACAGTCAATTTTCCGATTGTACAGCAGATTTCATTAGCTTCTACAGAATATGAAACCGGAGTCAATGAGTTTATTAAATCCGGACTTACCATGAAAGATGCTGATCTTGTACAGCCTAAACTGATTGAAGAATGCCCTGTCAACTTTGAATGTAAAGTTTTAGAGGTAAAGTCATTGGGAGATCAGGGCGGTGCTGGGAATCTTGTGATCTGTGAAGTTCAGAAAATTCATATCAGAGAAGAATACCTGAATGAAGCCGGAAATCTGGATCAGAAAAAACTGGACATGGTGGCCCGTTTAGGCAGTAACTGGTATTCCAGAAGTAATGAGAACAGCCTTTTTGAAGTTCCAAAACCTTTGGTCACAAAAGGAATCGGCTTTGATCAGCTGCCTGATGCGATTAAGTACAGTAAAGTATTTACAGGGAATGATCTTGGAATGCTTGCCAATACAGAAATATTACCTGCTGGTGATTTCCATGCGGATGATGATATTCACCTTAATGCCCAGAAACTGCTTCTGGAAAGTAAAGTGGAAGAAGCGTGGGTTTTACTCACAATACAATAAAAAATCGGTCTGAAATTTCAGACCGATTTTTTATTTAGGATGGAAGTTGGAAGTTCAGAAAGTTTTCTAAATAACTTTTGTCCAAATTAATATTTTGGAAAACAGTTCTATTTTGATTTCAATAGATATCGAATGCCGTTAATAACTCTCAGCTTATATCTTCCCGCTTCCAATCTCACATTTTATTTCGCTTTCAAAGTTTCGGAAACCGTTATTTTCCCTTTTTCAGCAAAGTCTGTTACCTTTCCGTTTTTATCAATAGAAACATTCAGATTATCATTCTTAGCATCGTAGTAGATATGTGTTGCATATCCCGGGCAGTCATGCTGCTTGCAGCCGGACAGTTTATAAATTCCGTTTTCTGATGTGACAGGACTTTCTACATTGAAATTCTTCACCATTTCATCATATTGAGTTCCTGCCAGTTTTTTTAGTCTATCTGTGATGCTTTTATCCTCAAAGAATTTGATATCATGAGGGTATTTACCCACATTTTTGGTGATAATATTGTCCGGAGCAGAAGGAGATGATGATGATGATGCTACAGAATCATTTTTTGTAATTACAGAATCTTTAGGCATTACTGTAGCCAAAGTATCTGTGTTTGCTGAAGATTCTGTTTTGGCTTCTTTTTTACATGAAACAACGAATAATGAGAGCGCGAATGCTCCTGCAATAATTTTTTTCATAATTATAATGATATGGTGGTTAATTTATAATAACGTAGTTTTAAGCGTTTTATTTCAATTTTTGTTTGATAAAATCAATACATTTTTCGGTTACAGTATTCAGATCTTTGGGTAAATCCGTGTCTGTCCAGGGCTCTTTTGCACCGAAAGTATGGTTGGCATTTTCAATCAGGAAAAGTTCAGAATTCGGGTGAAGAATATGAAGATGTTCGGCCTGTTTTACCTCTACCGCTTCATCTTCTGTCCCATGAATAATCAACATATGAGCTTTAGCCATTTCCGTTGCCCGCTCTACATCAAAACGATGAACATTCTGCTCATAATCCTCATAAAACTGATAATAATGTGGCATTTCCTGCTTGGTACGTCCGTTCAGAGCATAATAAACTCCATTCTTTTTCCAGTTTTCAAAAGCTTCTCCTGTGGGAAAGCGGTCTAAAGTATCCACACTGGCCAAAGTGATCAGTCCATTAATTCTTTCATCTTCAAAAGTTTTAATAATAGAAATTCCTCCTCCCCTGCTGTGACCTATCAGAACAATCTTTTCTTCATCTACATGCGGATCTTTACTAAAATGATCAATGACCACCCCAAGGTCAGAAAGCTCTTTAGAATAATTATTATGGCCAAATGCTTCAAGATCTCCAAAGTTATATGGATCTTCGGTCGTTGTTCCGTTATGGGAAAAATTAAACTTCACGAAGAAAAAACCTGCTTCAGCAAACTTTTCTGCCATCAGATTCCATGCTCCCCAATCTTTATAACCTTTATATCCATGAACAAACACCACCAGCGGAAGTTTTTGTTCAGTGTCTTTATAAAAAACATCAGCAAGAAAACCTTTTGTTTCTTTATTTCCTAAATATATATTCTTTTGACTAATCAAATTCATAAAATAAATGGGTTTAATTTAATATTATTTATATTTATGGGATTAATTTAAATTGAAATTTATGAAAAAAACTCTACTTTTTTTATTTTTAATTACTTTTTCTTTCATCCTGAGTCAGACGACCAAAAGGGTATTCTTTATCGGGAACAGTTATACTTACGTCAATGATTTGCCTAACCTTGTCCAAAGTATTGCTGCTTCTAATGGCGATGTACTGGAGCATCACAGCCATACACCGGGCGGGTCCACACTGCAGGATCATTCCAACAATCCGGATGTGATTTCAACCATCAATCAGGGAAACTGGGATTATGTCGTATTACAGGAACAGAGCCAGCTTCCGTCATTTCCGGATTCTCAGGTTCAAAATCAGGTATATCCTTATGCACTTCAGCTTTCCAATCTGATTAAAACATCCAATCCCTGTGGAAATGTAATCTTCTATATGACCTGGGGCCGTAAAAATGGGGATGCGGGTAATTGCCCGGGGCTTCCCACTGTCTGTACCTATCAGGGAATGGACACTCAGATTTATAACCGCTATATGGAAATGGCCACTACCAATGAAGGAATTATTTCCCCCGTAGGTAAAGTGTGGAGAACGATCAGAGAGCAAAACCCTGCTATTGAATTGTATGATCAGGACGAATCACATCCTAGCTATATTGGGTCTATGGCTGCTGCGTATACCTTTTACACTATTATATTCAAGAAAGATCCTACACAGATCCCTTTTAATGGAAATCTTAGTCCGGCACAGGCTCAGTTGATCAAAGACATCGTTAAAACAGAAGTTTATAATCAGCCTGCTCAATGGTTGGTAACGAGTAATGATGTTCACAGTAGGTTCACCTATCAGCTTACCGGAGCCAGTACCGTTCAGTTTACCAACACAACACAGAATGCTGCTGCATATTCATGGGATTTTGGTGACGGCACAACCTCAACTCTCGAAAATCCGGTACATACCTACCCTGCAGCAGGAAATTATAATGTAAAGCTTACAACAGCTGCCTGCGGAGTCACTACCACCAAAACAAAACTGGTTGTGGTAAGTACCTTAAGTACAGCAGAAACAGCTATTGAAGATCCGGTTCAGATTTATCCTAATCCTGCTCAACATCTTATTAACATTAGTTCTAAAAAGAGAATTGAGGTACTTTCACTTACAGATATCACAGGAAGAATAGTGCATTATCATTTGAATAAAACAGATTCAGGATATATTCTATCACTTCAGCATTTAAGCAGCGGAGTTTATTTTTTACAATATAAAGCTGGTGAAAAGGAATTCACTAAAAAGATTATAAAAAAATAACCTTATTTTTGCTTCATGCAGAATTTAAGAACTGTAACCGTGACGCGTTACATTCTGCCATTGAGAGAAGGAGGGTCTCTTCCTGCTCTGGCAGAAGCTGATGATGATTTCAAATATGTATTAAAATTCCGTGGCGCAGGCCATGGGGTAAAAATGCTGATCTCTGAACTTTTGGGTGGAAAGATTACCGAAGCATTGGGACTAAAAATTCCTGAACTTGTTTTTGTCAATGTTGATGCTGATTTCGGAAGAACTGAAGCTGATGAAGAAATACAGGATCTTCTGAAATTTTCCGAAGGTCTGAACCTTGGGCTGCATTATCTTTCCGGTTCCATCACTTATGATCCGGGAGTAAATGTTGATCCTCTTCTGGCTTCAAAAATAGTATGGCTGGATGCCTTCATTACCAACATTGACCGTACTTTCAGAAACACCAATATGCTGATGTGGAATAAAGAGCTTTGGATCATTGATAATGGTGCTTCGTTCTACTTCCACCATTCATGGCAGAATTTTGATACAGCGGCAAAAACGCCTTTCAAATATGTGAAAGACCATGTACTTCTTCCTAAGGCAAAAATGCTTGACGAAGCAGATCAGTTTGCCCATGAAATACTGAATGATACCCTTTTCAGGGAGATTGTCAATACAATTCCTGAAGACTGGCTGCACTGGAATGATGCTGATGAAACCCCTGACGAAATCCGTGAGATCTATTTTCAGTTTCTGAAAACCAGATTAGAAAATTCTCAAATCTTTATAAACGAAGCTAAAAATGCAAGAGGATAAAATATATGAATATGCGGTAATACGCCTGGTGCCTAAAGTTGAAAGAGAAGAATTTTTCAATATCGGGCTGGTGATGTTTTCCAAAAAGGAAAAATTCATCAGGGTAGAATTTTATTTGTGTCCTGATAAATTTAAACTCATGCACAGTAAACTGGACTATGAAGATATCATCCAGAATCTTGAGAGTTTTCAGAAAATTGCTAATGGTGATAAAGACGGCGGACCTATTGCCCTGCTTGATATTCCTGAACGTTTCCGCTGGCTTACGGCCGTAAGAAGTGCTGTAGTGCAGACCTCGAGACCTCATCCGGGGAAATCCAAAGATTTGAATAGTACGTTTGGTAAACTTTTTGAGGAGTTAGTAAAATAACACACTCTCTAAAAAATTTATTATGAAATCTTCCATATACAACATATCAATCTACAGGTTTTTCACAAACCTGTTTTTTGTTTTATTTTTAAGTGTTTTCACTTTAGGTTTTTCACAAAATTTTTCACAAGTACAGGTGAAATCTCCGCCTGTAAAAAGTACATTACTTCCGGAAATAGCCAATCTGTCTGAGGATATTGTATATAAAACCAACAGAAAAGGAAATCCTGTCAAGCTGGATGTTTTCACTCCTAAAAATATAGCTGCAGGCCAGCTGCTTCCTGTACTGATTTATGTTCACGGTGGTGGATGGATAGAAGGTGATAAAGTGATTCACGCGGATAATTATGTTGAAACGACCATTGCAAAGCTGATGGCAAAACAATATGCTGTAATCAGTATTAATTATACCCTTTTGAATGACAGCACTCATTTTCCATTACCTTTGGAAGATACTAAAGATGTGGTAAGATGGGTAAGAAAAAATGCAGAGCAATATCATTTCGACACCAATAATATAGGCTTATTCGGGGCTTCAGCCGGAGCTCACCTTTCCCTGATGGCGGCTTATACTCCAGACAATACTTATATGGGTAATCCGGAACTTTCGTCTTATTCTGCTAAAGTAAATTATGTAATAGATCATTATGGCCCGGCTGATCTTAATAAGCTTTTCCATACAAAATTGGGAACCATACCGGTAGCGATGATCGGATTAATGTCAAAAAAAATTGTCGGTTTACAGGAAAATCTTGTGAAAGGAATTTCAGGCTATGATATCAGAAAAGATCAGGACAGAGCCATTGATTATCTGAAAACCATATCTCCTGTTAATTTTGTTTCAGAAGGCGTGTCTACTTTAATTGTTCAGGGGAATAATGATAAAATTGTTCCTTTAAGCCAGTCTAAAAAACTTCACAGAAAATTAAACAGAGCCAAAATTCAGAACTCTTTAATCATTGTAGATGGTGGAGTCCATGGGTTTGGTACAACTGATAAGGCTTATCTGGATAAACTGACGGATGAGATGGTAGATTTCGTTCTTTCGCAAAAGAAATAATATATATTTACTTATTTAAAAAACAAATCAAAACACTGCAAATCAACACAATAAATAACAGATCAATAACAAATTTGCTAGATTGATATACATATTCTATTTTTTAATCGAAAATTAATTACCTTGGCTATTGTTTAAATTATTTTTAACAAAACAGCTAATAAATTAATCATTCATTAAAAAAAATACGCAATATGGATTCTTTGAATAATATCAATGCGCTTACGCTCATATTTGCATCTGTTCTTATTTTTGCGATAGCTTACCGTGTTTATGGTATTTTTATTGCCAATAAAGTTCTCAGACTTAATGACCAGAATATGACTCCTGCTGTAGAATTTGCAGATGGTAAAGATTATGTCGCAACCAATAAAAATGTACTTTTCGGGCATCATTTTGCTGCAATTGCGGCTGCCGGGCCATTAGTAGGACCTGTTCTTGCTGCTCAGTTCGGGTATCTTCCGGGCGCATTATGGATTCTGATTGGCTGTGTATTGGGAGGCGGAGTTCATGATATGGTTGTACTCTTTGCTTCTGTGAGACACAAAGGGCAAAGTCTCGCGACCATCGCTTCTAAAGAAATTGGAAAAGCAACGGGAACTGTAGCGGGTTTTGCAATTCTATTCATCCTGATTCTTACGCTGGCCGGTTTATCGCTGGCTTGTATCAATGCTATGCATGAAGCATCATGGTCTCTTTTTACAGTAGTCATTACGATGCCTATTGCCATCATCATGGGACTGATCATGCGTTATAAAAAGAACAGTGTTTTGTTTGCAAGTATATTGGGCGGTATCCTTTTGATTGCCGGAATTATCGGAGGTCATACTCTAATGCAGAATCCAACCATGAATAATTTATTTTCCTGGGATATTAAAACAATTTCTATCGCCATTCCTCTGTATGGTTTTATCGCTTCTGTACTACCGGTATGGCTGCTTTTAGTTCCAAGGGATTATCTTTCCACTTATTTAAAGATAGGAACTATTATCATGCTGGCTATCGGGGTCATTGTGATTCACCCAACTATACAAATGCCGGCTATCACAGCTTTTGTCAATGGTGGAGGCCCTATTATTGGCGGACCAGTACTTCCTTTTATTTTTATCGTGATTGCCTGTGGAGCCATTTCCGGGTTTCATGCGGTGATTGCTACGGGAACGACTCCTAAAATGCTTAATAAAGAAAGAGAAATTCTATTCGTAGGATATGGGGCAATGCTTGTGGAAGGCTTCGTAGCATTGATGGCACTTATTGCAGCGTGTACATTGATGCCAGGTGACTATTTTGCGATTAATACTCCAAAAGAAGCCTATGATTCATTTTTGGCAACCCACCCTTCTTTACACGGAGTAGACATTGATTATTATTCTCAAAAAATTGGGATTGATCTTTATGGAAGAACCGGAGGTGCGGTATCTCTGGCTGTAGGGATGGCCCATATCTTCAACAAAATTCCTTATATGGATCAGCTGACGGCTTACTGGTATAATTTTGCAATTATGTTTGAAGCGGTATTTATTCTTACTGCCATTGATGCAGGAACAAGAGTAGGACGTTTCTTTTTACAGGAAATGCTGGGTTCTGTAGTTCCAAAATTTAATGATAAAAACTGGATTCCCGGAATTATTATCAGTAGTCTTCTTTTCACTTTTGCCTGGGGATATCTTGTGTATACCGGAAACGTAAACAGCATCTGGCCGTTATTCGGAATCAGTAATCAGCTGCTGGCTGCCTGCGGACTTATCGTCTGTACCACGATGCTGATAAGGATAAACAGAGGAAAATATGCTTTATGCTCTGCTGTTCCGGGAGTTTTCATGGCCGGAATTACATTCTGGGCCGGGTATATCCAGGTGACTGCTATCTATATTCCAAAAGGGCAGTACTTACTGGCTGCATTAGCGGCAACAGCAATGATTCTGATGCTTATTGTATTTATAGGAGCTTTCAGAAAATGGTACCAGCTTCTTCAGATCAACAAAACAGTGATTGATCATTATGGAGAACCGGTAAAAGAACTTGTAGAAAGATAAGATTCACATACTTTAAATTAAAAACCATTAAGAAGGATTTAAGAAATAAAGTATAATTAAGATGAATCATTCTGGATTTTTTAAGCTTAAAGCGAAGCTTATCTTAATACTCTTAAACTCTTATTAAACCTTGATGGTTCAAAAATAAAAGTTCATAAAAAAAACAGTTCAGAAATTCTGAACTGTTTTTTTATAAGCATTATCGGTAATTTTTATTTAAAAATTGAAATTAAGTCTTGCAAAAACATACCTTCCATTTTGTCCAAATTGTGAAGTGGAACGTGAATAGATAAACTGGTCGTTGTTCGTAGAAGCAGCAAGGTTTTTCGTTGGATAAATATCAAACAAATTATTCACTCCTAAAGTCAATCCTACATTTTTAGTAAACTGGTAAGCAGCGGAAATATCGGTAATGATCTTATCTCCTATCTGCTGGTGTTCATTAAAATCTATGATCCCATCCCCATTCACATCAATAATATCAGCTCCTGTTACTTTTCCGAAATAGGTATTTCTCAGATAGAAAGTAGCACTCTTCCATGAAAGGGTGTGAGAAAGACTGGCTTTCACTCTTGGAACAGCTTCTTCCAGATATACTCTTGATTTTTCCGAGAAGTATACTTTCTCCAGTTGTGGTGACTGTAAAAGTCCTGCAGAATGGATATCACCAACCTGCTTTGTTTTATTAAGGTTTATAGCAAAGTTATTATCCAACTTGAATCCTGAGAATCTTGCATTGTGTGAAATCACCACATCCAAACCTTTTGTTTCTGTATCAATGGCATTTGTGAAGAACTGGGCACCATTCACATTTAATTTATCATATTCTTTTTGTGCATCTGCAGGCACATCTTTTCTTAAGAACTGATCCGTAAGAATGATGCGGTTATCAATTCTCGTAAAATATCCGTCTGCTGTAAAGCTAAGCCCTGCTGAAGGAAT
>Ga0070682_100000359_pt1 | contig 30882 bp, 31 predicted proteins | sample KBSC63LmetaG_FD_64668 | JGI IMG/M metagenome (GOLD analysis project Ga0070682, IMG submission 64668) | Corn rhizosphere microbial communities from Kellogg Biological Station, Michigan, USA - KBS C6-3L metaG | ecosystem: Host-associated > Plants > Roots > Rhizosphere | place: USA: Michigan...
GCGATGCTGGCGGCGATCGACAGCGCCTGCTCGCAAATCATGGCGGCGATCATGCCCGCCTTCCGCCGGGCGCCCGACTGGCCGATGGGCGTCCGCGCCGGCTACGGAGCGCTCTGCAACTTCCTCGCCTCGCGGCCAGCGATGGCACAGCTGATCGCAGTCGAGATCCACGCCGCCGGCTCGGCTGCAATGGAACGGAGGCACGAGACCCTGCGGCCGCTGGAAGAGCTGATCGGCGGGGGCTTCAAACACGGGCCGGGGGCGCCCGCCCTCGCCGCCGAGGCGATCACCGGCGCCGTCTTCACCCTGGTCTACAAACGCCTCCGCACTTCGGGCCCAGGCTCCCTTCCCGCCCTGGCCCCACTGCTCACCTACATCACCCTCTGCCCCTTCCTCGGAGCCGAGGAGGCCTGCCGGGTCGCCAACGCCGACGGGCGCGGCCGATCGAGCGAGGCCGCGCGGTCGGCCTAGGCGCCCTCACTCGCCGACTTGGCGATTTCCCGCTCGTATCGCTCGGCCATGCTTGCCAGCTCAACGACTGTGACATTGAGGCCATTCGCGATCCGCCGTACGTTCCCGAATGTGGGATTGATCCGCCCCGACTCGATATGGGAAATCCAGGTCGAGTGAATTTCCGCCGCCAAGCCGAGGTCCTCCTGGGTCATCTCCGCTTCCTTGCGCAGGGTGCGGATTGCCTTTCCAAGGCCGAACTGAGGATCGTCGCGGCGCGGCATCTGCGGCCGGGAGACAAACCGTTGCGCACCTCAATGGTCCATAGAGAAGAACTCAGGTTGCATCAGGGATCGCGCATTTTGCGGCCTTCCGCCGAGCGGCCTAATTGAGTGAGACCACGTTGGGGCTGATCACCGCCCGCCCGTCGAGGTGGCCTTCGCGCATCTTCGCGTAGGCCTCCGGCGCCTGGTCGAGCGAGAAGTGCTCGACGTGGGCGTGGATCTTGCCCTGGCGGGCCAGCTCCAGGCACTCCATCAGCTCGACCGCGGTCCCCCAGTAGGGGATGCAGAGCTGCGCCTCGAACGGGACCGCCCCGAAGGCGAACTCGAATTTGCCGCCGGCGAGGCCGACGATCGTCAGGTCGCTCTCGAACTTGGCGACCGCCGCGGCGAGCGCGATCGAGTCGTCGGAGCCGACCATGTCGACCACCAGCTCGGCGCCGCGGCCCTTGGTGATCTCGCCGATCGCCTCGGCTGCCCCCTCGCCCGCCTCGACGGTCTCGTCGGCGCCGACTTCGGAGGCCAGCTTCAGGTGCTCCTCGGAGACGTCGACGGCGACGATCCGGGCCGGGCTCAGCGCCCGCAGGAGCTGCACGCCCATGTGGCCGAGGCCGCCGACGCCGATCACCACCGCGGTCGAGCCCGGCACCAGTAGGTGCAGCGAGCGCTTGATCGCGTGGTAGGGCGTCAACGCCGCGTCGGAGAGCGGCGCCGCGTCGCGCGGGTCGAGGTCGCCGAGCGGCAGCAGCAGGCGCGGGCTCGGCACCAGCATGTACTCGGCCATGCCGCCGTTGAGGCCGAGGCCGCCGCCAAAGGCGCCGATCTCCGCCTGGTGCTCGCAGTAGTTCTCGGCCGACAACCGGCAGGCGCGGCATAGCCCGCAGCCCCAGGGGCCGTAGACCGCGACCGCTTCGCCGACGTCGACGCCTTCGACCCCGGCGCCGACCGCCTCGACCCAGCCGGCGTTCTCGTGGCCGAGGGTGAACGGGACGTCGAAGCCGAGCTGGCCCGGCGGCCACTCCATCAGGTGCAGGTCGGAATGGCAGGCGCCGGCACCGCCGATCTTGACGAGTACCTGGCCCGGCCCCGGTTCGGGCACCGGCACCTCCCGCAGTTCGGCGGGGTGTTCCCATTCGGTCAACTGGTAGGCCTTCATCGCGGCCCCCCTTCATGTCGTGCTTTTTCCAAGAGCAGGCGCTGCTCGGCGGCGGCGACGAGGCGGCGGGCGCTGTCGACGGCGTCGATGTTGACCGAGATCGCCTCGATCCCGCCCCGCACCAGCAGCTCCGCGTACTCGGGGTAGACCGAGGGCGCCTGGCCGCAGATCGAGGTCCGCAGGCCGAGCTCGTGGGCGCGGCCGAGCAGCTGCGAGATGTACTCGGTCACGGCGCGGTCGCGCTCGTCGAAGACCTCGGCGACCAGCTCGGAGTCGCGGTCGGCGCCGAGCAGCAGCTGGGTCAGGTCGTTGGAGCCGATCGAGATCCCGGCTACGCCGAGCTCGGCGTAGCGCGGCAGGTGGAAGAGGACCGAGGGCACCTCGGCCATCACCCAGAGTTCGAAGCCGCGCCGCCCGAAGAGGCCGGCCCGCTCGAACATCTCGCGGCAGGCGGCGACTTCGCGCGGGGTCCGCACGAAGGGCAGCATCACGTGCAGGTTCTCGTGGCCCGCCTCCCAGACCCGGCCGATCGCCTGCAGCTCCAGCTCCAGCAGGTCGGGCTCGTGCATGTAGCGGAGAGCGCCGCGGTAGCCGATCATCGGGTTCGCCTCCTCGGGCTCGAAGCGCTCGCCGCCCTCGAGGCCGCGGAACTCGTTGCTGCGGAAGTCGATCGTCCGGTAGGTGATCGGCCGCGGCGCGAAGGCAGACGCGAAGCGGTTCAGCGACTCGGCCATGCGCTCGACGAAGCGCTCGCCTTCGCCGGCCTCGAGCAGCGCCCGCGGGTGCGTCCCCTCCAGCGCCTCGACGACCATCAGCTCCGCCCGCAGCAGGCCGACGCCGTCGACATCGAGGTTCGCGACCCGCTCCAGCTGCGAGGGCTCGGAGAGGTTGACGAGGATCCGCGTCCCCGTAACCGGCGCGGCGTTCGTCCTTGGACCGGCAGAGGCGTCCGACGGACGAACGCCGGCAGGGCTTTCGGGCGTGACCGGCTTGACGGAGGCGCCCTCGGTGACGAGGCCGGCGCCAGCGTCGACGGTGACGACCTCGCCGTCGCGCAGCACTTTGGTCGCCTCGCTGGTGCCAACCACGCAGGGGATGCCGAGCTCGCGGGAGACGATCGCAGCGTGGCAGGTCATGCCGCCGGAGTCGGTGACGATCGCCGCCGCCCGGCGCATCAGCGGCACCCAGTCGGGCGCGGTCATGTGGGTGACGAGGACCTCGCCGTCCTGCAGCTCGCTCGCCTGCTCCAAGTCCGAGATCACGCGAACCGAGCCGCTCGCTTCGCCCGGCGCGGCGCCGAGCCCGTGCACCAGCTCGCGCCCGCGCTTGCCGTCCACGGCGGCGCTCGTCGCTTCGCCGCCGGCGGTGGTCACCGGCCGCGACTGCAGCATCCAGACCGCTCCGGCTTCGTCGAAGGCCCACTCGGTGTCCTGCGCCGAGCCGTAGTGCTCTTCGATCCGCACTCCGAGCGCGGCGACTTCGCGCACCTCCTCGTCGCTGAGGACCGGCCGCCTGCCCTCGGCCTCGCCGAGCTCACGCGTCTCGGTGCCGCCCTCCGGCAGCGAGACGATCGCCAGCTCCTTGCGGCGAACTTCGCGGCGGTCGATGTGGAGGCCTTCCTTGACGACGAGGTAGCGGTCGGGCGAGACCGAGCCGGAGACGACCGCCTCGCCGAGCCCGAAGGCGCCCTCGATCACCAGCCGCTCACGGTCGCCCGTCGAGGGGTCGATCGTGAACATCACTCCCGAGCGGGTCGACTGGATCTGCAGCTGGACGACGACGGCGATGTCCATGTCGGCCTGGCCGAAGCCGCGCTTGGCGCGGTAGTAGATCGTCCGGGCGCCGAACAGCGAGGACCAGCAGATGCGGACGGCACCCAGCAGCGCGCCTGCGCCGCGCACGTTCAGCAGCGTCTCGTTCATCCCGGCGAAGGAGGCGGACTCGCTGTCCTCGGCGGTGGCGGAGGAGCGCACCGCGACCGGCGCCTCGCCGGCCTCGGCGACCAGCTCCTCGTAAGCGACGCTGATGCGATCGGCGAGCCACTCCGGGATCGGCTCGCGCTCGATCTCCGCCCGCACCTCCTTCGAAGCCCGCTCGAGGGCGGCGGTGTCCTCGACGTCGAGGTCGGCCAGCCGCGCGGCGATGCGCGCGCGCAGGCCCGTCTCCTCGCAGAAGGTCGCGTAGGCGGGCGCCCCGATCACGAACCCGGGCGGCACCGGCAGCCCCGCCGCAGTCAGCTCGCCGAGGTTGGCGCCCTTGCCGCCGGCGAAGGCCACGTCGCCGCGGGCAAGGCGGTCGAAGCCGAGGACAGACGAGGTCCCCGAGGGCGCGCCCTCGGCCTCGATGGCCACTCCGTTGCTTCTCATCGCTCCTCCGATCGGTTGGACGGCCGCGGCACCACCAGGACGGGGCATGGGGCCTTGTGGGCAAGTTGAGTCGAGACCGAGCCGAGCAGGACCCGCGCCACCGGGCCGTAGCCGCGCGAGCCGGCGACCAGCAGATCGACGCCCGCCTCCTCGCAGGCATCGACGATCGCCGGGCCGGGGACGCCGCTCAGCGCCCGGCCGGTGGCGGCGATGCGCTCGTCGACCGCCTTCACGGCCCGGGTCACGATCGCCCCCGCCTCCGGGGGAATCGTCGGCGTGTAGCCGGCCGCGCCCGGCACCACCGCGACCGGCGCAGAGACGGTGTAGACGACGATCGTCGCCCGACAGGCGAGCGCTATCGCTTCCGCCCGCGCCAGCGCCGTCTTCGCTTCCGGCGTGTCGTCGTAGGCGACGGCGATCCTGCGGAAGGAGCCCTGCTCCTCCTTCGCGTAGCCGCTCGGGGCGACGACCACCTCGCAGGGCGCCCCGTGCAGGAGCCCGTCGGCGACGCTGCCGATCACCACCCGCCCGATCGCCCCGCGGTGGGGAGAGCCGACGACGATCGTCTCGGCCTCCTCCCGCTCGGCAAGGTCGTTGATCACCCCGGCTGGGGAGCCGCCGCCGAAGGCGCGCGTCTCGACCTCGAGGCCGCCGAGCCGCTCCTTCGCCTCTTCGAACAGGGGCTTTGCCCGTTCGGCTTCCTCCGCTTCGAGGATTTCGTAGGGGATCGGCAGCGGCCCGTACGGGAGGACGGTGACGACCAGCGCACCCGCCCCGGTCGCTTCGCCGAGCACCCGCGTCAGCTCGAGCGCGTCGCGGCCGCCGTCGCTGCCGTCGTAACCGACCAGAAGTTTCATCGGTAGCGAATCTAGGACCACCCGCAGGGTCGTCCATCCGCATAAGTCCACAGGCTCAGGAGGGGTCGGCTCGCGCGCCGGAACGCGGTCCGGCCAGATGCCTCTCCGGCTTGAAGCCGCCGAGCAGGACCGCGAGGGCGATCAGCATCGCCAGCTGCAGCGCCATCCCCAGCGGCGAGGTGAGGGCGTCGAGGACGACGTCGCCGAGGCTCTTCTCGGCGATAGAGGCGGCGCCGACGTAGATCGAGTAGGAGACGAGCCGGCCGGCGAAGAAGGCCGCGGTCAGCGGCAGCAGTGGCACCGTCATCAGGCCGGCGGCGGTGAAGAGCTGCCCGGAGGGCACCGGCGAGAGGGCGAAGAGGCCGAGGCCGGCGGCGGTGCGGCGGCGGTCGGCGCTGAGGGCGGCCTGGGCGCGGTCGAGGCGTTCGAGCCGCGCCGCGCTCAGACGCGGCCGCAGCCTGCGGGCGCCGGAGGCAAGGACGTAGCGGCCGCCCGCCGCCGCCAGCGCCCCGCCCAGCACCAGCGGCACCGCCGGCAGGTTGAAGTCGAGGCTGAAAAAGACGAGGACGGCCCAGGTCGGCGGCCCGAAGGCGGGCAGCAGGTTGACGGCAAAGACCACCCCCAGCGCGATCGCCAACTGGCCTAGCTCCATCGGGAGAACTTAAGCCGCCGCCAAACTCCGAGGCGGGGAAAAACCACATTCGATCGGGTGGTCCTCCCCGGATGAGTGACCGCCCCGCCGACTAGACAATTTTGGGGATGAACCGGGCGGGAGCTCCCAAAGTCTTGATCGTCGGCGGCGGCGTCGGCGCACTCGAGGCAGCGCTGGCGCTGCACAGCCTGGCCGGCGACAAAGCGCAGATCGAGGTCTGCACCGGGCGAGGCGACTTCGTCTACCGGCCCTTCGCGGTCGGCGAGCCCTACGGCGCTTCCCGCGTCCTTCGCTACGAACTGCAGGGGCTGTTGGAGCGCTGCGGCGCCGAGTTCCGGCTCGAAAACGTCGGCTGGGTCGACACCACGCTGCGCAGCGCCCACACCCACGACGGCAACGAGATCCCCTACGACTTCCTGATCGTCGCCTGCGGCGCCCGCCTGCTCTGGTCGGTGCCGGGCGCGACCACCTTCTGGGGCGTCGCCGACGAAGGCGAGGTCCAGGAAGTGGTGAGCCGGCTGCGGGAAGGGCGCCTGCGCCATCTCGTCTTCACCATGCCCGGCGGCCATGGCTGGGCCCTGCCCGCCTACGAGCTCGCCCTGCTGGCGGCGACCGAGCTCGAGCGCGCCGGCATCACCGGCACCCGCCTCACGGTCGTCACCCCCGAAGACGGGCCGCTGCAGATCTTCGGCCGCCGCGCCTCCGAGCAGGTCGCCGAACTGCTCGCCGACCACGACATCGCGGTGGTGACCGGGACCCACCCGGTCAAGTACGAGCGTGGCTCCCTCGCGATCGTCCCCGGCGAGGACATCGAAGCCGACGCCGTGGTCAGCCTGCCCCGGATCGAGGGCCGGCACATCGAGGGGCTGCCCTACGACCCCGCCGGCTTCATTCCGGTCGACGACCACTCGCGGATCATCGGCGCCGCCCACGCCTTCGCGATCGGCGACGTCACCAACTTCCCGGTCAAGCAGGGCGGCATCGCCACCCAGCAGGCCGACGTCGCGGTCGAGGCGATCGCAGCCGAGCTCGGCTGCGACGTCGAGGCGAAGCCGCTCGACCCGGTCCTGCGCGGAATCCTCTGGACCGGCGCTAAGCCGCGCTACCTGTTTGGCTGGCTCGGCGGTGGGCACGGCGAAACCTCGGTCGCCAGCGAACGACCGCCGTGGCCGATCGACAACCCGAGCAAGCTGATCGGGCGCTTCCTCACCCCGTTCTTGGCTGAGATTTCCTCAGCCCAAGCGTCAGCCGCTGGCTGATCGCGCTGCCGCCGAGCGGCTCGAAGCTGACGGTCACCTTCAGCCGCAGAGCGCCGCGGCGGCTGAGCAGGCGCCGTTTCGCGGCCTTCGGGACGACGCGGAGAGAAGCGACGCCGGGCCCATCCAGCGTTTGGCTGCGCGGGACGGCGCCGGCGAGAGACAGCCGTCCGGGCCCCGACACCGAGACTTTCAGCGTCGCCGTCCCATGTTTGCGGTTGATGATCACCTTCTCGATCTGGAAGGAGGGGGTGGTAGTGGAGCCGCCCCGCGGCGGGGTCGAGCCGGTGCTGCGGGTGCTGCCCCCCGACCCGGGTTCTTCGCCCCCGGGCGGTGGGGGTGGAGGGGGCGGCGGCGGAGGTGGGACCGACTCCGTCTGGACGACGTCGCCGCTGCCGGCGAAGCGCCGCCAGACCATCGCCAGGGTGCCGTCGCCCCCCCAGGCCACCGTGGGGGCGCTGGCGCGGCGGCCGGGCGCCGAGACGCCTTCGGTGGCGGCGAGGCTGCCGGCGGCGGCGACGTCGCGGCGCTGGACCACGAAGTTCGAGCCGTCGAAGCGGCTCCAGACGACGGTCGCGGTGCCGTCGGGGTCGATCGCCAGTTGCGGCTCGGCGGCGTCACGGCCGCCGGCGGAGAGGCTCTGCACCGACGCTGGGACGCCGGCGGAGTTGAGGCGCCGCGCCTGCACCACGAAGCTGCTGCCGTCGTAGCGCTCCCAGACGACGGTCGCCCGCCCTTCGGTGTCGATCGCCAGCTGCGGCTCGGCGGCGTCGCGGCCGCCGGCGGAGAGGTTGGCGACGGCGCCGTCGAGGGTGCCTTCGGGGTCGAGGCGCTGCCCCTGGATCAGCCAGTTGCTGCCGTCGAAGCGGGTCCAGACGACCGTTGCCTCACCATCGGGGGCGACCGCCACCTCGGGCTGCTTGGCGCCCTCTTCCGGCGCCGAGAGATCGGCGGCTTCTCCTTCAATGGCTCCCTGCAGGTCGATCCGCCGCTCCTGGACGATCGAGTCGCTGCCGTCGAAGCGGCTCCAGACGACGGTCGAGGTGCCGTCCGGGGCCGAGGCGACCTCGGGTTCGACCGCGTCCTGTTTTTCGGCGGAGAGGAGGTTGGTCGATTCGGCCGGCAGGCGTTCGCCTTCGGGGGTGATCCGCCGCTCTTCGACCCGGTCGTGGAAGCCGTCGAAGCGCTTCCAGACCACGGTCGTGGTGCCGTCAGGGGCGACGGCGACGCGCGGGTCCGCCGCGTCCCTCCCCGTCTTCGAGAGGTTCTTGGTCGACGACTCCGGCGTCCCTTCGGGATCGACCCGGCGCCCCTGGACCACGAAGTTCGAGCCGTCGAAGCGGCTCCAGACGACGGTGGCGGTGCCGTCGGGGTCGACCGCGACCTGCGGGGCCAGCGCGTCCTGAGTGGGGTCGGATAGCTGCACCGTCGGTTCGCGACTGCCATCGGCGGCGATCCGCCGCATGTAGACGACGAAGCTGCCGCCGGTGCGGGCGCTCCAGACGACGGTCGCGGTGCCGTCGGGCGCGACCGCGACGTCGGGGCCGGTGGCGATTTCGGCCGGCTCGGAGAGATCGGCGGCCTGCACAGGGTCCGGGGTCCCTGCCGAGGGGGGCGGCACTTTCGTCAGGTTCGGCAGGCCGACCGGGGCCGAGACGTAGATGCCGCTCTGGATCGCCTTGCGGAACGACTGCTGCGCCGTCACCGAGGTCTCGATCATCCAGTCCTTGTGGGCTTCGTTCCGTTCGGTGTTGCGGTTGAACCAGAGGTAGGCCTGGATTTCCGGGTGGTGCGGGACGTAGGTCGTCAGCATTTCCCGGATCCAGTCGGCCTTGTTGCCGCCGTACTCGCTCGAGGCCTCCTCGACGATCGCCACCGGCTTTTTGCCTCCGGTCAGTTCGTTGACGACGTCGAGGGTCGGCGTGACCGTCTGGTCGGGGTTGCGCCACTTTTCCGGCTGGGCTGGGTTGAGGCCCCAGTTGTAGGAGTCGATCCCGACCCAGTCGACGTATTCGTTGCCGGGGTAATACGGGGTCGGGTTCGATTCCGGGTCGGACCAGATCGCGTTGGTGATCCAGGTCCAGGTGACGTTGGTCGCGCCCTGGGCGACGACGACGTCGTGGAAGTGCCTCCAGGCGGCGACGAATTCCGTGTTCCGCCCCCAGGCGAACCAGGCGCCGTTCATCTCCCACCAGGGGCCGAAGAAGAAGGGGTGGCCCCAGGCCTTCGCCGCCTGCGCCCATTTTTTGATCGCCGCGTCCTGTTTCCCTTCCCGCACTTCGGCCAGGGTGGCGTCGACGATCCCCATCGTCACCAGGGGGATCGCCCCCCGCGCCGCCGTCTTGTCCATCGCCGCCTGGTCGAAGCTGCACCAGGGCTGGTCCTCGTTGAGGACCGCGACCTTCTTACCTGCGTGGCGCTCGAAGAGGTCCCAGGCGGCTTCGTTCTCCGGCGCGTCGCCTTCCTGCCCGTACGGTTCGCCGCCGATCAGCGCTCCGAAGTAGACGGACGCAGATGCCGGCGCCGCCGCGGCCAGCAACAGGCCGACCGCGAGCAAGCAGACGAGAGCTGGCTTCTTTATCCCCCCCTGGACGATTGTTCGATGCTGGCGGAGGGACGGCGGTTAGTCAAGCGGCGGCTCCGCCCCTTGCCGCTGTGGATTGGGAGCCCCGCCGCCCGCTAGGAGGGCGACGGGGCAACCTTGGGGTGACGGTCAGACTTCCTGCTGTTCCTTCGCGGCGGCGGTCACGCAGCGGCTGAATTCGGTGCCCTTCTCGCCTTTGACGTGCTTGTGGCTTTTGCCCTGGCAATTGACGCCGTGGGCCTTGCCTTGGCTGCCCGGGTCTTCGGGCTGTACCGCCAACGCCGTTGCGGGCGTGACTGCCAAGGTGAGGGCGCCAACAAGCGCTGCAAACTTCTTGCGGAGCTTCATCGAGCCTCCTGTTCGCTGTCCGTTTCCGTTCCGACTGGCTGTGACTGAAACGGGCCGGAAGCGGAGGCGTCAGTCCCTTTCTGGTACTTAGGGAATGTTTTCTGGTTTGCCGCCGGAGCCGGGCGACGATTCAGGCGCCGTCGTTTCGGCTGCCGGATTCGCCGGCGGACCCGGCGCTTCCGGTTTCGCTGAGGGAGGGTTTGCGGGCGCTTCCCCCGGCGGCGTGCTGGTAGGCGGAGCGGAGTTCGGCGGGGAGGGCTTGCTCGGCGTCACCGCATGTTCGGCGCCGCTGCCCCCCTTGGGTTCCGGTGACGGCGGCTTCTGGCCGGCAGCGGTTTCCTGCCCCTTGCCCGCCGCCGACGGGTACTGCTTTTCGTGGCCCCGGCCGCTGGGATGTTGGACCCCGGGGCCGTAACCGGGAAGGTCTTCTTTAACGCCAGCGTGATGGCGTCCCTTGCCGTGACCGGCGTTCCCATGGTGATGAGCAGCGCCCTTGCCCCTCGCGGCGCCGGCACCGGCCTGCGCCTGCTGCGAGCCCGCGGCGGATCCCGCCTTGCCGGCTTCACCGGCCGCAGCGCCGCCGTCGTGTGCTCCCTTCACCCCGCCCGCCGCGGGAGCCTGCTTGGCCGGCTGCGAGCCCTGCTCGCCGGGCAGGCCCAGGTGGATGACGCCGGACCGGTCGGCCGCGGTGACGCCGATCGCCGCCACGACCGCCACCGTCGCCACGCCTTTGGCCGCGGCCGAGGCGCCGATCGTCTTCGCCGCGCCGCCGCCGAGCGTCGCCGCCAACCCGCCGCCGGCCGCTCCATGAGAGCCCCCGAGCAGGCCCTGCAGCATCCCCGCCGCCGCCACCGCGGGCAGCGGCGAGAGCGCCGCGAGGTCGCGCTGGCGGCCCTCGATTTCGTCGCGGAAGGCGCGGCAGTCGCCACAGGCCCGCAGGTGGGAGCGGACGTCGCGGCGCCGGGTGACGCGGCCGTCGCCGTCGGAGAGGGCCTTGGTGACGGTGGCGCAGCTCATCTCACGCCCCTCCTCCATCTGCCGCAGGCTTTGCCGCGCCTCGTAGAGCGTCTGCCGGGCGACCGCCCCGGAGGTCGAGAGCGCGGCGCCGATCTCCTCGAACTCGAGCCCGCCCATCTCGCGCATCACCAGCACCTCGCGCTGGCGTTCCGGCAGTTCCTTCAAGTCCGCGATCAGCCCCCGCAGCCGTTCCCGCGTCGCCGCGTCCTCGGCGAGGCCGTAGCCGGGGGCGACCTGCTCGACGTCGAGCTCGCGCGTCTCCCGCCGCCGCCGCAAGAGGTCGATCGACTCGTTGTGGGCGATCCGGTAGAGCCACGGCTTCAGCTCGATCTCGCGCTCCTCGCCTGGCAGCGCCCGCAGCACTTTCGCCATCGTGTTCTGCAGCGCGTCCTGAGCGTCCTCCGGGTTGCCGACGATCGCCAGACAGAAGCGGTAGAGGGGCTGGTGATAGCGACGGAAGATCGTCGCGAAGGCGCGCTCGTCCCCCCCCACCGCACGGCGGGTGAGGCGCTCGTCGGAGAGCAGGCGGTTGAATCCCGGCGCGGCTGCCGCTTCGCTCATTGCCCGATTTTCCCATCTCGAGCCATTTGTTCATAGATATGGACATTTCCGACATCTCCTAAACGCAATGGCCGGGTCGCTGTCAGTGCCTTTCGGGAAAGGGCTGACGGATTTGAGTCCCCTGCGTTTTGTCAATGAACCCGTTCCAATTGCGGGGGCTTCCCTCCGCGGAGAAACAGGAGGAACTCAGATGGTCGGAGCGCTGATCGGTCTTCTCATCGTCGTCGCGATCGTGCTGGTGCTGCTGAAGGTCGCCGTGGCCGGCGGCGTCCTCGGCCTGATCGCCCTGATCCTCCTGGTCCTCCTCGTCCTCGGCCGGATCTGAAAATTTGCCCAACTGGGTAGGACCGGGGGCATGCCCGCCCTCGTCCTCGGCCCGCTGCTGCGCCACGTCTCCGAGACGGAGGCGACGGTCTGGGTCGAGACCGACGAGGCCTGTGAGGTCGAGGTCCTCGGCCACAGCGAGCGGACCTTCCGGGTCGAGGGGCACCACTACGCGGTCGTCTGCATCGACGGGCTCGAGCCGGCCTCGCGCTACGAGTACGAGGTAAAGCTCGACGGCGAGGCGCGCTGGCCCGAGCCCGGCTCGGAGCTGCCGCCGAGCGCGATTCGCACCACCGACGCCGGCAAGGAGCTCGACATCGTCTTCGGCTCCTGTCGCGTCGCCGTCCCCCACGAGGCCCCCTTCACCGAACCGAAAGACGAGACCGACCAGGGTCACGAGGTCGACGCGCTCTGGGTCCTGGCGCAGCAGATGGCCGCGGGCGACCGCGAGGAGTGGCCCGAGCAGCTCTTCCTGCTCGGCGACCAGGTCTACGTCGACGAGGGCTCGCCGAAGACGCGCAAGAAGATCAAGGAACGGCGCGGCACCGACACCCCGCCCGGCGACGAGGTCACCGACTTCGAGGAGTACACCTGGCTCTACCAGGAGAGCTGGGAGGAGCCGCTGATCCGCTGGCTCTTCTCCAACGTCTCGGTCTCGATGCTCTGGGACGACCACGACATGAGCGACGACTGGAACATCTCCCGCTCCTGGCTGCTGGAGATGCGGGCGAAGTCGTGGTGGCACCGGCGCGCGGTCGGCTGCGTCGCCAGCTACTGGATCTACCAGCACCTCGGCAACCTCTCGCCGCGCGAGCTGGCCGAAGACGACCTCTACCAACGGGTGCGCGGCAACCAGACGGGCGAGGAGGAGCTGTTCCCCTGGGCGCAGCGGATCGACTCGACCGGTTCCGGGGTGCGCTGGAGCTTCTGCCGCAACTTCGGCCGCACCCGGGCGGTCTTCATCGACTCGCGAGCCGGGCGGGTGCTGGAGGAGGACCGCCGCGCGATCGTCGACGACGAGGAGTGGGACTGGATCGTCGACCACGCCAGCGGCGACTTCGACCACCTGCTGATCTGCACCACCGTCCCCTGGATCCTCTCCCCCACCTTCGACCGGCTCGAGGCCTGGAACGAGCAGCTCTGCGACGGCGCCTGGGGCAAGCCGGCCGCCTGGGCGAGCGAGAAGCTGCGGCGCGAAGTCGACTTCGACCACTGGGCCGCCTTCGGCGAGTCTTTCGCGAAACTGCGCGACCTCCTGCACGAGGTGGCGACCGGCCGGCGCGGCAAGGCGCCGGCCTCGATCGTCGTCCTCTCCGGCGACGTCCACCACGCCTACCTGAGCGAGGTCGCCTACCCGGCGGCCAACGGCGACTCCAACGGTCGCAGCCCGGTCTACCAGGCGGTCTGCTCCCCCTACCGCAACCCCCTCGACGAGAAAGAGCGGCGGGTGGTCCGCGCCGCCTTCGGAAAGCCCGCCTCCGCCGTCGCCAGCCTGCTGGCGCGCGCGGCCGGCGCCCCCGACCCCGGCATCCGCTGGCGCACCCTCGAGGGCCCCTGCTTCGACAACCAGGTCGCCAGCCTCCACCTCGACGGCCGCAACGCCTGGGCCCGCCTCGACAAGACGGTCCCAGGTGAAGACGGCAAGGACGCCCTCGAAGAGAGCTTCTCCCGCCGCCTCGCTTAAGGACAGCCGTCGCGGGTAGAAGCCCTCCGTCTACGCGGAGGAGGCGCTGAGTTGAGCATCGAGAGGATGAGGTGGTTCTTGGGAGGGGTGGCGGCGGCGCTGCTGGTCGCGCTGACCGTGGTGCCGTCGGCGCGGGCGGTCTCGCCGCCGCTCTTCGGCGGCGACGTCGGCTGCACGGCGCAGGCGGCTAGCGGGAACGTCCGCCTCTGCCAGGGCAAAACGGCGACCTGGGACGGGACGACGAAAATCGACGTCAACGTGGTCCTACCGCCGCAGCCGAGCTCCGGCGAAGACGGGCCGTATCCGCTGATCGGCCTCTTCCACGGCTGGGGCGGGCACAAGATCGGCCTCGAAGACCCGCGCGTCCAGCAGTGGGCCGAAGCGGGCTACGCGGTCTTCAGCATGAGCGACCGCGGCTGGGGCAACTCCTGCGGCAGCAGCGATCCCGACCGCCTCACCCCCGCCTGCCTCCAGGGCTACAACCACCTGATGGACGACCGCTACGAAGTCCGCGACGCCCAGTACCTGATCTCCGTCCTCGCCGACGAAGGCGTCGCCGAGCCGAAGAAGATCGGCGCCACCGGCGTCTCCTACGGCGGCGGCATGTCGATGGCGCTGGCGGCGCTGCGCAACCGCACGATGCTCCCCGACGGCACCCTCGTCCCCTGGGAAAGCCCGGAAGGCAAGGAAATGGAACTGGCGGCGGCGGTGCCGCAGTGGCCCTGGAGCGACCTCGCCTACTCGCTGATGCCGAACGGCAGCACCCTCGACACCGCCACCGACTCGCCCTACCTCGGCCCCAGCGGCGACGCCAAGATCGGCGTCGAGAAGCTCTCCTTCGTCAGCGGCCTCTACGGCACCGGCCTGGCGACGAGCAACTACTCGTCAACCGACACCGAAGCGAACCTGACCGGCTGGTACACGCTGATCAACGCCGGCGAGCCCTACGACTCGAACCCGCTGGCGACGGAAATCGTCGAACAGATCACCACCTACCACTCCTCGTACTACATCGACCACTCCGAGGCGCCGGCGCCGCTGCTGATCCAGAACGGTTGGAACGACGACCTCTTCCCGGTCGACGAGGCGGTCCGCTTCTACAACCGCACCCGCGCCGAGTACCCCGGCGACCCGATTTCGCTCTTCCTGATGGACGACGGCCACGCCCGCAGCCAGAACAAGCCCGAAGACGAGACGCTCTTCCTGCAGCGCGAGAACGCCTGGTTCGACCACTACCTGAAGGGGGCCGGGCCGGAACCGAGCTCGAGCGCCGAAGCCCTGACCACCGTCTGCGGCGGCCCCTCCGAAGGCCCCTACAAAGCCGACGACTGGCATGACCTCGCCACCAGCGAGGTCGAGCTGAACGGCGCCGCGGCGCAGACGATCGTCCCCGGCTCCGGCAACCCGGCGGTCGGCCAGGCCTTCGACCCGATCGCCGGCAGCGGCGCCTGTGCCACCGCTCCGGGTGCCGACCAGGCCGGCGTCGCCACCTACCGCCTGCCGGTGCCTACCTCCGGCTTCACCCTGCTCGGCTCGCCGACGATCACGGCCGACCTCACGACGACGAACGAAGACTCCGAGCTGGCGGCGCGTCTGCTCGACGTCCTCCCGAACGGCGAAGAGCGGCTGGTCGCCCGCGGCCTCCTGCGCCCCGGCAACGGCGGGACCGGCGTCGTCTTCCAGCTCCACCCGCAGGGCTACCGCTTCGCCGGCGGCGACACCGTGAAGCTGGAGCTGCTGCCCTCCGACGCGCCCTACGCCCGGCCCTCGAACCTGCAGGGGCCGATCACCGTCTCCAACTTGCAGCTGCGGCTGCCGGTGCGCGAAGCGCCCGGCTCGCTCGGCGGGATCGTGCAGCCGATCAAAGCCGTGAAGAAGAAGGCCCGCCCCGGCACGGCGAGCCTGCGCGGCAAGCTCCTCGCTCGCCACCGCGACGTCCGCGCCCGGGTCGCCTGCCAAGGTGGCCGCTGCCAGGGCAAGCTGACGATCCGCGCTGGCAAACGGAAGCTCGCCTCCGGCTCCTACTCGATCCCCAGCGGCCAGACGAATCGGTTGACGCTGCGGCTGACGAAAGCCGGGCGCAAGCTCCTCGCCGCCCACCGCCACGCCGGCGACAGGTCCCTCCCGGTCAAAGTCGAACTTGACGACGCCGGCCGCAGCCGTCTGCTGCGGGCTAGCCGCCCCCTCCGCCTCGGACGCTCCTAGCCCCGCCAACCACTCCTCACGAGGGGGTGGTGGGACCTAGTTCGCACATCTACTCTTGAGTATTCGTAGTTCCTAATTGGAACAAAAGGAGAAACTCATGAGGTACTTGAAGATACTCAGCCTTGCCGCTTTTGCGGCCGCGATGCTGGCAGCCGCGATGGCTCCCGCCGCGGCGGCGACGGTCATCTGCTCGACATCCGGAAGCCCGTGCTCGGCGGGTCAGACTTGGCCATCGACCGTGTTGGACTGGAGCCTCAAAGCAGAAGCGAGGTTCTCGAATACAGCAAGCGAACCACTCGATACGTGTTCTGGATCGACAATGAAGGGCACGCTGTTCAACGGAAACGCAACCGCCACAGCCGAAGTTGGGATCAGCGCGAGCGAACTCACCTGGAGCAGCTGCAGCTTCCCGACGACCACGCTCGGGGGCGGCAGACTGGAAATCCATCAGACCGGCACCAGCGACGGCACAGTCACAGGATTCGAAATCGAAGTGACAATCAACACCCTCCTATTCGGCAGCTGCGTCTACACCCTCGGCGAAAAAGGGACTCATATGGGCACCATCACCAGTGGAAGCCCTGCGGTGTTTACGGTGAACGCGCTGGTTAAACGGGGTCCCGGCTCTAATGTCGTCTGCCCGGAAACCGGCAAATGGACCGCTACCTACAAACTCACAGCGCCGCCGTCCACAGCGCTGTTCGTGGCGTCGTCCTGAGAAGGGCTCGAGCTATGGCCGCCCCTGAGCGGGGGCGGCCGCCACACCCAGCCGCGCTTCGCGGCGCCGCTCCCACCAAGCCCAGCCCCCCATCACCGCGCCGGCGTAGAGCCAGCCGAAGACGACGTCGAAGAAGTAGTGCTCGCCGGTGGCCATCAGGGCCAGCCCCATCGCCAGCGGATAGAGCAGCAGCAGCGGCCGCAGCCTCGAGCGCACCCGGCCCCAGAGGAAGAGCGCGACCAGCATCGTGAAGCCTGAGTGCAGCGAGGGGACGGCAGCGACGAGGTTGCTCGTCTCCTGTCCCTTGGAGAAGAGCGAGGCGGTGCCGACGCCGAGCACTTCCCAGCCGCGCGCCGTGGTCCGGTGTACTTCCCCGATCAGCCCCATTTCCCCGGCCATCCAGGGCGGCGCCGCCGGGAAGACGATGTAGGTGGTTAGGCCGGCGAGTGCCAGCGTGACCAGCCGCCGGATGAAGCGCTGGAAGCCGAGCCGGTCGCGCGCCCAGAGCCAGCCGGCGAGGACGAAGGGGACGATGAAGTAGGAGGTGTAGATGAGGGTGAAGCCGACGTCCCACCACTGGACGACGCGTGGCTCGTACAGCCTTTCCTGCAACCACACCGTCGGCACTTCGCCGAAGAAGAAGCGGTCGAAGTCGATCATCGTGTCGTAGTGGATGCCGATCCCGAGCGAGTCCGCCGCCCCTCGCGTCAGGTCGTACGCCCACAGCACCGCGACGATCGGCAGCCAGTCGATCGCCAGCTGGACGATTTCCCGCGGCGGCCTGCCGATCGAGACGCAGGCGAGCGCCCCGCAGATCCAGAGGATCACCAGCTCGCGCTGGACCGGGATCCCGTAGTGCGCGCTCCACAAGACCAGCGCCAAGAAGTAGAGCGCCAGCGCGTAAGGTCGGACGACGGCCCAGGAGGAGAAGCGGAAGCCGGTGGCTCGCTCGCTCCTTACCTCGGCGAATTCACCGGTGGACACGCCGCCAATCTATGCGAAGTTCACGACTGATTAACGCCAGGGCGCCGGAATCGGGCTGCGAACAAGCCGTGAGAAGACGTTTTCCTCATAGCCACGCCGGAGGCCCTGGGCGAAGGCCGCGCTGGCGGCGCTGGAGCCCTCCAGCGGCCAGTCGTTTTCCTTGTCGACCTTGTCGAACCAGACGAGGCCGTGGACCTTCGGGAAGCCGCGGCGCAGGGCGGCGAACATCCCCCGGATCCAGGCCGCCTTGGCGGCGCCGTCGCCGGTCGAGGCGACCTCGCCCAGCAGCATCGGCTTGCGCGGGGCGACGTGGCCGGCGATGCGGCGGTAGGCGGGAGCGAAGATCTGGCGGAAGGCCCGCCACGGCGCGGGCTCGGAGGAGCCCGGCCCCCAGTTGTAGCCGTCGAGGCAGGTCCAGTCGACGTAGCGGCCGCCGGGGTAGAACGGCGCCAGCGGTTCGTCGCGCGCGTAGGGGCACCAGACCCAGCTCGCGTTCCTAGCCCCGACCCGGTCGAAGATGCGGTGGACGTGGCGCCAGGCGAGCTTGAACTCGCCGGCCCGGTTGCCGTTCGCCCCCGCCCCCCAAGGGAACCAGTCGCCGTTCATCTCCCAGTCGAAGCGGAGGAAGAACGGGCGCCCCCAGGCCTTCGCCTCGCGGGCGAAGGCGCGGATGTGGCCGTCGTAGCGTCCGGCGCGCAGGTCGGAGAGCTGGAAGTTCGCGGGGTTGCCGCCGGAGGCGCCGGAGTTCCAGCTGAACAGCGGGATCGCCCCGTGGCGGCGGATCTTCTCCATCTCGGCGGTGGGGAACGAGTAGAAGTCGCAGTGGCGGCGGCCGCATTCGGCGAAGGGCGCCGAGAACTCGAGCAGCGAGAGGCCTCTGCCAGCCACCCGTTCGAAGCGGTGCGTCGCCCGCATGTCCCAGGGCGCTTCTTCGCCGGTCAGCTGCGAGCCGATCCAGGCGCCCCAGTAACGCGGCACGGGCTTCGCGGCAGCGCTCGACGCCAGGGCCGCGATCGCGATCAGGGCCGCGGCGAGGGCGAGGATCCGCTTGAGGGCGACAAGCACGCCGGGCGACGCTACTTGAACTGGAAGCTGGTCAGGTCCTGGCCGTAGATCGGGCTGATGACCAGCTTGTCGAGGTCGATCTTGTCGGAGACGAAGGTGCCGAGCGTGAGGCTGCCGAACGGAGCCCACGGCGCCTGCCGCATCACCTCGCGATCGAGCGCGGCGTATTCGCGTTCCTGCCGCGGCCCCAGCTGCTGGCGTTTGAGCTCGTCGATCTTGCGGTCGACCGCCGGGTCGTCGAAGTTGGCCCAGTTGGTGTTGCCGGCGGGGAGGATGCTCTTGCCCGAGAGCTGCGCCTCGAAGTAGTCGTTCGGGTGCGGGTAGTCGAGCAGCCAGTTGCTCCAGCCGGCGTCGAGCTCGGGCGTGCTCGAGTTGCTGATCAGGGTGAAGTAGCTGGCGGCGCTCACCTGTTTCAGCTTCGCTTCGAAGCCGAGCTGCTCAAGCACCTGCTGGAAGTATTCGCCGGCTTCGTCGGCGGGCGAGAGGTTGAGCGTCCAGACCGTGACCTGGCGGTCGGCCGGGTCTGCCTGCGCCACCAGTTCCTTCGCCTTCGCCAGGTCGTGCGGGTAGAGCTCGAACTTGCGGTAGCTGGGCATCTGCGAGGGCAGCACCTGCTGCGTGCGCTCGATCGTGCCGGCGTAGATCCGTTCCAGCGCCGCCGGGTCGATCGCGTAGTTGACCGCCCGTCGCACCCGCACGTCGTCGAACGGCGGCCGCTGCGTGTTCATCCAGAAGTAGTAGACGCTGATCGTCGGCGTCTCGCGGAACTGGGTGCCTTCGAAGCGCTGCTTGACGTCGGCGTAGAGATCGGCCGGCGGCGGGTTTTTCATCCAGTCGACTTCGCCGCGTTCGACTTCCCGCACCTGGGTCGAGGTGTTGGGCTGGACCTTGAAGACGATCTTGTCGACGTGGCCGGCCGGCAGCTGCGGCAGCGCTTCGGCGTTGGCCCGCGCCCAGGCCGGGTTGCGGGCGTATTCCCAGCTGCGGCCGGGGCGGACGTCGGTGATCATGTAGGGGCCGGTCGCCGGCGGCGGCTGCGCGGTCATGTCTTCGTTCGGCGTGTCGGCCGGCAGCAGCGACACGTACTCGAGCCCGAGCAGGTAGCTGAAGATGCCGCTCGGTTCGGTCAGGTGGATGACGATCTTGCCGCTGCGGTCGTCGGTTTCGATGCCCGGGATCCCGCCCTGCTTCGTCTTCGCGAAGGCTTCGGCGCCGACGATGTCGGTGTAGAGGGTCGAGCCGACCGAGTTGACCCGGAAGAGGCGTTCGACCACGAAGCGGAAGTCGGAGGCCTTGACCGGCGTGCCGTCGGAGTACTCGAGGCCCGGCCGCAGGAAGAGCGTGTAGCGGCGGCCGCCCTGGTCGATCCGCGGCAGGCGCTTGGCGAGGCCCGGGATCAGCTTCGTGCCGGCGGCGCCGTCCGCGCGTGCGTAGGTGAGCAGCGGCAGGTAGACGTCGTGCAGCGCCGTCAGTCCTTCCAGCGAGAAGGAGAGGCCGGGATCGAGGGATTCCGGGAAGGCCGAGTAGGTGCCGGTCAGCGTCCCGCCTTCGCTGGAGCTGTCGGAGCCGGAACCGCAGCCCGCGAGCATCGCGAGCAGCAACAGCAAGACCACGGTAATCCGCAAGCGGCCGGCTGAGGACCGCAGTTTCCACATTGCGCTCTCCCTCGTTACGAACGCAGCCGCCACTGTACTGCTATGTCTTTAATCACCATTTGTCAAGTCTTGACTGGTCCATGATCTGACTGGTAATGCCGCAGGGTCTCGTCGGTGCTCTCGCCCGGCATCAAGAGCCGCCAGCGCAGCGTCTCGGCGAAGTCGTCGATCGCCATCCGCAGGATCTCGGCCCGCACCCGCAGCGCGTGTGGGCGGCTCTCCTCCCCCGCCTCGTCGGCGAGGTCGCCGAGGAACGGCAGCAGGCCCGCCAGCGCCCGCTCCTCGTCCTCGGTGCGGAAGTAGTGGACGATCGGGAAGTGGATGAGGTCGCGGCGGGCGCGGATCAGCTGGTCCGAGAAGCCGGCCAGCATCCCCTCCAGCAGTTGCGGGTCGGCGTCGGCCAGCTTCTCCCCCAGCCGCTCCTCGGCCTCCCTGGCGAGGTGGACCTCGTGGGCGAGCGAGTCGCGGCGGGAGATCGCGCCGTAGATCGAGAGCAGCCAGGAGATGCTGGCGGTCAGCAGGCCGAGGCCGAACATCGTCTCGATCGGGCCGAGCAGGCGCATCCCCGCAGAGGCGGGCGAGATGTCGCCGTAGCCGAGGCTGGTGAGGTTGACGAGCGAGACGTAGACGGCGTCGAGGAAGCCGGAGTGCTGCGAGGGGTCGAGGCCGGGGTCGAAGTGGAACCCCTGCGGCAGCTGCGGCAGGAAGACCAGCGCCCAGCCCACCACCAGCAGCCCCGCCCAAGTGCCGACCACGGCGATGTAGCTGAACGGCCCGACCAGCAGCCCCAGGCTGTCGCCCCCCGGCGCCCGCCGCGCGACCGCGGCGATGCTCCGCACCACCCGCCGCGCGACCATCCCCCGCCCAAGCGGGTGGAAGAGGACGTCGAAGATGTCGCGCAAGGCCAGCGCGATCAGCAGAACGCCGAGAACGGTCCAGACGATGTCCACGCGGGGGACGCTACAGCGGCGCTCCTACGCCGAAGAAGTTGGGTCCCACTCCTCGCGAACTTCGTCGAGCGCCCGACTGAGAGCTTCGGGATCGTCCAAATCCATCTTCAAAGGCGGAAGTAAAGGCCCTTTTCGTTTCGGCGGCTTCACTTTCCCTTCGGCGATTAGACGCTCCAGCTCTGGTCCCCAGTCGCTCATGATGCGAACTTACCTGCCGCTGTCTGAACGCAACATGCGGACGGTGAAGAGTCGAACGCCTCCCTATCGTTCGGCGAGATGGCAACGAGCCCGATACCCCTCTCGATCCTCGATCTCGCCGCCGTGGGCCGTGAGGAGACGGTCGCCGAGAGCTTTGCGGGGAGCGTCGAGCTGGCGCGGGCGGCGGAGCGGGGCGGCTACCGGCGGGTCTGGTACGCCGAGCACCACAACATCACCTCGATCGCCTCCTCGGCGACGGCGGTGCTGATCGCCCACATCGCTGCCCACACGGAGACGATCCGGCTCGGCGCCGGTGGGGTGATGCTGCCGAACCACTCGCCGCTGGTGATCGCCGAGCAGTTCGGGACGCTGGAGACGCTGCACCCGGGCCGGATCGACCTCGGGTTGGGACGAGCGCCGGGCACCGACCAGCGGACCTGGATGGCCCTGCGCCGCGACCCGCACGCGAGCGACCGCTTCCCCCAGGACGTCGTCGAGCTGCAGAAGTTCCTCAGCGACAAGGAGCCGGTGCCGGGCCTCCGGGCGATCCCCGGCCGCGGCACCCACGTGCCGCTGTACCTCCTCGGCTCCTCGCTCTTCGGCGCTGGGCTCGCCGCCCAGCTCGGACTCCCCTACGCCTTCGCCTCCCACTTCGCGCCCCGCTTCCTGCACGAGGCGATCAAGGTCTACCGCGACGAGTTCAAGCCCTCCCAGCAGCAGCCCGCGCCGTACGTAATCGCCGGCATCGGCGTCATCGCCGCCGAGACGAAGGAGAGCGCCGCCGCCCAGCTCGAAGCCGCCCGCCGGGTTCGCGCCCGCGCCCTCTTCGGCCGCGGCAAAAAACTCAGCGACGACGAGATCACCGCCGTGCTCGAATCCCCCCAAGCCCTGGCGGTCGACGAGATGCTCGCCTACACCGCCACCGGCCTCCCCGACGAGGTCGCCGCCTACCTCGAGCGGTTCGCCGCCGACACCGGTGCCGACGAGCTGATGACCGTCCACTACTCCGACTCGGTGCCGAACCGCCTGCGCTCGGTGGAGCTGCTCGCCAGGGCGCTCGACCCGGCCGGCGCCGGCGGTCGGCGTTAATGGCGGCCGAGCAGGTGAGAAGGCGCCCGGTCCTCGTCTTCGACGGCGACTGCGCCTTCTGCACGAGCTCGGCGCACCAACTCGAACGGATCGGCCCGAAAGCGGAGATCGTCCCCTGGCAGCTCGCCGACCTCGACGAGCTGGGGATCACCGAGGCGCAGGCGACGGAGGCTGTGCAATGGATCGAGGTCGACGGCACGGTCCGCAGCGGGCACGAGGCAATTGCCGCGGCGCTGGGCACGGCCGGGCGGCCCTGGCGTCTCGTCGGTCGGACGATCTCGCTGCCGGGGATCTCGTCCCTGGCCGCGGTGACCTACCGGCTGATCGCCCGCAACCGCTACCGGCTGCCGGGAGGCACCCCCGCCTGCGCGGTCGGACAGGGCGCGACGGACGGCTCGAAGCGAAGTTAGGTCAGGCGAGAGCCGCCATCGCTCAGTTGAGGCCCAGCACCAGCATCGTCTGAGCAGCCATTTCCGACTCACCCAAAGCGTTCGGGTGCACGATCACGGGATTGGTGCCCTGGAGGACAGGCTCGATCCAGCGGACGCCGATCGGCTGGCAGGCGTCATGGCCGTTCGAGACGGCGCTGAAGTCCACGTAGGTCGCCCCCGTGGCCGCGGCGGCACGCTGCACGGCGTCGTTGAGAGTCGCCTGAATGCCCCGGACGTAGGGAACGTCCCCCTGGGCGACCGGCATCTTGTCGAAGCAACCCCCGGTCGCCGGCATGATCCACGGGTAGCCGAGGATCGCGATCCTGGCCTGCGGCGCCCTTTCCTCGACCGCGCCGAGCGCCCTCACCAAGGCGGGATAGGTCGTGGTCTTGATCGTTTCTTCGAATGAGGAGCCGTAGCGGTCCCTGCAGGGGCTCCCCTGGCCCAGGGTCGAGAGGCCGGCGGTACCGCAAGCGAGGATGGTTTCGATGAAGACGTTGCTGTCGTTGCCGCCGATCGTCATCGTGACGAGCTGGGTTTCCGGGTTCAAGGAGTCGAGCTGCGGTGCGACTCCCGGGTACTGCGATTCGAAGAAGTCGCCCGTCTCCGCGGCCCCGCAGGTGACGTCCCGCAGCTGCGCCCCGGTCGCGGCGGCGATCACGTGCGGGTAGTTGCGGGTCGAGCGCAGGCACTGGGGCGGCGCCAGGAGGTCCAGCGGCAATACCCCCGAGGCAGCGCTGTAGGAGTCGCCAAGCGCTACGTACCGCAGCGGCGAGGCAACCGCTCGCCCCACCGGCGCGACGAGCACCAAGGCGAGGACGGCCGTGACGAGGGCGAGCACGAGCTTCCTGCTGCGCGTGTAGTTCGAGCTGACGACCATCTCAGAACCTTCCGGACCAGACCTGCCCCGAGAGGGCGCCGTTCAAACCTCACCCGACACCCCATCCGATTTTCGGCACACCAGAGTGTGCTTGAAATCGGATGCGCTATAGGACCGCCGACCCGTTGGTCAGGCCGCGGCCTCGATGACGCTGAGCATGGCGGCGCCCGCATCGTCGTGGACTTCGGCGGCCGCGGGGTGCTCGTCGCAGCGGTGCAGTTGGACTTGCTTGAAGCCGGCCGCGCGGAGGCCGGCTTCGGCGGAGGCCTCGTCGCCGCGGTAGGGGTGGATCTTGCCGCGGACGAAGGCGCCGAGGAGCAGCTCGAAGGCCTGCTCGGCGACCCCGCGCCGGGGGCGGGCGATGCGCAGGTCGGACAGGTAGACGCCGGTGGAGAACGGCCGCAGCACCCTCGCCAGCCGCGCCCACAGCGCCTCCACGGTGGGGTCGTCGAAGTAGACCAGCAGGCCCTCGGTGACGATCGCCAGGCCAGCGGCCGGGTCCATCGTCTCGACCAGGGCCTCGAGGCTTTCGGGGCCGCCGTCGCGGAGGACGTCGAGATCGGCGACGCGGTGATGGTCGTCGAGTGAGCCCATCCGCGCCAGCGCCTCGCGCTTGCGGCGGGCCATCGCCGGCAGGTCGGCCTCGACGTAGGTGAGCTTGTCCCCGTATAGCTCGCTGAAGCGCCAGCCGCGCGGGGACATGCCGCAGGCGACCTCGATCACCTGGCTGACGCCGCCCTGGATCAGCTCGTCGAGCTGGGCGTCGATGATCCGGTGGCGGGCGAGCAGCAGCCCTTCGAGCGTGGGGCCGCCCAACAGCCTGCTGGCCGCGTTCGGCAGGGCGAGCGTGCCGTGGAAGAGGCGCCCCTGCCAGGTCGCGAGCTGAGGATGGGAGAGGCCGTTCCTGACCCAGGTCTGACCGGTGTAGTGAGCGGTCGGCGAGATCGCTCCCGAGCTTTCGCTTCCAGCCATGAGCGCTACGTTGTCACAGACGGACCCTCCACCTCGTCTCATCTGCGCACCCGAGGAAAGGAGCAAGCGATGAAGGTCCTGGTAGCCGGAGCGACGGGGGCGATCGGCAGGCAACTGGTGCCGAGGCTGGTGGCGAGCGGCCACGAGGTGGTCGGGATGACCCGCAGCGAGGCGAAGGCCGACGAGGTGCGGGCGCTGGGGGCGGAGCCGGCGATCGCCGACGCGCTCGACCCCGAGGGGGTGGCGGCGGCCGTGGCGGCGAGCGAGCCGGAGGCGATCGTCCACGAGCTGACGGGGCTGGCGGGAAGCCTCGGCAACCTGCGCAACCTCGACCGCGCCTTCGCCGCGACCAACCGGCTGCGCACCGAGGGCACCGACCACCTGCTCTCCGCCGCCCGCGCCGCCGGCGTCAGGCGCTTCCTGGCGCAGAGCTACGCGGGCTGGCCCTACGCGCGCAGCGGCGGCCCGGTCAAGGACGAGGAGGCGCCGCTCGACGACGACCCGCCCGCCTCGGCGCGGCAGACGATCGCGGCGATCCGCCACCTCGAGCGGGCGGTGAGCGAGGCCGACTGGACCGAGGGCGTCGTCCTCCGCTACGGCGGCTTCTATGGGCCGGGCACCTCGATCGCGCCCGGCGGCGAGCAGCTCGAAGCGATCCGCAAGCGCCGCTTCCCGGTCGTCGGAGGAGGCGCCGGCATCACCTCGTTCCTCCACATCGAGGACGGGGCCGAGGCCACCGTCGCCGCCCTCGAAAGAGCCAGGCCCGGCATCTACAACATCGTCGACGACGAGCCCGCCCCGGTCCGCGAGTGGCTGCCCGAGGTCGCCCGTCGAATCGGCGCCAAGCCACCCCGTCGCGCCCCGCGCTGGCTCGGGCTACTGCTCGCCGGGGAGGCGGCGACGGTGATGATGACCGAAGTGCGAGGGGCCTCGAACGAGAAGGCGAAACGCGAGCTGGGCTGGGTGCCGAGCCACCCGAGCTGGCGCCAGGGCATCCCGGAGGCGGCGAGGTGAGCGAGGGCGAAGCGCTGCTGGAGGAGCTGCGGCCCGGCGCCTTCGCGGTCGCCTACCGGATGCTCGGCAGCGTCGCCGAAGCCGAAGAAGTCGTGCAGGAGGCGCTCCTGCGCCTCCACGGCGCGCTCGAGCGCGGCGAGCAGATCGCCTCGCCGCGGGCCTACCTGGCGACGGTGACGACGCGGCTGGCGATCGACGCGCTGCGATCGGCCCGGGTGCGGCGCGAGAGCTACGTCGGCGACTGGCTGCCCGAGCCGCTCCCCGGCTCCGCCGAGGTGCTGTCGAGCGCGAGCTACGCCGCCGACCCAGCCCAGCAGGCGGAGATCGCCGACTCGCTCTCCTACGCCTTCCTGCTCCTGCTCGAGAGCCTGACCCCGGAGGAGCGCGCGGTGCTCCTCCTCCACGACGTCTTCGACTACGGCTACGGCGAGGTCGCCGAGATCGTCGGCAAGAGCGAGGCCAACGCCCGCCAGCTGGCGACCCGGGCGCGTCGCCGCGTCGCCGCCGGGCGGCCCCGCTTCGAGGCCAGCGAGGAGCGGCGGCGCGAGCTCGGCGAGCGCTTCTTCGCGGCGATCGAGGACGGCGACGTCGAGGCGTTGGAGGCGCTGCTCTCCCGCGACGTCGTCCTCCGCGGCGACGGCGGCGGCAAGGTCCCGGCCCTGGCGCGGGCGCTCCAGGGCGCCGACCGCGTCCAGCGCACCCTCGGCGCCTGGTTCCGGACCGGGCTGCGCAGCGGGGCGAAGACCGAGCGGCGCCAGATCAACGGCCAGCCCGGCATCGTCATCCTCACCCCCGACGGCAGCGTCGTCGGCGCGATGTCGCTCGAAATCGCCGACGATCGCGTCGTCGCGATCAACTCGGTCGTCAACCCCGACAAGCTGCGTCACCTGGGCCCCGTCGGCGACGTGCGTGCGATGCTGCGAGGGGACCGATGAGGCTTCCGGAAAGCGCCCACACCTCGCGCCCCTGGCGGATCCACGAGCTGACGCCCGACTTCCGCCTCGAGGACGTGTGGGCGCTGCCCACCCCCGGTGGGCCCGACGACTTCCCCCGGCTGATGCAACTCGCGACCTCGCTCGACCCGGCGCAGAGCCCCTCGGCCGCCGTCCGCGCCCTGTTTGCGATCCGCTGGAAGATCGGCGGCCTGCTCGGCTGGGACGACCCCGACACCGGCCTCGACTCGCGGGTCCCGACCCTCCGCGACCGCCTCCCCCCGGACCTCCGCGACGCCCCCACCCCACCCGGCCCCGAGACCCTCCCCTTCTCGCCGCTCTACCTGACCGAGGACGAGTACGCCGCCGAGATCGCCAACGGGACGATGCACGGCGTCCTCCACCTCGGCTGGGTCCCCGACGAGGCCGGCGGCTATCGCGGCCAAATGGCCGTCCTGGTCAAACCGAACGGCCGCCGCGGCCAGGCCTACATGGCGGCGATCGCCCCCTTCCGCCATCTCGTCGTCTACCCCCGGATGATCCGCGAGTTCGGCCGCGCCTGGCAGCGGCAGTCGAGCGGTGCGGTGGCCAGTCGCGACTAGGCGCTATCCCTCGCCGTCGGTCGGCAACGAGCCGAAATGCCGGTCGAAGCCTCCAATCTCGCTCAAGTTTCTTTAAAAACTCAGATGTACTTGATTGGTATCCCGGTCTGTGCTACGACCGTACGACAACGCAAGCCGGCGTCCTAGCGCCGGACAAGGGAGAGTCATGAAACACCTGAAGATGCTCGGCGCGGTCGCCGTGGCGGCTGCTGCCCTAACGGCGCTGTCTGGTGTCGGCACCGCCAGCGCAGATTTCATCTGCACAGAAAGCAACACACCCTGTGGCAAAGCCATCGCCAGCCTGGAATCCAGCCTGATCGGCGGAACGGTACGCATCAAAGACGAAGGCGGAACCGTCATCAGCACATGCAGCGGGTCGAAACTCAATGTCAAAAAGGAATTCGAAGGTGTGGGAGTCCGAGTAGGCGGGGCCATCACCGCCCTCACTTGGACCGGTTGCACGGCATCCACCGTGACGGTCGCAAACGGGCAGATGATGATTGAAAATAAAAAAGGCACTACCAACGGAACACTCTTCTCCGGTAAAGCTGGTGAAATTCAAATCACAGTCGGCACCCTTTTGGGCAGCTGTGTCTTCACCACGGGCCTAGGCACCGATCTGGGAGCGTTCGCAGGCGGTATCAACGCAGCATTTCAAATCAACGCACCGCTGACGCGGGTTTCCGGGCCTTGCCTAGGAAAAGCTACCTGGGAAGGCGAATACCAGGTCACAAACCACACCGCCGTCTACGTTCACGCCAGCTGAGCCAACCACATAAAGACATCAAGCAATGCGGCCGCCCTGAGAGGTGGCCGCACCCTTCACAGCTGCGAAATCGAGGGGGCCGGGCCTCGCTAGGCGGTTGAGGACGTGTTCAGTGCCACGGCCGAGCGAATCAGCGCCTGCAACGCCTCCCCGTCGATCCCCTCGCCCTCGTGGATATCGATCGCCCGCCGGGTGTTACCGTCGAGGCTGGAGTTGAAGAGGCCCGCGGGATCGTCCAGCGAGGCGCCCTTGGCGAAGGTCATCTTCACCTTGTCCTTGTAGGTCTCACCGGTGCAGATGATCCCGGCGTGCTCCCAGACCGGGGTCCCTTTCCATTTCCACTCCTCGACCACCTCGGGGTCGGCCTCTTTGATCAGGTTGCGGACTCGAGCGAGCGTCTCGCCGCGCCAGTCGCCCAGCTCCTCGATCCTGGCGTCGATCAGCTGCGAGGGAGTTCCTTCATTCATGTGCGTCGTCCTTTCTCTATGCAGGGGGCTGGTCGATCCGCACCAGGTTGCCCGATGGGTCGCGAACGGCGAGGTCGCGCGCGCCCCAGGGTTGGTCGGTCGGCTCCTGGACGATCTCGGCGCCCGAGTCGCGCAGCTTCGCGAAGGTGGCGTCGAGGTCGTCGCTGTGGAAATGGACGCCGTTGAGGGCGCCCTTGGCGACGAGGGCGGCGAGCGCGTCCTGGTCGGCGGGGCTGCCGTTCAGGTAGTTCGTGATGACGATCGCGACGCCGGGCTGGGACGCCGCGCCGACGGTGATCCAGCGGAAGTCTTCTTTGGCGACGTCGTTGCGCAGCTCGAGGCCGAGGGCGTCGCGGTAGAAGCTCCGCGCCAGCTCGGGGTCATGGACGAGGACGAAGCATTGGGAGAGAGTGAGGTTCATGCCCCAAGGCTAGGCGGCCAGCTCCACCGCCGTTTCTCCATTCCTGCTCGGCTTGCGACTCGGCCGGGTGACGTCCCTCGCGACGCAGCCCGGCACGCTCGCGAGGCCGCTGTGGTCGCCGGCCCGGTAGGCGGTCGGGGTCTCCCCCACCAGCTCGGTGAAGCGGGCGCTGAAAGAGCCCAGCGAGGTGCACCCGACCTCCAGGCAGACCTCGGTGACCGACATGTCGCCGCGGCGCAGCAGCGCCTTCGCCCGCTCGATCCGGCGCGTCATCAGATAGGCGTACGGCGTCTCCCCGTAGGCCTCCTTGAACCGCCGCGAGAAGTGCGCGGTCGACATCAGGGCGGCGCGGGCGAGCGCGGCGACGTCGAGCGGGCGCATGTACTCGCGGTCGATCAGGTCGCGGGCGCGGCGCAGGTGCGCGAGGTTGGCGAGGTCCTCCGACGTCACGCCGTGAGCGTAGCGGCGCGCGGCGGTGGACCAGGGCCTAGGCTGACGTAGTGACCGACGTCCACCTCTACGACCCCCAGACCCTCTACCGCCACTGGGAGGACGAGCAGTGGTCCCCCTTCGCGATCGACCTCGGCGCCGACCGGGAGCAGTGGCAGGAGCTCGGCGGCGAGGACCGCGGGCTGGTCTTCTGGGTGCTCTCCTCGCTGATGGTCGCCGAGGAGCGGATCACGACCAAGTTCTCCGGGCTGGTCGGCGCCTACGGCAGCGAGGAGGAGGCGACGTTCCTGGCCACCCAGCAGGTCGACGAGGCGCGCCACATGCAGTTCTATGCCCGCTTCCAGGACGAGGTGGTGGCTGACCCGGCGGCGATCGGCGCCCACGTCGAGCGCGCCCGCGAGCAGATCTCCCCCGCCTTCCGGCTGATCTTCGACGTCGCCCTGGTCGAAGCGCACGAGCGGCTCGTCGCCGAGCCCGGCGACGCCGCGGCCAAGGTCCGCTTCGTCACCCTCTACCACCTGATCCTCGAGGGGACGCTCGGCCTCACCTCGTTCAACTTCGTCACCGCCTACCTCGAACGGGAAAGCCTCCTGCCGGGGTTCGTCGCGGGCTACTCGAAGATCCACCACGACGAGCAGCGCCACATCGGCTACGGCACCTGGTGCCTGCGCGAAGCGGTCGCCGCCGACCCCTCCCTCGCCGACGTCGTCCGGGCGACCCTGCGCGAGCTGCTGCCCGCCGTCGCCGACTCGCTGACGCCCCCGAACCGCGAGGGAACCGACTGGAACGCCCTCGGCGCCGGCGCCGAGGAGATCCGCGAGTTCGCCCTCGGCGGCCTGACGCGGCGGCTGAACGTGATCGGCGTGCCGCTGTCGACCCTTTGAGGAGAAGACCGTGAGCGACGAGACGACCGAGCTGACCTGCCCCAAGTGCGACGGCTCGATGCGCACCTACAAGCGCAACGGCATCACGATCGACCAATGCACCTCCTGCTACGGCATCTTCCTCGACCGTGGCGAGCTGGAGCGCCTGATCAGCGCCGAGAGCTCCTACCTCGGCGGGTCCCCGGACGAGGGGCGGCAAGCCGGCGGACGTCCCGGCGAGCAACGCGGCCGAGGGTTCCTCGGCGAGCTGTTCGATTAAGACGCTCGGTCCGCCTCCTCCCCGGCCCGCTGGCCAAGCTCTCCGGCCCCACGTTCGAGGAGTGGCTCAACGGGTAGCGTCGATGGAGATCGAGATGGGCAAGCTGATCGCGACCACCCAGGCCACCATCGACGGCGTCATCGACCCGGTCGGCGAGTGGGTGCAGCCGGAGGGAGACCACGGTGTCTACTCGTTCGAACGCCAGGCGAAGTCCGGCGGGATGGTGCTGGGCCGCAAGACCTACGAGGGTCTGGCCGGATACTGGCCGAGCCGGTCGGGCAAATGGGCGGACATGGTCAACGCGATCCCGAAGTACGTCGGCTCCAACACCCTGTCCGGCGAGCTCGAATGGAACGCGACCCTGCTCGAGGGCGACCTCGAGGACTCGATCCCGAAGCTGAAGG